>Ga0247727_10011247_pt1 | contig 15667 bp, 11 predicted proteins | sample WisWelCaveWW1625_FD_202498 | JGI IMG/M metagenome (GOLD analysis project Ga0247727, IMG submission 202498) | Biofilm microbial communities from Wishing Well Cave, Virginia, United States - WW16-25 | ecosystem: Environmental > Aquatic > Deep subsurface > Groundwater > Cave microbial mat | place...
CGACCGGGTCGTTGCAAGTCTGGCATCAGGCCGATGGCGCGGAGCGGTTTACAACCGGTTCGGATTTCAGAGTCAGCGGCGGGGCGGGTTCGATATCGATTTGGTTGACCGACGCCACGGGCGCCAACAATCTCAACAGCACTTCCAATAAAGCTCAGCTTGGCTCGATCACTTCGGGATTTGCTGGCGTTTACAATTTTGCAATTCCGGCGCCCGGATTATCGAGCTACACACATGCCGTAACCTATTGCACCGCGGCGCGCATCAACTTCGGATTTGCGCTATTGCAAAATCCGTAGCACAAAGATCGATGAAATGACAGTTTATACCTTCAAAAGGGGGCATTACGTAATTTTTACAGATAGTGCAACGAAAAAGCCTCCCGCCGAAATCCGCCGAAAGCACCGAGATTCACCGAATTATTTCTTGATCTTTTTCGGCGATTCTCGGTGGCTTCGGTGACCTTTGGTGGTAGAATGCTTTTTGTAAAAAACTCGTAGTGCACCCCCTTCAAAAGGATTCGCGTCAATGAAACGATTGGTCATTACGCTGAATCGCCAAATCGGCAACCGGACGGGGTTTGTCTTTTTCTCCGGCAATTCGGTCTCCGGCATTTCGGATGCCGAAATCGGCGCGCGGGTGGGGTTGCGGCGCGGCGGCTCGACGGTGATCAGCGCCGGCCTCAAACTCGGATTGCCGATCGGCGACGACACGCAGGAGAACGGCCTGCTTACCGGCGACGGTGAGTTCAACCAAATTCTTTCCCTATAACTCGGCCATTCTTTTTACCCGAAGCCGTTATATTTCACCGGCGAGATCGGCGTGAACAATCGCGCCAACGGGTATTCCGATGAGTTTCGTTATGAGGCCGAGCTGGGCTACACCTTCGGCGCAGCGTTGACGATGGTTTTCAAGATAAACGGTCTCGAGCCGTTTCGAAACGGAGATGATGCCGTGACCGGCGGCATGGGCGGATTGTTTGCAAACAATCAACGCTATCTGGCGTACGGTCCGGGCGCGTTTTACAACATCACGAAGAGCTTCGACATCAATGCGCGGGCGGCTTTTGCGGCCCGCGGGCAAAATGTCTTGGCAAGGCCGGCGTATTTCGTGGGGATTTTTTTGAAAAGGTGAGGCCCCGATTTTCCTTCAATAACAATTCTGTCCTTATTATTTGCTCGACCACGGCTTGGCCGTGGTCTTTTTTTTCAGAAACGAAACCACGCCATGGTCAAACCGTGGCGGAACAACTCCATCAAAACCCTACCAACAAAAAGTCATGGCAAATGTCGGGATGAATTGTATATTTCGTCATGGCTTCACCTTTTGTTTTATTCGAAACCTACGCGCCCAATGGCCGCTCGTTTTTGTTCGATGGCTGCGTCGAAGAAATTTCGGCTCATGCGAATCATGAAGTGATTCCAGCCGTCTGTCGTGTTGAGGCGGCTGTAAAACAAGGATTCCATGCCGCGGGATTTATTTCTTACGAAGCCGCGCCTGGTTTTGATGCTGATCTCCGCGTGAAGAGCGGCTCTGATTTTCCACTCTTGTGGTTCGGCATTTTCAAAGAGCGTCGCGAGATCAGCGCCGGAGAATTTTTTCGCGAGGGGGATTTCGAATTATCTGATTGGCAGCCCAGTATCAATGAAGCTCAATATCAAAATGCCGTTGAAAAAATTCGCGAACATATCGCTGCCGGAGATACTTATCAAGTCAATTTTACTTTTCGCTTGCGTGCAAAATTTCACGGCGAGGCTTTTGCACTCTATCATCAGTTGTGCCGCAGCCAGCGCGCCGGATATTGCGCGTTTATCAGTTTCGGAAATTATCAGATCATTTCCACCTCTCCCGAGCTTTTCTTTCACTGGAAAGACGATGTGCTGACTACCTGTCCAATGAAAGGCACGCACCGGCGCGGGCGAACGACGGCTGAAGATACGCAATTCGCGGAACAACTTCAGACTTCCATGAAAGAACGCGCCGAGAATGTGATGATCGTCGATCTGCTGCGCAATGACATGGGACGCATCTCCGAGCACGGCTCGGTGAGCGTTCCAAAACTCTTCGAGATCGAGCGCTACCCGACTGTGCAGCAAATGACTTCGACGATTACTTCCCGACTTCTTCCGAACGTTGGCTTCACGGAAATTTTGCAGGCGCTTTTTCCCAGCGGCTCAGTGACCGGCGCGCCGAAGATCAGCACGATGCAGATCATCTCGCAGTTCGAGGACTCGCCTCGGCAAATTTACACCGGCGCGATTGGTTTTCTCTCTCCTGGGCCGGAAGCGATGTTCAACGTGGCAATTCGGACGCTGCTCATTGACACGCAGACCGAGCTTGACTTCGGCGAGCTCAGTCGAGCCGTCGAAGTCGGCGTTGGCAGCGGCATCACCTACTCGTCTTCGCCGGCAGCCGAGTATGAAGAATGCTTGCTCAAAGCAAAATTTATCGAGCACCGCCAGCCGGAGTTTGCTTTGCTCGAAACAATTCTTTATGAAAGTCGAGACGGCTATTTTCTCTTGGATCGCCATCTTGCGCGGCTTGAAGATTCTGCGTTGTATTTTGGTTTTAATTTTGATAGAGAAAAAATAAATGACATTCTGCAAGAGGCTGCTACTTCGATGCAGGATGGAAATTACAAAGTCCGGCTGATGGTTCATCGCGATGGGCAGGTGATTGTGGAAAAAAAGAACGCGCAAGATAAATCTTGCACTACGCGTGTCACCATTGCGAAAGAGCCGGTGAACAGCAACGAGGTTTTTCTTTTTCACAAAACAACCCATCGCGAAGTTTATGCTTCTCGTGCGGCTTCGAGGCCAGATTGCGATGACGTTTTGTTGGTGAATGAAAAAGGCGAGCTGACAGAATCGACGATTGCGAATCTAGTCGTGCGAATAGACGGCAAAGACTACACGCCGCCGGTGTCGTGCGGTTTATTGGCCGGAACGTTTCGCGCCGAGCTTTTGGCGCAGGGAAAAATTACCGAACGCATTTTGTATCCGGCGGATTTGCAGAAAGCCGAGGCGATTTTCTTGATTAACTCAGTGCGGCGGTGGATTGCGGTTGAGCTCATTAGCTGAGTAACAAAGAATTCGCATGACGAAAGAAAATATCAAAACGCCGGAGGCGTGAGATGTTTATAGCCACGAACCAAATCAGCCCCCAAAAAACACCGTAGGTGTGAAATGTTTATAGGTCGCAGACGTGGCATGAATTCAAACCAGTAGGGTGCAATACGTTGTTTTAAAACAACCCATCCACCGAAAGTCACCGAAGCCGCCGAGATTCGCCGAGAAAAAGCAAAAAATAAAAATTCGGTGACTCTCGGTGCTTTTCAGCGGCCTTCGGTGGAAGAAGGGTTTTGTCCGTCTATAACTGTTAAAAATTACGTAATGCTCCCAACCAGAATGAATTGAAAACATCTGAGCAATATTGACGGCACAAACATGTCACGCCGATGGCGTTTGTGATTCTGGGTTTTGGCATTTGCTATAAACATACCACGCCGCCGGCGTTAATTTCTAACTTTGGCATTGGCTGTAAACATTGCGCACCTCCGGCGTTTTGCGTGGTGTGCCTTACTCTTCGTTCCGCCGTGGTGGGCCGGCTTCGCGGTTTTCTTTATGAACGACTCGGGCCAGGAAAGCGCTGGTTTGACTTTTCAATTTTGTTTGTTATCTTGGGCAGACTGGGAATTAGTTTATCGACTACTCTCCACGCGCAAAAACTATCTGGATCGCATCAAGAAAGCTCTCGATTTCAAAAGGACTTTGTAGCATGAACAATATACCTGAACATTTCCTTGAAAAAATACAGGAAGCCAAAGAGAAACAGCTTAAAGAATTAGATTTGAGCTGTGAGATTACTACACGGGATGATCGAAGGTTAACACACATTCCTGTGGAAGTATTCGTGTTGGAAGGATTGGAAGTATTGAATTTGCAGTTCCATCGCTTGACCGATATCCCCGACGAGATTGCCAAACTGCGTAACTTGACTTCACTAAATTTGGCTTACAATCGACTAACTACCGTTCCCGACGCAGTTGCCCAACTCCGCCACTTGACTTCGCTGGATTTGGCCTACAATCTACTTACTACTGTTCCTGACGCGATTACTAAACTACACAATTTGATGTCGCTGAATTTGTTCTGTAATCGACTAACCACTGTTCCCGACGTGATTGCCCGACTGCACAACTTGACTTCACTGAATTTGGCATACAATCGACTAACTTCTGTTCCTGGCGCGATTGCCAAACTACACAACCTGACTTCACTGAATTTGAGCATCAATCAAATAAGTTCTGTTCCCGATACGATTGCACTACTGCATAACCTGAAAAAACTTGATTTAAGCAATAATAAACTTACTATAATTCCCGATTTTATTTACGCATTGCTTTCATTAGAAGAACTATTATTTAGTCCAACAGAGAATCCGGTTACAACAATGGATCTGTTTACAAGGTTTCTTTTTCCAATTATTACAGGTATTCATTTTAACAAGATCAAAGAAATTTCTCCCAAAATACTTCAATTACAAAGTTTAAGAAATCTAAGTTTAGATGAAAAGTATGTTGAAATTCCCCCGCCTGAAATAGTGAGAAAAGGCATCGAGGCCATCAAGGACTACTTCCAGCAACTCGAAGCCAAAGGCCAAGATTATCTATACGAAGCCAAGTTGCTCATCGTTGGCGAAGGTGGAGCAGGCAAGACCACACTGAAAAAGAAAATACAAAATCCGAATTACAAACTTCGGGAAGATGAAGCTACAACTGAAGGCATTGATGTCATCCAGTGGCATTTTCCGATGGAGAATGGACAGCCGTTTCGCGTCAACATCTGGGACTTCGGCGGGCAGGAGATTTATCATGCCACGCATCAGTTTTTCCTGACCAAACGGTCGCTATATGCTTTGGTGGCCGACACCCGAAAAGAAGATACCGATTTTTATTACTGGCTCAACGTGGTCGAGCTGTTGAGCGATAACAGCCCATTGGTGATCATCAAAAACGAAAAGCAAGACCGCCATCGTGAAATCAATGAACGATTGCTGCGCGGACAGTTTACCAATCTGAAAGCGACGTTGGCTACCAACTTGGAAACTAATCGCGGCTTGTCCGAAATCCTGAAAGAGATCAAACACTACATAAGCCAGTTGCCGCACATCGGCGCGCCGTTGCCGAAAACCTGGGTCAAAGTCCGCGAGGCCCTGGAAAAAGATTCCCGCAATCATATCAGCCTCGACGAATACCTCGACATCTGCCAGAAAAACGGCTTCACCGAGCAGAAAGACAGCTTGCAGTTGAGCGGGTATTTGCACGACTTGGGGGTTTGCCTGCACTTCCAGGAAGACCCGCTTTTGAAGAAGACGGTGATTCTCAAACCCAAATGGGGCACGGACGCGGTTTATAAAGTTCTGGATAATAAAACCGTGATTCGCAACCTCGGCCACTTCACTCGGACTGACTTGGCGAATATCTGGAGCGCGCCGGAATACGCCAACATGCAGGATGAGCTGTTGCAATTGATGATCAATTTCAAGCTGTGCTACAAAATTCCTGGCAGCAGCGATACGTGCATCGCGCCGCAACTGTTGACGGAAAATCAACCGGAGTACAAATGGGAGGGGACGAACAATCTCCTTCTGCGCTACACCTATGAGTTCATGCCCAAAGGCATTCTGACGCAGTTCATTGTCGCCATGCATCCATTTATTGTCGAGCATAAGTATGTTTGGAAAAGCGGTGTCATTTTGGAGAAAAGTCAAACGCGGGCGGAAGTCATCGAATACTATGGCAAACGAGAGATCAAAATCCGCATTTCCGGCAAACACAAAAAAGAGCTGATGGCGATTGTGGCCTATGAGCTTGACAAAATTCATGCGTCGTACCGGCGTTTGAAATACAGCCAATTGATTCCGTGCAATTGTTCGGCGTGCAAAGACAGCCAAGAGCCGCATTTTTATCCTTACAATGAACTTCGCGAATTCATTTCAAATGGACAACCTGAGATTCAATGCCGAAAAAAGCCATATAAAATGGTAGATGTTTTGGGGTTGATTGATGATGTCATTGGCAAAAAACAGGTTTTTGAAGAAGATGAAGACGGAACAGGTCGTGGCGTTATTATTCAGGGAAATGTTGAGCAAGTTGTCATTCAACAATCAGAGAAAGGAATGAATATCATGGAAAAGAGGACCAACGATAAAGTTGTAATCAGAAGCGCCTGGGCTAATGGCTCGTTTTATTTGTTCACTTTCGCTGTGGTCATTGCTAGTTTTGGCTTTCTGGCGAACACTGTTCCACTTTATACACTACCTATTATCTTAGTTGCCGGTGCCCTCTTCGTACCCATCATCGGTGTATTCCAACTCAAACAGGATGGACGACTTTCAAACAAATCCTTTGTTGAATTGATGAAAATCGTTATTGGCCAATTGCCGTTAATTGGAAAGCTTGTGAAACAAAATCAGGAAAAGCAATAACTGGCTAAAGGCAGACTTGCCCGATGCCGGGCGTCCACAACAAGTCATCTTCGACCAGCTCAAGCCAACAACGTGGGATATTTTCGTCGGCATTTTATGGCATCGCTTCGGCACGCCATCAGGCGCGGCGAATCCAGCAACGCAGAAAGAATATCTTTCGGGCACGGAAGAGGAATTCACGACAGCCTATGGCCTCTGGCAACAATTCAAGAAGCCACGTGTCATGATGTATCGTTGCACGCGAGCTTTCCCCTACAATGCAGACCTTGATCAGCTCAAGCGCGTACAAGATTTCTTTGCGCAGCTTGATCCTCATAAAAGCGATCATCCTGCACTGTATCAATCGTTCGATACCACTGAAAATTTTGAGGCGTTGTTGAGAGATAATTTGCAGAGGGTGTTGTTGGAGTATGAGAAATAGGTTGGTTTTCCAACTCATCCCCCCAGCCCCCTTCTCTTAGGAAGAGAAGAGGGAGAGCTGGTTCAGGTCTTGCTTTTCTCCCCTCTCTTCTTAAGAGAGGGGCCGGGGGTGAGTTGCTGTAGAGACTAAAAAGCCAGGACGCACGATGAGCCTTTCCTTCGATCCTCGATTACGACAAGTTGCCACTCAGCTTTGTCGAGACCTGCGCAAGCGCCAAACCAATGCTGAGAAGATTTTCTGGCAAACCGTGCGGGATCGAAAGTTTTCAGGCTTGAAATTCTACAGGCAATACCCGCTCTTTTTCGACTATTTGGGCAAGGAAACTTTTTTCATCGCTGATTTCTTTTGTCATGAGCAACGTCTGATTGTGGAGATCGATGGCAAAATTCATGACTATCGAAAGGATCACGATCAGCTCAGGACATTCATCATCAACATGATGGGCATTGAAGTCCTGCGATTCCGAAACGAGGAAATTGAAAATGATCTTGGCGGTGTGCTGATGAGGTTGTCAGAGAGATTGAGGAGCGAATGAAGTCTTCCAACTCATCCCCCCGTCCCCTCTTTGAAGAGAAGGGGGAGAACTGCTTCGAGGTCTTGCTTTTCTCCCCTCTCTTCTTAAGAGAGGGGTCGGGGGTGAGTTGCTGTGTGATATGAGAACACCGACGATTGAAATGAAAACATTGTTCGCCGCCAGCGAACCCTTAAAGAAAAGGTGCACCATGAAGCTTAGACTGCTTTTGGCTTGGCTGTTTGTGGGAAGTTGTCTGACCGCCGCTCATGCGCAACAAACTTCGACCTGGCAAAGAATTCAACAAGACATCTTGAACCGAAACTGCATAAGCTGCCATAGCGCCGGGACATCATTTGCGACGCAGTCGGGCTTGGTGTTGACGCAGGACGTCGCGTACGACAATTTGGTGGCGGCGCCTCCCAAGAACAGCGCTGCGGCTGCAGATAGACTTTTGCGCGTCAGCGCCATTGGCGGCTTCGCGGGCTTGCAGCAGAGTTTCATCTGGGAAAAGATCGATGCCAGCAACCAGAATCATTTTTATAACGACCATCCGAACTACGGGCAGCTCATGCCGCTGGGTCTGCCTTATCTCACCAACGGCGAGTTGGCATTTATCAAAAATTGGATACTTGCCGGCGCGCCGGCAAACGGCGTGGTGGCCGACGCGACGCTGTTGAATGATACGACCCGATACTCACCGCCGGAATTCAAAGTCTTGCAACCCCCGGCGAAGGGCTTGCAGTTTCATCTCGGCCCGTTCGACGTGTGGCCGGCGCAAGTGTATGATCGCGAGTTTTTGTACTTCGAACCTCATGTGACGACCGAAGATTTGTACATCACGCGCTACGAAATCTCCTTTCGACCGGGAAGCCATCATTTTATTCTTTTCAATTATCCCAAGGGCAAGGCAATGCCGACACCGCTCGTCTATCGCGATCTGCGCAACCAGCAGGGCTTTTATAATCTCGACGTGGCGCGCCAGTTGGGAGAGCTTTTTCCGTTCTACGCGCTGGTGGGAACACAAACGCCCTATGCGAATTATTACTTTCCTCCCGGTGTGGCGTTGCGATTACCCGCAGGCTCGGGCTTCGATCTCAATTCGCATTCCGTGAACCGCAGCGGCCAAACGCAGATCGGCGAAGTCTATGTCAATCTCTTCACCGCCGATCGCAGCGAGATTCAACACGTCGCCGAATACGACAACTTCGGAAACTTCGACATCAATCTCCCGCCCAATGCTGTGACCACGCTGAGCAAGACGTTTGCGTTTCCCGAGACCCGGCATATCCTCGCGATGTACACGCACGCGCACGAGCATATGACAGAGTTCAGTGTGACGCGCGCCGGCGGGCCGCGAGACGGCGAGCTGTTGTACTGGACGAATGATTGGGCACACCCGCCGATTTTGGAATTCGATCCGCCGATGACGATGAACTCCAGTGAGGGCATCAAGCTTAGCGCGACTTACAATAACCGCACGCCAAACTGGATTTATTTTGGGCCGTTAAGCTCGGACGAGATGATGTTTTTGTTTTATACTTATTTTACCGGGCAGCTTACTTCAGTTGAGGAAAACGATTCAGCTCCGACAATCTTTGCGCTTGAGCAAAATTATCCGAACCCGTTTAACCCGAGCACGAGAATCCAGTATTCAGTAAACAGTTATCAGTTCGTCAGTTTGAAGGTGTACGATGTTTTGGGGAAGGAAGTCGCCTCGCTCGTGAATGAATATAAGCCAGCCGGGAGTCATCGTGTATCTTTTGATGCGTCGAAGATGCCGAGCGGTTTGTATTTCTATCGCCTTACGACGACAAATTTTTCACAAATGAAAAAAATGTTGGTGGTGAAATAGTCACAGATGCTGGTTACTCGGTGCTACATGCTAAAGGCCATCGACCTTACAGATTTTCAAAACAATCAGTGAGAATGAACTATTTCTTGGAGAGACAATAATGTACTCTGAAAAGGTTGCTCGATCGACACTTACTCTTCGTTCGGTGTCTCTGCTTCTGATCGCTTTTGTCTTGATCGGCGTGGCGCCGATTGTGCCAGCGCAAGTTTACCCGCCGGTAGCCGAAAAGCAGCCCAAGCTCAACACGATTCACGGCGAGACGCGGCAGGATGATTACTTTTGGCTGCGCGAGAAAACCAATCCAAAAGTAAAAGAATATCTTGACGGAGAAAACGCCTACTCGGAGCAAATACTCGCTCCGACTAAACCACTTCAAGAGGCGCTGTATAAAGAAATGCTCTCGCGCATCAAAGAAACCGATCTTTCCGTGCCATATCGCAAGGGCGAATATTTTTATTACACGCGCACCGAACAGGGCAAGCAGTATCCGATTTATTGCCGCAAGAAAGGCTCGCTCAACGCGGCAGAAGAAATCACCATCGACTTGAACAAATTAGCCGAAGGCAAAGTGTTCATGGGTCTCGGCGCGTACAGCGTCAACGATGATGGCAATCTCCTCGCCTACTCGACGGATACAACCGGCTTTCGCGTTTATAATCTGAACATCAAAGATCTGTGCACAGACTCACTGTTGCCAGACGAAGCCAAAGATGTCGGCTCAGTTGTGTGGGCAAATGATAACCGCACAGTTTTCTACACCACGAAAGATCATGCCAAGCGCCCGTATCGTCTGCATCATCATATATTGGGCGCAACCAGCGATGATTTGCTTTATGAAGAGAAAGACGAGATGTTCAGCGTCTATGCCTGGCGCACGCGCAGCAAGGCGTACATCATGATGTATCTCGGCAGCTTGACGACCACCGAAGTGCGCTACATCAAAGCAGATGAGCCGACGAGTGATTGGAAAATCGTTGCACAGCGATTGCAAGATCGCGAGTACGATGTCGATCATCACGGCGATTTATTTTATCTCCGGGTGAATGACACTGGAAAAAACTTTCGTTTAGTTTCAGCGCCGGTTAATGATCCTAAAAAAGAAACCTGGAAGGAGATCGTTCCACATCGCAGCGACGTCATGCTCGAGGGCATGGACTTTTTCGCTAATCACTATGTTGTTTATGAACGCAAAAACGGCCTGCCGGAGATTCGCATCACGGAATTAAAAACCGGCAAGACTCATGGCGTCACTTTTCCAGAACCGGTTTATTCAGCCTTTCCATCCACCAACGAAGAATGGAACGCCATCGCCTTGCGCTACAGCTATCAGTCGTTGGTGACGCCGAGTTCGATTTTCGATTGGGACATGAATACCCAAAAGAGCACGCTGCTCAAGCAAACTGAAGTGCTGGGCGGCTACGATGCGACTCAATATACCTCAGAGCGATTGTACGCCACGGCCAAAGATGGTGCGCGTATTCCGATTTCTCTGGTTTACAAAAAGGGATTCAAACACAACGGGCACTCGCCAATACTGCTCAATGGCTACGGCTCTTACGGATCATCTTTCTCAGTGAATTTTTCATCGAATCGTCTCAGCCTGCTCAATCGCGGCTTCGTCGTGGCGATTGCGCACATTCGCGGCGGCGGAGAGATGGGAAAAGCCTGGCACGATCAAGGCCGGATGATGCACAAGATGAACACGTTCACGGATTTCATCGCCGCAGCGGAATATCTCATCGAGCAAAAGTACACCTCACAGGATCGCCTGGTTATCGAAGGCGGCAGCGCCGGTGGATTGCTGATGGGCGCAGTAACCAACTTGCGGGCCGATCTCTTCAAGGCCGTGGTCTCGCATGTGCCTTTTGTTGATGTCATCAACACCATGCTCGATGCTTCTCTCCCATTGACTGTCGGCGAGTATGAAGAGTGGGGCAATCCGAACAAAAAGCAAGAGTATGACTACATGAAACAGTATTGCCCCTACACCAATCTCACGGCAAAAGCGTATCCCACGATTCTGGTCAAAACTTCTTTTAACGACAGCCAAGTGATGTATTGGGAACCGGCAAAGTATGTAGCCAAAATGCGCAGCCTCAAAACAGACAGGAACCCGCTGCTGTTAGTGACCAACATGGGCGCAGGTCATGGCGGCGCTTCGGGGCGATACGATCGCCTAAAGGAGATCGCGCTTGATTATGCGTTTATGTTGGAGCAGATGGGGATTAAGCAGTAGAAGAAAAAACAAGTGAGAAATTTTATTGATTCATCAGCGAGGTGACGAAGCTATCCAATTCCGATTCGAAGCGATTCCAAATATCCGGAAGGTTTTGTGCGAGCGGCTGCAATGGCGCCTCACTCAGAAGGATGCCATAGCCGTGGACGAAGAAATGTCGAAACGCACGGTATTCATCGAGGGCTTCTGAAAGTTTTTGAGGAATTATTTTTTCTCGACGGCTAATATCAGCAAGTCCTTGTGAGAAGTTGTTGAATTCGGCAAAGGCTCGCTCAAATATTTCAAGACCCGTTTGAGCATATTTTCTATGCCGTTATAGAAGTTGTGCAGGCAGGTAGCTATTGCCGCAAGTTCGATGAAAGTTCTGCGTTTGCGGCGTAAGACCTTTTCCAAAGCTTTCAGAGTGTCAACGATTCTTTCCTTCTCAGCCGCGATATCTTGCAGAAGTTCATCCATAAATCTTAGCGCCTCTTTTTTCTATCAGTGCGTTGAAAAGCGTTTTGTACGAAAGGTCAACCACATCCACGGGCTTCGATAAATGGCGCAACAACTCTCCATAGAATTTGAAAAACAAAGTAGGATTTATACCTTTCACACCGAGATCAATGTCTCGTGCCGGAGCATCTGCCTTCAGCGAAGAGCCAAAAAGATAGATAGATGCAACATTGTATTTTTTGACGCACTGAATAATAACGGCTTTGTCGGTTTCACTAAGCATAGGTCGAGTTGCAAAGACAACTTACAAAAATCAAGAGGAAATATCGTGGCTTCTCGAAGTTGATCGGATGGCGCAACAAGAAACAATTCTAAACATACAAAAGCGGACATGAAACTCAAAGACCTCACAGAAAACAGCATCAAACAATTTGCCGGCGCCACAATTTACGGCAGAGGCCGTGCCTATTATAAAGACGGCATGGTTGATGATTTGGAGTATGATTCTCAAAATGACAGCATCCAAGCTAAAGTGACCGGCAACTATGACGACTATACGGTGGAAATAAGTTCGCAGGATGGCGAGGTCACCGGTGAATGCACGTGTGCTTATGAAGGTTATCCCTGCAAGCATATCGTGGCGGTGTTGCTGCAATTTGTTCATGAACACACCGCGCTTGTTGCAAAAGCGGAAAAAAAGCGCAAGAACGAAACTTTCTTGCAGAGCAAACTCAAAACCCTGTCCAACGATGAGCTGACGGAAATGATTCTCGCCTGCGCCAAGAAGTATCCGGACTTCCGAAGAGAGCTGATGGTTCGATTCGAACCGGACAAAAAAATCGTCATCAAGACGATTGAAAAGCAAATCGAGCGCGCCTTTCCGTCCATCACCTCCGGCGCTTACGAGCCAACAAACACTGGCAAGCAATTGAAGAAAATTCTGCTCTCCGTCGAGGGCGCACCGGCGGATATCCGGCTCCGCGTACACTGGGCGGTCGCCGATCGTATTCTTGCAGAATTAAACGAGTATGGCATGGATGAAAGCTCTTTGGAGAACCTGGCGGCTGATACCCTGGATGCAATCGTACAACTTTTTTCCGACAACCAATCGTTGACAGAACATCGGCAGGAAATAATCGAAGAGCTGATGGATTACTACATCCGCGGCAATTGCGGCATGGTGGATGACATCTATGGCACGGCTGTGGAGCTGTGCAATGAGAAATCAGACTATCAAATCGTCATCGAAAAATTGGAGGGACATCAAAAGCAGGGGCATTTCAGATCATACCATCAACAATTGCTCGCGAATTTATACAAGGAAATCGGCGACGATCAAGCGCAACTCAGAACACTTGAGGAGCATCTCGAGCATGGCGCAGATTACTGGCGTCTGGCTGAGTATTGGCTTAAAAAAGACGATAAGAACAAAGCGCTTGAAATCGTACAAACCGGCTTGGAAAAAGGTCAGGGCAGAAAAACCGAGCTTTATTCGTTCATGCAGAAGCATTGCCAAGAGCTACAAGACTACGACGAGATTTTGCAATTACTAAAACACAAAATCGCCAATCACCACATCGAGGGAGATTACCGGGGCGGGTTTCTTTCAAAAGACCAAACTTATCAATGTTTGTATGAACATTATGAGAAAGAAAATAACTACGGCGGCTTGGCAGAGCTGCTCGATTTGCACTTTGCCAGCGAAAATGTCGATTTGAATTTATATAAAGCGGCACAGAAGATTCTGAATGAACGGGACTGGACGGATTTCGAAAAGAAGATCTTGGATCACCTGGGGAAGAGCCATCGCAAATCCGACGATTACTTTCCGTGGAGTGAGTTCCACAGTTCCAACGAAGCCATCGCGCTGGCAGAGATTTACAACTACAAAAAAGACCTGGCAAAACTTTTTGAATCTGTGAAAGACAAACCAGATCTCCTGGTAAAATACGAACCCAAGCTGGTTTCGACCTATCCGGAATTTTATTTGAAAAAATATCGCGAGCTTTCGGATAAGTTAATCGATCTGCGCGGTAGGCCGAACTATGAAAGAGCCGTCAAATACATTCGATCGATGAAGAACATCTATCTGGAAATCTTGGAACGGCCGGAGGAGTGGAACACCTACATTTATAAACTCCGCAATGACAATAAGAAGCTCCGAGCGTTGCACGAAGCGCTGCACGGCCTATGAAATTGGCGATGAATAATTCCCCTCCTCCCTTCTTGACATTTCCAATTTCTTTCTTATCTTGATACTCGCTTTCCGCAATCCCAAACTTTACCCGGTAAAATTCATGCGTTTTTCTTCCGAATAATAGATAGAGGCGCTTGCATCAAAAAACTGACTGACAAAAATCAGGGAAGATAACAGCATGAAGCCGTCAAGCCGCCGGTTGCGATATGCACTTTCTTTTTATCTCGCACTTCTCTTTCAACAAAATACACCTGCACATAGCGAAAGCGGGAAGCCGAACAACAACTCATCGCCAGCATTAGTCGCCGGTTTCCGCGCCGCATACAAACCATCGAAGTATTCTGATTCTCAATTTCCGAGCGCCGATTACTGGGCAAACGCCGGCAAGGCCATGGCGGCAAAATTCAACGGCGCCGATGCCGCCGCCATTTGGATTGTCAGCCTCTATCTTGACAATGGCTACACGCAGCTTGGTTTTCCTTCCATCGGAAAACGCCTCCCGTACATCTCCTTTGCGCCGGCAGACTATAGCGAAGAACATTTGAGCCATTTCGATTCGACCGGCATGAAAGTGTGGCTGCAAATCGAACCGGGCGCGGCGAACGTCGAAACGCTGATCGACCTCGTGCTCAATCGTTACGGTCATCATCCTTGTGTGGTCGGGCTTGGCATCGATGTCGAATGGCATCACGCGCAGGCTCATTCGCATGGGCGAAAAATTTCTGATGCCGAAGCAAAACGCTGGGAGCAGCGCATACAATCTTTCAATCCAGCGTACCGGCTCTTTCTCAAGCACTATGCACAAGCGTGGATGCCGCCGCTTTATCGGGGCAACATTCTCTTTGTCGACGACAGCCAGCAATTCTATTCCCTTGAGGCGATGATCGGCGAGTTCAGAATGTGGGGTGAAAGATTCTATCCAAATCAAGTCGCGTTTCAATTCGGCTATCCGGCTGATAAGCCGTGGTGGGGAGAGTTGGAAGACCCTGCCGCGGCGGTCGGCAAAGCATTGCTCGCGGAAATTTCCAACGCCTATGGGTTGTTCTGGGTCGATTTTACTCTTTCACAAATTTTTCCATCAGCGCCGATTGCCCCCAAAACTTCTCTTGCTGAAAAAAGAATTTTAGTAGAAGATATTCCGGAAGAAAGTATTCCTGAAGAAAGCCGGCCGTCGTTTACACTCGTTCAAAATTATCTGAATTCGCTCCAGCAGACTATCGACATCGTGCTCAACGTTCCCGAGCCGTCGCATGTGCGCGTCGAAGTCTTTGATGAAAGCGGCCGCTTTATCGACTACGCGGTTGACAGGGCTTTTCCATCGGGAGAATATCGCGTGCAATGGAATCCGCCCCAGCGCAGCAAGACGAAGTCGAAGAGCGGGCTTTATTACTATAGCATGAAAACCACCAGGCGCACGATTACAAAAAGTCTGCTGCTGGATGAACCCCAAGAACTGAAGTTGGAAAGCGATGAAATCGATCAAAATTCGCCGCGCGGCAAAAGATGATGCCGAAACCCTGCTG
>Ga0247727_10011248_pt1 | contig 15662 bp, 16 predicted proteins | sample WisWelCaveWW1625_FD_202498 | JGI IMG/M metagenome (GOLD analysis project Ga0247727, IMG submission 202498) | Biofilm microbial communities from Wishing Well Cave, Virginia, United States - WW16-25 | ecosystem: Environmental > Aquatic > Deep subsurface > Groundwater > Cave microbial mat | place...
CGGGCTGTACGGGCTGGAACCCGCCGCGTTCGCGTCGCTGCTCGACGCCGCAGGCCTGGTCCTTTCCAGCGCCCACGTGGGGATCGACGATCGGCGCGACGATTGGACCGAACGGTGGGCCCGAGACCTCGACGCGCACCAGGCTGCGGGCGCGGACACGGTCGTGATTCCTGCGCTCCTCCCAGACCGGTTTGCCGACCGCGACTCGACGGCTCGCGCCGCCGATCTCGTCAACGCTGCCGCCCGAACCGCTCACGATCGCGACCTCGTGCTCGGGTACCACAACCACTTCTGGGAACTGCAGCGCCTCGAGGGACGGCCGGCGCTGCTGCACTTCTTCGACCGCGTCGATCCTGCCGTCGTTGCCGAGATCGACATCTACTGGGCCCAGGTCGGCGGAGCTGATCCCGCGCAGGTCGTGCGCGAGCTCGGTGCGCGGGTCAGGCTGCTGCACGTGAAGGACGGACCCGCCGATCGACCGGAGAGCGACATGGTCGCCGTCGGGAACGGCGTCGTGCGTATCGCCGACGTCCTCGACGCCGGTGAGCAGGTCGCGTGGCACATCGTCGAGCTCGACCGATGCGCCACGGACATGTTCGATGCAGTCGAGCGCAGCTACGACTATCTCGTCGACAACGGCCTCTCGCGAGGACGGCCGTGAAACGCGTCGCGATTGTCGGATGTGGTGTCATCGCGCCCGCGTACGCGAGCACGTTTTCCCAGATCGACTTCGTCGAGATCGCAGCCTGTAGCGACGCGTTGGCCGAGCGAGCCGGCACGCTCGCGGCCGCCCACCAGATTCCGGCCGTCGCGCCGGTCGACGACATCCTCGGTGATCCGACCATCGACGCGATCATCAACCTCACGCCTCCCCTCGCCCACACGGCGGTGAGCGCTGCAGCGCTCGACGCCGGCAAGTCGGTCTTCAGCGAGAAGCCGCTCGGTGTCGATCTCGATGAAGGCAGGGCGCTCGTCAGGACCGCGGTCGATCGCGGCCTCCGGCTCGGCTGCGCCCCCGACACGTTCCTCGGTGCCGGCCTCCAAACATGCTGTGACGCGGTCCAGCGCGGCCTCATCGGACAGCCAGTCGCTGCGAACGCGTTCATGCTGTCGCCCGGGCCCGAGCGCTGGCATCCGCACCCCGACATCTTCTACCGGTATGGCGGCGGACCGATGTTCGACATGGGCCCCTATTACCTGACCGCGCTCGTGCAGATGCTCGGCCCCGCGCGCAGCCTCACGGGTGCCGCACGCGCGACGCACGCGACGCGCACGATCAGCTCGGAGCCACGCCGCGGCGAGGTGATCCCGGTCGAGGTCCCGACGCACGTCAGCAGTGTGATCGAGTTCGTCTCGGGCGCGATCGCGACGCTCGTCACAAGCTTCGACGTCGTCGCGTCGCGCTACCGGCATCTCGAGATCTACGGCGCGGACGCCACGCTCTCGGTCCCCGACCCGAATACGTTCGGCGGGCCCGTGCGGATCCGCGGCAGGAGCGATACCGAGTGGCGAGAGCTCCCGATGCGTGCGAGCGCGCTTCCGCAACAGCGTGGCATCGGCGCAGCCGACATGCTGTGGGCCATGGGCAGCGGCCGAGAGCACCGCGCGTCGGGCGACCTCGCACTGCACGTTCTCGAGCTCATGTCGGCGTCCTACACGGCTGCCGAGTCGGGTCGTCGAATCGACATCACCTCGACCTGCGCGACGGCCCCGCTGATCCCGACCGATCTTCCGCCGCACGCCTTCGACGACTGAGGATGCCGATGACTCGCGAGACGCTGGCGGAACCGCTGCGCTATGGCATCGTCGGCGGTGGGTTCATGAGCGCGTTCCATCTGCGCGCGCTGGAGACGGTGCGGGGCGTGACGGTCGCTGGAATGACGTCACGCACCCCACCCGAAGCGCTCTCGAACGCTGCCAGCGCTGCCGGGCTCGGTGATGCGCGGTTGTTCCCGTCGATCCGTGCGATGGTGCCGCACGTCGACGTCGTCATGTTGAACTCGCCGAACTTCGCCCGTGTCGAAGCGATGGAGGAGATCGCCGAGGCCGTGCGCGCCGGAGCGCACCTGCAGGGGATCATCTGCGAGAAGCCGCTGGCCCGCAACCTCGGTGAAGCGCGGCGGGTCATCGCGCTCGCCCGCGAGATCGGCGCGCCAACCGCGTACTTCGAGAACCAGATCCACATGAAGATGGTGCAGAGCGCTCGGGCCCAGCTGCGCGCCGTGACCGATGCGATGGGCCCGCTCACGCTGGCTCGTTCGAGCGAGGAGCACGCGGGGCCGCACAACGGCTGGTTCTGGGACCCGACCCAGCAGGGAGGCGGCGTCCTCTCTGACATGGGCTGCCATTGCCTCGCGGTCGGGTGGTACCTGCTCACACCACCCGATCGCGATCCCCGTTTCATGGAGCCGCTGTCCGTCTCGGCCGACACCGCGTTGTTGAAGTGGGGACAGCCGCGATGGCAGCGGGAGCTCCTCGAGCGGTACGGCGTCGACTACGCGACGACGCCGGCAGAGGATTTCGCCACCGGCATCGTGACGTACCGCAACCCCGAGACCGACCAGCGTGTGAAGGCGCAGTTCACCGTCTCGTGGATGTACGACAAGCAGGGGCTGCGCTTGCTCATCGACGGCCTCGGGCCCGGCTACGCGCTCGAGGCGAACACCCTGCGGTCACCGCTCGAGGTTTTCGTCGGCGCCGCGGCGGCCGCGGGGGTCGCGGACGCTGAGCTCGCGCTCGAGAAGGCCACCGCGTCGCAGGGGCTCCTGGCCATCCAGCCGAACGAGCCGGATCTCTACGGCTACACCGACGAGAACGTCGATGCGGTCCGCGCATTCCGTGCAGGGCGCAGCGCGATGCTCGACTTCGAGTACGGGTACGAGATCGTGCGGCTCACGATGGCGGCCTACCTCTCGGCCGAGCAGGGGCGGGTGATCGACCTCACCGACCCGGCGACCGATGCCGTTCTCGCCGGCTACGTGCCGCTCATCCAACAGGGCCGCGGGAAGGAGGTGCTCTAGGTCATCCCGGGAGGTGAACGGGGTCTGGTGGCCCCCCTCGTCTTCAAAACGAGTGCGACGGGTACACCCCGTCGGGTGGGTTCGATTCCTGCCACCTCCGCCCGGGACCAGGTGCGTCGGTAGCTGGCGAAAAGCGCTGGCTACCGACGCACCTCCCAATGCTCGTCAGACGATGGTGAGCGCGTCGAGCTCTTCGGGCATGGGCTCGTCGGTCGCGAGGGCGTCGACGAGCGCGAGGGCGAACACGGTGGCTGCGACGCCGAACACCGCGCCGCCGATGTTGTAAGTAGCGAACCCCAGCAGCCCGACGATGAGCGTGATACCGGGGCCGACATAGAGCGTCGCGTGTTGTACCCGTTGCTGCACGATCGCCGCGCCGACCTGGACGGCGCACACGGCAACGAAGAGCGCGAGCGCGGTGCGCGACGTCTCGAGCCCGACGGCAAGGAGCACCGCCGGGAGCGAACCGATCATGACCCCCACGTACGGCACGACGGAGAAGATCGCCACGAACAGGCCCAGCGCGACCGGCGCCGGTAACGATGCCCACCTCGCGATCCCGTAGGTGAGCATGCCTGTCGCCAGCGCGACGAGCACCGCCATCGACAGATAGCGGCGCGCGGCGCCCAGCGTCTGGCCGGTGACCTCCCAGGCGCGGGCGCGGCGCGTCTCGTCGCCGATCTGCGCGATGCCACGTTCGATGAAGCGCGGGAGCCACGCAAGCAGGAACAGCACCAGCACGGTGCCGACGAAGTAGGCGCCGACGCTCGCGGCGGTCGCGCGTGCTTCACCCGAGAGACGTTCACCGAGCCCGTCCACAGCTTGTTGCGCACGCGTCTCGAGCTGGAGGTCGCGGGCGAACTCACCGAACTGCTCTGACGCCTCGAGCTCACGCGCCGCCCTTGGCAGTGCCTCCTCGAGCCCATCGAGCTCGCGGGAGAGGTCCGAGAACACGCCGTAGGCGACGACGCCGGCGACTGCGCCGATCGAGAGGAACATCAGCAACACGGCGAGCCATCGCGAGAGCCACCGCGACAACCACTCGACGGGTCCGTTGATCATCACCGCGACGACTGCGGCGGCGAACAACCAGCCGATCGAACGGCGCGAGAGCTCGAGCGCATTGTGCAACACGAGCCCCAAAGTGATCGCGGCGAACAGCGCGAGCACGGAACGCACACCGACATGAACGCGGATCGGAGGGCGTGCGCGTCTCGGTGCTGCAGGTTGGCTCAGCGCGTCGGGCACCGAGCCGTACAGTACCGTCGTGCCCGCGCCGGATCGCGCCGTCGTCGACGAACGAGGCGGCCAGCCTCCCTCAGATGGCGCCGGCGATCGCGGGAATCGCGGAGATGGTAGCGGCCGCCGTGTGGTCGTCACGCTCGACGTCGCGACCCTCGTCACGATCGCGGTGGGGCTGGCGGCCATGTTGCTGCTGTTCGCGATCAGCTCCGCTGCCGCCGACACGCTGATCCGCGTCGGGATCGGCGCGGTCGTCGCGCTCGCGCTCGATCCGCTCGTGTGCGCGCTCCAGCGCCGGCTCCAAGTGCGGCGGCTGATCGCCGTGTTGGTGGTTGGAGGTCTGTTTCTCGCGCTTGCGACCTTCGTCGTGGTCGTGATGGGTCCGCCGGCGATCAATCAGGCCGAGCAGTTCAGCAAGGAGCTCCCCGAAACGGTCGAGCAGATGTACGACTTCCCGTTGGTCGGTGGGCGCCTCGAGGACGCGGGCGCGGCCGACAAAGTTAAGGAGTGGGCAGAGGACCTACCGGCGCGTCTCGACGATCGGACGGTCGGCGATCTCGCCCGCGGCGTGCTCGGAGGAGTTCTCGCAGCGTTCGAGGTTGCCATCGTCGCGTTCGCGTTGCTGCTCGACGGCGAGTCGCTCGTCGCCAGGACGCGGCGGCTGTTCCCGCCGCGCCGGCGCATGCAGGCCGACCGCGTGGGGCGCATCTTCTATCGAGTCTTCGGCCGGTACTTCGCCGGCTCGTTGCTGATCGCGGCGATGGCCGGGCTCGTCGTCCTCGCCGCCGGGCTCGCGCTCGGGGTGCCGCTGGCACCGGTCGCCGCGCTCTGGATGGTGCTCGTCAACATGATTCCCCAGATCGGCGGGTTCCTCGGCGGCGCGTTGTTTGTCACCCTCGCGACGACCAAGGACCTCCGCACGGGTGTGATCTGCCTCGTGCTGTACCTGATCTACAACACGATCGAGAACCACGTGTTGCAGCCGGCGATCGTCGGCGAGTCGGTCGGTCTCTCACCACCCACGACGATGATGGCGGCGTTGATCGGGGGCGCAGCAGCGGGCGTGCCGGGTGCCCTCGTCGCAACGCCGATCGCGGGGACGGTCAAGGTGCTGTACCTCGAGCTCCGTCATGGCGAACGGCGCGACCCCGGTCCGGCCGGCCTGGTCGCGCGCTTGCGCGCGCGCCGCTCAGGAAAGCGCTGAGCTCGCGGGCTGCTGCTTGGACTCGTTCTTGGTGAGGCGCCGGCCAAAGAGCCAGATCACGGGCGCGGTCCACAACAACGGCGTGATCAGCGCGAGCGGGCGGCCGAGCCACCACCAGACGGTCGCCACCTCCGCGTATCCCTGCCGATCCTTGATCAGAAAGCCGATCGACAACGAGATCGCGAAACCGGTCGTGTGGAACAGGAACAGCGGCATCGAGAAGCGATTGACGATCGCGGAGGCTCGCTTCCAGCGCGGCCGTTCGAGCCGTTGGAGCGTGGCATCGCGGAGCAGGAGCGCGACCCCCGCCTGGAACAACACGAGCGCTGCGATGCACACCGTCGGCGGCGCCATGTTCGAGAACTTCTCGCCGGGGACGCCGACCATCGAACCCGGATAAGCATTCGAGTACACGAGCCCGCCGAGTGCGAACAACCCCGACCATGTGAGCATCCACGCGACTCGACGAGGTGCGCTCACGAAGTCGGCGTAGAAGAAGCCGAGCTGGTGGCAGAAGCCCCAGACGAGGATCATGTTCACCCAGGCGATTTGCTCGACGTCGTGCGAGAACCGCAACACGTCGACGATCATCGCCAGCCCGGCGAGCCAGAGCAGCACCAACGCACCGAAGCGCCGGTGCAGCCAGTGCCAGATGGGGAACAGCGCGATCAGCAGCAGATAGACGCCGATGAACCAGAGCGGTGAGATGACGAGCAGGACGGACCGTTTGATCCAACTAGCTTCGAACACGATGGCGACGACAATCCCGAGAACGATCCATGCGATCGCGAGTGCCGCCGCCGGAACCGCGAGCTCCTTGAGCCGCTGGCCGACGAACGTCCACATCGATGTGCCGCGCTCTTGCTTGCGCAGGTAGCTCCGCTGGTGTGCATAGCCGCCGACGAAGAAGAACAGCGGCATCACCTGGAGCAACCAGGTGATGAGCCAGAGGCCGTCGGTGAAGCCGATCGGGTTGGTCGCGTGCGGACCGTCCGGCCGCCAGTCGATGATCGTGAACGCCCAGTGCCACACGACGACGACGAGAAGGCTGAACGCGCGCACGAAGTCGATGAAGCGATCGCGTTCCGCGGCAGCAGGTGGCTCGGTCGGTCGTGCTTCGGCGTCGCCGGCTGTACCGGCCGGTACGGTCACCATGCGATGACGGATGCTAGGAGCGGGCGATCGATCGCGGTCATCATCGGGTTGCTGATCGTCTCGAACGTCGTCGCCAACCTTGTATTGCCGTCGTGGGCCTCGGTGCCGTGGAACGTCGCGATCGCCACGATCCTGGTCGTCGTCGCGCTGCGCAATGGCATCTCGTTCGCGACACTCGACGTTGACGGCCCGTCACTTCGTCGCGGTTGGCGCGTCGGTCGGTGGTTCCTCGTCGGCGCTGTCGCCTTCTACGGGCTTGCATTGCTGGTCCCCACGACACGCGAATGGCTCGAGGACGATCGTGTCGCGTCGCTCGGATGGGGTGCGGTCACGTACCACGCGTTCGTCGCCGTCCCGCTCGGCACGGTATTGCTCGAGGAGGTCGCGTTCCGCGGGTTGCTCCCGACCATTGGTGAACGGTTGACGACGCGGGCACGGGCCGTCGCCATCGCTTGCGTGTTGTTCGGCCTGTGGCACGTGCTGCCAGCTTGGGAGATCAACGAGGTCAACCCGGGTGTGCGCGACCTGCTCGGCGGCACCGCGGGACGCGCGGTTGCGGTGAGCCTCGGCGTGGTGACGTCGGCGCTCATCGGGTTCGTGTTCTGCTGGCTGCGCTTCCGGACTCGCAGCCTGCTCACCCCGATGCTCTGGCACATCGCGACGAACAGCGTCGCCTACATCGCGTCCTTCATCGCCTGGTCCCTCGCCCGGTGATGCGTCAGTCTCGGACTAGTCGAGTTGGAGGTAGGCGAGGAAGGGTTGGCAGTCGGGGTTGGCGCGCAGCACGTCGAGGAGTTCGCGAGCGGGTTCGCGCAGCGCGTCGAGATCCGCACGTACGTCGTCGTACAGCCCGCGCAGTTCGCGGACGAGGCCCGGAAGACCGAACGAATCGCCGACATCGACATCCCCGCCGATCACCGTCAGCCGCAGACCGATGCGCTCGAGGCGCCGGCCGACATCGCGCGCGAGCTCGTCGATGCCATCGGCCAGCGCTCGACCCGCGGTCGAGTCCGGCGCTCCGGTCGCGCGCAGATCCGCGACCAACCTTTCGGTCGCGTCGCTCGTGCGATCAAACGCTCCGCTCAGGGCGTCGAGTGTCGCCGCCGGGTCGGTGAGGTCGACCGCGCCTTGGAGATCGTCGAGCGCGCGGCCCAGCTCTTCGCGCCAGGTCGACAGCGCGCCGCACACCTCCCCAGCCCATGCGCGCTCCGAAGCGAGCTCGTCGATCTGCGTCCGCAATTCGGGCGCGAGCGTCGCCGCCTCGGCCGCGTCCGGCCGGTCCACGATCGCGAACACGCCCGCACCAGCTCCTGCCACGAGAACGAGCGCCGCAACGAGGTTCGGGAGGAGGTACGGGTTCCTCGGCTTCGCGCTCACCGCGGGGGCACCGACGCCGGGTTGCGATCTGCGCTTCCCCGCGTGCCACGATGACCACCGTGCAGCTGCGGAACCTGGGAACGACCGGAGTACGCGTCAGCGAGCTGTGTCTCGGCGCCATGACCTTCGGGCGGGAGATTGACGAGGCGCAGTCGCGGACCATCCTCGACCGGTATCTCGACGCCGGAGGGAACTTCGTCGACACCGCGAACGTGTACGGCGCGGGAGCCTCGGAGGACATCCTCGGCCGCGCGCTCTCCGGACGCCGTGACGCCATCGTGCTCGCGACGAAGTTCCGGATGCCGATGCCCGGCCCGAACGGCCAGGGCGCCCCGAACGACCAGGGCGCATCGCGCCGCAGCATCCGCACCGCGGTCGAGGCCTCGTTGCGGCGGCTCCAGACCGACTGGATCGACCTCTACCAGATCCACTGCTACGACCGTACGACACCACTGGCCGAAACACTCAGCACCCTCGACGCCCTCGTCCGCGAAGGCAAGGTGCGCTACGTCGGCGCGTCGAACTTCACCGGCTGGCAGCTCGCCAAGGCGCTCGGCCTCCAGACGCGCCACGGTTGGGAGCCGTTCGTCAGCCTGCAACCGCAGTACTCGCTCGTGACGCGCGACATCGAGCGCGAGCTGTTGCCGCTCTGCATCGAGGAGGGGCTCGCCGTCTTGCCGTGGAGTCCCCTCGGCGGTGGGTTGCTCACCGGCAAGTACCGCGCCGGTGCTGCGCCGCCAGCGGAGTCGCGTGCTGCCGACAGCACGCCGAGCGCGATCTTGATGCGCCAGCGGCTGCAGGAACAGCAGCACTTCGCGATCGCCGAAGTCGTCGGCAAGTGCGCCGCCGAGCTCGGCTGCTCCGCAGCACAGCTCGCCCTCACATGGGTGCGGACGCGACCGGGTGTCACCAGCCCGATTCTCGGCGCGCGCACGCTCGCGCAGCTCGATGACAACCTCGGCTGCCTCGACGTGACGATCCCCGAGTCGATCGAGCAGCAGCTCGAAGCGGCGTCGGGAATCGTCAAGGGCTACCCCTACGACTTCATCGACTGGATCCACGCCCGCTGAGCGCAGTCAGCGAGGAGCGGGAATCGGGCTACTCCTCGGCGACCGGTGCGATCGCGACGGCCGTGTACGTCCCGGCTGCGGTCAAGGGCTCCTCGATGACCGACGGGTCCGCCATGGTCCACACCAACACGGTGTTGTCGTATGTGCGAACCACGACCGCGGCGCCCTCGGCGGCGACGTCGGCCGTCGTCTCCGGCAGAGTCTGGATGTCCTGGAGCCTCGCTCCGGTCTCCGGATCGAAGCTCGCGAGCCTCCAGGCCTGGGGTCCCTCCACGGCACATTCGCAACGGGCGGCAATCAGCACCTCCCCCTGGAACACCGGCGAGTAGCCGCCGCCATCCGTCGCGACCTGCGTCATGTCGTTCCACTTCGGCGGCGAGTAGTCGCACGTCGCAGTACCGTCAATGCAGCTCAGCGGCACGTCCGCGAGCGCCAACGAGCAGCTCTCCCAGCAGCGCTCGAAGGCGAGCCTGCTGCCGTCGTAGCTGAGCGCGAGGCGCGCGGCGTACTCGGGCGCCGGGTTTCCCTCGTACGTGCCCTCGTACGGGAACAGGGTCTCGTATCCCGACTCGAGATGGCGCACCAGCACCGATCCCGACATGCCGTTGCCGGTGCACGCGAGCGGATCGTTCGTCGTCGGCTCGATGCTGAGCGCCAGCACCTTGGCGTCGCCGCTGATCGCGACGCCGCGGGCCTCACCGACAACCTCTGCCGTGCCGGTCTCGAGATCGACACGCCGGACCTCGCCGCACCCGAAGTCGTCGCCGATGCGCACGTAGATCGCGTCACCCGACGGGACCACATCGATCTCACCGACCTGCGCCCCTGCGGCGTACAGCTCGCGAACGACCGAACCGTCGGCCTCGAGCTCGACGACGGTGCCGTTTGGCCGAGCGGCGACGATCGCGCCCGGCTCGAGCCAGGACGTCACGGGCGCGGTCGTGTCGGTGCCTTGCGGAGCGGTCGTTACCGGCGCGTCTGTGGTTTGCGCTGCGTTCGTGGTCTCGGCGGGTTGGACCTTGATGTCACGGTTTCCGTCGTCGTTCAGCGTCACCGCGATCCCCACCACGGCGAGCGCGGCGGCAAGGGATCCCGCGCCCAGCCCGGCGAGCTTCGTGCGACGGCGGGCCCGGCTCTTGCGCAACACCGCCGGATCACTCTCCATGGCCCGCGGCATATCTTCTGACTTGTCGTTCAGCATGTTCATGACTTCTCGCTCCAGATCGAAGTTGGTCATTGCTCTTCTCCTTGGAGCACGGCGCGCAGTGCTTCCAGCCCGCGCGACAACGACGACTTCGCGGTGCCTGGCGGGCAGCGCAAGACGTCGGCGGTCTCTCGCTCGGACAGGTCCAGGTAGTAACGGCAGACGATCACCTCGCGCTGGCGCACCGGCAGGTCTTGCATCGCCTGCCAGAGCTGCTCACGCGTCTCGGTGTCGGGAGTTGTGTCGAAGGTCGGGCGGGATGGGTCGTGCGCCTCACGCTCGAGGTAGCGGTTCGCAACGGCCTTGCGGCGCCCTGCAGACCGGACGTGGTTGACCACGGCCCGGTGGAAATAGGCCCGGAACGCATCGGGATCGCGCAGCTCGCGGACGCGGCTCGACACCTTGATGAACGCGTCGTGGACGACGTCTTCGGCGAGAGCCCTGTTGCCGGTCAGCAGGTAGGCCAGCCGCAGCGCGCCGGGGGTGTGCACGCGGTACAGGGCGTCGAGCCGGTCGGTCTCCCGGTCCGTCGCGTGTTCCGTCTCCTCGGCCCTCGTCACGAGGGTCACCGTACCGATCACGGCTCAGAGACGCCGCGCTCCCCCAATCGGTTCCGTGCGTGTCCCATCAACTGTCGTGTGTCCCATCAGATGGCGGTATACCGCCATCTGATGGGACACACACGCAGGCGGTGGTGCGAATCAGCCGAGGCCGCGGGCGTCCTGCTTCAGGGCCGTGTCGACGCACAGCGCGGCGGCGACCACCAGGCTGCGCAGTGGGTCGGACAGTGGCTGGTGAATTTGCAACACGTAGTTGTCCGCCGTGGTGAACCCCGTCTTCAGCAGACCTTCCCACGTCTTGTTGATCCGTGCGATCTCGTTGCCGCTCGCGTCCTGGATGTTGAAGTTCCACGCGCGCCAGTTCTCGGCGTTGATCGAAGCGAGCTTCTTTCCACCCGCCTCGAGCGAGAAGTGGATCTTGCCGAACACGTTGTCCTGGACGACCGCGCCGACCTCGGTGCCGTCGCCACGGGTCACGGCGAACTTGCTCTTCATGATCTTGCGCGGCCGCGTCAAGACGAGCTGCGCGACACCCTCCGCGTCGCGGATCTCGTAGGTGTGGGTCATGAACTGGTCGAGGCTCGAGACGAACCGGGCGACCTTCTTCATCGTGCTCTGCCCGACCTGGGCAACCGAACCGACCTGGTTGCCGTGCTGGTCGAAGACCTTGTACTCGCTGACGAGCTCGATGAGCTTCGCCTTCTGGTTCACGACGAGCACCGGCTCGGTGAACAGCGTGCCACCGCCCTGCGGCCCGCCGGCCAGACCGGCCTGACGCTGCACCTGGTCCTGCACCTTCGCCGCCTCGGTCTCGCCTTGCGGCTTGGTCCAGCGCGCCGGATCCGCGGGAGCAGGCGGTGCCGTCGGAGGTTCGGGCGGAACGGGCGGGTTCTCGTCGGTCATGCAGCGCAGGCTAGGGCCGCCAGCCGACGACGGCTCTGGTTACACAGCGAGCAGGTCGCGTGCTCCGGTGTCGGCGCTCGGGTGGCGCAGCTTCGACATCGCCCTGGCCTCGATCTGGCGGATGCGCTCGCGCGTGAGGTTGAAGTACTCGCCGACCTCTTCGAGGGTGCGGGGCTCGCCGCGGTCGAGACCGAAGCGCAACTTCAGGATCTCGCGCTCGCGCTCGTCGAGCGGGCTCAGCAGCTTGTCGATCTCGGCGGGCAGCATCGCCGTCGCCGCATGCTCGAAGGGGCTCTCGGCCGAGCGGTCCTCGACGATGTCGCCGAGCTCGGCGTCGCCGTCCTCCCGGAGCGGCTCACTGAGCGAGAGCGGCTCCGACGCGAAACGCAGCGCCTCGGTGACCTTGTCCTCGGGCATCTCGCACTCTGCGGCGAGCTCCGACAGCGTGGCCGGGCGACCGAGCTTCAGCTCGAGGCGCGAGCGCGCCTTCTGCAGTCGGGCGAGCGTGTCGCCGGCGTGCACAGGCAGCCGGATCGTACGACCCGTGTTCGCGATCCCGCGGGTGATCGCCTGTCGGATCCACCACGTGGCGTACGTCGAGAACTTGAAGCCCTTGCGCCAGTCGAACTTCTCGACGGCGTGCATGAGGCCGAGGTTGCCCTCTTGGATCAGGTCGAGCAGCGGGAGCCCCGAGGCTTGATACTTCTTCGCGATCGACACGACGAGCCGGAGGTTCGCCTTGACGAACATCGACTGCGCATCCTCACCGTCGCGCATCAGCCGGCGCAGCTCACGCTTCTTCGCGGGTGCGAGGTTCCTCCCCGCCTCGAGCTCGGTGCGGGCGGCGACACCGCCTTCGATCGCCTGCGCCAGCCGTACCTCGCCATCCTTGTTGAGCAGGTCGTACTGACCGATGTCGGTGAGGTAGAGGCGGACGAGATCTTCCTCGTCGCGCTCGACACGCTCCTTCGCCAAGAGACAATCCTTTGTACGAGACTTGGATGTGGACGCGCCGGAACTGGAGGGCCTGAGGTTTCCCCGTCGAACGCTCCCAGCGACCTGCGACCCGGCCTCTGTACCTTACGGAGCGTGTCAAGATGGCCTCATGGCCCACTCTCGCCACGTTGGCACACAGACGCCGGGTCGAACGCGTCGGGCGGCCAAGGCGTCTCCTGCGATTGCCAGGTGCAGAAGTGACACCGTTGTAACTCGAAACTCCTGTTCATGAGCACCGACATCGAGATCGCGGTCCTCAGCGCGAGCTTCCTCGCGCAGCCGGGGCACGAGGCCGACCTCGCCGCGGCGTTGGCGAAGTACGTCGTGCTCACCCGTCACTTGCCGAACTGCCGCAACGTCGACCTCGTCGTTTCCACCACAGAGAGTGGCCGCTTCTTGGTGCTCGAGAAGTGGGAGAGCGACGCCGACGCGCGGTCGCACGTCGACTCGGCCGTGATGCTCGACATGGCGAACGAGGTCGTGGGCTTCCTCGCGGAACCGCCGAACGTCGATCTCTGGGACACGATCAGCGCCCACGACCTCCGCTGAGCGTTTGGTCACTACTTCGGTCCATGGCAGGAGAAGTGACCAAACGCTCGCCGGGGTCAGTGGCGGCCGCGGCGGAGGAGGTCGCCGGGGAGCTTTGGCTTGGGGCGGCCGGCCGCGCCCGTGGCGACGCAGACTTCCTGGATCGCGGGCCAGGTCGTCGAGCCGATCGTCCAGAGCCGCTCGAACGCGGCGTCCCCGGCGTCGGTGAAACCGTGCTGCAGCCGGAAGTCGTAGATCCGCTTCTGGTGATGCACCCTGTGCCCGAGATCGACCAGGCGGCCGGCCGTGTAGGCGTCCCATGCCGCGCGCTCGCCCGGATGCAGGTCGGCGTCGGACGGTGCATCCTCGAAGCCACCCGACAGCCGGTCGCGAGCCCGCAGCAGCATGCCGCTGATCTCAACTCGCGCGTGCCGCTCGGAGAACGCGCGGGTGCGGTCGCGCGCTTCGAAGCATCCGCCGGTGCACCAGAGGTCGATCTTGCCGTCGACGATGTCGGCCATCGTGCCGAGGATCGGGTGCGGCACCGCCTCGTCGATCGTCAGCGCGATGTCGACATCGGTCGGCATCCCGAGTGTGCCGGCGAGCTCCTCGAGCAGCGCGCGCACGACGCCGGCGTCGAAGGCGACGAGATCGAACGGATCGGGTGTGACGGTGAGAGAACCCACTCCGGCTACGACTGCGAGGCGTGCGCCAGCGCGACCATCTGGCGCGCGTCGGCGGCTGCCTGCTCGGCGATCTGGGCGAGCTCGTCGCACTCCTCGTTCGAGAACCCGGCGAGCTCACGGAATCGGCGCGTGATCTGGATCGGGTTCTCCTCGCTCTCGCCGCGGAACCCGCCGAGGCTGAAGACCTTGTCGACGGTGCGCTGGAAGTCGAGCGCGCGCTCGCGCCGGTCGAGGTCGTGCTCGGTGAGGCGTCGCAGCCAGTCGGAGCCCATCTTCACGTGGGTGACCTCGTCGGCGAGCATCCAGTCCTCGCAGAAGGTGAGCACCGGGTCCTGCGTGCTCTCGCCGAACGCCTTCATCGAGCTGAACACGTCGATCGCGAGGCCCTCGAGCGCGCGGTTGACGCCACAGAGCCGCATGACCGGGTCGGGGTTGCACGCCGCGGCGTACAGGAAGGTGCTCTCGCCGTACTCGCCGATGTCGGAGCCCATGTGCTCGGCGAGCTTGCAGCTGATCTCGACGTGGCGGCTCTCGTCCCAGCACTGGCGGGCCATGTCGAGCTTCAGCGCGAACGGCGCCTCGGTCTCGTCGAAGTCGAAGCAGGTGCGCCCGGCACCTTCGAGCGCCTGGATCTCGCCCACGAAGATGCCGTGCATCAGCGAGCGGCTGCGCTCGGCGACCGCCGGCCGGTCGACCGACATCTGCGCAGGGCCGAGATCGCGATCCGCGAGCGCGACGTTGCGCGGGTCGAAGATCTGGTCCTCGATCTTGTTCCGGCGGAAGCGTTCGTCGCGGGCCAGTTCGCTCTCGGGAAGGTGACGCTTCATACTGTTGCCTCCTCGGGCACGGGCTGCACGCCGATGCTACCGGGGCCGGTGATCCCGCCCGCCACGGTCACGAGGCGTTCGACATCGCTCTGCCGGCGCGCGGCGCGTTCGACGTTTTCGGGTGTATCGAGCAGGGACTGGAGCAGCATCTCGCCGTCGCGCCAGTCCTCGTGCTCATCCTGCAGCGCGAACTTCAACGAGCGGATGGTGGGCGCGTCGGTGATCGTCGACGTGCCGTTCAGGTGGAAGGTGTACGCGGCGATCATGCGCGGGATGAGCACGCGGTAGACGCCGACGAGCTTCTCGATGGTGAGCTCGGGCGCCTCGGGCTCGGTCACGGCCGCCATGAACGCCTCGAACTCCGGGCCGGCCGGAACGGTCATACGGTCGACGTTCATCTCGCGGAGCTCGGGAAGGCGCTTGGTCCACAGCTCGGCGTGCCAGGCGTGGTGGTAGCAGTGCCGGCCGAGCACCATCTTCACGTCGAGCTCGGGGATCGTCGCGACCCAGCCGCCGAGCGCTTCGAAGAGCCGCATCTCGGTCCAGCGGTAGTTCCCGATCCGTCGGGCCGACTCCTCGACACCGAAGACGCCGGGCAGCTCCCGGCGATCCCACGGCGCGAACGGTGCGCGGGCGGTGCTCAAGCGGTTCCCCCTCGGGACGGCAGCTCCGGTACCTCGTCGGCGAGTTTCGTCTCATCTTGACCGACCGGTCAAGGTGACCCCCGTCACGTCCCGCTGACGCGTCAGGAAAACTCGTCGGGGAGCGCGGCCCTGCGGCGGGTGATGAAGTCGAGCATCGCCTCGTCGACGCCGGGCTCGATCGGCGGCGGTTCGTACTCGGCCAGGCGCTGCTTCCACAGCACGTTGGCCCGTTGGGCCGCATCCTTG
>Ga0247727_10011249_pt1 | contig 15662 bp, 17 predicted proteins | sample WisWelCaveWW1625_FD_202498 | JGI IMG/M metagenome (GOLD analysis project Ga0247727, IMG submission 202498) | Biofilm microbial communities from Wishing Well Cave, Virginia, United States - WW16-25 | ecosystem: Environmental > Aquatic > Deep subsurface > Groundwater > Cave microbial mat | place...
CAGGCGTCCAGCCGTCCTGCCAGGCCCAGGCGCGCGAGCCGGCCAGCCAGGCGTCGGTGAGCGCGAGATGGTGCGGCGTGACGTCGCAGGTGACCGGCAACCGGGCTGCCTTCGCCCGTCGCACGAGGTCGAGCGAGGTGGCCGTCGAGAGATGCGTCAAGTGCAGTCGCGCGCCTGGCACGTCGCGGCGGACGTCCTCGAGGATCGCCAGGTCGCGCGCGACGGCCGACGCCTCCGCGGAGGCCGGCCAGCCGCGGAGGCCGAGCACCGTCGCCACGAGGCCCTCGTTCGCCTCGGCGCCCTCGGTCTGCGTCTCGTCCTCGGGATGGTCGACGACCGGCAGGCCGAGCATCCCGGCATAGGCGAGGGCGCTCCGCAGGATGGCCGCGGAGCGGACCGGCGCACCGTCGTCGCTGAAGCCGACGACGCCCGCGTCGGCGAGCTCGCCGAGCGCGGCCAGCTGCTCGCCCGAGCGCCCGGCCGAGACCGCGCCGTGGGCCAGCAGCTCGACCGGCGAGCCGGACGCCGCCGCGGCGGCACGGATCCGGGCGAGGACGGACGGCTCGTCGAGCGGCGGCGCGGTGTTCGGCATGACGCAGACAGCGGTGAAGCCGCCGTGGGCCGCCGCCGCGAGGCCGGTCGCGATCGTCTCCGCGTCCTCGTTCCCGGGCTCCCGGAAGTGCGCGTGGAGGTCGATGAAGCCCGGGCTGACGACGATCCCGCTGTCGTCGACCCCGGCCGCCTCGTCGCCGTCGAGCCAGTTGACCGCCTCGACGATCCCGTCGCTGACGACGAGCTCGCCCGGACCCTCCCGTCCCGAGGCGGGATCGACCAGCCAGGCACGGCTGATCTCGAGGTCGGCGACGAGCTCGCCGACGACGCCCGGCACATCACCGACGGTCGGCAGCCCGGCCGTCACGCCGGACCTCCGCCACTCATGCCGGACCCCCGCCGCCACCGTCGCCGCCGCCGCTGCCGCCGCTGCCGCCACGGGCGCCGGCGAGGAGGTAGAGCAGCGCCATCCGGATCGCCAGCCCGGTCGTCACCTGGTCGGTGATGACGGACGTCGGGCCGACGGCCACGTCCGGAGCGATCTCGACGCCCTCGTTCATCGGCCCGGGGTGCATCACGAGCGCACCGGGACCGGCAAGGGCGAGCCGGGCGCGGGTCAGCCCGAAGCGAGCCGCGTACTCGCGAAGCGACGGCAGCAGGCTGCCCGACATCCGCTCTCGCTGGATGCGGAGCGCCATCACGACCGCCGCATCGCGCAAGGCGGCAGCGATGTCGGACGTGACCGTGAACCGGCGGCCACCGGCCGGCGCCCCCGACCCCGCCGGCCCGCCGACCGACGCCACGGCCCAGGCCTCGAAGCCGCGCAGCAGCGTCGCCGGGCCGCACAGCCAGACATCCGCCCCCGCCGCGGTGAGCGTCCACAGGTTCGAGCGGGCGACGCGCGAGTGGAGCACATCGCCGAGGATGACGACTTTCCTCCCGGCGACCGATCCGTCGGGCAGATGTGCCCGCATCGTCGCCAGGTCGAGCAGCGCCTGCGTCGGGTGGGCGTGCCAGCCGTCGCCGGCGTTGATGACCGAGCCTCCGAAGTGCTCGGCGGCGAGGTACGGCGCGCCGGACACGGGATGGCGCATGACGAGCGTCGAGGCGCCGAGCGCCTCGATCGTCCGGACCGTGTCCACCAGCGACTCGCCCTTCGCCACGGACGACGACTGTGCGGCGATGTTCACGACGTCGGCCGACAGCGCCTTCGCCGCGAGCTCGAAGCTCACCCGGGTCCGGGTGGATACCTCGTAGAACAGGATCGCCACCGTCGAGCCGCGGAGCGCCGGGACGCGCGCGATGGGCCGCGCGAGGACTTCGCGCATCGCCGCGGCAGTGCGCAGGACGAGCTCGATCTCCGGCCAGGTGAGGATATCCACGTCCAACAGGTGCCGATGGGTCCAGGCGATGCCCTCGTCGCCGTGACCGGCCTCGATCGGCGGCAGGCTGTGCGGCTCGACGGCCGTGGTCGTGGCCTCGTCGGGCACCGCGAGGCTCATCCGACCGTGACCGCGGACACCGGTTCCTCGGCCCACTCGAGATCCACCCCGTCCTCGCCGTCGATCTCGGCGACGCGGACCCGGACGACCTCCTCGCGCGCCGTCGGGACGTTCTTCCCGACATGGTCGGCCCGGATCGGCAGCTCCCGATGCCCGCGATCCACGAGTGCGGCAAGCCGGATCGCGCGGGGCCGGCCGAAGTCGACGAGCGCGTCCATCGCAGCTCGGATCGTCCGGCCGGTGTACAGCACGTCGTCCACCAGGACGACGGTCAGCCCGTTGAGGTCGAACGGCAGGTCGGTGCCCTTCACGACGGGCTGCTGGGCGATCGTCGAGAGATCGTCGCGGTAGAACGTGATGTCGAGCGCGCCGACCGGCGGCCGCCGTCCCTCGTGTTCCTCGATCGCGTCGGCCATCCGTCGCGCGAGCGGCACGCCGCGCCGCTGGATGCCAACGAGGACGAGGCTTTCCGTGCCACCGTGCTTCTCGACGATCTCGTGGGAGATCCGGACGGTCGCCCGGCGGACCTCGTCCGCCGTCATGATGCGACGGCCGCTGAACGGCACTGCCGGCTCGCTCCTTCCCGGTCTCTCGGGACCTGTCCGCCGGCTCTCGTGGCCGGCCTCGAAGGGTTCGCGACAAGTCTAGCGCGACGGGGCGGGCGACGGCGCGACCGGGCGGGCAACGGCGCGCCCGCGCCTCCGACCGCGGCTCAGTGGACGATGAGGAACCGCCCGGACGGGTCGGATTCGGCTCGACCGAACAGGTCGTCCCGCCAGGCGAGCACGGAGATCCGGCTCTCCTCGCCATCCTGGCCGGGCGGGGTGACCCAGGCCAGCCGGCCCGCGTCGATCGAGAAGCCGCGCAACGCCGGGACGCCCGGCAGCGGCGCGGCGTCGGGGTCGATGGCGCCGCTCGCCGGGTCGAGAACGTACAGGTGGAGTCGCCCGACGAGCGGGTCGGCTGCATCTGCCACCCAAAGCGCAAGTCGCGTCCCCGTCGGATCGAAGCGCGCGTCGAAGTCGGTGGCCCCTGCGTCGAGGCCGAGGATCACCACCGGCTCGCCCGCCGGGCCCGGAGCGGGACCCGCCGTCGCCGACGGGTCCGGGCTGGCCGACGGCTCGACCGACGGGTTGACCGGACCGGGCGACGTCGGTGGGATCCAGCCGTCGAGGATGAGCCGGCCCGCGCCCAGCCGCCAGCCGCCGGACTCGTCCGCGGTGACGAGGCCTTCCCAGAAGACGACCCGGCGGCCCGTCGGGTCGACAGACGGACGCCACATCGGGCGATCGCCCAGAGACCGGATCGTCCCGCTCGCCGGGTCGACGAGGAAGCTCTTCGCGAAGTGCCCGGCCAGGTCCGGCGTCGCTGACGGCTCGCCGCCAGGCTCGATCGAGGGTGACGGCGCTGCGCTCGTGTCAGGCGCCGGCAAACCGTCGTTGGTGAGCATGAGGCCCGGCTCCAGTTCCACCCGGCTCGCGAGGACGAGCCCGCCGGTCCAGCCCGAGAAGACCGTGCGACCGTCGGTCGTCATGCGGATCGCAAGCGGCGTCCCGACCTGCCACACGTACAGGTCAGGCCCACCGGGACCGTCCGCCGGGCGGGCGGCGAAGGCGAACCAGGCGCCGTCCGCCGAGTACGCCGGATCGCCGACGAGGATGACCGCGCTGGCGATCGCGGTCGCCCCCTCCGGAGTGGGCTCCGGGGTCGGCTCGGGTGATGACGTCGGCCCCGTGGACGGGCTCGGCGGGGCCGATGGTTCCGAGGAGGGCTCGATCGATGGCACGATCGACGGCGGGGTCGAGGGTGGGGTCGATGGCTCGATCGACGGCGGGGTCGAGGGCTCGACGCTGAGCGAGGGCTCCGTCGTCGGTTCCGGGGTCGGACTCGGGACGGGGATGACGAGCACGGCGGACGAGATTCCGTCCGCCGTCGCGACGACGAGCTCGTTCGCGGACGGCGAGATGACGACGGCCTGCGGCTCCTGGCGGAGCGTCATCGTCGCGACGATCGAGTCCCGGAGCGGGGCGCAGGCCGCCTCGTCCGGCGGGCAGACTTCCTGGACCGGTGCGGTGAATACCGAGTACGTCCCGTCGTCGCTCCGGCGGACCCAGGCGAGGCCATCCGCCGTGACCGCGATCGGCGTGGCGTTAGGCGCGTCGGAGCCGGCCGGCACCGTTCCCGTGGGGGGAGGCGTCGGGGAAGGGCCGGACAGCAGGCTCGCCCCGACGACGACCAGGACGACGAGGGCCCCGGACAACGCGCCAAGGGGTCCCGCGCCGAGTCGAGGACGACGGCGAGCCGCATCAGCATCGGGTGGGACCCAGGCGGCACCGGCGGCGGCACTCGCCCGCCGACCGGCTCGCCTCGAGCCACGGTCCCGCGCCGCCTCGCCCTCGATCGCCGCCGCGGTCCGGGCCCACAGGTCACGCGGCGGGACCGGCGGTGCGTCGCGCAGGGTTCGGAGCAGGGCGCGGTCCGTGGCGTATGCGTCGACGGTCGCACGGCACTCGCCGCACGACGCGAGGTGCGCATCGAGCCAGCTCGCCTCAGCCTCGCCAAGCGGCGCAAGGAGCAACTCCCCGGCGAGCGCGAGGGCGCGCTCGTGGGCCGCGTCCGCGCTGTGGTGACGGCGGCGGAACGGCAGGTTCACGACGTTCCGCCTCGGCCACCCGCGGCCAGGTCGCGGCCATGCTCGTCGGCCCGGGCTCGCGCGGCGTCGCGCGCCTGCTCGGCCGCCCGTTCGGCGCCGCGCTCGTCGGCGAGCGCTTCTCGCAGGCTCTGCCGGGCGCGCGTCAGGAGCGCCCGCGCGGCGACGTGGCTCACGCCGAGAGCGGCGGACAGTTCGAGTCCCGTGAGATCGTGCAGTTCGGCCAGGAGCAGCGCCTCGCGCTGGCGGGGCGGGATGCGCGCCAGTGCGCGCTCGAGCGGACCCGACAGCCTGCCCTCCATGGCCTGATGCTCGGCGGACGGAGCGCTGCCCTTGGCCTCGCCGGTCCACGGCACGAAGCGGACGATCCGCCGGCGGCGCATCTCGTCGAGCGCCACGCGGTGGGCGATCTGGTACAGCCAGGCGCGCGCGTTCTCCGGCTTCTCGAGCGACCGATACGCCCGATACGCCTTGACGAAGGCCTCCTGGGTCATGTCGGCCGCCATCTCGGGCTCGCGGACCATGCGGATGAGATAGGCGTAGATCTCGCCGTGGTGGCGGGCGAAGAGCTCCTCGACGAAGGCGCCGGCGGAGTCCCGGTCCCAGGCGCCGCTCACGGCGTCGCCTCCGGATCGGCCGTCGAACGGACGCGAGGCAACGGGGAAGGGGAGCGCGCGCGCCACGGCCAAACGACGGCGGGTCGGTCCAGCCTGTGACGCTCGGTCCGATCGACGACGGCCGGTGGTCGGCGCCCCCCTCCCCTCCAGCCGGCCGGGCTCATCCACCACCCTCCGGGACGCCGCCGCGGGCGCGGGCGAGGAGCTCCTCGACGGCGTCCTCCGGGGACACCGGGTTCACCGGCAGGCCGGTCCCGAGCTCCAATCCGGCGAGCTCGCGCAGGCGTGGGTGGATCTCCCAGTGCCAGTGGTACGTCGCGTCCACCCGCTCGCGCAGCGGCGCCGTGTGCAGGACGAGGTTGTACGGCGGACCGTCGAGGCTCGCGGCGAGCCTCGAGAGGACGCTCCGCAGCGCCGTCGCGGTCGCCCGGACGTCGTCGTCCGTCGCCCGGCCGAAGTCCGATTCGTGCCGCCGCGGCACGATCCAGACCTCGAACGGCGAGCGCGACGCCCAGGGCGCGAAGGCGACGCCGTGGCCGTCCTCCCAGACGAGGCGGTCACGGCGCGTCGCCTCGTCCCGCACGAGCCGGCACCATGGGCACTCGCCCTCGCGGATGACGAAGCGGGCGGCGCCGCCGAGCTCCTCGCCGATCCGATGCGGGATCTGCGGCAGGTCGTAGACGTCGAGGCACAGGTGGTTTGTCCGGGCGCCGGCCTGGGCGCCCCAGTTCTGGACGACCTGGACATGATCGGTCTGGCCGGCCGTCCGCGCATCGGCGATCGCCCCGCGGGCGAGCGCGACCATCGATTCGACGACCGAGGCGCCGACGCCGTGGAGCGGCCGGTGCTCGCCCGGCGGCGCGACGATCGTCCGCCAGCTGCCGGACGCCCGCGCGCTCGAGATGGCGACCTGGGCGAGACTCCGATCGATCTCGCGCGCGTCCTCCTCCGTGCCGACCACGTGGAACGCGAAGTCCTTCAGGCTCCTCAAGCGGACGCCGTCCCCGGGCGGCAGGCGGCAGTTACCGCAATCGCCGTCGTCGGCGACCTGGGCAGCGGCGCCGGCGAAACGGTCGCGATGGAACGCCCGGTCGACGACGGTGGCGACCCACCAGCCGGTGATCGGGTCCTTGCGAAGCTCGAACAGGCCGGCGGCCATCGTCAGCCGCCGACGGCTGCGGCGAGCCGGATGCCCACGTCGAGGTCGGCCGGCGAGATCGGGCTGATCGCGCTGCCCAGCGCCGCGCCGAGTGCGTCGGCGAAGATCCCCGCCGCGCGGCGGACCGCCTCGGTCGTCGGCGGCTCGGCCGTCCGGCCGAGCTCCTCGGCGATCGACGTGGAGACGATGCCGGGCATCCCGCAGGCGTCGATCAGCTCGAAGTCGCGCAGGTCCGGGTCGACGTTCAGGGCGATGCCGTGGAAGCTCACGCCCCGCTCGATCCGGATGCCGAGCGCGCCGATCTTGCGCTGCGGACGCCCCGCCCCGCCGTCCACCCAGCAGCCCGGATGGCCGTCCCGCCGGATCGCCTCGACCCCGAGGGCGGCGCATGTCTCGATCATCGCCTCCTCGAGGGCGCGCACGAGCGGCCGGATGAGCAGCCCCCGATCGCCGAGCCGCAGGATCGGGTACGCGGTGAGCTGGCCGGGGCCGTGGTAGGTCACCTCGCCGCCGCGCTCGACGCGGATGACCTCGATGCCGCGTCGGGCGAGCTCTCGGGGCGGGGCGAGGACGTGGGCGTCGTCGCCGTTGCGGCCGATCGTCAGGACGGCGTCGTGCTCGAGCAGCAGGAGGGTGTCGTCGACCTCGCCCGCGACGCGCAAGTCGACCAGCCGCCGCTGGAGCGCCCACGCCTCGCGGTACGCGATCCGCCCGAGCCAGGCGGCGCGAAGCGGAGCGTCCACCCGAGGCCCGTCGGCGCCGTCCATCGTCCCGGCACGATAGCAGGCGCCGCTCCGCGACCGGTCGACAGCCGTTGGCCGCCGCGGGCCGGGGCGACGGCGGCCCACCGTGCCTCAGGGCAGCGACGGCAGGAGCGGCGCGTAGTCCGCCCTGATGTCACGCGGCGTGACCGCATCGAGCGCGTCGATGAGCTCGCCCGTCGAACCGAGGCCGAAGCGGTGCGCCTCGATGTAGCCGCGCATGGCCGCCCAGAACACGTCGCTGCCCAGCGCCCGTCGGATCTCGTCGAGCATCCTTCCGCCGCGGACGTACACCGTCTCGAAGTAGCAGGTGCGCCCGTACTCGTAGATCGAGCCGTCCACCGACGCCGTCCGGCACCGCGGAGCGCGGCGAAGGTCCATCACGTCGCGGGTCAGCATGTCGACGACCGCCTCGTCGGCGAAGGGCTCGCGCGCCTGGTCGTTGCCGACGAGCGCGTAGAACCACTGGTGGCCGATCTCGTGCGGGACGACGTAATCGAGGCTCGAGCGCGAGCCGGTCCGCGGGATCCAGACGAGCGCCGGGGACTCCATGCCGAAACCGCCTGCCGACTCGGCGACCGTGAGGCTCGGGTACGGATACGGGCCGAGCCGAGCCGCCATCGCGGGCAGCGCCCGCCGGACGAGTTCCAGCAGCGTCGCGGCGGGCAGGCCACCGGGCCTGGTCATCACCCGGACCTCGATCCCGTCGACGGTCACCGTCGCGATCCGGTAGTCCTCCGCGATGATCAGCGTGAAGTCGCGGACGTCGGTCGCCGCGTACGTGCCGTCGCGGTCGTCGCCGGCCAGCCGCGATCCCGTCGCCGCCACGACGACCGGTCGATCGGTCTGTAGCCGCACCTGCACGGACGGGCTGACCGGCGTCACGAACGGGTCGCCGAAGTTGTCTCGGTCGAACGGCGTCGCTCGGCTGACCCACGGCAGCCAGCGATACAGGGCGACGACGCCCCCGGCGCGGCTGAACAGCCAGCGGTGGCCGGCGAGACGGTCGCCGATCGTGGCTGAGTACGACAGCCGGAGCCGCACGCTCTCGCCGGGCGGCAGCAGGCCGCCGAGCGGGACGACGATCGTCTGGTCGTCGACGATCGCCGCGACCCCGACGCCGTCGACCGTGACGCGCTCGAGGATCATCGCCGCCAGCCGCGGGGCGACGGTATTGAGCTCGATCCGATCGACGGGCTCGGGGTCGTCGTTGCGGGCCTCGATGGTGACCGAGACGTGGAGCGCGCCGCTCCGAACGCCGAGATCGACGACGGCCTCGTAGCGGGCGGTCATCGCCAGGCTGGAGCGGCCGGCCGAGCCGCGCCGGATCGCGGTCGGCGGGTCGACCCGAAGTGGACCGATGAGGTCCGGCGACCGACGGACGGGGGCGCCGACCGGCAACGATGGACCGGGCGTCGGTGCCGCCGAAGACGGACCCGCCGACGGCTCGATGGAAGCCGCGCCGGCGTGCGGCGCGACGATCGGCCCGGCCTCGCCGAAGCGCGAGAGCAGAGACATGCCCACGAAGACGCCCGTCACGAAGAACGTCGCCACGCCGACGGATCGTCTGCTCGTGCGCGCCATCCGGCCCATCATCATCCACCTGCCGCGAGAGGACGAGGCGGGTCGGGTCAGCCGCGTCGAGGGATCCCGACGTCCGGGCCGGCGTCGCGGTCCAGCGCGATCGCGAACCGCTCACCCTTCGACAGGAGGGCGACACGCGCGCCCTCACGCACGAGCTCGGCGAGGTGCGGTTCCGGGAGCATCGCGTGCGGCGTGAGTGTGACCCAGCGGACCTGTCGGGTGATCCCGACGCCCTTGAGCAGGCCGCGCGGATCCGCCATGACGACGCCGTACTCGAAGCCCAGGTGGACGTGCTCCGCTTCGGGCGCGACGTAGCCGAAATAGGCCGTCCGGCGGCCGCCTGCCGGCAGCTCGTAGCCGATCAGGCGCCAACCGGGCCGGACCCGCTCGATCGACTCGGGCAGCGCCCGCCGGACGACGCCGCGGAGCCACTCGGCGATCTCGCGCATCGGCGCCGGATAGGCCGCCAGGAGCGCTTCGGGCGGCATCGGGTGGTCCATCGCCCGCGAACGATAGCGCCGCGCGCCGCAGCGCCCACGCCGGTCCCCGGGCGACGCGGCACCGCCCCGCCTGTCAGCCCGGCGAGTGCTCCGCCAGGATGACGAACGTCACGAACGTCAGGCTCGTCGTCTCCGTGCGGCCGGTGACCTGCCAGCAGCCTTCGGTCCGGAAGCTGACGCCGCTCGCCTGGAAGCCAGACGTCCCGTAACCCTCCGGCACGCTCGCCCGAAGGGCACCCGCCGGCGCGTCGAGCCGGCGACCGTCGATCTGGAGCTGGCCGGCCGTCGCGCGCCACCAGCCGAACTTCATGCCGATCGAGCCATCCGGCTCGAGGAACCGCGGCCCGGCAGCGATGATCCCGCCCGGCCACAGCCCGCCGACCCACAGCTCGCCGTTGCCGTACGAGCTGCCGGAACCGAAGAAGCGCTCCGGCGCCACGTCGGCCGGCCCTTCTCCCGGCAGGGTGACCGGGCAGTCGGCCGCGTCCGCGAGCGTGACGTCCCACGGCCCCGGGGTCGGGGCCGGCGACGGCGAGGCCGCGGTCGCGGACGGCGAAGGGTCTGCCGTCGGCGACGGCGGCCCAGCCACCTCCGACGGCACGGCGGACACCGGCGGCACGGAGGGCAGCGGGCCGCAACCCGCGGCCGCGAGCGTGACGAGGAGCGCCACGCAGAGCGGGATGAACGTGCGTCCTTGCATCGCCGTGCCTTGTACACCTTCGGTGGGTCGTCCGTTCCGGTGCCTCGCGGCGATCCTCACCTGCGCTGCCGGCGGTGGGCGCTTGACATGTGACCATCTAGTCACATATCATCCCCGGCGAGATGGATCCGATGGCGTCGGTGTTCCGGGCGCTGGGTGATCCCAGCCGGCGACTCCTGCTGGACCGGCTCTTCGAGCGCGATGGCCAGACGCTCGGCGAGCTGTGCGCCCACCTGCCGGAGATGACGCGTTTCGGGGTCATGCGCCACCTCGGAGTGCTGGAGCGAGCGGACCTCGTCGCGACCCGCAGGGTCGGCCGCGAGAAGCGGCACTACCTGAACCCGATGCCGATCCGGCTCCTCCACGACCGCTGGATCAGCAAGTTCGCCGAGCCGGTCGTGGGCGTGATGAGCAACCTGAAGGACCACCTGGAGGGCAGATCGATGGCCATCTCCGCACCCGACCATGTCTACAGCGTCTACATCAACGCGTCCGCCGAGCGCGTCTGGCGGGCGATCACCGACGGCGTCGAGACCGAGCAGTACTACTACGGCACGCGCGTCGGCTCCGAGTGGACGCCGGGCTCGAAACTGACCTACGAGTACCCGGACGGCAGCGTCGCGGCCGACGGCGAAGTGCTCGAGATCGACCCGCCGAACCGGCTGTCGATGACGTTCCACGCCCGCTGGGATCCCGAGATCGAGGCCGAGGGTCCGGTCCGGATGACCTGGGAGCTCGAGCCGGCGGGTCCGGCGACGAAGCTCACCGTCACTACCTCCGGCCTGAAGCCGGGCTCGAAGACCGCCTCCGAGTTCAGCGGCGGCATCGTCTACATCGTGTCGGGCCTCAAGACGCTCCTCGAGACGGGCCGGCCGATGACCGCCCGCGGCGGCGACGCGGACCACGACCATGCCTGACGACGCGGGCCCTCGCGCGATCGACGACGCGTTCGTCGAGGCGCAGGTGGCTCGCCAGCGCCGGATCTGGCTGCTGCTCCTCAAGCGCGGGCCGCGGCGCGACCAGCCGTCCGACGAGGTCGATCGCCTCCAGGCGGCGCACCTGCGGCACCTGTTCACGCTTCAAGAGCGCGGCCAGCTGACGCTGTTCGGGCCGGTCGAGGGCGATCGGACGGTGCGCGGGATCGGCGTCCTGATCGTCGAGACGCGGGCGGAGGCGGAGGCGCTCATGGCCGACGATCCGATGGTCCTCGCCGGGCGCCTGCGCGCCGAGGTCCGGCCGTGGTTCACACTGCCGGGGATGGGCCCGCCCGAATAGGCTGACTCATTGGGTCGAGGCGGGGGCGAGCGGCGACTCGGACGCTAGAATGCGGGGGCTCCGAGCGGGAGTAACTCAGCTGGCAGAGTGTCTGCTTCCCAAGCAGAATGTCGCGGGTTCGAATCCCGTCTCCCGCTCCACCTCCCGCCCGAACTCGGGCCGTCAGCCGACGATGACCAGTGGCTGAAGTCCGGACAGGGGGCCGTCCGGCCGGGGCCTCACGAGCTCAGGTTCGGGGCCGCGGTCCACGTCACGAGCAGCGAGTTCGGCGTCCAGCTGGGCGAGGAGCGCCGGGAGGCCTGATCGGAGCGCCTGCCCGTAGGCCGGGCCGATGTGTTCCATCAGCGCCTTCTCGCGTTTCGACTTCGGCGGCGCGAACCGGAAGTGGATGACGGTGCCCGCGGCGACCGGCTCCAGCTCGATCGTGTGCAGCACTTTCACCGGTCCGCTCGGCGTATCGACGATCGTCCGATCGGTGACGTAGTCGTACGGACGCCAATCGAGGATCTCCTCGACGACCGCGTCCCTGCCGTGCATGCAGTGGTTGGCCGAACCCGGCCCGCGCCGTCCTCCGGTGGCGCCCTCAACCGTGACCTCCGTCACCCACGGCTGCCACGACATCCGCTGGCCGGGCTTGGTCAGGAATTCCCAGGCGACCTGCGGCGGGACGCTCGTGGCCAGCGACACGGTGAGGATAGACTCGTCGGGGGTGACGAAGACGCGCGCTCGAGCCTCCTCCTCCTGCCAGCGGCGCTCCAGATCGTGAGCCCAGGCCCGCACGTCGCCGATCCGATCGTAGGTCTCGACGTGCCGGCGCATGCCGAGCGCGGCCGGGTCGATGTCGGATGCATCGATGCACTTCTGGCTGATGAGAGCGTAGGCGCTGATGCCGAGCCTCTCGACGACCTCGTTCTTGAGCAGCCGGTGCGCGACGATCACGTCCGACCCCAGGAGCTCCCGGCGGCCGGCGACCGTCTGGTGGATGGCCGAGCCGAAGTGGACCACGAACTTGAGGTCGAGATCCGGGATCCGGACGCACGCGTTGCAGTCGCATGCCGTCGCCTGGCGGACGTCGCGGCGGCGCCGCCGGAACCCGAAATAGCAGCGCTCGATCGTGTCGAGCAGCATGGACCCGTCGACATTCTCGGCTGTCGCGAAGGTGAACGCGGCATCGCCCTCGAGCTTGGCCAGCCGGAAGTTGGGCCGGAGCGCCGTGACGACTGCGCCGATGAGGTCAGCGAGGATGTCCTGGGCGTGGTCCAGCTCGACGTCGGCCAGGTAGCCGGTGTACCCGGAGATGTCGGCGATCAGGAAGCAGGTGGGTTGCGCGGCTGAGATCATCGAGGTTCGCAGTCTAGACCGGCGTCCACGTCGGAAAGCCGCCCTGGCACTTATCCCTGGCACCCCGCACGCGGGCGCGACTCGGCAGCACGAGATCGGGTCTAGCGCGCCTCGCGCTCGGCGATCCGAACGAACTCGTTGAGCTCGCCACGGAAGCTGCCCGTGTACGAACCCAGGGCGAAGATGCGCGCGGTGATCGCCGGGATGAGGCCCTCCGTCCGGAACTCCTGAGTAAGGCGAGTGCCGGTTGCGGTCGGCTCGAAAGTGACGACCGTCTCGCCGCGCAGCATCCGGTTGCCGAAGCGCGTCCTGATTCGTCGCGGCCGCTCCGCCTCCAGGATCTCCGACGGACTGCGCATGCTGCCGAACCAGACCGTGTAGCGCGTCCCGGTCCGGCCTGTTGGTCCGGATACGTCGGTCACCCTGCTGACTCCGCGGATCCAGTCCTTCCAGCGCTCGTGGTCCGTCCACAGGTCGAAGACCCCGTCGGTCGGGGCGGCGATGTCGACCGTGAAACGATATGTCGCCATGGCTGTTCCAGCACGATAGCAGCCGCCTGATCGGGAGGATCAGCACCCGGGCGCGAATGGATCAGATGGCGCGCATCCGGTTGTTCTTGGCGTCATGCGTCAGCTCGACCAGGCCGAGCGCCTCCATGAGCGGTGGCAGGTACATCCCGAAGCGGCCGCGGTAGCCCTTCCGCAGGCCGTACCAGCCGCCGACCGGGTTGTCCGCCGCGCGGCCCCACGCCTCGACCGTCCCGGGGGCGGCGTCCTTCTGCTCGTCAGCCGCGCCGAGCGGCATCCAGTCGCCGTGGGCCTTGAGCATCGCGTGGAGGTCCTCGATGCAGCGCAGGTGGTACTTCAGCTGGGTCGAGCCGACCTGGCAGACGAGCGCCGGCGGATCCGCCGCCTCGTCGCGCCACATCTGGTACTCGGACGTCCCGGGCGGCGTCTTCAACAGCCACGGGTCCGCCTTCGTGCCGCTGCCCATCGCACCCATGTCGATCCCCTCCCCGTCCGGTCGCGTCCGCGCGATGGCAGGATAGCGGCGGCGGCGACCTGGGAGCGGCCCCGTAACGCCGAAGTCGGGTCGAATGACTCCACCTCGGGCGATGGGATCGCGACGGCTGCTACCGGCGAAGCGGAGGAGGGACGGATGAGCGAGCGGTTCGTCACCCGGGGCTTCATCGGCCGGCGCGGAACGCAGGACCCCTCGGGCGCCGCTGACACCCGCTCGCGGGTGCCGCCCGGCCAGTACCTGACCCGCGACTTCCCGGTCCTGTCCGCCGGGCCCACGCCGCGCACCGCGCTCGATCGCTGGTCGCTCCGGATCGAGGGCCTTGTCGCGGCGCCGGTCGAGTGGACCTGGTCTGAGTTCCTGGCGCTGCCGGCCCGCGACTGGCTGGTCGACATCAGCTGCGTCACGAAGTGGACGCACCTCGACATGCGCTGGCGAGGGCCGTCGGTCGACACGCTCCTCGAGGCGGCGGACATCGATCCGCGGGCGGCCTTCGTCGTCGCCTTCTCGGACGGCGGCTACACGACGAACCTGCCGCTGGGAGACGTCCTCAACGGCGGGGCATTCGTGGCCTTCGAGTACGATGGCCGGCCGCTGGCGCCGGAGCACGGCGGGCCGGCGCGGCTCGTCGTTCCCGGCCGCTACTTCTGGAAGAGTGCGAAGTGGATCCGCGGGCTGCGCCTCCAGTCGGCGGACGACCCGGGATTCTGGGAATCGCTCGGCTATCACAACCGCGGCGACCAGTGGCGCGAAGAGCGCTACTCGGGCGACTGACGGCGCGGCACGACCCGAAGGGCGACGGCGACGATGGCGCGCTCGATCGCCTGGCGCCTCGCCACCGTCGCGGCCATCCGCGACGAGACGCCGACCGTCCGCTCGTTCACCCTTGCGCTACCGGACTGGCCGGGCCACCGACCGGGTCAGCACGTCGACATCCGTCTGACGGCCGAGGACGGCTACAGCGTGGAGCGGTCCTACTCGATCGCATCCGAGCCGGAGCGCGACGGGCTTGTCGACCTGACCGTCGAGCGCATCCCCGACGGCGAGGTGTCGGCCTTCCTGCACGATGTCGTCGTGCCGGGCGACCGGTTCGAGGTGCGCGGCCCGATCGGCGGCTACTTCGTCTGGGAGGCGCCGCTCGGCGGGCCGCTGCTGCTCGTCGCCGGCGGCTCGGGGATCGTGCCGCTCATGGCGATGCTCCGTCACCGGGCGCGGGCCGGTTCGGCGGCCCCGACGCGGCTTCTCTACAGCTCCCGCGGCGCCGACGAGATCATCTACCGCGCTGAGCTCGATGCGCTGGCAACGGACGGCAGCGGGCTGGATGTCCATCACACCCTCACCCGGACGCAGCCTCCGGGCTGGACCGGCTACGCGCGGCGGATCGACGAGCGGATGCTGGCCGATGTCGTCGAGCCGATCAGGCCGAGCACGAGGGTCTTCATCTGCGGCCCGACGGCGCTCGTCGAGACGGCCGCCAACGCGCTCGTCCGCCTGGGGCTGCCAGCCGGCCAGATCCGGACCGAGCGCTTCGGACCGACGGGCACCTGACTCCGAGGAGGTCGTGATGGACGAAGACGAACGAGCCGACGCGACGGGCGAGGGCCGGCTCGACGGCAACGCCCTCGGCGGCCTTCTCAGCGGCGTCTTCGACCGCGACGTGACCGAGGCCCCGAGCGAGTGCGCGCACTGCGGGACCGTGAACGTGATCGCCGCGATGCATGCCTACACGCGCGCCCCGGGAATCGTCCTGCGCTGCCCGGCCTGCGGCGGTGTCGTCCTGCGGATCGTCGAGACGACCGAGGCGACGTTCGTCGATGCCCGCGGCGCGGCCTACATCCGGCTCGAGCGGACGCACCGCTAGACGGACGCCGGCGCCCGCCGCCGGGCGCTCAGGGGGACGGATCGAAGTCGGAGACCGTGATCGCGAACTCGTCATCGACGGCGTTCACGATCGGATCGACGCTGTACGACGCGGGGAACCCGAAGACCGGGTCGTAGGTG
>Ga0247727_10011250_pt1 | contig 15661 bp, 14 predicted proteins | sample WisWelCaveWW1625_FD_202498 | JGI IMG/M metagenome (GOLD analysis project Ga0247727, IMG submission 202498) | Biofilm microbial communities from Wishing Well Cave, Virginia, United States - WW16-25 | ecosystem: Environmental > Aquatic > Deep subsurface > Groundwater > Cave microbial mat | place...
GTGCGGCCGCCGGGTCGAGCTTCAGGAAGCCGGCGCGTTCGTAGGAGCGGAGCCGCGGCAAGCGCACGGGCCGCGCGGGGTCCGGCGGCTCCATCTCGGCCACCAGCACGATCGGTCGGTCCGCCTCACACTGGGCCGCGGCGGTGCAACGCCGCGCGGTCTCGAGCGGCAGGGAGCGCAGCCAGGCCGCGAGCCCGCTGCCGCGCTCCGCCGGCAGCACGAACGCGTGCGAGAGGTGCACCACCACCGGCCCCGGCAGCGGCCTTCCGCTCTCGTCGAGTCGCACCACCGCGCTGTGGTCGCGCATTGCGGCAACGGCGCCGCCGCGACGGAGCACCAGCAGCTCGTAGAGCAGGGCGGCGGCGCCGGGCGGCCGCGCAGGATCCCAGGCGATCCGCTCGGCGATCACGTGCCGGCGCTCCATCTCCCCGAGCGGGCCGAACTCGCTCCAGAGCTTCGCGTAGGCGAGCGCGAAGTCCGGATCGTCCGGGCCGGCGACCCGATGTACCGCCAGGTCCGACCAGTCGCGCGCCGCCACCCCGCGATCGCCCGGGGCGAGATCTTCGGCGCGCAGTCGAGCATCCACGGCGGCCGGATGAACGGGGACGTTCGTCAAGTTGTCAAGTTGTTGCTGCCGTGCTCCATTCTGGGGATGACGGCCTTCGACCTCTCCACGCTGCGGCGCCTCGACGAGGCGCACCACCTCCATCCCTTCACCGACCAGCGGGCCATGCACAAGGCGGGCACGCACGTGATCCGCTCGGCGCGTGGCTCGACGCTGATCGACGAGGAGGGCCGCGAGATCCTCGACGGCCTCGCGGGCCTGTGGTGCACGAACGTCGGCTACGGTCGCCAGGAGATCGCCGACGCAGTCGCCGCACAGATGCGCGCCGTCGCCTTCTATCCGTCGTTCTTCAACACCACCACCGAACCGACGATCCGCCTGGCCGCGCGCCTCGCCGCGCTCGCGCCCGGGCGCCTCGACCACGTCATCTTCTGCAACTCCGGCTCCGAGGCGAACGAGTCCGCGCTGAAGCTGATCCGGGCGTACTGGAAGCTGCGCGGCCGGCGCGAGAAGACGAAGATTCTCTCGCGCACCTACGCGTATCACGGCGTCGGCATCGCGACCACGAGCCTCACGGGCCTGCCGAGCTGCCTCGATCCCTTCGACCTGCCGCTGCCGGGCTTCCTCCACGTGCCCGGGCCGCTCGCCTACGGCACGGGCAAGAGCCCGGAAGCGTATGGGCAGTGGTGCCTCGATGAGACCGAGCGTACGATCGCGCGCGAGGGCGCGAACACGATCGCAGCGCTCTTCGCCGAGCCGGTGCAGGGCGCCGGCGGCGTGATCGTGCCGCCGCCGGGCCATCTCGCCGCGCTGCGCGAGCTGTGCCGGCGCCACGAGATCCTGTTCGTGGCCGACGAGGTGATCACCGGCTTCGGCCGGCTCGGCGCCTGGTTCGCGTCGGGCCTTTGGGATCTCGATCCCGACCTCATGACGCTCGCGAAGGGCATCACCAGCGGCTACGTGCCGCTCGGCGCGACGCTGGTGAGCGACGAGATCACAGCGACGCTCGCGGGCGGTGGCTACCTCGCGCACGGCTTCACCTACACCGGGCATCCCGTCGCGTGCGCCGCCGGCCTCGCGAACCTCGACATCCTCGAGCGCGAGAAGCTGGTCGAACGAGTTCGCGACGACGTGGGCCCGCGCTTTCTGGCGCTGCTGCAAGGTCTAGCCTCACATCCAGCGGTGGCCGAGGTGCGCGGCTTCGGGCTGATCGGTGCGCTCGAGCTGCGCCGGCCCGCGAAGGGGCCCCATGCCGACACAGCGCCGAACATGCTGGGCCCCGCGGTGCACTACCTCGCGCGCGAAGAGGGCGTGATCGTGCGCGGCATCCGCGACCTGGTCGCGCTGTCGCCGCCCTTCGTGGTGACGCACGCCGAGCTCGAGCGCATGTTCGCGCTGCTGGCGCGCGCGCTCGACCGGATGTGGGGCTGAGGCGGGGGCTACTCCCGCTCCTCGGCGCGTCGGTCACTCATGCCGGCGCGCGAGCGCCTCCCGGCCGGCGCGGATGAAGGCGACTGTGCGTACGAGCTGGTCCAGCCGCTCGCTCGGCGAGAGCGCGAGGTTGCGCTCGATCTGTGCGAGCTCATCGGGCGGCGGCCGCGAGGGTTCGGTGCCGTGACCGGCTCCGGGCCGCTCGGCCTTGTCCGCGTTCGATCGCGACGAACTCACGAGAGGCGAGGGTAGCCGCAGTCGCGCCTCACGCCCTCCTGCGCGGCGACTTCCCCGTCAGCCGCGTGACCACCTGATACCCGAGCCAGCGCAGCGGCTCTGGAGGGAATGGGATCAGCCGCTTCTGGTAGAAGGGCTGATCACGCCACGCTTCGTGATTCCCGGCGTACAGGTCGCTGAGCACGCGGCCTGCGAGCAGGGCGAGCGCGACGCCGTGGCCGCTGTAGCCGAGCGCGTGGTACACGTTGCGGTGTTCTCCGCGCACGCCCATCGAGCAGATGCGGTCGAGCGTGAGGCCGAGCGTGCCGGCCCAGCGGTGCTCGATCGGAGCATTCGCCACGCCGGGGAAGTAGCGCGCCAGCACGCCGCGCATGAAGGGCGTCGCGCGCAGCTCGGCGCCCGCGAAGGCGACGGGCGTGCCGCCGAATCGGTACGAGTACGCGGCGTTGCCGCCGCCGCCGAGCAGCAGGCGCCCGCCCGGCGTGCGCGACGCGTAGGCGATGCGGTCGAGGTCGTCGGTGAAGCCGTCCCACTCGCCCCAGCCGATGCGGCGCCAGTCGTCCGCAGCGAGCGGGGCGGTGGCGAGCACGTGCGAGTGCAGCGGCAGGATGCCGAGTCGGAAGAAGCCGAGCGCGGGCGTGTAGCCGTTCGTTGCGAGCACGAGTGCGCGGGCGCGCAGCTCGCCCTCGGCCGTTTCGAGCACGATCTCGCGGCCCGTGCGCACGCGGTGCACGCGTGTCCCCTCGTGCAGCGCGACCCCGCCGGCCCGCAGCACCGGCCGCATGGCCTGGAGCAGCGCGAAGCCGTCGAGGCGCCCCGCGAGCGGGTCGAGCACGGCGCCGTACGCGCCGTGGATGCCGAGCCGGCTCTGCGGCAGGAACTCCGCCGGGATTCCCGCGCTGCGCAGCTCGTCGACGTGTGCCGCGGCGGCCTCGGCGCGACCCGGGTCGGTGTAGATCGAGAGGCAGCCCCGGCGGCGGAAGGTGCCCGGCGCCGCGAAGCGCGTCGCCAGCGTCTCGGCGAGGTCGATGCCGGCGCGGGTCGCCGTGTGCACGCGCTGCATCTCCTCCGGTGTCTTCGGCTCGTGGCCGTTCACCCAGTTGAGCACCTGCCCGCCGTTGCGCCCGCTCGCGCCCTGGCCGAGCACGCCCGCCTCGAGCAGGGCGATGCCGAGATCGGGGTTCGCCTCGCGCAGGTGCCAGGCGGTGGAGACGCCCGTGAAGCCGCCCCCGATGATGGCGACGTCGGTGGTGAGCCGGCCGCGCAGCGCGGACGCGGGCTGTGGCGCCGCGCTCTCGGCACGCCACACCGAGCGATTCTCGTCGGGCTGGTCAGGCACCACCAGGGCCCCTTACTCTCCGCGTCCAGCATGACGCTCGGCACACACGTCCGCCTCTGTCTCAAGGATCTCTACGCGCAGGATGTGGTGGAGATGATCGAGCGCGAGACGCGCAAGTACGAGGTCGAGTCGATCGAGCACCCCGATCACTCGGACTTCCGACGTGCCTACCAGGTGTTGTGGGACGCCTTCGGCGCGGCCGGCGAGATGGAATCCGAGGACGTCATCCGGCGCATGCTGCTCGACGACCCCTGCGTGCCGCTGCCGTCCGGCAGCTACGCGCGCTTCTTCCTGCTGGTGGCGCGGGACCGGGCCACGGGCGCGATCCGCGGTGTGCGCGACGGCCGCGTGCTGGTGAACCCGGCCTACGCGCCCGACCTGTGCCTCGTCTACCTGTCGCACATCTACATGCTCCCGGAGGCGCGCGGCAGCGTGCTCACCTACTGGCTGCGCATCGCGCCGCTCGATCTGGCCGTGAGCTACCTGCACACGCTCCAGCAGGCGGGCAAGCTCCACCCGCCGGCGCCCGACGCTCCCGGTCGCTACTTCGGCATGCGCGTCGATCTCGCCGCCGAGATGGAGTACTTCAGCCCCGAGGACAAGCAGTCGCTACAGCGCATCCTGTTCTACGGCCGCGGCGGCTTCGACGTGATCGACCCGCGCCACTTCCCGTACCGCCAGCCGGACTTCCGCGACCCGGCGCAGATCGCGGCGAGCGGCGACCGCCCAGTGCCCTTCATGCTGCTGCTGCGCCGCGTCGGGCGCGAGCGCGAGGCGCGCCTGCCGATCGACGAGGCGCGCGCCGTGATGCAGCTCCTGTACGATGACTTCGCGACGTACTGCGAGCCGACCCATCTGGCCTCGAGCCTCGACGTGGTGCTCGGGAGGCTCGAGGAGCGCCGGGCGAAGGGGAAGAGTGACGTGGCGCTGTTGCCGCTGCCGACCGGTGCACACGATCTCAAGCGCCTCAGGCCGCTGTTTCGCTACGACGTCTACCGCCGCCACTACGGCTCCGGTGCGGCGACGGACGCCGTGCTGAACGGCCCGGTCGCACAGGCGGTCGCGGCGAACCCGCACTGGCTCGACGAGCAGCTTGCGCAGATCTCGGCAGAGCTGGCGAAGACCAAACGCTTCGTCTACTCGAGCCGCGACAAGGGCTTCGACCCGGAGGCTCCCCCCGCATGACCAGTCCGATGCCGAAGCCCGTGATCTCGATCGAGCGTGTCAGCAAGCGCTATGGCGACTTCGTGGCCGTGCACGAGACCAGCTTCGAGATCGGCGCGGGCGAGTTCTTCTCGATGCTCGGCCCGTCGGGCTGCGGCAAGACCACCATGCTGCGCATGATCGCCGGCTTCGAGGAGGTGAGCAGCGGCAGGCTGCGTCTCGACGGCGTGGACATGACGGGCGTGCCGCCCTACCGGCGTGCAGTCAACACCGTCTTCCAGAACTACGCGCTCTTTCCTCACCTCACGGTCTTCGACAACGTCGCCTTCGGGCCGCGCATCCGGCAGCAGGCGCCCGCGCAGCTCGAGAAACGCGTCCGCGAGATGCTCGACGTGGTCCGGCTCGGCGACTTCGCGAGCCGGAAGCCGCACCAGCTCTCGGGCGGCCAGCGCCAGCGCGTGGCGCTCGCGCGCGCCCTCGTCAACGATCCCAAGGCGCTGCTGCTCGACGAGCCGCTGTCGGCGCTCGACGCCGAGCTGCGCCGGCAGATGCAGCTCGAGCTGAAACGCATCCAGCGCGACGTGGGCATCACCTTCGTCTTCGTGACGCACGACCAGGAAGAGGCGCTCACGATGTCCGACCGCATCGCCGTGATGCGCACCGGCCACCTCGAGCAGGTGGGGACGCCCGAGCAGATCTACGAGGAGCCGCAGTCGGCGTTCGTGGCCCGCTTCATCGGCAGCGCGAACCTGATCGCGGTGACGGTCGAGCGCACGACCGATGGGCGGGCCAGCGTGGTGCTGCCCGGCGGACGTCGCGCCGAGGCGCCCACCAGCGGGCATGGCTTCGCGGCAGGTGGCTCCGCGTTGTTGATGGTGCGGCCCGAGCGGCTCCGGCTCGCCGTGACCGAGCCGCCGGCGGGGCATGCGAGCCTGCCCGTCACCTGCACCGATCTCGTCTACCAGGGCGCGCAGCTGCGCTGTGCGCTCGCGGATCCGGCGGGGGGCGAGCTGGTGGTGCAGCTCGAGGCCGACGAGCCGCGCCAGGGTGTCACCCCCGGCGCGGCGCTCTGGGCGAGCTGGGACCCCGTCGCTGCGCGGCTGCTCGCGCCGTAGCCGTGAGCCGACCTGCTCGCGCCTACTCGGCCTTCTTCGCCTCGTCCTCGTGCAGCTTCGCGAGCGCTTCGAACTCCTTCGCCATCCCCCTCTGCTGCTCCGCGATCCGCTCGCAGTGGTTCGTGAAGGCCTGCTTGTTCCCGCTCTTCGAGCCGAGATAGGCCCGGCCCATCGACTGGTGGCGGCTCGCGAGCGCCCGCGCGTCCGCCGCCTTCTCTGTGTAGTCCTTCGCCAGCGCCTGATGCTCGGCCTTGGTGTCGGCCGTCTCGGCCACGAGCTGCTCGAGCGATCCACTGTCCTGCTGAGCGCCTGCGAAGCCCGGCGCGAGCGCGAGCGCTCCGAGCAAGAGCCCGATCGCGATCTGCCTGGTCATCTCTGCTCCTCCCTGTGTTTCGACCCGACACAGAGCGGAGCAAGGATCGAGCCAAGCGGTTGAACGCCTAGGCGCTGGTGCAGCGGCCCGGCGCACGCTGGCTGAGGCAGTCCGTCCCCAGCACGTGCGCCGGCCGTGTCAGATTGCCTCGCGGCGCTCGAACCTGGGGGCTTCAGAACGCGACGGCGAGGCTCGCAGTCCCGACGGGGTATGAGCCGCGGCCGCGGTTCGTGCCCTCGAGCTGGTGGCCGAAGAAGAGGTACTTCCCGCCGAGGTTCACGCTCCAGGAGCCCGCGCCCTCGGGCACGAAGCTGAGCGGGATGCTCGCGAGCAGGCCTGCGCTCGCGTAGCCGAAGAAGTGGTTCTCTCCGTCGGATCCCTCGTAGTAGTCCTCGGCCGAGAAGCCCGCCTCGAGCGGAGCGCTCAGGGTGATGCTCTCGCCGGCGTAGAGCGTCGGCCCCAGGCCGAGCTGGAAGCCCGTGCCCCGCGAAGGCCCGTACGAGGTGTTCTCCGCCTCGTACGCCACGTTGATCCAGGGCTTCATCGCCCAGGCGCCGAACGACTCGCTGTCGTCCCAGGCGAGCTTCATGTTCGCCTCCTGCACCGTGGTGAAGGCGCCGTTCGGGCTGTGGTAGAAGTAGTAGATGGTGGTGAGGGTCACGCCGCCCGCGAAGCCGAGCGAGACCAGCGGGTAGTAGTCGCCCTCGTAGAGCCACCGCGGGTCCTCGGTGGCCAGCGTTTCTTCGCTCTGGAAGCTGAGCCACACGCCACCGCCGACCGTGACGTCGCGCAGGAAGCCGTCCTCGGAGGAGTAGAGGCTGTAGTAGAGCTCGGTCCAGGGCTGGATCTGCACGCCCTCGCGCTCCTGCAGGATGCCGCGGAAGAAGTAGGCGTTCGTGACGTCGAGCTGGACGACGCCCGAGAACCGGTCCAAGAGCGCATCCTCCTGTGCGCTCGCGGGGGCCGAAAGGCCAAGGCTGAGCGCGGCGAGCAGAGCGGATGCATAAGCGGTCGTCTTGCGAAACATGCTGTCTCCTCTCGAGATGCGGAGGAACTCGTTACAACTCCAGCGGAGTCGACGCAAGAGTCACTTCTTTCCGAACGCGCCCGATTCTCGCAATGAGGCGATTTTCTCTGCCCCGTAGCCGAGAACTGTGCCGAGAACGGCCTCAGTGTGCTGGCCTACGGTCGGTGCCTTGCTGGGCTCGGGCAGCGCCTCGCCCGGGAACTTGACCGGGAAGGGCAGCATGTCTGCACCGTGCTGCTCATGGGGATAGAGCGGGAAGCGCTCTTTGAACTGCGGATCGTCCTTGATCGTCTTGGGCGAATTTACCGGTGCGATCGGGAAGTTCTTCTCGCCGCCGAGCCGGATCCACTCGGCCGCTGTCTTCGACTCGAACACGTCGCGCAGGATGGCCTGCAGCTCGCGATTCCCACGGGCATGATCGGCGAACTTCGACCCCGGCCAGCGCTCGAACAGGTCCAGGCGCCCGATGCACTCGCAGAAGTTCTTCCAGAACGCCTGCTCGCTGGCCATGAACAGCACGTGCCCGTCGGCCGACTCGTAGATCTGGTAGCGGACGCCTTCTTTCATGCCGGCCGTGCCCGGCGCGCGCCGCTCGTAGCTGTCGGCCTTGTTGCCCGTCACCACGTCGGCCGGCCGCTCGTACGCGAGCCAGCTCTCGATCCGATACCACTCCATGTAGGCCGTGGCGTCGGACTGGCCGATTTCGAGCTCGCAGCCGGTGCCCGTCTCGCGCGCGCGGATCACGGCGGCGAGGATGCCGAGCGCGCCCAGCATCGGGCCCACGTGCATGCCGATCGAGGCGTGCTCGGGGATGTAGCAGAAGCCCTGCTCGTCGATCGCGGGCTTCACCGAGCCGCCCCAGGTGTCGAAGGCGATGCCGTGTGCGGGCAGGTCTCGGTAGGGGCCCGTCGCGCCATAGCCCGAGAGGTTGCAGAACACGAGCTTCGGGTTGATGGCCGAAAGCTCCGCGAAGCCGAGGCCGCGCGCGGCGAGCGAGCCGGGCCGCATCGCCTCGATCACCACGTCGGACCTTCGGGCCAGCTCCTTGAACAGCAGGACGCCTTCGCGGGTCTTCAGGTCGAGCGTGATGCTCTGCTTGCCGCGGTGGATGTGCAGGTGCAGCAGCGAGATTCCTTCGACGATGGGCCAGGTCATCTCGCGGATGTAGTCGCCGGCGGGCGACTCCACCTTGATCACCTCGGCGCCGAGGTCGGCGAGGTGCGTGCCGATCGCGCCGGGGCCGAGCAGCGAGCACTCGAGCACGCGCAGGCCGGCGAGGGGAGGGCGCGGGTGCGGGTGCGACATCGCGTCTCCTAGCGGTCGAGCACGTCGGCTGCGATCAGCTCTTCCAGATGGCGCGTGTCCCACCAGCTGAGCTGGAGCTGCTTGGCTCTCCGGAAGTAGAGCTGGATGTCGTACTCGAGAGTGAAGCCGACGCCGCCCCACACCTGCTGACACATCGCGGTGACGTCGCGGTAGGTCTGGCAGGCGAACAGCTTCGCCATCGGCGCCAGCCGGCGAATGTCCTTGCCCTGCGCGCGGGCGGTCGCCGCCTCGTAGACCAGCGTCTTGCCGCCGTCGAGCTGCGTCACCGCGTCTGCCAGGTAGTGCGAGATCGCCTGGAAGGCGCCGATCGGCTTGTCGAACTGCTTGCGATCCTTCGCGTACTGCACGGTGATCTCGAGCGCGCGCTCGCAGCCGCCCATGGCGAGGCCGGCCAGCGCGATGATGCCGTCGTGCATGACGGCGTCCCAGGTCCTCCAGCCCGCGTTCTCCACGCCGAGCCTGGCGCTGGCCGGCACGCGCACGCCGTCGAAGCCGACGTCGTACTGCGTGTCGGAGGCGAGGCTCTTCATCTGCTTCAGCGACACGCCCTTCGCGTGGGGATCGACGAGGAAGAGCGAGATGTCTTCGGGCGTGTCGCCCGTGCGCGCGACCACGACGAGCCGCGCCGCAGCTGACGCGAAGGCCACGTGGCGCTTCTGGCCGCTCAGCACGTAGCCGTCGCCAGACCTGGTTGCGCGCAGGTTCACACCCTTGGGCCCGAAGCCGCTCTGCGGCTCCAGCCAGGCGGGCACGAGGATCGCCTCGCCGCTCGCGAGCTTCGGCAGCCACTCCTCCTTCTGCGCGTCGCTCCCCGCCGCGAGCAGCACGCTCGCGCTCAGTACGCCCGACTCGAAGGCAGGCGTCGGCGCGAGCGCGCGGCCGAGCTCTTCGAACACGATCACGGCCTCGAGGAGGGTCTGCGCCGAGCCGCCGTACTCCTCGGGCACGAGCACGCCGAGCAGCCCCAGCTCGGCCAGCTGCTTCCAGAGCGCGTCGGGCACACCCTTCGGGTCATCCTCCATCGCTCGCACCACGGCGACCGGGCTGTACTCGGCGCACAGCTTGCGCACGGTGTCGCGCAGAACCTGCTGCTCTTCGCTGAAGTCGAGGTTCATCGCATCTCTCCTACGGTCGCCACGCGTCGCCGCGGCGCTGCCAGGGGTTGTCGTCGGCCGAGACCGGCAGCGCGATGCGCGCCGTGCACTCCGTCGTGGTCTTCTCGCCGACCGTGAGCCAGACCGAGAGCAGGGCCCAGCCGCAGCCGGCAGCGTCTCTCTCGACTTTCTCCACCTTGCCGTGGAAGACCATGCGGTCGCCCGGGAAGACGGAGTCCTTCATGCGGAACTGGATCTTGCCGAGCCGGCCCTTCGGGCCCGTCCAGTCGGTGATGTAGCGCTCGAAGAAGGCGGCGTTGTTCGGGGTGTTGATGAAGATGTTCCGGACGCCATTCCGCTCGACCGCGAAGTCCTTGTCGTGGTGCATCGGGCGGTAGTCGCGCGAGGCGATCGCGCCCGCCACCACGGTGGTGGCTGTCACGTCGATCCCGAGGTCGGGCAGCTGTTGGCCCGCCTTCACTTGATCGAGAGTCAGCGCCCTGTAGCTCATCACGCCCTCCGATAGCCGAGGCCGGTGTAGGACTCGGTGGCGACCTTCTCGCCCCTCTGGTTCTCGTACTCCACGTCGAGCACCCAGAAGCGGCCGATGCCGAGCTTGGTCTGCTTCTCGTCCGAGACGGAGCGCAGCACCTGGTAGGTCTTGAGCCGGTCGCCGACGCGCACCGGCTCGTAGAAGGTGATGGTGTTGTCGGTCATCACCGCCTCGGGCAGCGCGAGCCGCTGCTTCAGGTCGAAGTGCAGCTGCAAGGGGACGGCCTCCTCGGTACGGCCGGGCGACCAATGGTGCGGCCGGAACCAGACAGAAATCATTGTTGGCGGAGCGATGAAGCCCCCGGTGAGCTCCTGCGCGACCTTCTCGTCCCAGAACAGCGGGTTGCCGTTCTGCACGCTGGCGCAGCTGGTGTAGATGTAGCCGCGCTCGACGTCGAACTCGCCCCACTGCTCGTAGCGCTTCTCGCCGATCCAGCCCGCAACGTCCGCCGGTAGCCCTGCCATCTCTCCTCCTACGCGATCACGCCGCTGCCGCGGAGCGCGTCGATCTCTGCGGGCTTCATGCCGGCCTCGGCGAGCAGCGCCGCGGTGTCCGACGCGCTCGCGTCGCGCACACGCACCGGCTCGGTCGGACGCGGCATGCCGGCCAGCGCCGGCGCGAGCTGGCGGAAGCGCCGGCCGCTCGCGTCGATGGCCTCGCCGAAGGCGCCGCGGGCCGCGAGGTGCGGGTCGCGCGCCAGCTCCTCGATCGTGTAGACGGGCGCGACGCAGCAGTCGCCGGGCGCAAGCTCCGCCACCCAGTCGTCGCGGTCGCGCAGCACGAAGGCCGCGGCGAAGTCGGCGCGCATGCGCTCCTGCGCGGCGTCGTCGTGCTGGTGCGCGGCCCACTGCCCGCAGCCGAGCGCCTTCACCAGATTCCTGAAGAAGTGGAACTCGATCGCGCCGACCGCGAGCCACTTGCCATCGCGACAGCGGTAGGTGTCGTAGTAGGCGGTGCGACCCGTGAGTACGTCGTGCCCCGGCGCCGGGTGTGCGCCCGTCGCGAGGTGCTCGTCGATCGAGAGCGACATCAGCGAGAGCACGCCCTCGACCACCGAGACGTCGAGGTACTGCCCCTCGCCCGTGCGCTCGCGGCCGAGCAGCGCGGCGACGATCGAGAGCGCGGCGTGCATGCCGCCGGCCGCGCTGTCGGCGATGGTGGCGCCGGGCAGCGGCGGCTTCCCGCCCGCGCCGCGGCCGGAGGTGTGCAGATAGCCGCCGAGCGCGAGGTAGTCGAGGTCGTGCCCGGCCCAGCTCGCGGCGGGTCCGGTTTGCCCGTAGCCCGAGGTCGAGCAGTACACGATGCGCGGATTCACGCGCGCGACGTCCTCGTAGCCGATGCCGAGCCGCGCCACGACGCCGGGCCGATAGCTCTCGAGCACCACGTCAGCCTTCGCGGCGAGTGCGAGGAAGGCGTCTCGGCCCTCGGGCGCCTTCAGGTCGATGCGCGCCTGCTGCCAGCCGCGCCGCGCGCTGTAGGCCCAGAAGGCGGGCTCCACCTGCACGCCGGCCTTGGCCGGCGGCGCGCCAATCTTGACGACGCGCGCGCCGAAGTCCGCGAGCAGCCGCGTGCAGCGCGTGCCCGGCCCGACCGTCGAGAGGTCGAGCACAGTCACACCGGCGAGCGGGCCGCGCTCGCTCACTGCTCGCCCTCGCAACGCGAAGCCTCCGCGGGCCGAAGGCCCGCCGTGAACGGATCAGCTGCAGGCCGAAGGCCTGTCAGCTGCATCCGCAGCCTCCGCGCCGGGCCGACCGGGTTCCGCTGAGTCATCACCTCGAACTCCGCACTCTAGAAGTTCTTTGGAAGCCCGAGCAGGCGTCGCGCAATGATGTTCTTTTGCACCTCGGATGAGCCGCCGCCGATCGTCTCCACGACCGTCGCGCGATACGTCCCCTCGAAGCGGCCCGAGAGCGGCGCCTCCTCCTGATCGACGCGCAGCTGCCCCTCGGGCCCCTGGATGTCGAGCGCCACGTTCGCCTGCCGCTGCGAGAGCTGCGTCGCGAACAGCTTGTACTGGGAGGCCTGCGTGCTCGGCGGCTTCTTGCCGTGCTCCTCGCTCTGGATCGCGGCCCACACGAAGCGCAGCGAGTGGCAGCGCGCCACCTCGGCGTCCGTCACGAGCCGCGCCACCTTCGCGCGTACAGTCGGATCGTCCTTCAGCGGCTCGCCGTCGCGCGCCGCACCCGCGCGCAGCCAGTCGCAGGTGAGCTTCACGCGCTCGGCGATCGGCGAGAGCGTGAACATCGTGAAGCGCTCGAGGTCGAGCGCCTCCGAGATGTACTGGAAGCCGCCGCCCTGCTTGCCCACCAGGTAGTCGTCCGGCACGAACACGTCGGTGAAGAACACCGAGTTCGTGATGTCCTTCGCGATCGTCGGCATCGCCTGGATCTCGAGCCCGGGCGCCCGCATCGGCAGCAGGAACACGCTGATGCCGTCGTGCTTCTGCTTGTGCGGATCGGTGCGCGCGCCGAACCAGTACCAGTCGGCGAAGTGGGCCGAGGTGGTCCAGATCTTCTGGCCGTTCATCTTCCAGCCGCCGGGGACTTTCTTGGCCTTGAGCTGCATGTTCGCGGCATCAGACCCCGCTTGCGGCTCGCTGTAGCCCACCGCGAACTCGATCTCGCCGGCGATGATCTGCGGCAGGAACTCACGCTTCAGCTTCTCGCTGCCGTGGCGGATCAGCGTCTTGCCGATGATGCCGACGCCTTTCCCGGTCTGCGGCGCATGCCGCCGCGCGAGCGCCTCGTTGAGGATGTACTCGTAGACGCCTTTCATCTCCTTGCCGCCGTACGACTTGGGCCAGCTCATGCCGAGCCAGCCCTTCGCGGCGAGCTTCTTCATGAAGGCGCGGCGCCTCGGCGTGTCCACGAGCTGCGCGAAGTTCTCCTTGGTCGGATCCATGACCTCGGGGTCGTGGTTCTCGTCCAGGAAGCGCTCGACCTCGTTCGCGAAGGCGAGCTCCTCGGCGGAAAGGGCGAAGTCCACGGGCGTCCTCCTTCTTCTCTTCCCGGAATTCCCGAAACCGGCCTGAATCCTATACGAGACGGAGCGTATTGTAAATCGAGCGGGCTGATCCCCCAGGGGCACGAGAGATGGGTCGGCCTTCCACCGCGTGCGATTGATGCGTTTTGACGGCCTCCATCTGCGCTGCTCCGCTTAGGATCGATGCAGCGTTCGCGAATCGGATGCCGAGCTGGGGGAAAAATGTCGCAGCGAAGCGCCACGCAGAGGCAACGAGTGCGGGTCGGGCGGCTGCTGTTGACTCTCGCGCTGCTGACGCCGACCGCGGCCGCCGCCGCGCCCGAAGCGAACGGCGACGCCCAACAGCTGCTCGATCGCGCCTTCGACCAACGTTACTCGTGCTCGATCACGGGCGTGGTGCACATCGCGACGCGCAAGGGCGACGCGCGAGCGCGCGACCGGCGCCTCCACATCGCCGCGAAGTTCATGGACGGCAGGCTTCACACGTACGCGATCTTCCGCGAGCCGCAGTACGTGCGCGGCATGGCCTTCCTCGGTGTCGAGTCCGACGATCCCCACCAGAGCGAGCAGCAGTTCGTGTACCTGCCGAGCATGGCGAAGGTGCGCCGTGTCAGCGGCAGTCAGCCGACGGACTCCTTCCTCGGCACCGACCTCAGCTACCACGATTTCCAGCGCCAGCACCCCGATCGCTATCGGGCCACCGGCGTGGCCGCGGGCAGCAGCGACGGCGAGGCGAGCCGCACGGTCTCGGTGGTTCCGATCTTCGACGCGCCTTACTCGCTGGCGGAATACGAGATCGCCGATTCCGACGGAGCGATTCTCGGGACACGCTATTACAAGCGGACGGATCAGCGGGCCTACAAGCACATGCGGATGCCGCGCCAGCACATCGTCAGCGGCAACGGTTGCAGCGTCCCGACCCGTGTCATCGTGGACGACCGCCAGCGCGGGACGCACACCGAGCTCACGATCTCCGAGCTCCGCACGAACGCGGACCTGGAGGATTCGCTCTTCACCTACACCTCGCTCGAAGCGAGGCGAGACATCCCCGGCATCACCGATCGCTGAACGGCACGGAGGAGCTCATGTCGAGCGCGCCCCTGATTTTGTTGGCCGACGACTGCGTGGAGGCGCTCGACGTGATTGCCGCCGAGCTGCGCGACGCCGGCTTCGAAGTGACGACGGCGCCCGACGGCCGCTGCGCCTGGCAGCGCTTCCAGGAGCGCACGCCCGACCTGGTGGTGAGCGACGTCCGCATGCCCGAGATCGGCGGCTTCGACCTGCTCGGGCAGATCCGCGGCGTCTCGGATCTTCCGGTGATCCTGCTGACCGCGTACGGCGAGATTTCACACGCCGTCGCCGCCATCCGCGCCGGCGCAGACGACTACCTGCGCTTCCCCGACGACCTGGGGCGATTGATCGAGCGCGCGCGTGACCTGTTGAGCCGCAGCCCCGAAGAGGTCACGGATCCCGCCACCACGCTGATCTCCGGTCGCAGCAAGGCAGTGCGCGAGCTGCGCGCACGCGTGCGGGCGCTCGGCGCGCTCCAGATTCCGGTGCTGGTGTGCGGCGAGCAGGGCACGGGCCGCGCGCGCGTGGTGCGCGCGCTGCACGCGTGCTCGGAGCTGCGCGAGCTGCCGCTGGTGCGCTGCGACGCGCTCGTCGAGGCGCCGGCGGAGCCGAGCGTCGTGTTCATCGAAGAGATCGAGGAGCTGGACCGCGACCAGCAGGGACGCTGGCTCGCCGAGATCCGGCGCATCACCCAGCGCCGGCCCGGCGCCGTGGCGCGTGTGCTCGCCACCGCGAGCCCGTTGCTCAACGAAGCGGTGACCTCGCGCCGCTTCCATCCCGAGCTGTGGAGCGCCCTGTCGCGTTTCCAGCTCCAGGTCGTACCGCTGCGCGAGCGCAGCGAGGACGTCGAGTCGATCGCGCGAGACCTGCTGCTCGACACCGCGCGCCGCCTCGGCCGCCCGTACCTCGCGCTCTCGGCCGGCGCGCTGGCGGAGCTGCAGAAGCGCAGCTGGCCCGGCAACGTGCGCGAGCTGCGCGACGTGCTCGAGCAGGCCGTCGCCTTCGAGAAGGGCGAGCGCGTCGGCGTCGAAGCCGTGCGCGCAGCCATCGAAGAGGTGATCGCCAAGCGCGGTGACAGCCTCGAGACCCACCGCGCCACGCGCCACTCGCTCCAGCGCAAGGAGCTGGTGGATCTGCTCACCGAGTGCGGCGGCAACGTGGCCGAGATGGGGCGGCGGCTGTCACTGACCCGGGGCGCGGTGGTCTATCGGCTCCAGAAGCACGGGCTGATGACGTAGCGACCGTCCTTCGCCCGGGGCGAGGCTAGAGAGTCTCGCGTAATAGAATGACATTCTGGTCATAGAGAGAGACCGGCCTTGTGGAGGAAACCCACGATCCGGTCGGGATGACGGTGGAGCAGGCGTTGGCCGCGGCGCAGCTCGCG
>Ga0247727_10011251_pt1 | contig 15661 bp, 12 predicted proteins | sample WisWelCaveWW1625_FD_202498 | JGI IMG/M metagenome (GOLD analysis project Ga0247727, IMG submission 202498) | Biofilm microbial communities from Wishing Well Cave, Virginia, United States - WW16-25 | ecosystem: Environmental > Aquatic > Deep subsurface > Groundwater > Cave microbial mat | place...
TTTTGCGCTGGCTCATTCCTTTTTCCCATACGTGAACGCCGCGCTCTTTAACACATTGCCGTTTTCATCGAGCACGTCGACCCGCCATTGGCCCTGCCATTCCGGCGCCATCTTTTTATTCGAGTGCGTCCGCCACCGGCCGGCTTTTCCCTTGGTGAGCGTAATTTTGGCCCGCTCTTTGTCGCCGTGATACCAAACGTGCGTGATTTTTCCGGCGGGACCGTTGAGCGTCGTGAAACAGCACAAGGTCTCGACCGCGGCATCGAATTCCGTGGCTTCACCTTGCGGCTCGCGGTCGACAACGGCCGTGCAAATCGCAATCCGATCCACGGTAATTTTGTCCGTCTCTTGTGCGGCCACCGCCGAGCAGGCCAGCAACACGAGACCGAGGCTGGAGAGGAATGTGGTGCGCTTCATAATTTTTTGTCCTTTCTACTTTAGTTTGGCAAAACAAAATAATTTTTCACCTTTTATAAACGCGCCTTCGTTTAGCCCAAACGCCGCGCCAGCGCTTCGCCGATGGCGGACAAAATGCGCACCGGCGGCGCGGCGACGTCGATAGTTTCAATCAACGGGCTCGAAAAATTTTTCAGCGTCATTTCGGTGGCGGTATCATAGATCTCGAAACGATGCCGAATAACCGCCACGTTCGCATCATCGAGACGCGCTTCGAGAATCGCGCGCCGATGCAAACGTTCGACGAGAATATCGCGATTGGCGCAGTCGAGCTTGAGAATCAACTTCACTTCGGCGACGCGATTCAACATTTCGGCCTGGCGCAGCGTGCGCGGAAAACCGTCCAGCACGAGAATATCCTTCGGCGGATGGAAGCGGCCGATGAGCGTGGCATTGTGCAAATGTTGTTGCCACAGATCGAACGTGATTTCATCCGGCACCAGCTCGCCGCGGCGCATGGTTTCGATGATCCGGCGGCCAATGTCGCTGTCCACGTCGAGCAGGCGAAACATTTCGCCGGTGGAAAAATGATAAAAGCCGGGAAGCAGAGCGAGAATTTTTCCCCACGTGCCTTTTCCCGAGCCGGGCGGGCCGAACAGGAGAACGACGTTGTAGCGTGCGGTTGAGGTGTTCATATCGACTTTCCAGAAATGCAACTCGACATTTGGTCTAAACCATACTCAATTCCCATTGAGGTGAAATTGCTGACAAGATAACAGAATTTATCGGAAAGTCAAGGATGGGGACTAAAAAAAAGAACCCCGATACGATGCTGATATCGGGGTCGATTTGGTTGAGTATTTGTGGAGGTCCCAGCGGGCGGGCACGATCCACCGGCCACGCTTATTCATGGCCTGCCGACTTACACGCTGAGAGGATAGATAAAAGATGTAAAGCTTTTATCTGTACGAATACAATGCAATTTAAATGCCAAAATCAAATAAGTTAAAAATATTGAATTTACAAACACTTTAACCCCAAGAACTGTCCAAAATTTGGAAATCGAGTCTCATTGTTGCACAAAGCTGTGCAAAAAGTTGTCACTTTTGTAATATTTCAAACAATAATACGTTTATCAGGATGCGAAGTTGCATGACATTTCAATGATTTCTCTGCAAAGCCGTCAGCGTGCCGGTAATATTCTCGCGAGAAAGCATTCTTTCCTCTCCACAGCTTTCCCAAAATTCCTCTCATGGATAATGCATTAGTGCATGGTTATGTTTCACAAGCACGGCGGTAATTTTTATCAAAATTATTTAAAAAGCAACTAAGTTAGGAGCAACTGTTATGAAGATGTTACGGTTTTGGCGACTGCGCGAAGTAGCCATACTCGTTTTATTGCTCGCTACCCAGGCCGGCTACGGTCAAGCGCTGCGATTTTCCGAGCGTGCATTTCCGACCCCGCTCGCGCCCGCAGGGTACGGACATGGCGGCACATTTGGCGTCTTCACCCGCAATGGTCAGCCGAGTCTTTTCGTGATGATTTATGGCGCGCCCAACAATCTTTTTGAATATACCGGCGGGGGGTTTCGCGATATTGCCGAATCCGCCGGGGTGAAATTCGGAACCGATCATGATCGCGGCATGGCGTCGGCCGATTTCGACAACGACGGCGACCTCGATATTTATATTGCCGCGGGTTATACCGGCAATGTGTTCTGGCGGAATAACGGTGATGACACGTTCAGCGATTATACCTCCGACAGCAATACGTTTTTAAACGGCCAGGGTCAGGGCGTGGCCTGGGGCGATTTTGATAACGACGGTTGGCTCGATCTCTTCGTCGCGCAAACCGACGGCAACAACCGGCTTTATATGAACAACCGTGGCGAAAGTTTTTATGAAGAATCCCGCACGTTCGATTCACAGGGCGCGAGTGTTCAACCGGTTGCCTTTGACGTCAACGGCGACGGTCGTCTCGATTTGCTGGTGACGCGCGAGCCCGGGAAAAGCAATTTGTTCTATATCAATCGCGGCGGCGGCAATTTTGAGGAGCAGGCCAATCGCTGGGGCGTCGAATATGCGACCGCGAACGGCCAGGGCGCGGGCGTGGGCGATTATGATCGTGACGGCGATCTCGATGTTTTGTTCTGCGATTTCGCCGGTTCGAATTTGTTGCTTCGCAATGTGGGCGGCCGCTTCGAAGAAGTCGGCGCTGCTGCCGGAATTCGCATTAGTGGCACGCGCAACCGCGGCGCGTTGTTTGGGGATTTCAATGACGACGGCTGGCCGGATATTTACGTGACGCGCACCGGCGCCAATCGGTTGTTTCAAAACAACGGCAACGGCACCTTCACCGAAGTGGCAGCGGCGGCCGGCGCGGCGGGCAACCTTGACGCCTATACACCGTCCATGGCCGATTACGACAACGACGGCGATCTCGATATTTTTTTTACGAACACCGGGCAACCGACCCTGTTGCTGACCAATTCGGGGCCATATAACAACCGCATTGATTTTCGGCTGCGCGGCACAAAAAGCAATGCCAACGGCGTCGGCGCGGTATTGACGGCGTGGCAGAATGGCCGGCCACAGGCGCAGGCAATCATTTCCGGTCAGGGTTACGTCGGCACCGGCAGCGATTTGACGGCGCATTTCGGGCTGGGCAGCAACAGGGTTCTGGACAGTCTGGTGGTGAAATGGCCTTCCGGCGTGCTGGATAAATATTATCACCTCGCTGCCAATCAAAAGCTATTGCTGATCGAGGGTAAGACGCCGACGGACCGAACGGCGCCGAGCATTTCCAGTGTAACCGCTGGCAATATTACCTCGATGGCCGCGACGATTCGTTGGACAACAAATGAAGCCGCTGATTCGCAGGTTGAATATGGCCTGACGACGAGCTACGGGGTCTCGACTCCGCTCGACCTGACCATGGTAACGGCGCATGTGGTGACGCTATCGAATTTATCCGCGAACACACTCTATCATTATCGTGTTCGTTCATGGGATGCGGCGGGAAATCTCGCTGTTTCCAACGATTTAACTTTTACCACCGCGCGCGACACGCAGGCGCCAACGCTTTCGAATATTGCGACAGCAGCGATCACCGTAAATTCGGCACAGATCAAATGGAATGCTGATGAACCGAGCGACGGGCGTATCGAGTACGGGCCCGATTCCACGGCGTTGGCTAATTCCGTGCTCGATACGAGTTTCGCCACTTCGCACACGGTGAATTTGGTAAATCTGCAAGCGTACACTACATACTATTTCCGCATCATCGCGCGCGACCGCGCGGGAAATAGCCGGACCAGCGTGAAGCAAAATTTCAAGACGCTGCCGACCGTCGCCGGGCTGGCGCGGGTTTCCGGCAATGCGCAAAGCGGTCGCGCTGACGAGATATTGCCGTTGCCGCTCGTGGTGCGCGTGATCAATTCCGCTGGAGATGCCGTTGCCAATGCGAGTGTAGAATTTCGCGTCATTGCCGGCGGCGGCCGCGTGAACGGCGACACGAATTGTGACAGCAGCATTTGCACGGCGACGACCAACGCCTCGGGATTGGCAAGCATTCGGTGGTGGTTGGGCAAAACCGACTCGCAAAAGGTGCAGGTGACGCTGATCGAAAAAAGAGATTTGGCGACGGCCTTCACCGCAACGCTCACTCCCCCCACCGGCATTGAAACACGGCTCGAAGCGCGGCCAACGGCGTTGGCCCTGCGCAACTATCCGAATCCGTTTCGCGATTTCACGCGCTTCGAAATCGAGCTGCCGAGCGCGGGCCCGGTGTCGTTGAGAATTTATGATCTGCAGGGCCGCGAAGTGGCGACGCTGGCCGAAGGCGTGCTGCGCGCGGGGCAGCATTTACTGATCTGGCAGACGCAAGCCGGCGCGAACGGTTTGCTCACCTCGGGCGTTTATTTTGCGGTGTTACGCTATCAAAGCGAACCGCCGGTTTCATCGGCGCCGCAGATTCAAAAAAGGCAAAAATTGTTTTACGTGAAATAGCCCAAGCTCGTTTACATCAATCCCCCCCAAAGGCCGAGATCGCGCGCCACCGGGCCTCGGTCTTTTTATGTTGAAAAGTTTTTTGAGACGCGAGTTGACCTTACTTAAGGAGAACACAGCATGAAAACACCGTTCTTGAAATACAGCGTGCTCACCCTTCTTTTTTTATTTTTCCCCTTCCAACCGGGCCACGCACAATCCATGCGTTTTTCGGCGAGCTCGTTGCCAATCGCCTCGGGCGGTTACGGGCACGGCGCTTCATTTGGCGCATTCACGCGCAACGGCCGGCCGAGCCTTTTCGTGATCGCGTACGGCGCTCCCAACAATCTTTATGAAAATATCGGCGCGTCGTTTCGCGATATTGCGGCGCAAGCCGGCGTGCAATTCGGCACCGATCACGATCGCGGCATGGCGTCGGCTGATTTCGATAACGACGGCGATACGGATATTTACATCAGCGCCGGTTATACGGGCAATGTGTTCTGGCGCAATAACGGCGATGATACGTATAGCGATTATACCTCCGAAAGCGGCACGTATTTAAACGGGCAGGGCCAGGGCGTGGCCTGGGGCGATTTCAATAATGACGGCTGGCTCGATCTCTTTGTCGCGCAAACCGACGGCGGCAATCGGTTGTACATGAATAACGGTGGCGGCAGCTTTTATGAAAATTCCGGACAGTTCATTTCACAGAGTGGGAGCATTCAACCGGTGGCCTTTGATGTTGACGGCAACGGCTATCTCGATTTGCTTGTGACCGGCAGGCCGGGGCAGAGCAATTTGCTCTATCTCAACGGCGGCGGCGCCAGCTTTAGCGAGCAGGGCAATCAATGGAGCATCGGATATGCGAGCGCGGATTGCCAGGGCGCCGGGGTGGGCGATTATGATCGCGACGGCGATCTCGATGTTTTCATCTGCGATTTTGGCGGCCACAATTTGCTGTTTCGCAACATGGGCGGCCGGTTTGACGAAGTCGGCGCCGCGGCGGGAATTCGTTCCGGCGGCACACGCAATCGCGGCGCTTTGTTTGGCGATTTCAACGACGACGGCTGGCCGGATATTTACGTGACGCGCAGCGGCGCCAATCAGTTGTTTCAAAACAACGGCAACGGCGCCTTCACCGAAGTGGCAGCGGCGGCCGGCGCGACCGGCGGCAGCGACGGCTACAGTCCGTCGATGGCCGATTACGATAATGACGGCGATCTCGATATTTTTTTTACGAACACCGGGCAACAGAGTATTCTGCTCGAAAATTTAGGGACGTCCAATAACCGCATCGAATTGCGTTTGCGCGGCACGGAAAGCAATGCCAACGGCGTCGGCGCGATATTGACCGGCTGGTGGGATGGCCGTCCGCAGGCGCAGGCGATTATTGCCGGCCAGGGTTATGTCGGCACCGGCAGTGATTTGACGGCGCACTTCGGGCTGGGCAGCAGCAGTTTTCTGGACAGCCTGGTGGTGAAATGGCCTTCGGGCGTGCAGGACAAGTACTATCACCTCGCGGCGAATCAAAAGCTTTCATTGTTTGAAGGCAATGCGCCGTCGGACCGAACCGCGCCGCGCATTTCCGAGGTTGCCGCCGACAACGTCACGATGACGGGCGTGACGATTAATTGGAAAACCAATGAGAACGCCGATTCGCAGGTTGAATATGGCCTCACAACGAGCTACGGCAATTTCTCGTCACGCGATGGCAATCTCGTGACGGCGCATGTGATGACGCTGTCAAATTTAACCGCGAACACGACGTATCATTATCGCGTTCGTTCGCAGGACGCCGCTGGCAATTTGGCGATCTCCGGCGATTTCATTTTCACCACGGTGCGCGATACGCAGGCGCCGGCGCTCACGAATATCATCGCAAATAACCTCGCCATGACCTCGGCGCAAATTGTGTGGAACAGCGATGAGCCCGCGGATTCGCAGGTTGAATATGGCCTCACGTCGAGCTACGGCAGCCTGTCGCCGCTCAACGGCAATCTCGTGACGGCGCATGTGATGACGCTGTCGAATTTGCCGGCGAACACGACGTATCATTATCGCGTTCGTTCGCGAGATGCGGCCGGCAATCTGGCGATTTCCGGCGATTTCACGTTCACCACGGCGCGCGATACGCAAGCGCCGGCGATTTCCAATATTACGACGACGGCGATCACCGCGGTTTCGGCGCAGGTAAAATGGAACACCGACGAGTCGAGCGATGCGCGCGTCGAGTACGGCCCGGATTCGACGACGTTTGCAAATTCCGTTCTCGACACCAGTTTTGCAACAACGCACACGGTGAATCTGGTTAATCTTAAAGCGCGAACGACGTATTATTTCCGTATCATCGCCCGCGACCGGGCGGGAAATAGCCGGACGGGAACGAAGCAGAGTTTCACGACGCTGCCAACCACTGCGGTTGAGGCGAAACTCAACGCGCGGCCAACGACGCTGGCGTTGCGCCATTATCCGAACCCCTTTCATGATTTCGCCCGCTTCGAAATCGATCTGCCGAGCTCGGGTGTGATTTCGTTGAAGATTTATGATCTGCAAGGGCGCGAGGTGGTGACGCTGGCTGAAGGGCGGCGCAACGCGGGACAACATTTATTTAATTGGCCGGCGCAAGCCGGCGCGAACCGTTTGACGGCTTCGGGCGTTTATTTTGCCGTGCTGCGCTATCAAAATGAATTGAAGTTTTCGGCGATGGAAATGACGCCGGGCCTCGTGAGGAAACAACAACTGTTTTATGTGAAATAAAACGGAAGTGTTATTGACTTTGTTGCCGGTTTTGGTTATTATAGCAATGTGGCGCAACATTTATGTTGCGTTTTTTTTGATTTTGCTAAATTAACCGGAACCCAAACATGCCCGCATTAAACAACGCTGCTGAAACGCCGCTCACCATTTCAGCCCTGAAAGATGAAGTTGAAATCACCGCCTTCAAATCCGGCGGCCCGGGCGGCCAGCATAAAAACAAAACCGAGTCGGCGGTGCGAATCAAGCATTTGCCCACCGGCATCATCGTCGTGGCCGTGGAAAATCGCTCGCAATTCAAAAATCGCGAAACGGCCTGGGAACGCCTGATTGAAAAACTGGCCCGCCGCCGTCAGAAGCGCAAGCCGCGCGTGCCGACGAGGCCCTCAAAAGTGGCCAAAGCCAAACGCTTAGAAGGCAAAAAACAACACGCATTCAAAAAACAGCATCGCCGTAGCGTCGCCGTGGAAGAATAAACTGCAAACTGTTTGGCGCTAATTGTTTTCGGGCTGCTTGCAGCACTGGAAAAGTTTTATCCGCTGAGTTTTTCTATACTTCCGGAACATATTGCGCCGTTTCGGGATGAAGCTCGCTACTGCCCCGCAACAATCTTCTGGCCTGCGTGACGCCGCCATTATATCCCGCCAGACCGCCTTCCAAACCGTACTCCGCAATTAAGGCGGCGAGATAACGGCAGCCCAATCTCACATTTTTTCTTTCTTTAATTATAGGCGTTAAAAAATTTATCAGTTTTTTCATTTTGCCGGTTTTTGCGTTTTGCTGCCGCAATTGGAAAGCGGCGATTTCTAATTTAAGGAATGGCGAGCCGGCCTTGCGAAATCATCGACAAAGATGATTTCCAGCATTTCGAAATCCGGAAATGCTGGCCGGAGATTATTTCCAAATCCATCTGACGATCTGGCGACGCCGTTGAGTTAAGTCTACTAATATTTGCGCTAAACAGGCGAAAGGTTTTCCGGCGACGATCTGGAATTTTGGAAATTTTGTTATTTCTAAAAATAAAGCGCAGTTCGCCGGTTTATTTTTCGCGCGTCAACCCATTGATTTCTATAGTCGATTTTTTACGAATTCCATTGCCGAGTTTGGAACGCCTTTTGTCTTACTATCCGCCAAGATAAATTTCGTTCAAATCGTGAAGCAACCAGGAAACTTCAAAAACACGGAAGGTGGATGCGTATGAAAATGCTTGCCGCGGAACGGCCTCTGGAAAACGTTCCGCACGATGAATTGATTCGTCTGTTGGCGGCCAATCCGCAGAATCGGGTGTTGGCCAATGAGTTCGTCTGCCGATACGACGAAGTGATTCGCCAGACCGTCGCTCGCGAAATCTATAAAAGGAAAGCGAATGGCGCGGAGATGATTCACCCGCACCTCGAAGACGCCGTGAGTGAAACGTATTTGCGCCTGTTTCGCCATGGCGCGCAGGCCCTGCGCCGGTTCAAGGGCCGCCACGCCAATGCGATTTTTGTTTATCTCCGCACGATTGCGTATCGCGTCGTCAGCAATCATTATCGCGATTGCATGCGGCACAATGTTCGCGAGACCTCGCAGCCGCTCGATGAAATCGAAGAAACCGGCGACGACGGCGAAGTCCCGCGCGTTTCCGACGAAGCCGCGACGCCGAACCACCGCGTGGAGCGGCAATCGATGGAAGCCATGCTGCGGGCGAATTTTCGCCATGCTTTTCGCGACATTAATGTCCATCGCAATTTTATTATTTTCAAATTGCACTTTATTTATGGATATCACGCCGGCGAAATCGCGCATCTCAAAGGCCTCGGTTTGAGCGAGCGCAGCGTCGGCAACACGACCGATCGCATGCGGCAATGGTTGAAACAAAACCAGGGCCGGTCACGAGCGGCGCTGGGATTTTAATCCGTTGGCAATTATTTTTTAATTTTTGGGGTTGCGGCTTGTCCGCGTTGTGCAAACTTCAAAAAAATTTCACGGAGGAATTCATCATGCAAAACCCGCTGCACCAAATGTGTCGGCGTCATTTTGATTTTACGGCTTACCTCAACGGCGACGCGCAGGGTCATCAAAAGGCGAGGTTCGAGCAACATTTATGCGTCTGTGATGATTGCTTCGAAACATTAATCAACGTTTTGAATCAGCACCTCGATCGGGCCGGCACTTGGGCGTTTGATCTGACCGCGCGCCGGAATTGTGGGGTAGCGCCAGCCTCCTGCTTGCAGACCTCCCGAATGCAGTCAGGATGACGGCGCTAGGTTTTTCACCGGATTACAAATTTTTTCAGATTTCTCTTGAGATTTTCATAGGAATTTTGTTGTCTATAGTAAATGGGGCTGGTTCGTGCATCCATAATCCATGGCCCGAACTGGCGTCATTTTTCAAAATAGGAGAAGCCATGGAAGATTATCAAGAAATGCCTGAAGCTGTTGCCATCACCGGGAAAAATCAGCCCACCGCCGCCAAATCAATGGCGAGAAAAAAGGCAACAGGCAAGAAACGTAAATCAACCGGCGCCGGCAAGTCCGGAGCCCGTTCGCCGCGCGGCAAGAAGCGAACGCCGGCAAAGAGGAAAAAACCATCGGATGGAATGCGTGGCCCCAAAAAATCGAAAGGCCGTCCAACCGGCGGCACCTCAAGAACGGTAAGTTAGAAAGCGCATGACCGGGAGTCTAATGTCTATGCAAGCGGCAGAATTAAAATCACGGCAGTGGTGGCGAAAACTGGCAATCAGTTCGTTGTCTTTGTTTTTGCCTCTGGTGCTTTTTCAAACGGTGGATTTCCTGCGGGTTTTTGAGCTGCAGTTTCTGGATTTCATGATCGTGTGGCGCGGGGAGCGGCCTTCCAGCCCGGAAGTGGTTCTCGTCACCATTGATGATGAAACGAGCCGGCAACTGGGATCGCCGCGGCAACATCTGGCCCAGGTCATCGGCGCGCTGAGCCGGTATGGCGCAAAAGTGATCGCCGTCGATCTCACGTTCGAGACCATGTATCAATATAGCGCCAGCGCCGATTCGGAGCTGGCCAACGTGACGCAACAACTCGGCCACGTGATTCATTCGTTCTACCTCGGCTCATACCTTGATGAGGGCGCCGCCGCCGAAAAAGCAAAAATGCCATTGGCGGATTCGGCGCATAGCCGATTTGCCCTGGACCCCCGAACCGCGATGAAGCTGGATTTTTTTGCCGCGGATTCGATCATTCTGCCGCATCCTTTTTTTCTGCCGCGTTTTCCAAAAGCCGGCGTCATCACCATTTTTTATGACGTCGACGAACAGTATCGCCGTTTGCCCATGCTGCTAAAATATCGTGACCGGCTTTACCCGGAGCTGTGCCTGGCCGCGCTCTGCGAGTATTTGCAGGCGGCGCCGGGCCGCCTCAGCCTGCAGCGCAATTTCTGGGGACGCCATCTGACGGTTGCAACGCCGCAGCGTGTCGTCAAAATACCGGTTGATCGCAACGGCCAGGCGCTGCTCAATTTTGACGGTCCGCTGAAAACGTTTAAAACCTATTCCATGATTCAAGTTCTCAAAGCGCTGGAGGATATTGAAGAAAGAAACGCGCCTAAAATTTCCCTGCATGATTTTGCCGGCAAGATCGTCATCATCGGCAACAATGAAACGATGGGGAAGGATTATTTTCCCACGCCGTTTACCGATGATTTTCCCGGTATGGGCATGCAGGCCACCGCGCTCAGCAATTTTCTCGGCGGCAACACCCTGCGCGAGTCGCCGTGGTATTTCAATGTCGCCATCGCGCTCGGGCTCGGCTTTTTGCTGATCGCCGGCTCGACGCAGATTGGCAAAAAAGCCAAACCCCGCGCCACGGTTTACGAAACGAGCTTATTGATGGCGCTCGTGCTCATTTACAATCTGGCGGCGTATTTTTTTCTCTTTAAAAATCTGAATGTCGTGCCGGCCATCTTGCCGATTAACGGCGCGCTGGTGCTGTTGTTTCTGGCGACGATATTTTATGAAAAGACGCTGAATGTGAAACAGCTTCACCGACAGGTGCGCGAGCTGGAGGATTACATTCAGGACAAGGATACGCGCATTCAAACGCTCGACGCTCGCATCGGCGTGCAGGACGAGCAATACAAAGCCATGGATTTTTTCATCAGCGAGATTGAGAGTGTGTTGAGCCCTCCCGTTGACGAGCCGCCGCGTTCGCTCGAAACACCGCTCATGAAAATGCAGCTTTTCAAAGAGCATCTGCAAAATGAGCTGGAGCATCGACGCGCCGAAATGCAAAATCTCGAAGTGGAGCGGGAGAAATTGAACGCGCAAATTGTGGATTACCGGCGCATTCTAGAGGGAAACCGCGATGGCGCAAAAGCGCCGCCCGAGGCCTTGCCGCCGGCGCCGGAAAAATCGGCGGAGAAACTTCAAGAAGCCAATCGCGTGATGGAAAGCTACCGCGCCTTTGCGCAGAAAACCCGAGCGAGTTTTAATTATGATCCGGCGTTCGAGATGGTCACCGCGGCGGCGAATGGAAACCTCCGGCAGAACGGCCACGCGCCGAAAACCCGTTTGCAGGAAATTCTCGCGCAGATTGCCCGCATTGCGCCTTACGATTCCACGGTGTTGATTACCGGCGAAACCGGCGCCGGCAAGGAACTCGCGGCAAAAGCCATCCATCTGCACAGCAAGCGCAGAAATGGCCCATACGTGGCGCTCAATTGCGCGGCCATTCCTGAGACGTTGATTGAAAGCGAGCTTTTCGGCCACGTCCGCGGCGCTTTCACCGGCGCTTTGGCCGAGCGCGCCGGCGCTTTTGAGCAGGCCCACAACGGCACGATTTTTCTCGATGAAATCGGCGATCTTAAGCCCGATTTGCAGGCGAAGCTTTTGCGCGTTTTGCAAGAGAAAAAAATCCAGCGGCTGGGCAGCAGCAAATTAACCGAAGTCGACGTGCGCGTGATTGCCGCCACGCATCGCGATTTGCAGCAGCTCATTCAACGCGAGCAGTTTCGCAACGATCTGTATTTTCGGCTGGATGTGGCGAATATTCATCTGCCGCCGCTGCGCGAGCGCAAAGAAGAGATTCCGCATCTGGCCAATTATTTTCTCACCCGCATCGGCGAAAAATATGCCGGCTGCAAAACCATCACCGGCGACGCGCTGCGCGCGTTGTTGCTTTACGACTGGCCGGGCAACATCCGGGAGCTGCAGAATCTCGTTGAACGAGTTTATATCAACACCGTTGGCGACGCGATTCGCGTGGCTGATCTTCCCGAAAAATTTCAAACCGCGTATCGCCGGATCGTTCCGGAAACCGTCATTGAGGTTGAAGCCGCGGTCGACAGCGCCGTCAAAACCGAAATGGGGAATTTGCTTGCGCGGTGTGAAGAGATGCTGCGCGCCGGCCATGTGGAAACGGCGTTGCAATCCGGCGAGCTCAAGCTGTGGGGCGCCGCCTGCGAGAATTGCTATGAATATATGAAAGCGTATGTGGACGGCAAAGCCTCATCATTTCAACCGGAGCAGCGGGACAAACTTGCAAAGCAAGTCATCGTGGCGATGTCGGAGCGGCTCAGCGCCTGGTGTCGGGAACAAAAGCTCGGCTCCATGCAACAGAGCTGGGATGAAATCGAAAAACTCCTCGGCCGCACGCGCCGGCAAATTGGAAATTGGGAGCGCGAAGTGGGAACGCCGGGGTTTTAAAAAGTGTTTGCCGGCTAAAAACTAAAAGCTCGAATTTAGCGTTCGTTTTCTACTCATGGCGCGTCCGTTCATTTCTTGCGTTCAAGTTTTTCTGCCAAAATATAATCAGCGTCCTGGCCGAAAGCGTGATGATCAAGCCATTTCATCTTTTCTACATAGCCGGCGCGAGAAATTTGAATCACGTGGTTGGAGAATCTGTCGACGTGCACCCGCAAGGGAGATTGCCCGACGTATTTGTCGTCCACGATCACCTCACAATGAAGCGGAATGGTGTTGATTTGCAGCGCGATGGTATGGCCGCGGCCCGGCGGCAAAAGCGTCGTTTCCGGCGTCTTGGAAATGAGCACGCGCGAAGCCGGCGCGGCAGCAGGCGTTTCCGGTTGGCGTTCCGGCGCAACCGTCGCGGTCAAATCCGGCGCGGCGATGTGCTCAAGCCTCTTCTCGTAAATTCGCAGCCGGCGCCGTTTGTTTTCATGAATGAATGAAATCCGGAAAGTTCGGCTGTCCCGGTCAATCGCGATGTTCTTCGCTTCCGCTTGCGCCGGCGTTTGCAGCTCTTGTGCAGCGCATTCGGCGGCATGAATCGCGAGCACGCCTATTGCCAACAAGCCGATCATGAATTTGCATTTTGACTTCATGGTTTTTTCTCGTGCATTAAATTTTTTGCTAGTAATTGTTTTTATCCGTAATTGTTTTTTAAACTTGTTTGGCTGCACCCGTCGGGTTGCGGCTCGTCTGCCTTGTGGGCTTAGGCCCTGTTAAAAAATAAACTTTACATTTTTCCGTCCTCCATTTTTCTGTCTGTGCTTCCGTTGCTTGTTGCGCTCGGTATTGCATGATCATTCCACAAAAACATTCTAAAGACAGAAAAATGAAGGACGGAAAGATATTTGTCAACTGCGCACGTCGTTGTTTCCACGTTCCTGCGGGGAAATTAAACTTTATTTTCTAACAGCCGCTTACTGCACCACAACGACCTTTTGTGTCTGTGAAAAATTATTGATGATCAGCCGATAATAATAAACGCCGCTCCCCACCGGCCGGCCGCTGTCATCGCGGCCATCCCAGCGGACTTCGTGGAGTCCCGCAGGTTGATCTTGCGCCACCAAAGTACGAATCGTTTGTCCAAGGCGGTTGAAAATCACCAAGCGCGTTCGACCGGCCTCTGCCAAGTGATAGCGAAGCACCGTTGTTTGCGACGCGACGGAAAAAGGATTGGGATAACTCTCGAAAAACGTGGCGCGAGTTGGCAGCGCCGGCGACGATGTCTGTTCCAATGCAAAAGGCGGCGAAGGCGGTGTTGCGCCAAAGCGTTGATAAAATTCTTGACGGCTGAAGCGATCACCGGTTTTGCCGGCAGCGCCGGACGAGTCGCTTTTGAAAATCACGTCGCATTCTTGCAAAACCGCCATCCAATGGCCGTAACTTTGCTCAATCGTCGTGGTGGAATAATAACGCTGCGATCCAGCATTCCACGCGAAAATTGGCAAGATAACGGAGCGATCCGGCGTGTCGTTGGGATTGGAGAAATTCGATGAATCCATCACACTGCCGATGAGATGCCAGCCCGGCAAATAATGCCCGCGAAATTGCGTGAGTCGCGTTCCGGAAATCACCGCAGCAGTTGGCGCGGGAATCAATAGCCAATAGCCGCGTCCGGTTCGAATCGTCGTCGCGCGGACATATCGATTGTTATCCCACCCAAACGCGCCGAGGGCGGTTGGAAACAGCGTGGTCACTGAGCTATCCGCGACGGTTAGCGGCAGGGAGACGAGGTACCAGCCTTGGACGGGGAAGGTGATTACAAGAAGATCAGAATGAATTTCAGTATGATGCCTATTTCGCTGCGTCGGCGAAATGGAGTTTTCACTCGGCTGCGCCAAGATCGGACATGCGCTCAGAATTAAAATAAAAATGAGGAGATTGAATTTCAACTCTCTCACCCGAAGCCAATTTCTTTTAGTAGGAAGCATAAAACCACCTTAATGGATTGTCTTCCCGAGCTTAACTTTTATTCGATACATTTCCCCCCCAAAATGCAGTCTTGATAATTAAATTCCAGTTTTAAATTTTCTGCATGCAAATAAAACCTCCAGCCATTATTAATGTTAGCGCACCTCATATCATCAATCTCAAAAATAATTGATCGAAACCAGTCACTGGATGGATCATACCCACCGATGGTATGTCCTTGGCTTAACAAAGTTTCATTGATGTCTTTCACACCTAAAAAAGTTAGTTTAAGCAAGTACTCGATGCATGGATTATCCAACCAATCTTTTACACCGATGCTTTTTGCAAACTTAATGAGCTTTTTCTTTAAAAACCAGATTCTGATTGGACAACGTATGCTCAACTCGATTTCATCAGCATGCTGTCGCCAAATCACTCCCAATAACTCCGCATACTCGAGGTCATATCGGCTAAAATCTAAATCTTGCATAGCTTCATATTAAATTATTTGCAGTCACAGTTTGAACCTGATGCCGGTGACGCTACGCCGATACCTCCACCAATGATTGGCGTTTCTGTCAACGGTAGTGCTTCTAAGGGGATATGGGCAGCGCGACTTCGAAGTGGACCAACAGCCCCGGTAAAAGGATCGGCGTAAAAACCCGGTGCCACACGAACTCGAGCTCTCGGTATCCAGCTTGTTTGCGGATTGAATCCTCCCCCTGGTTTGAAAATATTGCCTACATGTTTAATTTCAACTTTCGCATAATGTGAACCCACATATTTTTCAACACCTTTTTGAGCCGCGGTCCTAATCTGACCGGATTGAGATGCAATATTCCTTAATTTGCTTAGTCGAGAAATTTTTCGAAATTTATTAAAAATGCCTACGCCTATTGCTCCCGTGCCTGCAT
>Ga0247727_10011252_pt1 | contig 15659 bp, 14 predicted proteins | sample WisWelCaveWW1625_FD_202498 | JGI IMG/M metagenome (GOLD analysis project Ga0247727, IMG submission 202498) | Biofilm microbial communities from Wishing Well Cave, Virginia, United States - WW16-25 | ecosystem: Environmental > Aquatic > Deep subsurface > Groundwater > Cave microbial mat | place...
ACGAAGATACCACTGGAGCGCCACAACCAACCATTTTTTGTACCCAGTAGCACATGCCAGACTCTTGATATCAACCGTTTGAAGCGGCGGCGTTTTTTGCGTTCTCAGTCGGGGAACTTCGGTCTAGCGTAGGGATCCCTGCAGAGTGAAATCCGACCGGATCACTGTCGAGCACGGAGAGCCGTTGATTGCCGGCACCAGCCTGGCGGTCGCGGCCGTCGTGCACGCCTGCCATGAGAAGACCGTCAAGGTCGGTCTGGCCGCGCTCGGCGCGCCGGGGCTCGACATTGGAACGATCGAGCCGATTCTGACCTACTGCGCAGAGCAGCGTTGCAAGGCAGACGATGCGACCTGCCCCGGCTGCCGCATGCGGACCGAGAAACTCGGGCTCAAGACCTTCGACGATTTCGTCGCCCACCATGCCGAGATCACCTTCGAAGGCTCCGCCCTTCGCCTGTCCGGATCCGGCGCGGGGCGGCTCCATGCCCCGAGCCTCGAGCAGCTCGCCAAGAGCTGGGCCGGCGAGGAGTACTGGTTCTGGGCGCGCCGCGTGCTGCGCAAGCTGCGCCACGGCATACGGCGCGCCGGCCAGACGGGCGCCCCGCCGCCCCAGGCGGGGCAAACGCCGGTGCTGGTCCTGGTGCGCCCGCAGCTCGCCGACAACATCGGCATGGCGGCGCGCGCCATGGCCAATTTCGGCCTGGAGCATCTGCGCCTGGTTGCGCCGCGCGACGGCTGGCCGAACGAGAAGGCGCGGATCGCCGCCTCCGGCGCCAACTTCATCATCGACGGTGCGACGGCGTTTCCCGCCTTCGAGCCGGCGTTTGCCGACCTCAACTGGGTCTGTGCGACGACCGCGCGCCAGCGGGACCTGGCCAAGCCCGTGCTCACGCCGGAACAGGCGGTGGAGGAGATGCGCCGGCGACTTGGCGAGGGTCAGCGGTGCGGCATCCTGTTCGGCCCCGAGCGCAACGGTCTGGAGACTTCGGAGATCGCCAACGCCGACGCGGCGGTGATGGTGCCGGTCAACCCGAACTTCGCCTCGCTCAATCTTGCGCAGGCGGTTCTGCTCCTGAGCTACGAGTGGATGAAGCAGGCGGGCAGCGGCACGCTTGGCCGGGTGACCACCTACGAGGCGCCGCTGCGGGCGGGTCTGCAGACCCGAGGCTCGCCGCCGGCAAGCCGAGGGGACCTCACGGCCTTCTTCGAGCACATCGAGCGGGAGCTCGACGCCAGCGGCTTCTTCACCTCTCCCCAGAAGCGACCGAGCGTAGTCCAAAACCTGCGTTCCATGTTCGTCCGGATGGGAGCCACGGAGCAGGAAATCCGCACCTTGCGAGGAATCGTCAAGGCACTGGCGCATCGAAAGGGAACTGGGCGCGGCTCGCCTTAGTTATGCCTCCTTTTCCGCTGAGCGATGCTGTGCTGAGATACCAGGCATGTGGGCTAGCTCGAAAGCGGGAAAGCGCGGAGACCGGCTTGACCAAAGGGGGGCAGAGTATGATCGACACAGGCGCCAAGACAGGGGCAGGCTTGGTGTGCGCCGCAGCAGTTGCGCTGCTGTCCGGCGGATTGGCTCTGGCGCAGGGCAAGCAGTGGAGCGACCAGTCGGTCCAATGCGTGATGAGCTACGCGTGGGAGCTGACGCCGTCGCCCTACACCGGGCCCGACGGAAAGACCATTGTGGTCGATAAGGCCAAGAAGAAGGAAGTCGTTGTCCCCCTGGAGACCGGTCGCGAGGCGGTCAGAACGGGGCGAGTTTCAGCCTACGCGCAGGTGTGCGGCCTTCCAGAAGAACAGGTGGCCAACCAGCGGACGTTCATGCGGCGGGAGGAGGTAAAGAAGAAGTGGACCGATCAGCAGATGTTGTACATACGAACGGTCCACTTGACGACGGTCGCTCTGATCACCGGGCAGCTGGAGGCGGTAGACAGAGATACCGGTAAGAAATTTGCCAGCGAAGATCGGATCCCGCTGTGCGAGGGTGTGCAAATCAGGCAGAGGCCGGCGAACAAGACGAGCGATTGCACCGAAAAGGAGCGAGAGCAGGTACGCGCACTGGTCAATGCCTACATCAACGCTGCACCGACCGCCGCCGTGCCCCCCGCCAAGACGGCTGAGCCCATAAAGGCCGGCACGCAAAAGAAATAGCAATTCTGCAGCATTAGCGCTCGCCGTGCGGGCGCGAGATCTGTTGCGCGCATTGACGCCGGCGGGCCATCCGCTATAAGGCGCGTCGTGGGCCGTGTTGGGTCCGCATCGCTTGCATACCTGCGGCGTCCGCTTCGGCTCGGGCCAGCTGAGCGAAACCGATGCCTGTCGGCCTTGGCGAATGTCCGGGGCAAAGGAGGGTGTGCTCGGTAATCACGCTGATCTCGCATTTTCCGCGACTTTGGGAGTCCACCATGACGAAGCGCATTCGCGCCAAGTACAAGATCGACCGCCGCCTCGGGCAGAAGCTGTGGGGCAGGGCGAAAAGCCCCCTGAACAAGCGCGAGTCGCGCCCCGGCCAGCACGGCGAGCGGCGCATGTCCAAGCTCTCCGATTACGGCCAGCAGCTGCGCGCCAAGCAGAAGCTGAAGGGCTATTATGCCAATATCGGCGAGCGCCAGTTCAAGCGCATCTACCAGGAGGCACGGCGTTTCAAGGGCTCGACTTCCGAGCATTTGATCGGGTTGCTGGAGCGCAGGCTCGACGCCATTGTGTATCGCGCCAAGTTCGTGCCGACGGTGTTCGCAGCGCGCCAGTTCGTGAGCCACGGCCACGTCACCGTCAACGGCCGGCGCGTCAACATTCCGAGCTTTCGCTGCCGCGTTGGCGACACGGTCGAAGTCAAGGAAAAGGGCAGGCAGATGGCGTTGCTGCTGGAGGCCATCAAGAGCCCCGAGCGCGACGTGCCCGACTACATCGAGGTCGACCACAACAAGATGACAGCCAAGCTCGTGCGCGTGCCGAACCTTGGCGAGGTCCCGTTTCCGGTGCAGATGGAGCCGAACCTGGTGGTGGAGTTCTACAGCCGGTGAGCGAGCCGGTAGGGCTTGCCCGATGAGCGCGAGCTTTTCAGCGCCGGGCGAGCCTGTCGTCCGGCGCTTCTCGAGACCCAAGCCCGGCGAGCCGGGCCGCGAGGCTCGCGGGCTGCGCGGTGGCAGATCCGAGGGAGTTGGCCCAGGCATAGGCGAACATGGTCGTTAGCGCCGAGGCGGCGAAGAAATACGCGCCCGGCAGGAGCGAGGCATCGGCATAGCCCGAGGCGCTCAGGTAGAAAATCATCAGCGCCAGAACCGTAACGTCGGCGGTCGAATAGCGCCCCAGCCATTCCATGGGGGCGATCGATTTGACGCGAATTGCGTACGGGAGGTTGCGCGCGACGATGAGGGCCAGCAGATAGACCAGCTTCATGCCGGGGAGCAGGATCGCCAGCGTGAAGAGCACGACGCAGGGAAAATACGCATTCTGCGCGTAGAGGGCCCAAATGAGGGTGGCCACCGAATGCTGGCCGGCTCCGGCGTACATGCCGGTGAAGCGGATGGCCGGCAGCATGACGCCGAGCGCAAAGAACACCGCGGCCAGAACGAACAGGAGGCCGAAGCCGAGACCGCGCATTGCGGAGGAATATGCCGCCTTGGTCGCCGACACTCGCATCCGCGACACGCTCACTTCGCTTCGGAGCCATGTGTGGGCGAGCAGCATGAGCAGCACTGCAGCGGTGAAGAAATAGATGCCGCTGGCGCTGCCGGCATCATACGCGCCCTGGGTCCTGATGAGGAAGATCGTCAGCGCCAGGACCAGGACGTCGCTGAACGACCACTTGCCGAGCCACTCCAGAGCGCGCAGTTGGCGTGCCAGCCGGTCGATGTCGCGCAGCGGGAGAACCACAAGCAACAGCAGGTACAGGAGCTTCATCACCGGCAGGAAAATGGCGAAGATCAGCACGGCAATGCCGAGGAGAAGCTGACTAGAACGGATCAGGGCGTTCACCGCCGAGACGAGCGAGTGCTCGTAGGTGAAGAACAAGAACCTGGTCAGCTTGATGAACGGCAGGCTGACGCCGAGCGCGAGGCAAACGCACGCCGCCGCGGCGGCAAGACCCAACAGGAAGCGACGGCCCCCGAGTGTCATGGATGGATGCTGTCCCCCAGCCAGCGATGGCGATATCTCGCATGCGCGAGCAGGCGCCGGCAAGGAAATACAACGCGTTGTGAGACAACGCCTTTCCGATGCCTTTGCGGAGATGACAGCGACTTGCTTGAGTCGATCCGCCAGTCGAGGCGGCCAACCGGGCGAGGGCGAGCGTAGTCGGCCCTCCGGTCCGACTGTCCGACAATGCTTGCGCTCGAGCCAGTTTCGTTGTCTGTTGGAGGCAGGGAAGGAAACACCCCCGAAAGAGGGGCATCATGCAAGCCTACATCGTGCGCCGGCTTCTGGCGTTGGTGCCTACGCTGTTCTTCGCCAGCCTGATCGTGTTCGTGACGGTGCGCCTGATGCCCGGCAGCGTCATCGATCTGATGCTGAGCCAGAACGACATCTCAGCCGACAAGATGAGCCGCGACCAGCTGATTGCGGCGCTGGGCCTCGATAAGCCCATGTGGGAGCAGTACTTCCGCTGGGCGGGCGGCATCCTCCTGCACGGCGATTTCGGGCGCTCGCTGTGGCAGAACACACCGGTCGCGGAATTGTTGGCGGCGCGGCTGCCGGTGACGTTCCAGCTCGGCCTCATGGCGCTAATCGTTGCGCTGACCGTCGCCATACCCATCGGCGCCTACTCGGCCATGCGTCAGGATACCGCCGGCGACTACGTCGGCCGCTCCTTCTCCATCCTGATGCTGGCGGTGCCGAGCTTCTGGATGGGGACGATGGTCATGGTGTTCCCGTCGATCTGGTGGGGATGGTCGCCGCGTATAATGTTCGTGCCGTTCCGCGAGCATCCACTGCACAACCTCGCCCACCTGATCGTCCCTGCCGTCATCCTCGGCACGTCGCTGTCAGCCGTCACCATGCGGCTCACCCGCACCATGATGCTCGAGGTGCTGCGCCAGGACTACATCCGCACGGCCTGGGCCAAGGGCCTGAGCGAGAAGCTGATCGTCACGCGCCATGCACTGCGCAACGCGCTGATCCCTGTCGTTACGCTGATCGGCATCCAGGCGCCTCTGCTGATCGGCGGCGCCGTCATCATGGAGCAGATCTTCGTCATCCCGGGCATGGGCCTGCTGCTGCTCGATGCCGTGTACCAGCGCGACTACCCCATCGTCACCGGCGTGTTCCTGATCGTGGGCGTGGCGGTGATGCTGATCAACCTCCTGGTCGACCTGACGTATGGCCTGCTCGATCCCAAGGTGAGGTATCGCTGATGGCGGTCGCAGCCGAACCGCTTGCGCTGGCCCGGCGACGCAGCCGCGGGCCGGTGCGGCACTTCCTAGGCCGGCTGTTCCGCGAGAAGCCGCTGGGCGCGGCCGGCGGCGTTGTGTTCATCCTGTTCCTGCTGTGCGGAATATTCGCGGACTTTCTCGCGCCCTACGGCATGAACGAGATCAGCCCCATCAACCGCCTCAAGCCGCCCTCGTGGGCCTTCCCGTTCGGCACCGACAACCTCGGCCGCGACATGCTCTCGCGCTGCCTTCATGGCGCGCAGCTTTCCGTCATCATCGGCTTCTGCGCGGCTGGCCTTGCCACCTTCCTCTCCGTGTTTCTCGGCATTATCACCGGCTATCTCGGCGGCAAGGTCGACCTCATCGTCCAGCGCTTCGTCGATGCCTGGCAGAGCTTCCCCGATCTCATCATCCTGATCGTGGTGGTTTCCGTGGTCGGGCCCGGGATGCCGCAGATCATCGTGACGCTCGGCCTGCTGCTCGGCATCGCCGGCTCGCGCATCATCCGCAGTGCCGTCGTCTCGGTGCGCGAGAACATGTACGTGCATGCCGCCCAGTCGATCGGCGCTTCCACGCCGTGGATCCTCTGGCGCCATATCCTTCCCAATGTGATGCCGCCCATCATCGTGCTGTTCACGACCCGCGTGGGCTTCGTGATCCTGGCGGAGTCGGGTCTGTCGTTTCTGGGTCTCGGCGTGCCGCCGCCGGCTCCGACCTGGGGCGGCATGCTGTCGGGCAGCGGCCGCACCTTCATGTTCCAGGGGCCTTGGCTGGCGCTGGCGCCGGGCCTGTGCCTCACGGTCGTTGTGTACGCCATCAACATGTTCGGCGATGCCCTGCGCGACATCTTCGATCCGCGGCTGCGCGGATCGCGGTGAGAGGACGAATGCGAACCGAGAGGACGAGGAGGAGGAGCAAATGACCAGGAGAAGCAACCTGAGCACGACACTGTCCGCCGTCGCCGTCGGCCTGGCGCTGGTGCTCGGCACGAGCACCGCCAGGGCCGATGTCAAGCCGCAGTACGGCGGCACGCTCGAGGTGGGCACCTATTTCGTCACGCTCACAGCGTTGTCGTGGGACCACGCCGACTGGAACTGGAAGCTCAATCACGACGCCGGCCAGCTTTACGAGCAGCTCTTTGCAGGCGACCTTTCGAAAGCCGTCAGGAACGGCGGCAAATACCGCTTCACCCTCGACGCTTGGCTCCCGAGCGACGCCTTGCGCGGCGAGCTGGCGGAAAGCTGGGAGCTCAAGGAGAACCCGCTGCGCGTCGAGGTCAAGCTGCGCAAGGGGATCATGTTTCCGGAGAAGGCGGGCGTCATGGCCTCCCGCGAGCTCGTCGCCGATGACGTGGTCTTCAGCTACACCCGCATCGCCAACAGCCCGAAGAAGATTCCCACCTACTTCGACCACATAGAGAAGGTGCACGCTGCCGACAAGCACACGGTGGTCTTCCTGTTCAAGGAATTCAACGCCGAGTGGGACTACCGGTTCGGCTGGGGCTACTATTCTGCGATCGTGCCGAAGGAGGTCGTCGATGCCGGCGCCGCCAACTGGAAGCACGCCAACGGCACCGGCCCTTTCATGCTGACCGATTTCGTATCGGGCAACTCCAACACCTACACGAAGAACCCGATCTATTGGGACAAGGAGAAGATCAACGGCACGGACTACAAGCTGCCGTTCCTCGACAAGCTCGTCTACCGCACCATCAAGGACGAGGCGACTTTCATCACCGCGCTCAGGACGGGCAAGCTCGACATCCTCGAGGCCATCCGCTGGCAGAACGTGGACGAGCTGAAGAAGAACGCGCCGCATCTCAAGTGGAACAAGTCGCTGTCCACGCTCGGCCAGTTCATAGCCATGCGCGTCGACACCAAGCCGTTCGACGACATCCGCGTGCGCCGCGCGCTCAACATGGCGGTCAACAAGCAGGAGATCGTGAGCGCCTACTACAACGGCAACGCCGAGCTCCTCGGCTACCCGATGCATCTCGACTTCGCCGGCTACTACGAGCCGCTGGAACCGATGCCCGACAGCGTCAAGGAGCTCTTCACCTATAACCCCGCGAAGGCCAAGCAGCTGCTGGCCGAGGCCGGCTATCCGAACGGCTTTTCCTTCAAGGTGCAGGTATGCTCCTGCTCTCCGGATCACATGGACCTGCTGCCGCTGGTTGCAGCCTATCTGGAGAAGGTGGGCGTCAAGGTCGAGATCCAGCCCCTGGAGTACGGCGCGTTCCTGTCCGCCATGACCTCCAAGAAGCACGCGGCAGGCTACATGTTGAGCAAGGGTCACACGAATCCGACGGCGAGCATCCGCAGCACCTTCGTCAGCGGACAGACGTGGAACCCCTCGCTCTGGTCCGACCCCGCCTACGATAAGAGGATGGAGGAGGTCTATCGCGAGCGCGACGAGGGCAAGCGCCAGGTCATGCTGAAAGCGATGACGCGGGAGATCCTGGACAAGGCGCCCCACCTCTGGCTGCCGACGCCCTACGTGTATTCGGCCTGGTGGCCTTGGGTCATGAACTACGGCGGCGAGCTGAGGGTCGGCGCGACGCGCACCGGTCCGATCTACGCTCGCCTATGGCTCGACCAGGCTCTCAAGAAGAAGATGGGATACTGACGGCAGCGCCCGGCACCGGCGGGCAACGCTCGCCGGTCCGGCTGCGCTTCAGGACCAAGAGTTGGAGTGAATGTGCCAAATTTTCGCGACGCGATGAAGCGGGCCTTGCCGGTTTCGAGATGCGCCGCGCCAACAGTAGGCGTCCCCTCCCCCTTGTGGGGAGGGACAGGGTGGGGGGATTGCAGAACATCGAAGTGTGAGGTTCCCCCCACCCCTAACCCCTCCCCACAAGGGGGAGGGGAATCCGCACGGCACTCGTGGGAAGGAAGCATGCCTCGTCAGTCCGAGGGGGACCCTCGCTAGGTCCCACCCGCCATGCCCGCACCCCTCCTGCAGGTCCGCAATCTGACGACGCGCTTCAATACGGAGCGCGGGCGGCTCACCGCGGTCGACGAGGTTTCCTTCGACATCGATCCGGGCGAGACCGTCGCCATCGTCGGCGAGTCCGGGTCGGGCAAAAGCGTGACCGCGCTGTCCATCATGCGCCTCATTCCCTCTCCGCCCGGCCGCATCGACAGCGGCGAGGTGATCTTCGATGGCGCGGACCTCTTCAAGCTCGACGATGCCGCCATGCGCGCCGTGCGCGGCAATAGCATCAGCATGATCTTCCAGGAGCCGATGTCGTCGCTGAACCCGGCGCTGACCGTCGGCATGCAGGTCGCCGAGCCGCTCAACCTGCATCGCGGCTCGCCGTGGGCGAAGGCGCTGGATCACGCCAAGGAGTTGCTGGGCCGGGTGCGCATTCCCGATGCCGCGAGCCGGCTCGCCTCTTATCCGCACCAGTACTCCGGCGGCATGCGCCAGCGCGTCATGATCGCCATGGCGCTCGCCTGCCAGCCGCGCCTCATCATTGCCGACGAGCCGACCACGGCGCTCGATGTCACGGTGCAGGCGCAGATCCTCGACCTGCTGAAGGAGATCACGCGCGAGACCGGCTCGTCGCTGCTGCTGATCACGCACGACCTCGGCATCGTGGCACGCTACGCCGACCGGGTGGCGGTCATGTACGGCGGGCGCATCGTCGAGACGGCGCCCGCGATCGAGCTCTACAAACGCCCGCGCCATCCCTACACGCTGGGCCTGATGGCCTCAATCCCGCGCCTCGACAGCGACGCCGGACGGCCGCTCGTGCCGATCGAGGGCCAGCCTCCGGACCTGGCCCAGTTGCCCCCCGGCTGCGCTTTCTCACCCCGGTGCCGTCTCGCGACCGATCCTTGCCGGTCGGGCCGGCCGCTGCTTCTCCAAGTTGGGAACGATCACTTCAAGGCCTGCTTCAATGACGTCCCCGCTTAACGGCGCTGCCGCGCGGGCGCAGGAAGCCCCGGCGAATGAGCTCCTCCGCGTCGAGGATCTCAAGGTGCATTTCCCGCTGCTCAAGGGCGCCGTCGTCCGGCGGCAGGTCGGCACGATCAAGGCCGTTGACGGCGTGAGCTTCGCCCTGAACCGCGGCGACACCCTGGGCCTCGTCGGCGAAAGCGGATGCGGCAAGTCGACGACCGGGCTCGCCGTGCTGCGGATGCTGGCGCCGACGGCGGGCCGCATCCTGTTCGAGGGACGCGACATCACCCACTACGACAAGGCGCGCATGCGCCCCGTGCGCCGCCGCATGCAGATGGTCTATCAGGACCCGTACGGCTCGCTCAACCCGCGCATGAAGGTGCGCGGCATCGTCGGCGAACCGCTGGAGGTGCACGGGCTGGCGGCGGACGGCGCCGCCTATCGGCAGCGCGTCGACGAGCTGATCGCGATGGTCGGCCTGTTGCCCGACATGGCCGAGCGCTACCCGCACGAGTTCTCGGGCGGGCAGCGCCAGCGCATCGGCATCGCGCGCGCGCTTGCGCTCGAGCCGAGCCTGTTGATCTGCGACGAGCCGGTCTCCGCGCTCGATGTTTCCATTCAGGCGCAGGTCGTCAATCTGTTCATGGAGCTGCAGGACCGCCTGGCGCTCACGTACATCTTCATTGCCCATGACCTCGCCGTCGTGCGCCACATCTCCGACCGCATCGCCGTCATGTACCTCGGCCGCATCGTCGAGATCGCCGGTCGCGATGAGCTCTACAAGCGCCCGCTGCACCCCTACACCGAGGCCCTGCTCGCTGCCATCCCGGTGGCCGATCCGGAGGTCGAGGCACGTCGCCCGCGCGTCATCGTCAAGGGCGAGGTGCCGAGTGCGCTCAGGCCGCCGTCTGGCTGTCGTTTCCATCCACGCTGCCCTCGGGCGATGGAAAAATGCAAGACGGTCGATCCGCCGCTTGCCGATCTAGGAGCCGGCCGCGCCGTTGCCTGTCACTTGCACCCTCATAGCGCATGACGTGCCGGACCAGGCGATTCTGGAGAACGGCGACCGCTGCCGGGGGGCCGAAGTATTGCTCTGTTCGCAAATGGCGCCCTTTGCAGCCGGCGACGACGCGGCCCGTATCGTGCAGAGCAGGCGATGCTGTTGTAAAAGGGGGCGGCGGCCTCCGCCCGGGAGCAGCACCAAGGAATCTGCAGCGATGACCAGTGAGCGTGGCGATGGGCTCGGCTTCGCAGCCGCTGATGATGCGCCGATTCCCTACATCCAAAGGATCCGCGACTTCTACGTGGCGCTGGGTTACGGCGCGCCCTACGAGTGGGCGCACTACGCACACGTCCCGTTCCACCCACTCCGCAAGCCGCTTGCGCAATGCCGGGTCACCATCGTCACGACCGCGGCCCCCTACCAGCCCGACAAGGGCGACCAGGGCCCGGGCGCGCCCTACAATGCAGCGGCGAAATTCTACACCGTCTACTCCGGCGACACGGCCAAAGACCACGACTTGCGCATCTCCCATGTCGCCATCGACCGCAAGCACACGACCGCCGAGGACCCTGGCGCCTATTTCCCGCTGCCGGAGCTGCGTCGCGCAGCCGGACGCGGCCGCATCGGGTCCGTGGCCCCGCGCTTTCACGGGCTGCCGACCAACCGCAGCCATCGTGTCACCCTCGAGATCGACTGTCCGGAGATTGTGGCGCGGTGCACGACCGATGGCGTCGATGCAGCCATACTCGTGGCGAGCTGCCCGGTGTGCCATCAGAGCGTCGGTCTCGCCGCCCGCATGTTGGAGGAGAGCGGCATTGCGACGGTGGTGATGGGTTGTGCCAAGGACCTCGTCGAATACGTCGGCGTGCCGCGCCTCTTGTTCTCCGACTTCCCGCTCGGCAACGCGGCCGGGCGGCCCAAGGACCCCGAATCGCAGGCTTTCACCCTGGAGCTTGCTCTCGCGGTGCTGCAGTCGGCGCCGGCGCCACGCACCACCGTGCAGTCGCCGCTCGCCTGGAGCGCCAACCCCGATTGGAGGCTCGACTACTGCAACATCGCACGCCTCTCGCCTGAGGAGATCGCGCGCCGGCGTGCCGATTTCGACCAGCAGAAAAGTGTGGCCAAGAACCTCCGCGCGGCCGCCGATCTCGCCAAAACAGACGTCGAGACGACCATTGCCTGAATCCACCCGTCATCCCGGATGCCGAGGCCTTGGGCCGAGGCTGTCCGGGATCGCACGGTGCGCCTGTCGTCAGACGGACCGTCCGAGCACGGTGGCGAGATCGTGGTAGATCGTATGCAAGTGCTGCGCGGCCGGGTCCACCGACCCCATCTCGATCACGAAGCCATCGCCGATCACCCGGTAGCCGAACGCCGTTTCCGCCGTGTTCGGCCCATACCAGGCGAAGTGCACGGCTGCGCGGTCGCCCGACGCGACACGGGCCTTCTGGGCCGTCGCGATTGCCGGCGGCAAATGCTCGACCGTATAGGTTTCGATCAGCTGCCAGATGAGCTCGCGTTGCGGCGAGGCAAGGTCGGCGGCGGCGGCACCGGCCTTTTGCGCATTCGCGCGCTCGCGTCCCGCGTACGAAACGATGTTCCTGAGCGCCGTGTCCGACAGGCGCGCCCTGGCCTGCAGTCTCGGCGCCAGATCGGCGAAAAGCCGCCGCGCCAACGCCTCCTCACCCTTGAGCGTGACAAGACCGGCGTGCTGTCCAGACGCGACGCGGTTGGGATTGGCGGAGAACGAGGAGGGCGTGACCGAGACGATCCGGCCGTCTCGCACTGCTATCGAGAGACTGAGATGATGCCCTTCGAGGCGGAAACCCCAGGGTCCGGTCTCGGCCGGCACCCCGAAGAAGGCGAACGAGAAGCGCTCCGAGGAGCGCCTGGCCGTCCCGTCGCCACGCGCGGCCAGCACATCTTGCAGCGTCATGACGTTCTTCGCCTTCTCGAGGCCGCTCGATGACAAGACCGTCGCGAGCAGGCCCCAAGCGGCGGCCTTCTGCGGGTTGCTCATCTGCTCCAGTCGCAAGCCGGGCTTGATGAAGTCGCTGCTGCCGAAATAGTTCCAGCCGCGCCATTCTGGCCCATCCCAGGCGAACGAAGCGGCCTTGCGTTGCTCCGGCTCGAGCGCCGAAAGGAATTGGGTTGCGCGCGCGAGAAGGTCGGTTGCGGGGCCGAGTCCTGCCTCGGCCGCTCGCGGAGCCGCGCCGGGGATGGCGGTCGCGACAACCAAGGCGGCGCCTGCGAGGACTACGCCCCGGCGATCAGGTTCGCCGCGGGGGTCGTGGGTGCTTGGCATGGGACGCTCCGTTCACGAGAGCACGGGCTACTGTCGAATACATGCGGTCGAGGCGGAGCGACGAAAAGCGCGGCCGCCCGCAATTGTCGGCCGAGTAGATCACAAAAACGTCAGCACTCATTCGTTTGCTGGGCGAAATTCGTCATCGGCCGGCCCGCGAGTCCGGTTCGAGGGGAGCCTCGCCCCAGCGGGCTACCCAGCGTCCTTCACGACAGAGATGTCGGGCGCGTCCTCGTTCTTCATGCCCTGCACGTGATAGCCGGCATCGACGTGGTGGATCTCGCCGGTGACGCCCCGCGCCAGGTCCGAAAGCAGATAGAGCGCGGCCGCGCCGACCTCCTCGATGGTGACCGTGCGCCTGAGCGCGGAGTTGTATTCGTTCCATTTCAATATGTAGCGGAAGTCGGCGATGCCGGAGGCGGCCAGCGTCTTGATGGGACCGGCCGACACCGCGTTGACGCGAATGCCGCCCTTGCCGAGGTCGGCCGCCAGATAGCGCACGCTCGCCTCCAGGGCGGCCTTGGCGACGCCCATCACGTTGTAATGGGGCATGACCTTCTCGGCCCCGTAATACGTGAGGGTGAGCAGGGAGCCGCCCGAACCCATCAGTTTCTCGGCCCGCCGGGCAAGCGCGGTGAACGAGTAGCAGGAGACGAGCAGCGTCTGAGTGAAGTTCTTTTCCGTCGTGTCGACATAGCGGCCGTCGAGCTCGGCCTTGTCGGAGAATGCGACCGCGTGCACCAAAAAGTCGAGCTTTCCCCACTGACGGGCGAGCTCGGCGAACACGGCGTCGACGGATGCGGCGTCGGTCACGTCGCAGGGCAAGACCAGCTTGGAGCCGAGCTCGCCGGCCAGCGGCTCGACCCGCTTCTTCAGCGCCTCGCCCTGAAAGGTGAACGCCAGCGTCGCGCCCTGTGCAGCTACGGCCTTGGCGATGCCCCAGGCGATCGACCGGCTGTTGGCGACGCCCATGATGAGCCCGCGCTTGCCCCGCATCAGGGTTCCGACCGGAACTTCGAATGCCGCGGCAGGTCCGCTCATGTCCCTAGCCCCTTCTAAGTGCCATCTTTTCCGCCGGTTCCCTTGGCTCGGCGGCATCCTACACGATCGGCCTTGGCGGTCCAGCCGGGGCTCACCCTGGCGCCAGCCTGCTCAGCAGCCGTACCAGCTGCTCGGCCTCGGCGCCATCGAGATGCGCCCCGAAGTGCTCTTCGATCGCCGCGGCGTAGGCCGGCCACATGGCGCGGCGCAACGCCCGCCCCTTGGCCGTTATGACCAGGACATTGTTGCGCCCGTCGAGCTGGCACTGGTGACGTTCCACCAGGCCTTCGCGTTCCAAGCGATCGACCAGCCGGCAAACGTTGTATTGCGCGAGCCGGATGCGATCTTGCACGCTGGATTGGCGCGTCATGCCCTTCGGCATGCGGTCGACCTCGTGGAGGACGTGATACCAGTCGAGCGGCGGGAAGCCCGCCCCCTTCAGGCGTTCCTCGACCTTGTCCACAAGCACCTTCTCGGTGCGCACGAGACGGGCCCACGCCTCGATCGTGACTGGGGTCGGCTTGGCATTCATCGCTTTCACAGCCTACTCAACTTTTCTTGCATTTGCATTCAATCAGAAATATGCAACTGCATAGAATACAGATGCGTCCGCCATCCGGCCGCTCGTGAAGGAGACCGCCCCATGAAGCTATACTTCTCCCCCGGAGCCTGCTCGCTCTCCCCACATATCGTGCTCAACGAAGCGGGGCTGGCCTTCGAAAAGGTCAAGACCGATACCAAGACCAAGGCCTTGGAAGGCGGCGGCGACTTCCGGAAGATCAACCCGCTCGGCTACGTGCCGGTGCTGGAGCTCGACGATGGCACCAGGCTGACCGAAGGGCCGGCGATTGTCCAGTACATCGCCGACCGGGTGCCCGGGAAGAAGCTCGCTCCGCCGAACGGCAGCCTGGAGCGCACCCAGCTGCAGGGGTGGCTCAATTTCGTGTCGACCGAGCTGCACAAGGGCTTCTCGCCGCTGTTCAACCCGGCGATGCCAGAGGAGGCCAAGAAGGTCTTCCGCGAGCGGCTCGGCACGCGCTTTGCCTACGTCAACAATCACCTTGCCGGCAACGAATATCTGATGGGCAAGGAATTCTCGGTGGCTGACGCCTATCTCTTCACCATCTCCAACTGGGCGGCCCGCGTGGACGTCGACCTTTCGCCGCACGCAAACGTGCTGGCCTATCGCAAGCGCATCGGTGCGCGCCCGGCGGTGCAAGCGGCGCTGAAGGCGGAAGGGCTGTTGAAATAGGCTCCGGCAGGACGCGCGTGACCTGGGGAGAGGGTGCCCCGGCGACTCCCCTCCCCTCGATGGGGAGGGGCCGGGGGTAGGGTGAAGGAGCAGGGAAATGGCCGATGCGACGGCGCGCCGTCTCCGCAAGCACCAGACCATCGGCGCTCTGGAAGGAGCTGCGACAGCTGCCGCGCTTCAGGAACGATGAGGTTCGCGATTCGATGGGTGGCGTGATGCTCGAAGTGCTGGCGGCGCTGGGTGCCGTGCAGAGGCCTGAGCGGAACGCAGAGCGATGACCGTGCGTGTTCCCCCCACCCCATAACCCCTCCCCGCATCATGCCGAAGGCGTGTCTTCGACACGACGGGGAGGGGGACCTGTCGCCGCTCGCGTTGCTGGACTGGACCCGCAAGTCGGCGTCTCGAGTATTTCGGGAGGCATGCCGCGCACGGCCGAGCATGGTGGGGGAAGAGAGCGCCACAACGTCTCCCCTCCCCTTGATGGGGAGGGGTCGGGGGTGGGGTGAAGGAACAGGGAAATGGCCAATGCGACGGCGCGCCGTCTCCGCAAGCACCAGACCATCGGTGCTCTGGAAGGAGCTGCGACAGCTGCCGCGCTTCGATGGGTGGCGTGATGCTCGAAGTGCTGGCGGCGCTGGGTGCCGTGCAGAGGCCGGAGTGGAACGCAGAGCGATGACCGTGCGTGTTCCCCCCACCCCATAACCCCTCCCCGCATCATGCCGAAGGCGTGTCTTCGACACGACGGGGAGGGGGACCTGTCGCCGCTCGCGTTGCTGGACTGGACCC
>Ga0247727_10011253_pt1 | contig 15659 bp, 12 predicted proteins | sample WisWelCaveWW1625_FD_202498 | JGI IMG/M metagenome (GOLD analysis project Ga0247727, IMG submission 202498) | Biofilm microbial communities from Wishing Well Cave, Virginia, United States - WW16-25 | ecosystem: Environmental > Aquatic > Deep subsurface > Groundwater > Cave microbial mat | place...
CCACGCAGCTCGACCAGCATCCGCGTGGCCGCCTCCACCAGCATTTCCCCCGACCCCGGCCCGCAGCGCGCGCTGACCACCTCGTAGTTCCCCTCCGGGTAGGCCTTCCGATTCGGCACGTAGCCGATCGATCCGCCGGCCAGCTCGGCCACCATCGTGTAAGGAAACGGCGAGGCGCGCTTCAGCATGAGCCCCAGCTCGACGAAGATCTCGCCGGGCAAGCCGACCCAGGCCAGTTGATCCCCCAACGTGATTACCTGGACTTCGGCTTCCAGCGGCCGGCCGTCGCGGGCCGCCACGTCGAGAACCTTAAAGGCCTGCACCAGCTCGAGGAACTTCGGCGGATTCGGCGCTCCGGCCCGGGCCGCCATCTGGCGGGCCGGCTCGGTCTCGCCTGGCTGCACCTCGGGCAGGGGCAGGCGGACTGTCTCGCTGCGGAACTGGAGACGCTCCGCCGGCATCGACTCCAGCCGATCCAGCGCCTTCAGCGTCCCCGCCGCCAGAATCGTGCCGATGCGCGCGGCCTCCGCCGGACCGCTCTGCGGCGTCGCGCTGCTCACGTTGATGTGGTTCACGTTGCCCGCCGCCCCGATCGTGAACACGGTCAGCATCTCCGGTCCTTTGGTCTCGCCGAGCAGTTTGGCGATCGTGCCGGGATAGTCCGCGGAGAACCGGCGGCCTCCGGTCACCGCCACGTGCAGGGCGTGGTTCACGTAGGTCGCCAGTGGCTTCGACTCGGGTGAATCGAAATACACGACGGCGATCTCCGGGTCGATCGGACCCGCCGGGCGCGCGATGTTGGGATTCCGCTTGCCCGGATTCCAGCCCACGGTTCCGTCCTTCATCCAGAACCGGCGATTGAAGCTCACCGATTCTTCGCTCTCCCGCGCTGCCCAGACGCGCGCCGGCGCCAGGTTGGAGGCGGCCAGCCGGACGCTCTCGGCGATCCGCTCGGGCAGCCAGGCCATGTATTTGCGGGCGATCTCGCGCTCGCCGCCGTAAGCGGACTCGCGCGTCCCGCGGTTCATCAGCGGTCCGGAGTGCGTGTGGGTAGCGCTGATCATCACCTGGTCGCCCTTCAGGCCCGTGGACTGCTCGATCAGGCGCCGCGCTTGCTCGACCACCGGGGCGCTGAGCGACACCAGGTCACAGGCCACCAAGGCCGCGCGCACCCCGTCTTTTTCCAGCACCAGGGCCTTGGCCTGGAGCTCGTCAAGGACGCCTTCGGAGACGCGCAGCGAGTAGGAGCCGCCCATGGGCATCCCCGCCGGCGGCGTGACGATCGCCGTTCCGCGGCCCAACCGCAGCTCTCCGGCCGGGAGAGACGCGGGCCACAGCCCCAGAACCAGCGAGAACACAGAAAACCAAAACAGGCGACGCGGCGTCATTTCAGGCTCTTGATATAAGCGATCAGGTCGGCCATGCCTTCGATGGTAATGCTCTTTTCCAGGTCCTCGGGCATGGCCGAGACGCTGAGCGAGCGCAGGCTGGCCACGCTGGCGCGAGCGATGGTGTCTTCCTCGCCCTTGGCGCGGCGCAGGGTCAGGGTGGCGGGGGTTTCCCGGGCCAGCACGCCCGAGATGGACCTCCCGTCGGCGGTCTCCACCAGATATTCTTCATATCCAGTCTCGATCGCCTGGTTGGGAATCAGGATGTCAGCCAGTAGGGCTTCCTTGTATCGTGTGGTGACGCTCAACAGATCCGGCCCGACGGCGTGACCCATCGTCCCGATCTTGTGGCACTCGCTGCAGGCTTTCTCAAATACCTGCTTGCCGCGCTCGGGGTTGCCGTGGAGACCGAGCGCCGGCAGATAGCGCTGGAAGACCGCCTGGCGGTCCGAGGCGGCCGACTCGCCCAGCACGGCCAGGGCGCGGGAGCGAACCTCCTGGTCCCGGTGCTCGCGCAACTGCCGGGTGCGGGCCAGCCCCAGCGCCCAGGGCTGGATGGTTCCCTTCTCCACCGCCCGCAGCAGATCGAGCAGCCGGCCGCGATCGCGAAACAATCCCGCCAGCAGCGTGTTGCGGACAGGGCCGATAGCGGCGCGCCAGCGCTCGACCAGCAGCGGCCCCGGCTCGGGACCGCGCAACCCGCTCAGGGCTTCCGCCGCCGCCATCTGAACCGGCTCCGGCTGGCGCGGGTCGATGAATCCGGCAATGAGCCGGGCCGGGGCGGTGGAGGAATCTAATCCCAGGATCCCCAGAGCCAGCGCCCGCTGCTCCGCGCTGTTGTCGCGGCTCTGGACATAACTCGCCGCGCGCTCGAGCAGCCCGCGTAACTCCGCCGATCCCGCCCAATCGACGCTGCCCGCAACGCGCAAGGCGGCCCGCTGTACGGCCGGATCCCGCTCGCGCCTCCAATCCAGGAGCTCGATCAACGACCCAGCCAGCCGCGGCCGGCCGCCGGGGCCACGCCTCAACCCGTCGGCCAGGCCCTCGATGGCCGCGGCCCGCCACCAGGCGTTCGCGCCCGCCCCGCGCGCCCGCCGCAGCACGTCGTCGATCTCCGGCCCGGCCTTGCCCGCTCCAACAACAGACGCGACCCGGCGCAGGAACTCTTCCCGCCCTTTCGCTGGCTCCCCCGGCTGCTCGACGATCGCCCGGAACCATGCCCCTGCATTCCCGGAGGCCCCGGTCAGGACCGCGATCTGAAACCACGGATCATCCATGTGCCGCAGGGCGACCCGCCGCAAGGCCGGGAAAGTCTCCTGGTTGGGGAGAAGCGACAGGGTACAAGCCGCCTGAAACCGGACGCGCGGCTCGGGATCGTCGACCATCTCGATCAGTTTGCGCCGGAGCGTAGCGTCCTCGATCCGGTTCTCCGCCAGGCGAATGGACTGCTCTCGCACGCCGGCGTGCGAATCTCCCAGGCCCGCGAGGACGAGATCGGCGCCCAGCGCGTCCAGACCCTCCAGCGTCCACAGCGCGTGGAGGCGCCCCAACGGCGAGGACGCGGTCCGCGCGGCCGGCTCGAGCAGAGGCGCGGCCGCCGGGTCCTTCCGGTCCACCAGCAGCCGCTGCGCCGTGATCCGCCACCAGCGGTTGGGATCCGACAAGTGTTCGACGAGCTCGGTCGTCCCGGCGCGGTCCAGCTCCGGTTTGCGCGCTGACTTCGCCGACTCGTGCCGGACCCGGTAGATGCGCCCCAGGCGGCGCCTGGCCTGAAAGTCGATCTGCTTCAGCAGCTCGGGCGGGACGTACTCCGGGTGCTCGACGGTGAAGCGATAGTAATCGACCACGTACAGCGCGCCGTCCGGACCGACCGCCGTGTAGACGGGCCGGAACCAACTATCGGTCGAGGCCAGAAACTCCCGGCCCGCGTACGCCCTCTTGGCGGCGAAGGTCGCGCCCTGCGGCTCCAGCACGTCGCGGTGGACCAGGTTGTGTACCGGCTCGCAGGTGAACGAATTCCCCTCGAACTCCGCTGGAAAACTCCCGCCCGTGTAGACCGACAGGCCGCAAGCCGACGTGAAGTGGCCGATCTGAGAGTCGTGGATGTGGAAGGGATCGACGGTGATCGGATAGACCGTGGCCGCGTTCTCGTGGTCCGAGGACGACTTCATTTCGGAGGCCACCGCCAGCCGCGGATTCCGTTCCAGATACCGGCGCTCGACGACCACGTGCCGCAGGTGATCGTTGTTCCACAGGGTGAATCGATTGCCCCAGGCGTCGAAGGCGTTTCCGAATTGCGAGTTGCCGGCGACCGCTTCCAGGCGCGGCGGATCGAGCCGGAAGCGCAGGTCATGGGAGCGCATCTCGACCGGCGCGACCTCGGGATGATCCGGAAAGCGGATCGCCCGGCCGCGGTCGCCGAACTCCTTGGCGTAGCGCCGGGGTGTCGGGACGCGCGGGTAGGCGGCGTAGATCCAGTTGTCCAGGCCATATTGCAGGCCGTTCACCCGGAGCTGCGGGTTGGTGGCGGCGAATCCGGTCAGGACGGTCCGCCGCCGGTCGGCCCGGCCGTCGCCGTCTGTGTCCTCCAGATACAGAATATCGGGCGCCGCGGAGACCAGGACACCGGCTCTCCACGGCAGCACGCCGGTGGGCATGGGGAGGCGCTCGGCGAAGACGACGCTGTGCTCGTAGCGGCCGTCGCCGTCGCGGTCCTCCAGAAGGCGGATACGGCCTTTGGGGTCAAGGTCGAGCGGGTAGTCGGGCATCTCGACCACGAACAGGCGGCCTCGCTCGTCGAAAGCCAGGGCCACCGGATCAAACACCCCCGGCTCCGCCGCCGCCAGCTCGATGCGAAAGCCCTCCGGCAGGCGGAACGTTTCGAGCGCCTGGCGGACGGTAAGCGGGGGCTTGCCGGAGCCGCAGCCCTCCAGGACCAGGAGCAACGCCCCTGCCGCGCAGCCGGCGCCACCCGACATCATCGGCGGACCTTCAGGGGACGCAGCTCGATCTTGCGAAACCAGACCTCGGCGCCCTCGGATTGAAACAGGATCTTGCCCCGAGCGAGCTCGGCCCCGGTCCCTTCGTTGACCAGTTTTCCGTTTACCCAGTACCTGACCTTGTCGCCGTCGGCGATCATCTCCACCAGGTTCCATTCGCCGAGCGGCTTCTCCACCTCGCCCGCCGGGTCGCGGTAGCCAAGGATATCCTTCCACGGACCCTTTCCGATCCGGTCAAAGCGGCCCTTGCTCTTCGTCTCGCCGCGCGCGGTCAGCGAGACGCCGCCCACCAGGATGATGTCGCCGGTGCCGCCCTCGATCATCTGAAACTCGATCGAGCGCGGCCAGATCTGGTCCGCTCCGACCACGTGATAGAGGATGCCGCTGTCGCGGGCCTTGTCCTTTCGCGGCGCATGCGTCTCCGGGCCCCACTTGAACTCCAGCCTCAAGTAGTAGTTCTCGTATTCCTTCTGGGTGATGAAATAGCCGTATTCGGCGCCGGAAACGCGCACGGCGCCGTCTCTCGCCTGGAAGACCTTGTCCGGATCCTGATTCAGGCCTTTTGCTCGCAAAAAGGTGTCGAAGCCTTTCAGGTCTTTCCCGTTGAACAACTTGATGGGCTTGCCAGTGGGAGGAATCTCGGCCGCGGTCGCCAGAGCGGCTCCGAGGATAGCCGTCAAGACTGCACGCCTGGAGTTTGTCATAGATTAAAGAAGCGCTTTCACGTGAGCGGCTGCGGCCGAGCCCAGTCCGCTTAAGTTATAGCCGCCTTCGAGCACGGAGACGAGCCGACCCCGGGCGTGCTTGTCGGCGATCTCCAGCATGACTCCGGTGAGGGCGGCGAAGTCGTCGTCGCTGAGTACGAAGCGCCCCAGTGGATCCCCGAGCCGGGAATCGAAGCCCGCCGATATCAGGACCAGATCCGGCCGGAACTTGGCGGCGGCCGGGACCAGCTTGTCGCGGAACGCGCCCAGGATCTCCTGGCGCCCGCTCCCCGCCGGAAACGGACAATTCAGAGTGGCGCCCTTGCCCTTCCCCTCCCCGGTCTCCTCGGCCCTTCCGGTGCCCGGATACCAGGGCCACTGGTGCGTACTGAAGAAGAAGACGCTCCCATCGGAGTAGAAGATGTCCTGGGTGCCGTTGCCGTGGTGGACGTCCCAGTCGGCGATCAGGACCCGCTCCAGGCTATACTTGCGCTGGGCGTAACGGGCGGCGATGGCCACGCTGTTGAAGAGACAGAAGCCCATGCCCTGGTCGGGGCGGGCATGGTGTCCGGGCGGGCGCACGGCGCAGAAGGCGTTGCCGACCTTGCCGGCGGCTACGGCGTCGACGGCGTTGAGCAGGCCGCCGGTGGCGCGCAACGCTGCCTCGAGCGAGCGTGGGCTGATCGCCGTGTCCCCGGTGCTGAGCTGGCGCGCGCCGGCGGCGACCTCGCGCTTCACTAGGTCGATATACGCCCGCGCGTGGCAAGCGGCGATCTCGTCTTCGGTAGCCAGGCGGGTCGACAGCGGAACCAGCGAATCGGCCAGTCCCGCGCGCCCCAGCGCCTCGGTGACCGCGTCCAACCGCTCCGGCCGCTCGGGATGCCGCGAGCCGGTCTGGTGCTCCTTGCAAGCGGGATCGGTGAGCCAGGCGGTTCGCGTCTTCTTCGCCGAGGGGGTCATGGGCAAGGCTCCGGCCAGGAGTAGCTGTCGGCGCGTCATCGGAGGTCCATTATAGCTGTCTTACTCCACGTGGGGCGGGCTTCAGCCGGCTTCAGCCCGTGCGGGGCTTTAGCCCCGCACCTCAGTGTTAACGGTGCAGGTCCGGCTGGCGTCCTGGTATACCGAGGATAGGAGCGCCCCATGGAGAGATCACCCAATCGCTCGAGAACCGCCGGCGTTCTTGTCCGGCTCGGCCTTTTGCTGGCCGGCGCCATGGTGGCCAGCGCCCACCCCGGCTCCAGCATCGTCGTCGACTCGCAAGGCCAGGTGTACTTCGTCGATACCGGCCAGGGCGTCTGGAAGCTCGACCGGCAAGGGCGGCTCACTCTCATTCACAAGCTGGGCTACCACTGGATGGCCATCGACGACAAGGGGCTGTTTGCAAAATCGAACGCCCTCGGCGACTTCGATCGCGGCTCCTTCGAGCGGATCACGCCGGCCGGCGCTGCCCCGGCGCTCATCATCTCGAGCGACTACCCCATCGAAGTAGGCGCGGACGGCGGGCTCTACTACGTCCCCTTCCAGCCCCAGCGTCTGCGTGAGCTCGTTCGCCGAACCTCGGAGGGAGCCCGATCGGTTTTCGCGCGCCTCCCGGCCGACCCGGGCGACAAGCCGATGCTGTGGGTGAACGGAATCGCCGCCGGCCCCGCCGGCTCGCTCTACATCACCGACAACGACACGGTACGCAAGATTGACCGGAACGGAACCGTCTCCACGTTCCGAGAGGCGATTCAGGCGCCCGGCTGCCCCGCTCCGCTCCCCGACACGCCGAAGCTTCCCTACCTCCGAGGCCTGGCCGTTGCGCCAGACGGAACCGTCTACGCGGCCGCCAATGGCTGCCGCTCCCTGATCGAGATTCGCGCCCAAGGTCCGATCCGGACCGTCTTAGAGGCGCAGTCCCCCTGGTCGCCAACCGGCGTCGCGCTCGCCGGCAACGACATCTACGTCTTGGAGTACCTGCACACGCCCGGCGACAATCGCCGGGAGTGGATCCCGCGCGTCCGCAAGATCGCAGCCGGCGGCCGGGTCACCATCCTGGCCACCGTGGAACGGGAGAAGAAGTGACGCTCAAACTTCGGCGTTCACAGCCTGAATCAGCGCCTGGATATAGCCATAACCGAAAGCAAACGCCTGCAGGCCCTCCCGATCGTCCGGATGACGCGGCATATGATCCGGACACAGCGCCCCTGGAAATTGCGCATCCCTCAGGATCCGCATGACCCTGAAAAAGTCCATGTCGCCTTCATCGGGGAACACTTCCTGGAAATTGTGAAGTCCTCCGCGGATGTTCCGCATGTGTATCTGGTATATCTTTCCCCGCTCGCCCAGGTATTGGACGATCGGTAGAATCTCCGTGTTCGGCTTCTTTAGCCCCTCGCCGGTTGTTCCCAGGCACAACTGGAACCCATTGTAAGGGCTGTTGGCAATCGATTCGTACCGTTTGATGGCCTCAAAAATGGATGGAGAATCCCAGTTGTCGGCGCCCTGATAGCCGAAGGGAAGCCCCGGCGGGTCATACGGATGGCAGGCCATTCTCACGTCGTACTGTTTGGCCACCGGGATCACCCGTTCCAGAAAGTGGCTAATGCGTTCCCAGTAATCGTCGGCACTGACCCTGCCCGATGGCCCCACGGGCAGATCCTTCCAATTGTCCTCCAGCCTGAAACCGGCGTAGGTCACTCCCCCTCGCCCCGGCGTGCGCCGGTTACGCCTGATGGGTATCACGGTCCAGTGATAGGTGATGATCTTGACGCCCGCCTGAGCCGCCTTTTGGATATTCCCGATGATGTTGTCCAGTCTTCGATCCTGTTCCGGGCCTCTTCTCAGCGCAATGTAGTCCGCGTCCATTCGTATCGCTTCGAGGACCACGCCGTACTTGTCGCAATTGTCCTTCATCATCTTGAGCTCATCCGGGTCCCACGCGCCGTCCGGGGAACGTTTGGTCACCTGCACGGTGAGGTGCCTTACGCCGTGCCGGAGATTGAACTCCAGGTTTGTCTGGGAGGTGATACCGGCTTCGCGCCCTCCCGCCACGCTGTGGTAATCGCCCCCCACATGCATCAGCGTGTTTTTCTTCCCGACACGCGCTGTCTGCGCGGAAGCGGTCCCGGGGATCGCCGAGCCGGCGCCACCGGCGGCGAGGGCGCCGCCCAAAAGCTTCTCACCGAACTCCCTTCGTTTCATCATGGAAATGCTCCTTCGTCGAGTTGGGCGTCATCGGAGGCACCTAGCACGTCTCTACCCCCCCGCCGGTAAGTGTACCGTGAACACGCTCCCCGCCCCCAACTGGCTGGTCACGCTGATCGACCCGCCGTGCGCGTCCACGATCCACTTGGAGATGCTCAGCCCCAGCCCGGAGCCCGGAACCTGGCGCGAGCGCGAGCGGTCGGTGCGGAAGAATCGGTCGAAGATGCGCGGCAGGTCCTGCTCGGCAATGCCGGCGCCGTTGTCCTCCACCCGCAGCGTCGGGGACCCGCCGTTTTTCTCCAGCGTCAGGCGCACCGTCTGGCCCGCCGAGCTGTGCTTGATCGCGTTGTCCAGCAGGTTTAGCAGCAACTGGCTGAGACGCAGCGGATCGCCGGTGACCCGAACGTCGGGCTCGATGGCCGCCTCCAGGCGCACCTCCTTGTCCTCGGCCAGGGCCTGCACGGTCTCCACGATGCTGCCGGCCAGATCCGAGAGCGGAACCGGCTCGCGGCGCAGCTCCAGCGTGCCGGCCTCGCCCTCGGCCACCGTGAGCAGGTCGTTGACAATCACCGTGATGCGGTTGATCTCCTCGAGGTTCGAGCGCAGCACGCGCTGCAGTTCCTCCGGCGAGCTGTTCTTGAGCAGGGCCACCTCCGCCTCCCCGCGCATGGCTGTCAGCGGCGTGCGCAGCTCGTGCGCCGCGTCGAAGGAAAAGTTGCGCGCCTGCTCGAAGCTGCGCTGCAGCCGGCCCAGCATCTCGTTGAAGGTCAGCGCCAGCTCGTCCAGCTCGTCGCTCACCCCGCGGACCGGGATCCGGCGGGCCAGCCCCTGCGCCGAAATCTGGCGCGCCGCCGTCGTGATGTTGGTCACCGGCTGCAGCGACCCGCGCGCCAGCATCCAGCCTCCCAGCGCGGCCATCACCAGGATCAACGGCCCGCCGGCCAGCAGAAACTGCCGCAGGTTCTCGAAGGTCTCGTCGATCGGCTTGAGCGGATAGGCAACCCGCACCACGTAGTCCTGGCCGGTCTCGTCATGCAACGGCACGATGGCCAGACGGAACCGCTCGCCCTCGGAGGTGATGGTGGTGAAGCTGGGACTGTCCGCCGAGAGCTTCTTGGGCGGCGGCGGCGGCGGCGGCGACCCCTTCTTCGGCACCCGAAAGCGCGGCGAGGGCTTGAGCACTTTTCCCTTCTGGTCCGTGATCTCGGAATGCAGATAGGCGGTGCGCAGATCCTGCGACACCATCTCCTCGAGCGAGCGCCGCAGCCGCGGCTCGCCGTCGGAGATAACCAGCTCGGGCAGCAGTTCTTTGGCGCGGTCGCTGAGCTCGGCGTCGATGTGACGCCGGGTCAGATTCTGCAGCCCGTAGAAGACGCCCACCCCGAAAACGGTGTACAGCAGCGCGAACACCGCGGTGTGCTGCACCGTGATGCGGAAGCGGACGGTTCTATAAACCCGCGTCATGCTCCGCCTCGCTGGCCGAGATCCGGTAGCCCACCCCGCGCACGCTGTGGATCAGCTTGCGGCTGCTGCCCCGGTCGATCTTGTTGCGCAGGTGATTGATGTGGACGTCGATGACGTTGGTGAAGCTGTCGAAGCTCGCGTCCCAGACGTGCTCGGCGATCATGCCCCGCGTCACCGCGTGATTCGCGTTGCGCATGAGGTACTCCAGCAGGCTGTATTCCTTGTTGGAGAGCTCGATGGGATGGCCGGCGCGCATCACCCGCCGGCGGGAAGAGTCCAGCACCAGGTCATCCACCCGCAGCTCGGCGGTCGATTCCCGCACCCCGCGCCGCATCAAGGCCCGCACTCGAGCCGTCAGCTCGGCCAGGGCAAACGGCTTGACCAGGTAATCGTCCGCGCCCAGGTCCAACCCGCGCACCCGGTCCTCCACGCTGCCTCGAGCTGTCAGGGCCAGCACCGGAAGCGCCGGCCGGCGCGCTCGCAACTGCCGCAGAACCTGGAACCCGTCCAGGCGCGGCAGCATGATATCCAGAATGACCAGATCGTAGTCGGTGGATTCGGCCAGGTAGTAGCCTTCCTCCCCGTCGTGACTCACGTCGACGGCGTAGGATTGCTCCTCCAGCGCGCTGCGGATGAAACTGGCTACCTTGTGTTCGTCTTCGACCAACAGGATGCGCACGACACCTATTGTAGCGCCGGCGCCCGGCCGCAAGGGGATTCCCTTGCGGCCGCAACCCCGGTGAAGGCCGAAGCTACTTCTTCGCTTCCTTCTTCTCTTCCTTCTTCTCGCCTTCCTTCTTCTTCTTCTTGTCCTTCTTCTTCTCTTCCTTCTTCTCGTCTTCCTTCTTCTCCTGCGCGCTGGCCATCGGCGTCACTAGCGACAGCGTCACCGTTACCACCGGCAGCATCAACAAGCTGAACAACTTCTTCATAGTTAGCTCCTCCAAGAATTGTCTGGCGTGTACAGACGCGCCCAGTCTGTCGAGCCCAGGTGAACCCTGGATGAAACAAAGATTAAAAACCCTTCATCTTGACCTACTGTCGCCGGGCCGCCCTCCACACCCCCTCATCCACGGCCGAGCCGGCCGGCAAGGCCTTGGTGGTGTACTTCCCCTCCAGCCGCCCCTCCACCGCTTGCCCCCGAATCGTGGATTCCAGCTTGGCGTCGCCCAGGTCAAACTCGTACTTCGCTTCGAACTTCCCCCCGTCGACCCCCACCGAGGTGACTTTGGTCTCCACCTCCGCGCCGCCGAACGTGAACGTCACTTCACAGATCCATTTGCCCTCCGCCCCCGCCTGGAGCTTGAGACGAAATTCCCCGCTGGAGCCGGAGACGCCGCTCCAGTCCCCGACATACTCCCCAGCCAGGTCTTTCTCCGCGCCGGCGGCCGGCAACACGACCAGCACCACGCAGCATGCCTTCAGAATCGAGTGTCGCATGGGCCCACTTTAGCAGGAAGTCAGACCTGCGGCAAGAACCTCTGCTAGAATGATCGCCTCCCTCCCGCCATGGCCGTTTCTCCGCTTGAGAGGGATCTCCAGGATGGATCTCAGCGATCTTCTCGGCGGAAGAACGGCCGCGCCACCGCGTCCTCTCGGAGCAGCGACGCGTCCTACAGAACCTCCTCCTAAGACGCAGCCGCTGCCATTCCCTCCCAGGACCGACCGTTGGCCCCTGGGTCCATCGCCGGGTTCCTCCCCAGGGCAACGCCGCCGCCCTGTCGCCTTCCACCCCACAAGGCGTCACCTTATCGCAATTCCCCGCCTTCCCTGGGCAAGTTCAACTAGGAGCCTGTCCGAGAATTCCAGGAAGGGCTTGCGGCTATAAAACATAAGTGATAGAATGTGTTTTATGGCGAAACCCTACCGTCCGTATCTGCCCGACCAGGACTTTCTGCTTCCCCCCAGCCTGCGGGAGTGGCTGCCGGAAGGGCACTTGGCGTACTTCGTCAGCGATGTGGTGGACGAACTGAACCTGTCGGCGATCGAGGCGGTATACGGGGATGAGCAGAGGGGCCAACCGCCCTACCATCCGCGGATGATGACGAAGTTGCTGGTTTACGGCTACTGTGTGGGGGTGTTTTCCTCGCGAAGGATTCAGACGCGGGTGGCGGAAGACATTGCGTTTCGGGTACTTGCGGCGGGCAACGAGCCAGACTTTCGGACGATCTCGGACTTTCGGAAGATCCACTTACAGGCGCTGGAAGGGTTGTTCGAGCAGGTGCTGAAGATCGCGCTGAAGGCGGGGGCGATCAAGGTCGGGCGGGTGGTCCTGGATGGGACCAAGGTGAAGGCCAACGCCAGCAAGCACAAGGCGATGAGCTACGGGCGGATGGAGGAAAAGGAGAAGCAGTTGCGGGAGGAAGTGAAGAAATTGCTGGCGCAGGCAGAACAGACCGACAACGAAGAGGATGCGCGGTGGGGGAACAAGCGGAGCGCGGAAGATCTGCCGGCGGAGTTGCAACGGCGGCAAACGCGGCTGCGACGGATAAGAGAGGCGAAGCGGGTGCTGGAACAGCGGGCGCGGGAGAAAGCGGCGGAGGAAGGCAAGCCGCAGGAACAGGCCGAGCCCAAGGACAAGGATCAATACAACTTCACGGACCCGGAATCCCGGATCATGAAGGGCGCCGATGGTTTTGTGCAGGGCTATAACGCGCAGGCGGCGGTGGAGCCGAACTTTCAACTGATTGTCGGGCAAGCGGTGACCCAGGCGGCCAATGACAAACAGCAAGTGGAGCCGATGGTGGAAAGTGTGGAGCAGCAATCGGGGCAGAAGCTGACGGAGTTGGTGGCGGACAATGGGTACTGCTCGGAGAAGAATCTGGAAGGATTGGACTCGCAGAACATCGACGGGTACATCTCTACGGGGAAGCAAGAGCACGGGTTAGAGCGGCCACCCTGCCCGCGGGGACCGCTGCCGAAGGGAGCCACGCGAGTAGACCGCATGAAGCGGAAATTGCAGACCAAAGCGGGTACGGCGATTTACGCCACTCGCAAGATGATCGTGGAACCTGTGTTCGGACAGATCAAGCAGGCGCGTGGATTCCGGCAGTTCCTAATGCGAGGGCTGGCGAAGGTGCAGGGGGAATGGGCCTTGGTGTGCCTGACGCACAACATCTTGAAGATGCACCGGATCTGCTATGGATAGTATTAGTATAAAGAGGCGCAATGTGGCTATGGGAGGCCGCCAGAGCCCCCCACAAGCCATGATTTCGTCCTCTCCAAACCTTTCCGACGAGATTCGATCGTCAGACCTTCGAGTCTGTCACCCTGCCTGGGGTCGAAAAATCGGCTCCGACATCTTTCTCGGACAGGCTCCTAGCTCACCGCAGCCAAATTGGGCATTACAGTGAGTTGTCAACCCCAACCTGTGGACAACAAACCCTTGTAAAACCTGCACTCTGGTAGTACTATATTGGACTAATATGGGACATAACAGTTATTATGTCTAAAAAATTAGGGAGCTCCCAGAACTGACGAGAGTCGGTCCAACGCCCTTGCCGATAAAGCTGCGGGCGCCGCAGGCGACCGTCAGCTTCATCGGCTTGTTGGACGGCACGAAACTATCACGGCGCGTTCATCTCATGGCTCCCACAGCCGCGCAGGCGTCGTTCGTGACGTCTCTGGACTACGCAGCCACGAGCGCACTGGGCCTTCTACAAGTGCCACCTCGCGGTGTATGCCTTGCAGATGCGGTCGAGCATCGCGCGGTACTCGGCGTCTACGTCGATGGCGAGGGCGTTGTCGCGTGCGACGCGGGGCGGGCACACGTTGTCGATAAAAACAGGCACAAGAAGGACGTAGTCGTAGGCCACGAGGTCGGTCCTTCCCGGCGGACGAGTCGGCAGCTCACGGAACTTCTTCACGGTGCGCTCCGGGTCCCGCGGCCGGTTGCGGCTCACGGCGTGCCGAAACGCGTCCCACAGTGTGTCGTCGCCGCTAGAAAGGCGCGGCAGGACGCGCCCGACGAAGTCCTCAGGCGGCATGAAGGGCTTCACACGATCGGGCACGTTGAGGACTTTCTCGGCGAGGCCAACGAGCACGGTCGCGACCAGGATGGCGTCGGGCTTCTTCTGATGGAGCACGCCGACGACGTCGCTCAAGTCGTCGTAGCGGTTCGTGCGGTTGCGGTGTGCGGTGACGACGGACTTGTTTTCGACGCACAGGCGCAGGCGGCCGAGGTCCGGCCCGCCCGCCTCAGCGCCGGGCTCGGCCACGACGAGGTCCAGCTTGCGCGCGCGTCCTCCAGGGGATGGGAAGTCGAGCCACTCGCGGATACGGTCGCCCGTGAAATCCCGCCGGAACGGCTCGCACATCGCGCGCAGGTCACGCAGGATCCCGCGGCTCACCGTGCCGGAGTGATCCTCGAGCCGCTGGTTGTGGAAGCCTCGCGCCCTGATCTCGTCGACGACCTCGTCAAATGGGGTGCTCATCCGGGGATCGAGGGACGCTACGCGAAGGACAGCTCCGCTTGCAGGGGCCGGGCACCCGCCCGGACGACGGGACGCCCACCGGCAGCCGCGCGGGCTACGTCATCGGGCACGGGCAGCCGTTGCAGGACGCGGCTCTGGAGGCGCAGGAACCCCTTGGCCGCGCGTTGGCAGCTCCGCGTGAGCCACTCATGCGCGGAGGGCGATCGCAGGTAGTCCACAATCAGGTCGATCGCCGCGGGCTCCCGCGGCACGATGTAGTAGACGGAATGCCGTGGCACAATCTCACCGGACCGATCCACCCAGAAGTGCGGCGTCTCGCCGATGTCTTTGCACAGAATCTTTGGGCGCAGGATGTCCGGGAGCGCCGGTGTCTCGTGAAAGGCATACCACGGCTTGCGCTTGACGCAGGTTCGTGCGAGCAGCCGCCGGCGAACGTCCTCACGCAGCAAGTAGTGGCGGAGGGCCCCTAGCTGCTCCAGGGGCATCAAGCGGCCGTCCGCTCCGTAGGGGGTCAACATAACGGAACGTGGGGCGAAATCGGTGGTCGCGGGCGTGAGCTCCCGCCCGGCGATCGTCGGGTGCGCGAAGGGCCGGAGTGCCGGGTCGAGGTTGTCCGCCGGCCGGACGAACACGCTGTCAGCACCTGTCGCGACGCCGCAACTCAGCCGCAAGCACAGATCCCCGAGCGTTACAGCCGCGCACTGTGACGCAACGCCCTCAAGCAGGGGCAACCACGGATCATGGCCGGAAGGCAGCCTCACCGTCACCGTGGTGCCGTCACGCCGCGCGACTTGCGTCGTGCCGGGCGGTGCGTGGCGCACCACCGTGATCGTCGGATATGTCACGAGTTCGCCGAACGTGTCCTCGCGCACGAGGCGGATCTCCTCGACGTGGCGGCGCGCGAGCAACTCCCGCAGTGGGCCAGCGGTCTCAACGTACAGGTACTTCTCCGGCGTGATGAAAACGAGCCGGCCACCCGGAGCGAGCCGCCGCAGAGCTTCCTCGAAGAAGAGCAGATAGAGATCGAAGCGGCCGCGCGCCGTAGCATACCGCGCACGGTAACGCGCCTTCTCGGCTTCCGAAAGCCCCGTAATCGGCACGTAGGGGGGGTTGCCGACGATGTAGTCGTAGGCCGTGCGGGTCTCCGCGAGAAAGTCAGCGTGCTCGATGCGTATAGCGCGCAGCCGGTCCCACTTCGCCCGCAGCGCTGGTAGGTGGCGCGGATCGGACTCGACGCCGGTGATGCGCGGAAGCGCAAGGCGTCGCCGCTGGCACCAGCGGATGACGCCGTCGATGAACTCTCCCGTCCCGCACCCTGGGTCGAGGAGGGCGTTGTCCGCCCTGGGCAACCGCCCCCGGAACAGTAGCTCCACCATCGTGTCGACAGTTTCGCGCGGTGTGAGTACGAAGCCCTTCATCCTTGGTCCCACCCTACCATACGAAGCTGTTTGGCAGGGAGGGGAGGCTCAACGGGACCGCCGCCCT
>Ga0247727_10011254_pt1 | contig 15656 bp, 12 predicted proteins | sample WisWelCaveWW1625_FD_202498 | JGI IMG/M metagenome (GOLD analysis project Ga0247727, IMG submission 202498) | Biofilm microbial communities from Wishing Well Cave, Virginia, United States - WW16-25 | ecosystem: Environmental > Aquatic > Deep subsurface > Groundwater > Cave microbial mat | place...
AGCTGCACAGATGCCGTCACCCAAACAAAAGTTCTCACCAATCCGACTGCTGTAAGTTCTGCCGCGGGTTCCTTACGATGAAGCGTGCTTCCTTGCAAATGGTCGTTGATTCCTGGGTAAAGCTGGACATCGTATCCGGCTGCAAAGGAACCATTGATAGGAGGTGTGGCAGGATCATCTGTAACCGGAAGAACGATGGAGGCCCCATTAAGAATGTCGTCATATGCGATGGAAAATTGTGATTGAGAGATGGGGACATTGTTTTGATCAACAAGATTGAGCTGCACAGATGCCGTCACCCAAACAAAAGTTCTCACCAATCCGACTGCTGTAAGTTCTGCCGCAGGTTCCTTACGATGAAGCGTGCTTCCTTGCAAATGGCCGTTGATTCCTGGGTAAAGCTGGACATCGTATCCGGCTGCAAAGGAACCATTGATAGGAGGTGTGGCAGGATCATCCGTAACCGGAAGAACGATGGAGGCCCCATTAAGAATGTCGTCATATGCGATGGAAAATTGTGATTGAGAGATGGGGACATTGTTTTGATCAACAAGATTGAGCTGCAACGATGCCGTCACCCAAGAGAAGTCTATTGTTTGCGTGCTCCCCGAAACCGTTATGGTTTCATCTCGATAAAGATTGCCTGTTTGAGATGTACCATTCAAGCCAGGATATAACCTAATGCTATAAACACCATCCGGCAGCGAAATCGTTCCGCCATTTTGCACCGTTCCTCCCGGCGGCGTCAACACTTCAAATTGAGACGCGGGAATCAGCGTGCCGTTTTGGTCGAGCAACCGCAGAGCCACATCAGTGGCCCAGGCCTCAGTAGCAAAGTCCAATACCAACAAACTCGCCAAAAACATCATGAAAGCGCTGTGTAACAAACCATCGCGTCGCATAAATTTTCCTCCTGTTTGTCTAAATGATGCACGACAAGTCTGGCCTGTGCAAACAGGTTGTGAAGAAACCAAATGTTTTGCGCAAGTCGAACTGGTCTCGCTATGGTGATGGGTGTTTTATTTATTAAAGCTCACAGCCAAATCCCTCGGCGGGTAAAGAGCCAACCCTGGCAGGAAAAATGAATCCTCCATTTAAACTTTCAGAATCATGTACCGGCTAAAAGGCATAATGCGAAAAGAAAAATCCATTATTTCTTCTCATTGGATTATTGACCGGTCACTTCAAGTGACCGGTCAATAGTAAATTTTTTCAAAAATAAACACAACTCAAATTCGACGATGTTTTGGCGTTCATCCTGCCAGATAAAAAGGTCGAATTGGTCGTCCTGGAACCACCGGCATCGCGGTTCGCCGCTCACTTGCTTGACGTGCGCAATTTCCCTCAACATAAATTTTTTTGTTTGAAATTTACCGGCAGCCGCTCCCTCGGCGGGCCAATCGCCAAAGTCTTTTGGGTGGGATAAAATAAATCCGGCCCCTGCCTCGCCTGGGTCAAATATAATTTATTCCACGTTCGAACTCAAGAAAAAAAATTCACTATTTCTTGTCAGGCTTTTTTTGTTGCCGGATTGTCACGATTTTCTCCTGATCGGTTTTCTCCATTTCTCCGTGTTGAATAGAGCATTGAATCAGCAAGAAACTTGCAGAATTTTTTCTGAGTTTTTTGGCACTTATCACTTTAGTTCCTATTCAGCCTTCATCTCACATGGCATTCTGGAAGGATTCTTTTTCATACAAGCATTGTGCTCGAATGAAGAAAGATTCCTACGGAATGACAGCCTCTTTCTCTGCCTGAATAGTTACCGAAATTGAACCGCATTCATCTAATAAATAGCCCGGGTCGGAAAAATATTGACAACTTTTTTTGATTTTTTTAAGAGAAACCGCTTGTTTAGATATTTATTTAGCAGGTGGGAAAAGACGTATCAAAGAATTTGTCAACAGGCGTAGCCTTGAAAAAGCATTAACAGTTGCGATTCAAGATATTCGTTCCAACTGGCAAAAGTACAAGGTAGCATTTTGGGAGATGGACGATGGCAAAGAAAACATTTAACCAAGCAACAGGCAACCAGAATTCAAATCGCCTTCACCACCACCAGGGTCATATCATCTCCGGGAGAGTTCGCAGCAGTCAATTGCTGCAACTGCGAAATAATTTTTTCCTGCAAAGCGGCAGCAGGCGAGCAGCCATTTTCTTCAATAATTTTTTCCAGCCAGGCCGTTTCCAATTCATTTCCCTGCGCATCGCGCGCTTCGGTGAGGCCGTCGGTGTAAAATACGAAAACATCGCCGGGGCCGAAGGTCAAATCAATCTCTTCCAGCTCGTTTTTGAAAATGCGGCCGTTTTCCAAACCGAGGCCGAGGCCTTTAGGAACGTGTAGATTGCAAACCTTTTCTTTGGCCGAGTAATGAATCAGCGGCAGATGGCCGGCTCGCACCAAACTCAGCCGGTGGGATGAAATCTCAAACGCGCCGCACATCAATGTAATGAAAGATTGCGCCGCGAGGTTTTGAAAAGCGATGGCATTCACTTCGATCACCAGATCTTTCAGCGAGCGATGATGTTTGGCGCCGGCCTGCAGCATGCCTTTGAGCTGCGACATGTAGAGCGCCGCCGAAGTGCCTTTGCCGGAAACGTCGCCGACGACCACGCCGAAGCGGCCGTCGGCAAAATTGAGATAGTCATAATAATCGCCGCCCACTTCCAGCGCCGGAATGGAAATGCCGCTGATCTCGAGGCCGGGAATCTGCGGGGCGGATTGCGGCAGCGAGCTCATTTGAATGCGTCGCGCCACTTCCAATTCTTTTTTCAAGCGATCCTGCTCGCGCAGCTTTTCAGTCAACAGGGTGTTTTCCAGCGCGATATTGATTTGATCGCCCAACGTCGCGAGCAAATCCAAATCTTCTTTATAATAGGTTTCTTCATCCTGCTTTGCGCCGAGCGTTAGCATACCCACCAAATCTTTTTTGGATAATAGAGGGAGAACCAATTCGGCTTGTAGTTTGTCCCAACGCTTTTTTTCTTCTTCCGGAATCAACCCCTCCTGTTCCTGCAGCGCGGAAATATCAATGAGCTGTTGATTGGCTTGCAACTGTTTGATGACTTTGTCTTCTGAAGTGAATTTCGGGATATCGGCCAACTTCGCTCCGGCAACGGAACGAACCATTAATTGTGGTCTGGCTTCATCTCGCATAAATACGGCTGCCGGCCGAATTTGCAATTTTTCGGCGAAAAAAGATTTCAATAAACCGACGAGCGTTTCGAAATCCACCACATTCACGAGTTGGTGTCCGAAACTTCGAATCGCTTCGCGATAAATGAAACGATTGGGATAAAACCGCCGGTCCAAAAAACTTTGGACACGATTTTTGACCGGATTGAACAGCGCCGCAATGAGCAAGGTCGCGATGATCGTTACGACTTGACTGCGCGAGTCGGTCAAAAATAAAACGAGCTGCCCAACGCCGAGAACGATGAGAAAATAAACCGCAATCACAATTCCGGAGACGATGGCGTAAGACACGCCCCGCTTCACAATGACGTCGATGTCCATGAAGCGATGTTTGACGATGACGTAGGCGAGGGTGATTGGCCACAAAATTAATAAGAGCAATGAGAATTCTGTAAAAGGGAAGGTTTTGCCGGTAAAGAGCCGCGGCAGGAAATACGCCATCAAAGGAATGGACAAACTTATTGTCGTGCCATGCGCCATAATCTGCGCCTGTTTTTTAATATAAGCATTTGGCGCGCGTTTGATGGAACGGCTCAGAACGAACATGGCAATATTGAAGTTTGTCGTCAGCCAAATTCCCCAGCCGTAATCGAGGATTTTGTCGGCCCAATTGAAGTGATTGATTCTGGCATATAAAAAAGGAATGAATAAAACCACGGGCAGGTAAATCAATATGAGAGAAAGCCGATGATGCCTGTGAAACGTTTGGTTCTCAATGGGAAAAATTAAATAAAAATGCAGAAGCAAACCGACCGCCAGAGGCCAGGCCGGCAGCAAAATTAAAGAACCCGGCGGAGCGAAAAGATTAAAAAATGATTGGTACAATCCCAAAGCATTATGCATCGCCAGCACCCAGAACAGCAGCATGAGATAAAATATCTGTGCGGTGCGGTCTTGAATTTTTTTGAGAAAAACAAAAGTTCCAAGCAGGCAAAGCGAGTAACAAAAAATGACCCCGGGAATCAGCTTTAGAAAAATTGCTTTGTGATCAACGAGTTTATCGCCGTGTCGGACAATAGTGAAATAGACTTCAACCGCCGTGCTGGCGATGATGTACAAAAACACCAAAAGCCCCAGCAAGAGGAGCAGAGAGATTTTCCAGATTTTGAGCGTTTGGCTCATACGGCATCAATCATACGGATTGAACGACGGGAACGGCTGCATTCAAATTTTTGGCATATTGCCCGAAAAGATGCGCCTGCACCATATAGCCCCAGAAATTCGTGAACGGCGAAAATATGCCGAGGCCGGCCAAAAAGAGAATGGCGTTGAGAATTGAAGTGAAAATCACGATCGTCAAATAATTGCCGAAATCATTTTTGAGCATATTCGTAATTTCCCCAAAACGAAACGCTGCGGCAAAATCGTTCGTTGCCGCGAAGCGAATGAGTCCCAGATTGCCAAATAATATCAGGCCGAGGAATATGCCGAGGGCGGTAAAGACGATTCCCAAAACTCTTTCATAATCGGGAAGATCGCCGGTCGCGAAATAGACAATGATGGCGGCGCCGATGCCGCCGATGATGACGCAGTAAACGAACAGGATAATGGCGCCCATCAAGCCGTCCGAAAAAAATTTATTCCACTCCGTCCACTCCGGCAGGGGTTTCTCGACGCCATTCATGACGTGGCGCAGAACGTTGACATAATATCCGATCGCGAAGAAAGCGGCAAAAAAAAGAATGCCGGTGAAGACAGCGATAAACAGGCACAGGCCGCCCATGCCGATTTTTTTCGCCCAGCCTTTGTCTTGAAAGATATAGGAAATCGCTTCGGAATAATTCATGGTAAGCTCCAAATTAGTTCTAAAGAGTGAAATCGGTGCAAAAAAGCAAAAAAATTCCCTCTGAGAGACGCCGAAGCCACCGAGATTCGCCGAAAAAGATTTTGTTCGCGACACTCGGTGGTTTCGGCGAAGTTCGGCGGATAAGCTTTTTCCTGTTTGGTTGCGGCTCGCGTTGTGGCAGTTTAATTCAGCAAAATTTAGAATAAGGTTTTAAAAATTGTTTTGGCTATTTATGTTTACTGAAAAACTAACAAAATGTTTTACTTTTGCAATTGAAATTTATGTAAATTGGCAGGGCCGAGCTAAACCTTGCCTGTATTTTTCCGGTCTAAACAAGTGCAAAGTGAAGCCCGACTTGCGCTGGATAATTTTTCAATTTAATAACATCCCGCTGCGCAAGTCGGACTGCCCCAACTATTAGGAAAAAGCTTCTGGTTCGCGAACTTGAAAACGAGCACGAGATTATTCGTCTGTGTCAACAGGGCGATCGGCGCGCTTTTGAAAGCATCTACCGGCATTTCGAGCAGGCGCTGCTCGGCATGGGCCGGCGCATGCTTGGCCGGCAGGAAGACGCGGAAGACGCCGTGCAAACGACTTTTCTCAAGCTGTGTCGCGGCCTCAGTCAATTTCAGTTTGGCGCAAAGTTCAGCACCTATTTGTTTCGAATCATGATGAATGTGTGCTTCGATATGCTGCAGAAACGCGGCGGCAAAAAATTCGAATTGAGCGGAATGGAAGTTTCTTATTCACCAAGAGTCGATCTGCGCATGCAGCTCGAAGAGGCGATCAACACGCTGCCGGAGAGAATGCGCGCCTGTTTCGTGCTCTTTGCGGTGGAAGAGATCAAACAAAATGAGATTGCCGGCATTTTGAACTTGAGCGTGGGAACGGTGAAGGCGCAAATCTTTCATGCGAAAGCGCGGCTGCGCGCGTTGTTGTTGGATTCACACAGCGAGGTCACTTCATGAATTGTGCGTTTTATCAAAAATATGAGCTCGGCGAAATGGACGAGAGAGATTTCACCCTGCATTTGCCGGCTTGTTCTGAATGCCAAAATTTGGTGGCGCAGGATACCAAAATACTGGCGCTCGCAAAAAATTTGCGGCAACCGGTTGCAGCGCCGTTGCTGTGGGCGAAGATAGAAAATTCATTGCGCGCCGAGCAACAACGCCGCCGCCGGTTGCGGTGGTTAAATTTTCAAGAACGAAGTTGGGCGATATGGCGAATCGCGGCGGTTCTGCTGGTGGCGGCGGGATTGGGCGCTTATTTTCTTTTCAAACCGCAGCCGAACGAGTCGAGACTGTTGGCCGGCGCGGCATTGGAGCAGGTTGAAAAGAAAGAACGCGAGTATGCTGCGGCCATCGCTGAATTGGAACGCACCGCGCTGCCGCAAATGGCAAAATTGGACATCGAACTGATGTTGCTCTATCGCGACCGGCTTGAAACGATCGAGGCGCAAATTGTTCGCTGCAAAGAAACGCTGGCAACGAACCCGGGCAATGCTCACATTCGGCGCTATCTGCTGGCGGCTTTGCAGGACAAGAAAGAAACGTTACGAGAATTATTGCAATTGGCTGGTTAAGTCTCAAAAAGCCTTCTCAAAGCTTTCAAAATCTTAATGGAGATTCACCATGAAAATGTCCAAAATGTTTTTCTTGCTGCTCTGCTTCGCGGCGAATGTTTTTGCCGAAAGTGCAGAGAAAAAAACGCGCGTGACCGAGCGCCAGGCTTATTCTCAACGCGCGGCTTCGGCGCCCGGAAAAACATTATACGTCGATATCTATCAAGCTAATATCACGATCCTCGGTGAATCTCAAAATGAGATTGTGGCTGAAGCGGCGGTCGAATTAAGCAGCGCCGATCCGGATCTGGTGAAAGAATTTTTCAGCCAAACTCAGCTCGTTCTCGAGCCTTATCGGCAGGGCTTTCGTGTGGCTCTGCAATCTCCAAAAGATAAATACGAACGCCGATCTGACAGCGGGTTCCGTCGCTTGATGAATCTCATTTTTGAAGGCAACACGGAGGGATTTTCCATGTCGACGGAGCTGCGCGTTCGCGTGCCGTCGAGCCAGGCGCTCATTGTTGAAAACAAATACGGCGATATTAGGATTGACGAGGTCAACGGCGCGCTGCAAGTTGATAATAGCTCGGGTGAAGTGATGATCGAGCGCTGTGCAGGCTCGCTCAATTTAAAAAATAATTACGCCGGCGCCGAAGTGCGTGATTTCAAAGGTTCGGTTTCCATCAGCAACAGCAGCGGCGCGGTAACCGTGTCCAATATTAGCGGTGACACCCGAATTGAAAACAGTTACAAGCCCGTGCGATTCGAAAAAATCGGCGGCGGGTTGACGATTGATTCGCAAAGCAGCGAGGTAACCGGGGCGAATGTGGGTGGCGATTGCAATATCACTTCATCTTATAAACCGATCAGCGTGGCTCAAGTCGGCGGCAAGCTGACGATCAATGGGCAGAGCTGCAGTGTCACTGTTTCCAGCGCTCGTCAGGACGTTTGGATTGAGTCGAGCTACCACCCGATTCGCGTTGATAGTGTCGCCGGCGCGTTGAAAATCGTCGGCCAGTCGAGTCCCGTCACGGTAAATGTCGTGGCGAAAGATGCTTCAATCCTTACTTCCTATCACGGTATTGCGGTTCAAAAAGTCGGCGGTATTTTGAGTATTGACGGCAACTCTTGCGAAGTGACCGTGGGTGAGGTGAAAAAGGACGTGACGATTCTTTCTTCGTATAAAACGATTCGCGTGGAAAACATTGGCGGCAATTTGCAGATTGACGGCAGCTCATGCAGCGTGATGGCGGATGGCGTGGGCGGCAATGTGAACATCACTAATTCATACAAATATGTCGTTCTCAAAAGAACCGCCGGCTCGATTGAAGTGCGCGGCGATAGCAGCCCGATTGAAGTGTCGCAGATTGAAAAATTGCCGGCCGGCAGCCGGATTAATTTGATGACGACATATAAACCGGTGACCCTCGCGCTGCCCGCTGCCGCGGCAGTGCAAATTTCGGCGCGCACGGAATACGGCAAAATTCGCTCGGATTTTCCGGTTTATTTGAATAACGATGAGGATGGCAAAGCTATAAAAATGGAATTAGGAAATGGCAACACGCTCGTGCGCCTTGAAACGAGCGGGGATATTATTTTGCGGAAGGAATGAGGGTTTTCCACTCTGGCCGAACGTAAACGCTTTGTCCACTATCTGTTCAACTTGTTTAGCCCACTCGAAATAGATTGCGTAGGAAGTCCATTTTATTTTCTCCTTTCATGCTATGAACCGGTTGCGCAGCGGCATCGCCATCGCGCTCTGCGGCATCAAATATACGTGCGCGCCGTGCGCCAGTTCGCCGAGCATTATAAAAAGAACCTTTTATCGTCAGAAAGGCCTCCAGCGATGATCAAAAACAACTCATGAACTCTTGACACGGTCAATAGGCTCCATAATTCACCTCATAAAAGGTTTGGCCATGACTTCAATCTGAACATTTTCAACTTTTTAAAAGACACGTTCCAACTTGCTCTGCGAAATGGGGGGCAGCGCGTTCGGAGCGAACACTCAGTTTCGCGAAGCCAGCACATGGCATCGTGATTTTATTGGACCGTCTTGGTTCGCGAGGCTTTGCTGGATTTTGATAACATATTTCATAATATCCCCTTCTGTGGTGGACAATGTTAATAAAAAGAAAGTCTTTTGTCAAGCAAAATTTGTTGAAAAAATTTAATTTGCCTTTTTGCCGGTAATGTTTAAATTTAAATTAGGATTGCAGTGCCTCAGGACGAGAAATTTGTCAGGGTGATAGCGCCTCGGTATTTCCTCCCTCGGGCGAACCAGCCTGTTCTGGCATATTTTTGCTTTTTCCCTTCCTGTCTGCGATTGGCACAAATTTGACAAAGACGATAGAGTAAAAAATAAATTTTTGGAAATTTTCAAAAAATCCTTGACAAAAAGGTAAAAGTTTGTATATTATAAAGCTGTGCCTTTTAGAAATGCGTTTGTAAGTTACGGAAATTTAATATCTTTTCGCCTTGAGTGCGCCACCATAGCTCAGTCGGTAGAGCACCTCACTTGTAATGAGGGGGTCGCGGGTTCGATTCCTGCTGGTGGCTCCGGAAAAAATAAAAAAGCAAAAGGCAAATAGCAAGAGGAAGTTTTCTTGCTGTTTGCGTTTTGCTTTTTCTTGCGGAGAGGTTCCAGAGTGGCCAAATGGGGCAGACTGTAAATCTGCTGGCTATGCCTTCGGAGGTTCGAATCCTTCCCTCTCCACGGAGAGTAAAAAGGATAAAAAGAAAAAAAGGCGAAAAAGAAAAGCTTGATTTGCGTAGCTCAGTCGATAGAGCACTTCTTTATTAGCATCTTTTTTTGCTTTTTTATCTTTTATCGGTTTTGCCTTGCTCATGTAGCTCAGTCGGTAGAGCACTTCCTTGGTAAGGAAGAGGTCACCGGTTCGATCCCGGTCGTGAGCTCATGATAAAATCGGCGGGAGTAACTCAGGTGGTAGAGTCACAGCCTTCCAAGCTGTTGGTCGCGGGTTCGAGTCCCGTCTCCCGCTCAGAGCTGGAAGTAAGATTTTTTTAAAGAATAGGAATATAATGAGAGAAATAATTACGCTCGAATGCGGCGATTGCAAGCGCCGCAATTATTCGATGACAAAAAATAAAAAGACGCACACGGCCCGCGTGGAATTTAAGAAGCATTGCCCGTTTTGTAAAAAGCATACGACCCATAAAGAAACGCGATAGAAGCAAAAAAGACAAAAAGAAAAATAAGATAAAAGAAATTTCTTTTTATCTTTTTGCCTTTCCTAGGCCTGTAGCTCGAACTGGCTAGAGCGCCGGTCTCCAAAACCGGATGTTGGGGGTTCGAATCCCTCCAGGCCTGCTGATAAGCAACAAAGAATTTTCAATTTAAAATTTTAAATTGAAAATTTTCAATTGTCGGGTTTGCACGTTGTATTGAATGATGCCGGAATTTACCGGTGTATTTGAGGACCAAGAATGGCTCTCGTTGAAAAAGTAAAGCAGTTCGTCAAGGATGTCCGTCAGGAGATGTCCAAAGTGAGTTGGCCTACCCGTGACGAGTTGAAGGGGTCAACCGGTGTGGTCATTATGTTTTCGCTCATCTTTGCCGTTTATACTTTCGGGGCCGACCAAATCCTGCAATTGTTGGTCAAATTACTGTTGACGGCCAATTAAAAATTATGATTGTTTGAACAGTGGAAGAAGCGACTGAAATAAAAGAGCCGCCGGTGACGAAGTGGTATGCCATTCACGTCCTGTCCGGCCATGAGCGTAAAGTTAAAGCGTATATTGAAAACGAGTCGAAAGCACTCGGTTTGACGGAGCGGATAAAAAGCGTTCTCATTCCGGCGGAAGAAGTGACGGAAATGCGCGAAGGCAAAAAGCGGACGCGCAGTAAAACGTTTTTTCCGGGCTATATGTTGGTTGAAATGACGCTGGATAAAGAAACGCAGTATCTCGTCACCAACACGCCGGGCGTTACCAACTTCGTCGGCCCCAAAAATGTTCCGCAATCGCTCCGGCAGGAAGAGGTTGACCGTATCATCGGCCGCGTGCAGGAAAGCCGCGAGCGTGAAGTGATTTCGGTGCCGTTCCGCGTTGGCGATCCGATTCGCGTCATCGATGGGCCGTTTTCAGATTTCACCGGCTTCATTGAAGAGCTGAACGAAGAGAAGAAAAAAGTCAAAGTGATGGTCAGTATCTTCGGGCGTTCGACGCCGGTCGAGCTGGATTTTCTGCAGGTCGAATTGGAAAAGTAGCGAGTGGCAATGGAAGAGCGTTGCCCTAAATCAGTGAGATGAAATATGGCGAAGAAAATCGTTACACAGGTTAAATTGCAAATTTCAGCGGGGCAGGCAAACCCCTCGCCGCCGGTCGGTCCGGCGCTGGGCCAGCACGGTGTGAACATTATGGAATTTTGCAAGCAGTTCAATGCCAGAACTTCCGATAAGCCGGGTCTGGTCATTCCGGTGATCATCACGATTTATTCCGACCGGTCGTTTACATTTATTTTAAAAACACCGCCGGCTTCGATCTTGCTCGTAAAAGCCGCCGGTCTTGAAAAAGGCTCCGGCGAGCCGAATCGCAATAAAGTCGGTAAAGTCAGCAAAGAGCAAGTGCGGAAAATCGCCGAGACCAAAATGGCGGATTTGAATGCCAACGATCTTGAAGCCGCCATGCGCATGGTTGAAGGCACCGCACGCAGTATGGGAATTGAAGTCGCATAAAAGCCAAAAAGAAAAAAAGAATAAAAAGATAAAAAGAAGCGAAGGTTCGTTTCTTGCGATACGTAAATTTGGAAAAGCCAATGAATCACAGTCGTCGTTTTCAAGAATTGCAAAAACATGTCGAGCCCGACAAAGAATATTCGCTCGAAGATGCGGTGAAAGTTTTGAAGAAAACCGCTACGGCGAAATTTGACGAAACCGTCGAAGTCGCGGTGCGGCTGGGCGTTGATCCGCGTCATGCCGATCAGGCGGTGCGCGGCACGGTCGCGTTGCCGCATGGCATCGGCAAAACCGTGCGCGTTCTCGTTCTCTGCAAAAGTGCAAAAGAAAAAGAAGCCAGGGACGCCGGCGCCGATTACGTCGGTTTTGATGAATACCTCAAAAAAATTAATGAAGGGTGGTTTGGCTTTGACGTGATGATTGCGACGCCGGACGTGATGGGCGAGGTCGGCAAGCTCGGAAAAATTCTTGGCCCGCGCGGTCTCATGCCGAACCCCAAAAGCGGCACGGTGACGATTGATATCGGCAAGGCCGTGAAGGAAGTGAAAGCCGGCAAGATCGAGTTTCGCGTTGATAAAACCGGCATTTTGCACGTAAATATCGGCAAGGCTTCGTTCTCCGAGCCGCAATTAGTTGACAACATTCGCGCCTTTATAGATACCGTCATGCGCTTGAAACCCGCTTCGGCAAAAGGCCAGTACGTTCGCAGCGTGACGATTTCGAGCACGATGGGCCCGGGCATTTCGATTGACCGCAACATGATTACGGTTGAAGCGAAAGCATAAAAAATAAAAGCCTCGCGCCAGGACGCAGAGACGCAAAGAATACGCAAAGCTTTTCTCGGCGTTGACTCTGCCACTTGGCGTCTCGGCGTGAAATTTTTTAAAAGATTGATTAGAGCAAATCATGGAACAAACACGAGCCATCCGGACTGAAAAAGCCGAGGCGGTTACTCTGCTCAGCGAAAAATTTACGAATGCCAAAAGCATTTTTCTCACCGATTATTCCGGCCTGACGGTCGAAGCCGTGACGAGTTTGCGGCGCAATTTTCGCAAATCGAGTGTTGATTACGTCGTGAGCAAAAATACGCTGGTGCGTCTGGCTGCGGAGAAAGCCGGTTTTGACAAGATCGTGCCGTATCTTGAAGGCCCGACGGCGCTGGCTTTCGGCATGAAGGACGCGAATGCGCCCGCCAGAGTGATTCTGGATTTTTTGAAGAGCCATCAAAAGCCGGCGATCAAAGCGATTATTTTCGAGGGCCAATTTTTTGAAGCGAAGCAAGCCGAAGCCATTTCCAAATTGCCGGGCCGCGAAGAAGTTTTGGCGCAACTGGTCGGCGGGTTGAACGCGCCGCTCACGAATTTGGTCGGCAGTCTGCAAGCGGTGCTGAGTAATTTCGTGTATGCGATGCAGGCGTATTCGGATAAAAAGAAAGAAGCTGATGGTGGCCAGTAGGCGTTGGTCATTTAACGCCAGTGGTCATTTAACGTCATTGGTCATTGAGTCATTAGTGGTCATTTAACGAAGCATTATTTAAAGAGCAACCTTTTGTAAGGAGGTTTTACAGTGAATACGGCAGTGTCCCCGAAGCAGGAAGATCTCCTGCAAGCTATCGAGAGTATGTCGGTTCTCGATCTGGTTAATTTGGTCAAATCAATGGAAGAGCGTTGGGGCGTCAAAGCCGCGGCGCCCATGGCGATGCCAACGACGGCTCCCGCCGCCGGCCCGGCGGCTGCTCCGGTAGTGGAAGAGCAGACGGAATTCAACGTTATTCTCACCGGCGCCGGCGCCAACAAAATCAATGTCATTAAAGTCGTTCGCACGTTGACCAATCTCGGCCTGAAGGAAGCGAAAGATTTGGTTGATGGCGCCCCCAAAGCCATAAAGGAAGGCGCCAGCAAAGACGAAGCGCAGCAAATGAGAACGAAGCTGGAAGAAGCCGGCGCGACGGTCGAGGTTAAATAGCGCCGCCGGCATTTGTCATTCCGTAGAAATCTTTTTGCGAGCGAAGTTCGGGGCCTGGCAACAAAAAGATTCTTCCAGAGTGACATCCGGTGTTAAGGGCGTTGTGCTAATTTAGGACGAGTCATTTTACAAAACGTGAGCTTATGATGTTTGCAAATCTAGAGCATCGTTCATTTTCGCAGTTGAGTGCCGTCATCGATCTGCCCGACTTGTTGGATATTCAGCTCAAGTCGTTCACCGAATTTATGCAGGCGGAAACTGATCCGTCTAAGCGTGCCAATAAGGGCATGCACGCCGTGTTCGCCAGCATTTTTCCGATTTTTGACAGCCGGGAAAATTTCTGCCTGGAATTCGTCGAATATTATATCGAGAAACCCAAGTACGACGTGGACGAATGCCAGGAGCGCGGCGTCACCTATTCGGTTCCGCTCAAAGCCAGGCTGCGTCTCTCGGTGAAAGACGAGGCCACCGGCACGTTCGGCGAAACCACCGAGCAGGTGGTTTATCTCGGCAACATTCCGTTCATGACGAACCGCGGCACGTTCATCATCAACGGCGCGGAGCGCATCGTGGTGAGCCAGTTGCATCGCTCGCCCGGCGTCTTCTTCGACGAGCTGAAACATCCCAACGGCACCAAGATGTTTGCGGCGCGCATCATTCCGTTGCGCGGCTCGTGGGTCGAGTTTACGACGGACATCAACGACGTGATGTACGTTTACATCGACCGCCGCAAGAAATTTCCGGTGACGACGCTGCTGCGCGCGTTAGGTTATTCCACCGACCGCGATTTGCTCCAGCTTTTCGATCTCGTCGAAGAGGTCGAGCTCACCGGCGCACAAATCAAAAAAATCATCGGCCGGCAATCGATTGCCGACGTCGTTGATCGCGAGACCGGCGAGGTATTGTTGGAAAAAGACACCGAGATTACCGAAGAGCTCGTGGAGCGCATAAAAAAGGCCAAGATCGAGTCGCTCCGATTGTTGCGGTCGTCGAATGCCACCGATCCCGAAGTGATTTCGAATACGCTGCGCCGCGACAATGCCAAATCGCAGGAAGATGCGTTGGAGACGATTTATCGCCAGCTCCGCGCCGGTGATGCGCCGGACATGGACACCGCCAGGCAATTGCTGGAGCGCCTGTTCTTCAATCCGAAACGCTACGATCTCGGCGACGTCGGGCGCTATCGTCTGAACAAAAAGCTCGGCTTGAACATTCCGCAAGAAACCACGGTGTTGACGAAGGAAGACATTATCTCGATCATCAAGCATCTGCTCGAAATGCGCAACGGCCAGCGCTCCGCCGATGACATCGATCATCTCGGCAACCGCCGCATTCGCACCGTGGGCGAGCAATTGTCGCAGCAGATGAGCCTCGGCCTATCGCGCATGGCGCGCACGATCAAAGAGCGCATGAATCTCCGCGACAGCGAGAAACTCACCCCGCAAGATCTCGTCAACGCCCGCACGATCATCTCCGTTATCAACACGTTTTTTGGCACCAGCCAGCTTTCACAGTTCATGGATCAAACCAATCCGTTGGCCGAATTGACGCACAAGCGCCGTCTCTCCGCGCTGGGTCCCGGCGGTTTGACGCGCGAACGCGCCGGTTTTGAAGTGCGCGACGTGCATTATACGCATTACGGCCGCCTGTGCCCGATTGAAACGCCGGAAGGTCCGAACATCGGTTTGATCTCGTCGCTGACGACGTTTGCGCGCATCAATGATTTCGGTTTCATCGAAAGCCCGTATCGCAAAGTCAACAACGGCCGCGTGCAGAGCGATATCGAATATCTTTCCGCCGATGATGAAGATCAGTATGTCATCGCGCAGGCTAACGCCCCCATCGACGACAAGAACCGTTTCGTGATCGATCATGACACCAAAGGCGTGAAAGCGAGAATCAAGGGTGAATTTCCGGTCGTGCTTCCGGAGGAAGTGCATTACATGGACGTTTCGCCCAATCAGATCGTGTCGGCGGCGGCGGCGTTGATTCCGTTCCTCGAGCACGATGACGCCAACCGCGCGTTGATGGGCTCCAACATGCAGCGCCAGGCCGTGCCGCTGTTGACGCCGGAAGCGCCGCTGGTCGGCACCGGCATGGAAGAGAAAGTGGCGCGTGATTCCCGCGCGATGATTATTTCCGATTTTGACGCCACGGTTGAACACGTGGAAGCCGGCCGCATTGTCATTCGCAAAGAGTCGCCTTCCGGCCGCGGCAAACGCCTCGATCCGGAGAGTTTGACGAATTATGATGAAAATGATCTGGTGACGTATCGCTGCACTAAATTTATGCGTACCAATCAGGGCACGTGCATCAATCAGCGCCCGATTGTCAAAGTCGGCGATCACGTGAAAAAAGGTGACGTGCTGGCCGACGGCTGCTCGACGCAGGGCGGGCGATTGGCGCTGGGCCGCAACGTCGTCGTTGCCTTTATGCCGTGGCGCGGCTATA
>Ga0247727_10011255_pt1 | contig 15656 bp, 14 predicted proteins | sample WisWelCaveWW1625_FD_202498 | JGI IMG/M metagenome (GOLD analysis project Ga0247727, IMG submission 202498) | Biofilm microbial communities from Wishing Well Cave, Virginia, United States - WW16-25 | ecosystem: Environmental > Aquatic > Deep subsurface > Groundwater > Cave microbial mat | place...
CACGTGTGACGGGGAAAAAAGCAGTCGTCACGCGGAGAGAGTTTTTTGCATCTTGGTTGACAACTCTGGGTTCTCTCTTCTCTTCTCTTCTGGATTACGGATTCGGGCTGGCCGATTAGGTTTTTTATTTTTTAACTGCCGCTAAACAATCTCGGCGATTATCCTGAGGCAACCGATTGTTGCATGGCTAATCGTGTCGTGACTTTGCTTTGTTAACCAAATAGAGGTACCCAATGCGTTTTTCACATCTATTCTTTTGCGTCGCCTTTTTGCCGTTCGCGCTTTTTGCCCAACCCAACTTCATCGCTTCTCTCTACCCCACCCAACACGGCTTGAACATCCCCGCTGACGCCGTGCTGCGTGTGGGCTTGCAGAAAGCGCTTGATCCGACTTCGCTTTCCGACTCGTCGATTTATGTCTGGTCGGATATTACCGGCCTGCACAAGTTGACCGTGACGCTGGAGAACGGCAACAAGAATTTGCGCATTGTGCCGCGTCACTGGCGAGTTGCCAACCGCCCGGCGTTTAATGCCGGTGAGCGTGTCACCGTGACGGTGACGACGCGATTGCGTTATGCGGACGGTAAGCCCTTTGACGGCTTTGTTTGGCATTACACTGTGGCGGTTAAACCGTTCACAGGGACAGGTTTTAAGTCAGTGATCACATTTGGTGGTGGAGCTTCATCCTACTTTTATGTGTCGGATTTTAATGGTGACGGATGGCCGGATATTGTGGGCAACGATGATGGGATTTATCGTTACATGATCATATTGTTTAACGATCGCAAAGGAATTTTCACATTGAACCAGATCGTAAATACTTTAGATGGACGCGGAGAGGTTGTTGATCAGGATCGGGATGGCGATCAAGACATTTTTTTTGGCCTTCAGCGGATTGTGGTGAATGATGGAATAGGACGTTTTCAGATTAAGCCATATTCAACTTGGCCTTTGGGCCAAGGCAAAATGTATGACTTTAATAATGATGGTGTGATGGACTTTGTCATTAGCACGGTTGTCCATGATACGGTGTTTTTCGGTGTGAGTGATAAAGGAAAAGCCTTTGCAAAAAGGTATTACGCACGTTCGCCGCTGCGGCTGGAGTTTTACCGTCCCGGTCTTTCTTATGATCTCAATAATGATGGGCGGGTTGATTTGATCTCAGGCGGTGTCCGTGAGCCTGTCCCGCTCGGTTTTGTTAGTTTCCAAGACATCACAGAAGACAGTGTCCGTATTTCTCAATTTTTTGACACGCAATTTCAACCTTTTAGTTTTTGCGGCAATGATTTTGATGGTGACGGTTACATTGATTATGCCATGGTTGGAGGCGGCCCTGGCAGAAATATTGAATACCGCAATAACGGAAGGGGTATCTTAGCGCCTCACGGCCTACAAAGGGACAGCACCAATAACAATCGACTCTTTGAGGCTATTACCGGTGGTGATTGGGATGGCGATGGAGATATTGACCTAGCCTTTGCGAACACGAATCAGATGGGCCCCTTCAATTCCGCCCCTGATGTTTGCATTTATTTAAACGATGGCAAGGGAAACTTCAATTTGACACAACGCATACCGTTGCATTTTAATCGCTTTCTTTCTCGTGGTAAATTTGAAGCCGTGGATTTTGATCAGGATGGCGATCTCGATTTGATCAGCGTAGCTGATGGTCTGTTTTTTATAGTAGCCAATGGCAGTTTTGCCACAAGTGTACCCAGTCAAAAAAACGACCAGTTTCCCACTCAGTTTTTTTTAGAACCGACTTATCCCAACCCATTCGCAAAGGAAACCCACACCGAACTCATTTTGCCTAGCAAAGAAAGACAAACGATCGAGATCGCGATTTTTGACATTGCTGGTCGCGCCGTGCGCAGTTGGCGAATTGATAGTCGACAGAACAAGCATGCCATTGTTTGGAACGGACGCGATCAGAAGGGAGAACTTGCACTGAATGGCCTTTATTTCTTCACTGTTCGAATTGGTAACAATAGATTGTCACAAAAAGTCATGTTGTTAAGATAGTCTCACTCAAAACACAAGGAGGTGTACCATGTTGCAGAAGAAGCTTTGGTTGTATGGCTTTGTGGTTTTCGGCCTTTTCTTTACAATGGTGCCGAAGAGTTCCGCCCAATCTGTATTTCGTATTGGTGCATGGTGTTTAAGAGGAGATGGGGCTCAACCTGATCCAGTATACACAAATTCGCAAGGACAATTGAGCATCAAAGGCCCGGAGCGCAACAAGCTGCTGAATCTCGGTTTAAACTGTTTCCTCGGCTGTGTCAACCTTAACGGCGAAGATGCCATGGTCTTTATGGGTGACTCACTTTACAACGCGCCAGTGCGCATAGAGTTTAAAACCAATTTGGGTATAGTTCCAGGGTCATCACAACCGCCTATCTCCAATTATTGGCCACTGACTATGCCGAATCGTGAAATCAAGCGAAAGGCCTGGACGGCGTTTCTCTACAATGATGCACAGCACAGCCAACTCTGGCAAGACAGCGTCGTCTATGGTTACCAATCAATTCATTCACGCCATTCGTCGAAAATTAATGGCGTCCTTAGTTTTTTTGTCGCGGAAGAAGGCTGCATTAACACCGCCAGCCATATTGCCGGCATCAATTTCATGGCGCAAAATGCGGTCGTGGATGGCATGGCGGAATTGGGTTACATCCGTTCCGTCACGCCGCCAACCTATTGCGATGGCGTAACGACGAACAGCGCGACGACATACACCATGGCCAATGGCCTGAATCAGGTCGATCACATCATGAGCGGCGGTTATTATTTGTCCACAACGACGCCTTCTTCCGGTGTTGTCTTTCAAGATAGTCTCAACACTTTTGCTGGGTCCCTGTATGCGGCGGCGCGCGGCATCAGAGATAGAATCAACTCACCGGTTAACACGATTCTGTGGTCCATCGTGCAAACCCAAGACTCACCCGTCGGTGTTTTTAATTTACGCATGCCGACCAAAGCCGAAATTCTTTGCCAGGTTAACTTGTCGTTGGCCGCCGGCGCCAAGGCCATCACCTATTATCCTTATTCGACCTTTACCGATCCCGCCAGAGCAGAGTCCGGCCTATTGAATGAGAGTCGCGCCACCACAACGCAATACGACAACGTCAAGGACATCAACACCAATTACCAAGGCACGGGCCAAAGCCTTACCAACATTGGCGGGAAGTTTCTCAACCTCGCCTGGAAGGAAGGCGTCACGGTTCATCAAAACACCAACGAGCCGATTAACAGCACGTATAAAATCTATGATGTGAGCGCCAAACTGCCAGGCGGTGCCGATGATGCGGAGAATCAAACTTATGTCGAAGTCGGCGTTCTGCAAAATGCCAGCACCGTCAACCACTACATGGTGGTCAACCGCCGCTGCCTGACCAGTGAAACGCGCGAAGTGACCATCACGTTTCAAAGCACCGCCGGCAATGCCTATCGCATCACCGACGTGGTGAGCGGTGATTCCACCACGTATTTTCTTGCCGGCAGCACGTTTGCCCATACCCTCACGCTTGGCCCCGGCCAGGGCAAGCTGTTGAAGTTTGCCAACCTCGGCCCGAAGTCCACCACGATCACGGCCAACACCACGTGGCGGGGAACGTACGTGGTAAACAGCATGGTGACCGTGAGCAACGGCGCCACATTAACCATTGACCCTGCTACCACGGTGAAATTTTTTAGCAATGCCGGCTTGACCATCAACGGCAAGCTGGTTGCCAACAGCACCGATCCCGCCAAACGGATCACTTTTACCGGCGTTGCCGGCACGTGGTCCGGCATCACGATTTATGCCGGCACCAGCGCTAACGCCAGCACGCTGCGCCGTTGCGATATCCTGAACGCCGCTATCGGTATGACCATCGAATACAACGGCAGCAATCCACAGGTCACAATTGAGAAATGCAATATTCGTGACGGCTCGCTTTGGGCCATTGATATGTTTGGCAATGGCCCCGGCGTGACGGATAACGTCACGATTAAAGACAACGTTATTTCCAACAACGGAAACGGAATTCAACTGGCCAATTACGCCAAGCCGATGATTACGGGAAATCGCATTGAAAATAATTTTTATCACGGCATCGAGGCTTTGGACAATAACTCGGCGACCGTCGCCTATAACCTTATCAATGGCAATTCCGGTCTTGCCGCCAGTTTTGCTTATTCCAGCCTGGCGAATTTTCATCGCAATACGGTTGAGTACAACGAGCTAGGCGGCGTCTATGCTTTTTCCGGCAGCAACCTGCTGGCTTACAGTGGCGCCGACACGGCAAAAGGGCGCAATCTGATTCGCTTCAATATCGGAGCTGGCATTTATGCTTACGCCAGCACGCCGTTCTTTGGCAAGGATACGACCGGCCAATATGGCCGCAACTGGATTTATTCGAATACCGGCTATGAAGCGCAGCACAATGGCTCAGGAAAATTATGGGCCGAGCGTTGCTATTGGAGCGGCGAGCATGGCGATATTTCCGGCAACGTCGATAATTTGCCTTATGGAACCACGCAACCCAATCCGGTCGGCTGGGGCAGAAGCAGCGGATATGATCCGACTTATTTGATTGCCTCTCCACCGCCGGATATCGCCGCCACAAAGTTTGATGGTGTGCAGCTTGCTATGGCCGGCTTTAAAAATATAATGAACGCCTCACTTGCCGACATTTCCGATAAGGATTTGCAAGCGGTCATCGAAACGGGTTTGGCGACCGGCGATTGGTATGCGGCCAACGAATTGGTCACCGAGTTATATCGCGAGTTGCAAGACGGTCGAACGCCGTCAGTCGATTTTACGCTGATCGCGGCATACGCCGGCAATGAAAAAGTCGAGGCCTTTCTGCGCAAAATGCTGGCGCTGGTGTTAATCGAAAAAGACCTCATCGAAAGCAATTCAACCGCAGCATTGGATAAATTAGCGGATTTTTCAAAAAATCAAAAGGAACAAGCTGTCGAATTTTTGGCGCGCGCCGGGTTGATTCATTTGTATCAACGCGATGACCTGGCGGTCGCGCAAGCAATTCTGAGCCAATTGACGCAAAGCGGTGAGAGCAAGCCTGCCGAAGCCGAACATGCAAAATTGTTTGGTCGAATTCTGCAAAACTATAAGCGCCATCGCGATAAGGTCAGTTCCAATTTGGCAAAATCACGTCCGGCAACGGCAATAAAATTTGCTGAAACGGAAGCGCCGGTGGTAGCGCAGAATTACCCCAACCCATTCAATCCGGCCACGACGATTCGCTTTCGGCTGCACGAACGTCAAAAGGTTCGCCTCATGGTTTTTGATCTGCATGGCAAATTGGTAAAAACTTTGGCCGATGAAGAATTTGCTTCCGGCGAACAGGCCATAACCTGGGATAGCCGTGATCAACAAGGCCAAACCGTTGCCAGCGGCGTTTATTTTTATGAGCTGGCCGCCGGAAATAAAATTGAACGGAAGAAGATGACGCTGGTGCGGTGAAATTATTTTATCGATCACCGTCCGGTCACTCTGAGTAACCGGGCGGTGTTTTACGCTTTTACTTTTAAAGGGCGCTGCACCGCTTCCCACACCTTCTCCACCTCCAACTGCTTCATGCAATCATGCGTCACGATTTTACACGTGACCCCATTGCAACCCAAGCACGGTAAACCGGACTTCATGACAATCTCGTGGCCTTCGCCCCACGGGCCTTGCAAATCCGGCCGTGTTGGGCCATAAATTCCTACGACGCGCGTGCCCATCGCCGCGGCCAAATGCAGCGGGCCGGAATCATTGGACACCAGCAAAGTTAAACGCGACAGCAGCGCCCCCAGTTGCTTCAGGTTGGTCGCGGGAGCGAGCACGGCGGATCTCCGCATCGCTTGCGCAATGGCCGTAACGTCTTCATATTCGCCCGGCCCCCACAGCAATAAAACCACGGCATTCAATTCGCGCTGCACGCGGTCGCCGAGTTGCGCAAAAAATTCGAGCGGCCAGCGTTTCGTGTACCAGCCGCCGGAAGCGTTCAAACCAACCACCAACCGATTCTCCAAACCATTCTCCCGCCAGAATTGGGTAGCGAAGTTTTCACTCGCCTCATCCACCGCGACCAAAAGTTGGCGCGTCACAATTGGAATCTGCAGCGCGCGTAACGCATCCAGATTAAACTCAACTTCGTGCACGCGATCGCCGCGCGGCTCGACTTTTAAATTGTACGCATATTGCCGGACCCGAAACCGAAAACCAACGCGTTGCGGCGCGCCGCTCAGCAACGTCAACACCGCGCTGCGCGGATTGCCGAAGAGATCGAAGACTAAGTCATATTTGCGTTGCCGGATCTGGTGAATGAGCTGGCGGCTCGCGCCCGCTTGTTTGCGATCCAAAATCAGAATTTCATGCAGCGCCGGATGGCCGGCGATAATCGGCGCGCACACTTTTTCGGTGAGAAAATCAATCTGCGCCTGCGGAAAGGCCTGCCGCAAATTTTCCAGCACCGGCGTCGCCAAAATCACGTCACCGATCGCGCGCAGCTTGATCACGAGAATTTTTTTTAAATTGCGCATGTTCAATAAACATACACGCCGATTTATTCAAAGACAAGCAAAATTCTTTTTTGGCTCTTGACTTTTGGGTTTGGAACCTCTATATTGAAATACGACTAAAATAGTCCGAGTTTAAATCAAATGTGCAATTTATTTCAAAACTATTGTCCCGTCGCCCATCTCCGCATTCGGTGCGTTTGTACTTTGCGGGGAAGCGATGCTGATTAAAGACCCCGCTGGAATTTAACCTCCTGCCATCGCTTCCTCGCGCCCTCGTTCAAGCTTCATTTATCATTCTCAAAAATTATAACAAACAACGAACGACAAAACCTGCCGGGCTGGCATTTTTGCCCTGGCGCATGTGGTATTATTTTTCATGTTTGGATCACCTCGGATCATCTCTCGTCAGCAACCTCGCCGCGCTTCGTTTAGAAGCCCAGGGCCGGCCGCCAAGAATGTTTTTGCCCTCGTCGGCAACACGCCTTTGTTCGATCTCTCGCGTTATTCGCCCCGATCGGCGGTCAAAATTTTTGCCAAAGCCGAGTGGACCAATCCGGGGCATTCCGTGAAAGACCGTCCAGCGAGCCGCATCATTCGCCGCGCCTGGCAAAACGGGAAATTGACGCGCGACCATATTTTGCTCGATTCGACTTCGGGCAATACCGGCGCGGCATACGCGTTATTCGGCGCCACGCTCGGCATTCGGGTGCGTCTCGTCGTGCCGGAAAACGTCAGCCCGTTTCAGAAAAATCTTCTGCGCGCGTATGGCGCCGAGGTGATTTGGACGAACGCGACGGAAGGCTCCGACGGCGCCATTCGCGTCGCCCGCGCCATGTTTGCCGAAAGTCCGCGCCGTTACTATTATGCAGATCAATATAGCAATCCCGAAAATTGGCAAGCGCATTATCACACCACGGCGCCGGAAATCTGGCGGCAGGCGCGAGGGACCCTTTCGCATTTCGTTGCCGGCCTCGGCACCACCGGCACTTTTGTCGGCGCCGGCCGCCGGCTGTTGAAATTCAATCCGGCGATTCGATTGATTTCCTTTCAACCGGATTCGCCGTTTCATGGCTTGGAAGGATTGAAATATTTGCCGACCGCCCTCGTGCCGGCAATTTACGATGCAGCGCTGGCTCACGACAATTTGGAAATTTCCACCGAAGCGGCGCAGCATTGGGTTCGCGAGCTGGCGCGGCGCGAAGGTTTACTGATTGGGCTTTCCTCCGGCGCCGCTTTGGAAGCGAGTCGCCGCGTTGCCGCCAAACTCGACGCCGGCGTCATCGTGACGATTTTTCCGGATGGCGGTTATCGGTATCTTGAGGACAGTTTTTGGGAGATAAAATGAACAAAAAAATTTTCATCTGTTGAGGATTGGAGTTTAGTATGTCAATTATGTTAATACACTCTCATCTCACGGAAATCCAACAACACGGCGAAGCAACATATCCGCACGAGTGTTGCGGTTTTTTGCTCGGCCGTGTCGACGACGAGAACCGTCGCATGGTGCAGCAAACGCGTCGCGCGCAAAATCAGCGCAACGATTCGCCGCACAATCGTTATGAGATTTCGCCGCAGGAATACATGCTCGCTGAACGATTCGCCACCGCAGCCGGGCTGGAAATTACCGGCTTCTATCATTCGCATCCCGACCATCCGGCACGACCGTCGCAGTTTGATCTCGAGAACGCTTGGCCGGGTTTGGTGTACGTAATCGTTGGTGTGAACGACGGCCGAGCGGACCAAATGACGGCGTGGGTATTAGCGGAGGATCGCAGCCGGTTTTTGCTGGAAGAAATCATCCTCGGTAACAATTAACAATTAACAATTAACAATTAACAATTAACAATTAACAATTGTCAATTGACTATTTAAGGAACAACTCATCATGTCCAAAATTCTCATTCCTTCAGCTCTCCGCGCCTTTGCGAGCGGCCAGAGCGAAGTGCAAATAAACGGCACGACCATCGGCGAAGTTTTGCATAATTTCGCCGAGCAATTTCCGCAAGTGCGCCGCCATCTGTACGATGAAAAAGGGCAACTGCGCAATTTCGTCAATGTTTTTCTCGGCGACAACGACGTGCGCGCTCTGCAAAAGGACGCCACCCGTGTAACCGACGCCGATACCATTAGCATCGTTCCGGCGGTCGCCGGAGGAAGCGCGGCCGGTGCTAGCGCGCCGGTTTTGAGCAAGGAAGAAATCAGCCGCTACAGCCGGCATTTGATTCTGCCCGAGGTTGGTATGACCGGGCAGAAAAAGTTGAAAGCTGCGAGCGTGTTGATTGTTGGAACCGGCGGACTCGGCTCGCCGCTGGCGATGTATCTCGCCGCAGCCGGCGTCGGTCGGCTCGGCCTCGTTGATTTCGACGTGGTGGATGCTTCGAATTTGCAGCGCCAGGTCATTCATTCAACGCGCCATGTCGGGCGCGCCAAATTGGAGAGCGCGAAAGAATATATTCTCGGCCTCAATCCGAATGTGCAAGTCGACACGCATGAAACGCGCTTCACCGCGGAAAATGCTTTTGCCATTGCGCGCGATTACGATCTCATCATCGACGGCACCGACAATTTTCCGACGCGCTATCTGGTCAACGACGTCTGCGTGCTGCTTGGCAAGCCGAATGTGTACGGCAGCATTTTCCGTTTCGATGGACAGGCGAGTGTGTTTTGGGCGGAGCAAGGGCCGTGCTATCGTTGTCTTTATCCGGAGCCGCCCCCGCCCGGCCTCGTGCCGAGCTGCGCCGAAGGCGGCGTTTTGGGTGTGTTGCCGGGCATCATCGGTTGCATTCAGGCGAACGAAGCCCTCAAAATCATTCTTGGTAAAGGCGACTTGCTGGTCGGGCGGCTGCTGTTGTTCGATGCGCTCGGCATGAAGTTTCGCGAATTGAAATTGCGCAAAGATCCTCATTGTCCGATTTGCGGCGAGCAACCCACGATTCACGAGCTGATTGATTACGAACAATTTTGCGGCATCGTGAACGAGAATGATCAAACGAGTGATGCATTCAACATTTCACCCAAAACACTGGCGCGAAAACTCGCCAACAATCATATTTTCCTGCTGGACGTACGCGAGCCGGAAGAATATCAAATTTGTAAGATTCCCGGCGCGACGTTGATTCCGCTCAAGCAGTTGCCGGAGCGTTTGACGGAAATCGACGGCACGGGCGAGATTGTGGCGTATTGCCGCACCGGCAAACGCAGCGCGCAGGCCGTCGAGCTTTTGCATCAAGCCGGTTATGTGTCGGCAAAAAACTTGGCAGGCGGCATTCACGCGTGGGCGGATGACGTGGATCCGAGCGTGCCGAAGTATTAAACGTTTAGTTTGCAAAACAATAAAATAGCAAAATGGTTATTGCGAAACTAAAATTTCGGACTCCGATTCGCGCCAGTCCGGCAAGAGCAAATCGCACAAGCTTTCAAAGCGCGCGAGAATTTCGGGACCCCACTCTCGCATCTTTTGATGCACGTGGCGCAGTTTATACTCCCGAAATAATTCCTGCGGCGTTTTGGAATAAAAGCGATCGGCGAGACAGATGATTTTCTCTTCGAGGCTCACGGGCAAATAATCCCGCGTCGGCAAGGGCAGTTTTTGTTGAATAACATTCTGCTGCGAAAGCCCGGCGCCGGTGTGCCGCTCGCAAACCAGGGCGTGTCGCGGCAGGCCGGCGCTTTCCAAAATTTCCCGGCCGATCATGCCGTGGCAAATATACGGGGCGCTGCCGGCGCAAAAAATCTCCGGCGCGTCACAGCGAAAGATGCCGAGGTCGTGCAACATCGCGGCTTCGTAAATGAAGGGCAAATCAATCTCATGTTGCGGCTGGTGCGTTTGAAAAGCCGTCGCGATATCGAGCGCTTTCTTTGTGACTAAAATACTGTGCGTAATCAGAACGCGATAAAGCTCGCTGCGCGGATCGTAATATTTGTGGATAATATCGAAGGGGTTCATACTGGGTGCTGGTCGCTTGTTTCTGGTTGCTCGTTTCTGGTTGCTTTTAATAATAACCAGCGACAAGCTACCAGCAACAAGTCACTTCATTCCTCCCCACACGGCTTCGCGAGTCTCTTTCCAAAAACAATCGACGGCGCGGAAGCCGGCCGGCCTGAGCAAACTTAAATCGATATCAAGTTGCAGCGGCTGATCGCCGTCGGTTTTTTCGAGTTCCGCCAACTCCGCCGCAATGGCCGGCAAACTTTTTTCTTCGCCGGTTTGCTCGCGCAACCGTTGTTGAATGCCGAGTTGCCGCAGGGTTTGAAAGCGGGCTTCGATATCAACGTGCGAGGCGACGAGAATATCGGCATTCACGAACCAGCCGCCGGCGCGCAACTTGGGCCGCAAGGCCTTGTTGTCGCGTCGAATGATGGTTTTATAATCTGCTTGATTGCGGCTTGCCGGCGTTGCGTCCTTCCTCGTGAAAAAAGATAAGAAGCCGGCGATGAAAAGCAAACAAAAAAATGCGCCACGACGATTCATTTAACGAAACTGTAATTTTCTGCCTGGCGAAAAACCTGTTGAAGATGGGAAGGCTTTTTGTTATATTGAAACAACTAACCTATTACGGAGAACAAGATGAGTACCCAAACTCCTGCTTTAAGAAACAAGAAACGCCCCGCGTCCGGGAAAACGAACGGCAATCTTAAGATCTTCAGCACCCGGCTTTCCAAGCTTGAAAACGAGATTGCCGTTATGCGCCGTGAGTTGAGCAGGGCGCTGCCGTCCGGCGACGCCTCCAAGTCGGATGAACAAAAACAAGATATTTTTGCCGGCTTGCGGGCTGATAATTCTTATCTGCGCCAGGTTTTTGCGCAACGGTGCAACGATTTATCGATTCAAGGGAAACCGATTCCTGCGGAAGAATTGCAAAGGCGAATGGGTGAACTCGACCTGGAACCCAATGAGATAAGTCAGGCCATTACCGCCGCACGGGATGAGTAGAATGTGAGCAGTTCGAGAGATGTTGGCAAGCCGGCAAAAAGTTGCTGGATACTGCAAATTAAAGAAGAGTTGGTCTTATGAAAGAATCGCAAACACTCGCCGGAATACTGGCGATCTTGCAATCGCACAAAAATGCGTTGCAGGCAAAATTTGGCGTGCTCGATCTTGCCGTTTTCGGGTCTTATGTGAGTCAACAACAAACCCCAACGAGCGACGTGGATTTGTTTGTTGATTTAAAACCCGAATATAAAACCTTTGACAATTATATGGAATTAAAATTTTTCCTCGAAGAACATTTGCAAAAAAAAATTGATTTAGCGATTAAAGAATCCATCCGCAATGAGCTGAAGGCCGATATCTTTAGTGAGGCCGTCTATGTTTAAAAGAGATTGGAAACTGTTTATCAAAGATGTTGTGGCGAGCGTCGATAAGATTCTTGATTACACTCGAAATATGAGTCGCCCCGAATTTTTCGCGGATTCGAAAACCTACGTCGGCCAAATTTTAGACGACCTCAACGTGGCAGGAGAGGCAAGGTGAAAATTTTACGAAAATTACTTTGGCTTGGTGGCATTCTTTTCGCGCTCTTTCTCGCTTTCACCTACCTGCCGCTGCCCGGCCTCGACTCATCAACCGAACGTTCCGTGCAATGGCGCGGCCAAACAGGTCATGCCGCCAACAGCGCGGCGCGCGCGGAAGAGCATTTCAATTTGATTCTTGCGAGCACGAATCTCAAACGGCCATTTCCCGAAATGCCGCGACGAGCGGATAATCCCGCGACGCCGGAAAAAATCGAATTGGGAAAGCTGCTTTATTTCGATCCGTTGCTTTCGGCCGACAATGACATATCCTGCGCGCACTGCCATCATCCGGATTTGGGTTTCTCGGATAATCGCGGCCAGTCGATGGGGCGCGGCGGTAAAGGCATCGGGCCGCAACGCGCAGGCGGCGCGGTGATTCGGCGCGGCGCGCCGACGATTTGGAATGCGGCGTACAATCATTTGCAATTCTGGGACGGCCGCGCCCGCGATCTCGAAGCGCAGGCCGGCAAGCCGATTCAAGATCAAAATGAAATGGCGCAGGATAGCACCGAGCTGGTGAAAGAATTGTTGGCGATTCCGAAATATGTTCATCTTTTTGAAAAAGCCTTCGGCGGCAGCAACGGCGCGACGATAACTTTCGAGCGCGTGACTTATGCCATTGCCGCATTCGAGCGCACGATACTTTCGCGAAACTCAAAATTCGATCGCTACGCCGACGGTGAAGTGAGCGCCTTGTCGCCGGACGAACGCCGCGGCTTCAATCTGTTGCGCTCGCTCAAAACGCGCTGCTTTGAATGCCACAATCTGCCGGCATTTGCCAATCCGGATTTCAAAGTGATCGGCGTGCCGCCGTTGCCGAATAACGAGCCGGATTCAGGACGCGCCGAAGTCGCCGGCAAAGGCTATGCAAACGCGTTCAAAGTTCCGACGCTGCGCAATGTCGCGCTCACCGCGCCGTACATGCACAACGGCGTTTTTAGAACGCTGGAAGACGTGCTCGATTTTTATTCCGCCGGCGGCGGGCCCGGACGCGGTCTCAATGTGCCGAATGTCGATGACAAAATTCGCAAATTTGATTTGAGCCGACAGGACAAGGAAGATTTGATCGCGTTTCTGCACGCGTTGACTGATGAATCCAACAAGCCGGAAATTCCGCGCCGCGTGCCGTCGGGCTTGCCGGTGGTGCCGGCGCTTCCGAATCAATCGCTGGAAATGCAAGTTTTCAAAACGAAAGCGCCGGAGAAAAAATCCTCGCCAATTACGCGCGCCGGAAAACGGTTGATCGTACAGGCCGGGGAGTCGATTCAAGCCGGCATCGACGGGGCGCAAGCGGGTGATACGGTTGCGGTGATGCCCGGCGTTTATCATGAAACGCTGACCGTTGATATCGCCGGCCTCACCTTATTGGGTATTGAGCAAAACGGGAAACGTCCGGTGCTGGAGGGGAAAAACATTCTCTCGGATGGGTTGATCGGCTCCGGCCGCAATTTTGAAATGCGTTTCTTCGATATCAAGAACTACACGGCCAACGGCGTGATGCTCAACGGCGCGGTGAATGTGAAATTTCGCGATCTTTATTGCGAGAACCCCGGTTTGTACGGCGTGTATCCGGTCGAGTGCATCAACGTGCTGGTCGAACGCTGCACGGTGACCGGCGTGCGCGATGCGGGAATTTATGTCGGCCAGTCGCGCGACATCGTCGTGCGCGATTGCAAAGCCTACGCGAATGTGACCGGCATCGAGATTGAAAATTCGGTGAATGCGCTGGTGGAGAATAACGAGGCATACAACAACGCCGCCGGCATTTTAGTTTTTCTGTTGCCGAACAATCCGTCGAAAGTTTCACAGAATTGCAAAGTCGTCAACAATCGCATTTACGCGAACAATCACGAGAATTTCGGCGACCCGAACGCGATCGTGAGCCAGGTGCCGCCTGGCGTCGGCGTGCTCATTCTCGCGGCGGACGAAGTGGAGGTGACGCAAAACGAAATTCGCGACAACAACTCCGTCGGCGTCGCGGTGTTGGCGTTGGATGTTTTATTTGGCCAAATCTCGTCTTATGACGTGGACCCGGCGCCGGAGCGTTGTTGGATTCATGGCAATCAATTTTCCAATAACGGCGCGCAGCCGGCGGGAATGCTCAAAAAAATCGGCTTGTCCGGTAATGATTTGCTGTGGGATTTGAGCGGCAACGATAACAACTGGCATCAACCCGGTGCTTCAAAATTGCCGGCCCTGCTGCCGGATAAAAATTGGCCCGATTTCGCACGCCGCGCCAATTGGCGATTATGGAAAGTGTTGGCGAAGATAGCGGGGTAATAAATGCCCCAATGGATAGAAACAGTTGATACAAAATGACGACAGCTCTAAACGATTACACTGCGATAAACGCAAATAACACCGCACTTGCAAACGACGACGGCATCTGGGAAAACTTGCGGCGCGAGCTCAAAGCCGTTTCGCTGGATTTGTGGGGAACCATTTTCGACGACAAGCAATCGCCTTCCGATACCGTGCTCTACAGCGAGCGCCGCCAAAATTTTCTGCGTGAGGAGTTGCAACGTTGCGGCTATGCAGTTTCGCCGGAACAAATGCGCGCCGCTTACAGAAACGCGTGGGAATATTTCGACGAGCTGTGGGGCAAACAAATCGCCTTCGGCGCGGCGGACGGGGTGCAGGAAATGTTGCGCGCGCTCAATGCCGAATTGCCCCAGGAAAATTTTGACCGCGTTCGACATTACTTTGAAGAAGCCTATCAGGATCCGCAACCGTTGGATGGCGCCCTGCAAGCCGTGCAGCAACTCGCCAAAAAATATTCTCTCGCGTTGATCTCCGATACGGCGTGGACGCCCGGGCGCGTGCTGCGGGAAATTTTTGCGCGCTACGAAATTCTCGATTGCTTTCAGGTTTTGGTTTTCTCCGGCGAGATCGGCAAAACCAAACCACATTCGCAAATGTTTCAACTGGCACTCGAGGGACTCGGCGTGCAACCGCTGGAATGCCTGCACATCGGCGATTTGCAACACACGGACATTGCCGGCGCGAAAGCGGCGGGCATGCGCGCCGCATGGGTTCATCGCCCGGTGTATGCGGGGAACCAACAACCGAATTACGAGCCGGAGGTGACAGTGGCAAGCGTAGGAGAGGTTGCCGAAAAGCTGTTATCTTTCTGAGAAAAGTAAAGTTTTCTCTTTCTTTTTCATTGCCTGTAACCGCGCTTACTCACGTGTAAGATCGAAAAAGATATGAACTAATGTAATTGGGTCTTTCTGTCCACGTTGAAGATGGCTGCTACAATGGGTATAAGGATGAGAGCTAAACTTATCATCTGGCTGGCAAGGGCTACGTTCAAATGTTACAACTTTGCGTGTATTCATTGCAGTAATGACCTTGGCAACAGCATTATCGAGCGGCGCGAGGACGACATAACCAATCATAATACCGTAATTGTGCCCGCGGCTATACTTACCATCCACAAAATCCATCACACCTTCATCCACATATTTGTAAGCAAGACTTTCTCCTTTACCGCGCAAACGCTTGGCTTGTCGGGGGTCAGGATTATTCCCCACTGCGGGGTCAGCATTATTCCCCACTTTTTTCAGTAGGGAGCGTTTGCTAATTTAAGGGGTCGTGGGCAAAAGCGCAAGAGCTAAGTTAGATTTTTTTGCG
>Ga0247727_10011256_pt1 | contig 15654 bp, 18 predicted proteins | sample WisWelCaveWW1625_FD_202498 | JGI IMG/M metagenome (GOLD analysis project Ga0247727, IMG submission 202498) | Biofilm microbial communities from Wishing Well Cave, Virginia, United States - WW16-25 | ecosystem: Environmental > Aquatic > Deep subsurface > Groundwater > Cave microbial mat | place...
TCGTCGAGGACATAGTAGCGATGGCTGTGGTAGTCTAATTTTTTACGGAGTTCTTTGATTCGTCTTCCGGCCTGATGCTTCGTCATTTACAAATCTGATATTAAATCCAGTATGGCTACAAATTACGATAAACGTTCCGATGACGGACGTAGTGAACGACAACTTGTTTGGCTTGCTTATCAACGCCATAAACCATTCGATAATCTCCGATACGGATTCGATAAAATTGCTCCACACCCGATAATATCACTGTTTGACAAGGAAAAGGATTGTCTCCGAGCGTTTCAATTTGTCTCACTACCTTTTCAGCAATCGATTTGGAAAGAGAGCGCAAATCTTTCTCTACGGAAGGTTTTTAAAACGACATTATAAGAACCCATCTTTCTTCAGTCGTTTTCTCATTTCGTTGAGCGAGATTGGCTCCTCAGCTCGACGCTCTGCTATAACAGCCAAGTCATGTATGTCTTCCATGAGTCTTTGGTATTGCTTTAACGGCAGGATGATGGCGGCTTTTTTCCCATTAGCATCCACAATGAAGTTTTGTGCATCAGTCATTTGATATGCTCCCGTATCGACTTGAATAACCTACCCTTTAATGCACCCCAGCGGTCGCAACTGCGCCACTTTCTTAGAAATCCCCGCCAACTGGAAAGCATCGACCAAGTTGGTCTCGTCCTTGTACCCTTCGGAAAATTGCTCATTCGATGGTGCGAAATTAACCCTGCTTCTGTTTTGGCTTAATGAAAAGCAAGTAAATAATAACTCCTGCCATAACCAAGCTTCCGATAGCGAAAAAAACTCCAAGTGCTGTCATTTGTTTTCACCTCCTTTATCCAAAACTACAGCTAAAATAAAGGCGAAAGTTGAAAAAAGAAACCCACCAACTGATATCCATAATTTGATGTCATCGGTTTTTATTAAGCTTCCTATCACTAAACCACCAAAAGCAAGCTTGCTGATATCAAACAGGTATTTGGAAATATTCTCTTTTTGTTTTTGAGTGAAAGCCATTGATCACCCCTTAATGCACCCCAGCGGCCGCAACTGCGCCACCTTTTTGGAAATCCCCGCCAACTGGCAAGCGTCCACCACGTTCGCCACGTCTTTGTAGGCCTCGGGAATTTCCTCGTCGATGGTGCGGCGGCTCGCGCCTTTCACGTAAATGCCGCGATCTTGCAGCTCGCGGGCAATCGATCTGCCCTTCGCTATTTTGATTGCTTTGTGCCGACTCATAGCCCGACCCGCGCCGTGACAAGTGGAGCCAAATGTCTGCTCCATAGCGCCGGGTGTGCCGACCAAAACGTACGAATAGCGCCCCATGTCGCCAGGGATGAGCACTGGCTGACCGACGCTCTGATACGCCGACGGAATTTCCTTCGAACCCGGCGCAAATGCACGGGTCGCGCCTTTGCGATGCACGCACACATCCATCTCTTTGCCGTCCACTTTGTGTTTCTCGAATTTGGCGATGTTGTGCGCCACTTCGTACACCACCCGCAGTCCGATATCCTTCGGACCTTTTCGCAGCGTCTGCTCAAAGGCCTCGCGCGTCCATGCCGCAATCACTTGGCGATTACAAAACGCGTAGTTGATGGCGCAGCGCATGGCATCGAGGTATTCCTGTCCCTCGGGCGACATGATGGGCGCGCAGCAAAGTTGGCGGTCCGGCAGCTCGATGCCGTATTTCGCCACGGCTTTGTTCATAACTTCGATGTAATCCTCGCAAACCTGATAACCAAACCCGCGCGATCCACAGTGGATGATCACTGTGATTTGATCGAGATGCAGCCCAAACACACGCGCCGCTTCGTCGTCGTAAATTTCCGCCACATAACCCACCTCGAGAAAATGGTTGCCGGAGCCGAGCGTGCCGAGCTGCGCCTTACCTCGCTCCAGAGCTTTTTCGCTCACTACCGTCGGATTCGCGCCGTCGATGCGGCCATTCTCTTCGATGTATTCCAAATCCTCGTCGCTGCCGTAGCCGTTTTTCACCGCCCACTCAGCGCCCTGCAGCAGCACCTGCTTTTCGGTGCTCTCGTTAACCCGCAACTCACCTTTCGATCCAACGCCCGTGGGGACTTTGTGAAACAGCGTCGTCACCAACTCGTGCATCTTCGACTGAACATCATGCCGGGTGAGTTTCGAGGCCATCAACCGCACGCCACAGTTAATGTCGTAGCCCACACCGCCGGGCGAGATGACGCCGTTTTTAAGATCGAACGCGGCCACGCCGCCAATGGGAAATCCGTAGCCCCAATGGATATCCGGCATGGCAAAAGAGTAGTTGACAATGCCCGGCAAATGCGCCACGTTAGCGGCCTGTTCCGGCGCGTTGTCGCTGCGGATGGCTTCCAGCATGTTCGGGGTGGCGTAGATGCGAGCGGGCACCCGCATCTTGCCTTCCTTGGGAATCTCCCAAAGATAGTCGGCTATTTTATGAAATTTCAGATCGCTCATAATCACCAACCTATTTTACCACAAAGCCACAAAGAATAAAATTTAAGAATCATCGGATAGGAAGAAATGCAGTTTTTCCAAACTTATCATCGAAACTGAATTCTACAAGAAACTTTGTGTTCTTTGTGCCTTTGTGGTTATAATTATTGTGAATTCACAAATCAAAAATAACCTGTGCTTCCCACCCCCCCGGTGTTTCTTTAATGTACAAATGATGATAAGTAACCGCCTTAACCTCGGTGAAAATTTCATGGCGGTCGTAATCGATGCGCTCGCCTCTGACTTTGGCGCGTAGTGTAAAATCGATCAGGCTTTCGATGACAAATTCTTTGTAGATTTCCCGCTTGGTGAAAAACAGAAAATTCAATTCGGACAACCAGCTCACCAGCAACGCTTCCCGGTCGCTGGCTTCGACATCAATTTTCCGTTCGACGACCGGCGAGACATTCTCTAAATTAGCGATGATGTCGAACAAACCCAGTGCCGCGTTTTCAAATAATTCTTTAAGTGTATCGCCAAAAATCTGGATGCCGACATCGGCGGTGTGATCGATGTGCTGATACTTTGGCCGCCCCGGATTCATACAGAGTAAATATAAAAACAAATCGTTAAAATACAATAGTCAGCAAAAGAAAAACCCCGGAGTTTTGAAGACTCCGGGGTTTAATAATGTCGGGGCGACAGGATTCGAACCTGCGACCTCTTGGTCCCGAACCAAGCGCTCTAGCCGGGCTGAGCTACGCCCCGGGTTTCACTTGCAGTTGGCAGTTTTGCGATGAAGTCTCCTTCAGTTTGATTAGGTAGTCGGGGCGACAGGATTCGAACCTGCGACTTCTTGGTCCCAAACCAAGCGCTCTAGCCGGGCTGAGCTACGCCCCGTGGTTTCAGTATGCAGTTGCCAGTAAGCAGTTGGCAATTGACAATTCATAATAAACCATTCAACAATTCACTATCCTAATAACCATTCACTATTCACCTCTTTCAAGTATTTCTTTCAATTTCTCAAACGCTTTTGCTCGATGGCTTATGCGATTTTTCAAACTCAAATCCATCTCCGCGAAGGTACGGCGGTGTTCGGGAATGTAGAAGATCGGATCATAACCAAACCCTCGTTCACCATTTGGTGCTTCTGTGATGAAACCCTCACATCTGCCTTCCACTGTACACGTCTCGTCATTTGCACACAGCGCCACCACGCACCGAAATTTCGCGGTACGCTTTTCCCACGGAACGCCAGCGAGTTGTCTCAACAGTTTTTGCACATTGTTCGCGTAACTGGCGCCTTCTCCAGAGTAGCGACTCGAGTAAACGCCCGGTTCTCCGTTCAGGTAATCGACTTCGAGGCCGGTGTCGTCCGCCACCGCCGGCAGGCCGGTGAATTCCGCCATCACGCGCGCCTTTTTGATAGCATTCTCCTCGAGGGTTGCGCCGTCTTCCACTACCTCGGGTGCATCGGGAAATTCATCAAGCGTCAAAATTTCAATATTGGGCAAATTCAACAGCTCGCGAATTTCTTTGACTTTATCGCGATTGTGTGTGGCGAGAACGATTTGCTTCTCACAGGCAAAAATAAATTTTTGCACTCCTCCAGCTAATCGTACACTTCAACGTAATCGACGATGCCGACGATGGCGGCATCGATGGGTGCAATGCGCGTCGGATAGGGAATCGTCGCCTCGCGGGCGGTCACGTAATAAACCACCTCGCCCGGTCCGGCGCCAATCGTATCTACCGCCACCAGCGGCGACCCAACATTTTTTTGATGATGATCCAGCGGCTGGATGATCTGCATCTTCGCCCCTTCCATGTTCTCATCTTTCCGAGTGGCCCACACCGTGCCGATGACTTTCGCCAGGTTCACCTTTCCGGCTCCACATCCAACTTATCAACAATGGCCATGATTGTGGCATCGACGGCTTTGTTTTCGGTGAGCAGCGTTTGCCGGGCAGAGCTTCCCTGTACGACGATCACGATTTCACCAACACCAGCGCCGACGGCATCGACGGCCACCAGAAAGCCTTCCTTCAATTTGTAATTCAAATCCACCGGCTTGACGATTTGCAATTTCGTCCCCACCAGCTTTTCATCTTTGCGGGTGGCCCAAACCGTGCCGATGACCTTTGCGAGAATCACGTTCCGTCTCCGATGAAATTACCCATAAACTTCAGCTTCGTTGCACTTGCAGACCCGCACCAAGCGATCGTTGAACTTCCATGATTGCTTGGCTGCCGATTTCTCCGAGACCACAAGTTTCACCGTACTGTAGGCTTCGCCGCATTGTGAGCAGTGATTGCCGGATTTTCCGCTGGTTGCCTTAGCAACTTTGGCCGCAAAACTTCTATCTTTCGACATTATTCTCTCCTGAATCTTATTTTTGGCAAGCCCTAATTTAGAAAATAAATCAAAAATGTCAATAAAAAACCACCTCTAAGAGGTGGCCAGAAAAACAAAATCTTGATTTGAGAAGAGGCACTTATTTGGGCTCAACAAGTTTTTTCAGTTTTTCCAACTCTCTCTCCAGCAGTTCGATGCGATTTTCAAGCGCCCGATTTTTCTCAATGGCGTCAAAATCGGCTGGCCAATCGAAGTACACCATGGTTTCAGTGCTTTCCGTGGATGGGACGGCTGATTTATGGTGCAATTTTTCGCCAACTTCAATACTCAGTTTTTGCACCTGGCCGGCACGAATGAACTCCAACGGGACTAATTGTCCCGGAGTGGTATATTCCACCAGATGGGCTAATTGCGAAATGCTGCTGATGGTCTTATGAGAAAACTTGACGATGACATCGCCTTCTAAGAGTCCCGACTGCTGCGCCGGACTTTTGTCCTTTATCCGGCTGATCTTCAGCCCGTTGCTGCCGTAATTCCCGAAAGCGCCAATCCAACCCCGGCGGACTTTACCAAACTCGATAATATCGCTAGCCACCTTTTTGATCCAATCGATCGGATAGGCCACAAACAGCTCGTAATCATTCTCGCCCACTACCATGTCGGGCAGAAGATACGGCGGACTGAGCCGGCCGGCAACCAATCCCACCACTTCGCCGCTCAAGTTAAAAACTGGGCTGCCGTTATTGCCAAGGTTGAGGTTGGCCGTTATTTGGAACAAGCCATCGTTACGAATACCATTGAGTGCCCCCATCGTCACCGACGGAAACGCACCGATGGAATTACCAATAACCAAAATCCAAGCGCCGGGGATAACTTGCTCTGAGTTTCCGAGATTGGCAGTCCTTAGATTATTATGCTCAATCTGAATCACCGCGAATCCACTCTCGGGATCGCTTCCGACGAACCGAGCGGGGATCTCTTTGCCGTCGATTAATGTAACAGTCGTTGACTCTGACCCCACAACAATACTGCTGCGAGTCAGGATATACCCCTGTTTGTCAAAAATAACCCCGGTGCCAACATTGATGCTGGTGACCGATGCTTTCGTTTCTTCCGACTTGAAAAAAGAAAGCAATCCGGTTTCTTTTTCTAAATCGGCCTCTCTGGAAAACCACGCCGAAACCGTCACCACTGAGACTTTGCAGGAATCGACTAATTGGTTGATTTCCTTCTGAAAATTACTGAGCGTCTCGCCTGCAAAGGCCGCACGGGTAAAAGCCACAGCAATAGCGACGGCTAAAATTTTTCCTGTTGAAAATTTGTTCACGTTTTAATACGGATTTCGCGTTAGAATTCGATCTCGAACTCCACAGGATGTATGGCACGCTTGGGCACACCGCGTACCGAATCCAGACTTGCATTTGAGTCTCGATCGAGCTCCTCAGAATTAAGAGGCGTGCCCCTTCCGACCAACGGTGAAAACTTGTCCATCGGGAAAAGCACACGCTCACGGGGTGTGACAGCCACATTTGAGAGATTATCTGGAGAAGACTGGGTATAGGGTTGCGAAATGATTTGCGGCTTATTTAAATTAAGGCGAGGATTGTTCCTAAAGTTGCTCAAAATAAAAAATGCGGTTATCACTGCTAACGAGCCGGCAACCGCATAAATAGGTAAACGCAAAGGCCAATCGAACATGCCCCGACGAGTGAGGCTTCTTTCCATCCTGATTCTGGCCCGCAAAACCGTGTCAAAATCAGGCGGCGTTTTGATGCGCTTGAGGCCGCGAAGCTGCTGGCGAGCACTGTGGGCATCGTTAAAAACACTCCGACACTGTGAACATTCTTCCAGGTGGCTTTGCACTTCTTTCTTTTTATCGGCTGGAATCAAACTGTCAACGTAATCGAAAATTTTCTCCGTAAATTTTTCACAACTAGCCATAGGCAACTCCGTTATCTGGTTGTCAGAGATTACATATTCTCATATCGGAAGAAAACTTACTTTTTAGACCTGAGATCCTTTAATCGGCTCTGCAGTCGGAGCCGAGCCCGATTGACTCGGGATTTCACGGTGCCGATTGGAACTTTGATAATCTTACTGATCTCTTCATACGAAAGTTCCTGGATGTCTCGCAGGATAATCACCTCACGGAACTTTGGTGAGAGCTTCTCGATTTCCTTCTGGATGATCTCCTCCTGCATCACCCCGTGCGCTTCTCGTTCCGGACTCAAGCCATCGTCGCTGATTTCGTAATCCCGATCCTCGAAGCCCATGTCCGTAACCGAAAACAGCCTGCGGCGCTTCCGGCGGCGCAACTCCGTACGCGCCAAATTACCCGCAATGGTGTATATCCACGTAGAAAATTTCGCAATGCGCTTATAGGCTTTGCGTTTGCGGTACACGCGCAGAAACGTTTCTTGAACGATATCCTCGGCTTCTTCCTGGCTGCCAACAAACCGATAGATGAAATTCAACAACTGATCTTTATACCGCTTGACTATCAAGTCAAACGCGTAGAGATCGCCGCGCTGAAACCGCTCGATTAAATCTTCATCAGTAGGCTGATACTCACCACTCTTGTGAGCTGACATGTTTAGTTGCTGCCGCCTTTTTCTACCAGGTCTATTTTAAGAAAGTTCCTGTACTCCAAGACTCAAAAAAACGTTCCAAAACCTCAGGGCATGATCATCCTAGCATTAGCTTTTGATGATTTGAATGATAAGAGTCTGCAAAGCCACCTGCTCCACTTGCTGGCTGGTCTTCAATGCCAGATCCGTTTCCAGTATTTTTTCAAATATAAATGAGAATTCGGACCAAGCGAAGTTCTCCGCCATCCTAATAGTTTTGTCGATAAAAAATGGCGGTATGCCTGTCAGCGCCGCCATTTCACCCTGGGATTTTTTTTGAGCCATTGCGCCCTTCAGTTTGAGCAGACTCACAAAATGCCGGGTCAACATAACAAGAATGCCGGTTGGAGACTCGCCAGTTTGCAGCATCAAATTGAGGATGGTCAGTGACCTGCTCAAATCCTTATTGCCAATGGCGTCATTCAAATCAAACACGCTGAGGTTCTTCGAAAAATTAGCAAATGCCCGCACATCCTCGGCCGTAATCTTGTCGCTGGAGAGATTGATAATGATTTTTTCTAACTCGTTCACGATCGCGCGCAGATTGTTGCCGACCAGTGATGCGATTAGGACCGCGGCCGCCTGTTCGATGGCGTAACCCTTTTCCTGCAAATAATCATGAATCCATTGCGGAACATACCGATCGTACAACGGCTTGAATTCAACAAAACAGGAGTGTGATTTAATTCTTTCCACTATCTTGCTGCGACCATCCGCTTTCGAGCTGGTAAGCACTAATTTGGTGGAAGGAGAGGGTTTCTCGAGATATTTAGTCAGCACCTCGAGGCCGGTTGGGGAGAGCTTCAGCGCATCTTTTACAATTATCATCCGGTATTGGCTCATCATTGGGTAGGCGCTGGCTATATCTACGATCTTCCCGCCGTCCGCTTCATTCCCCCAAAAGACATCGAAATTGAAATCCCGGGTAGCTTGGTCAACGACCTTTGCAATTAGCCGGTTGAGGGCGTCCTCGACCAAAAAATCTTCGGCGCCGCATAAAAAGTAAGAAGAATGAAGAGCTTTTTTGCTGAGATGCCTGACAAATTCCTGATAAGTCATTGCGCCTTCTTCAAAGGGATGTCGAACTAAGGCCTCCAAAATTGCAAGCAATATAAACCATTTCGCTTATTATTGCAAGCACAAAAACCCGGCCCGCTTTGCCCGAGACGTTGCATACAACTTCTCTGTCAATTTAAATAAAACAACAAAGTCAAAGTCGCACGGGTTCCAACGGAGGTATGTAATTCTTCGATGTTTTATTTCAAGCTGAGATTCGCCGGACAAGCTGAATCGCTTCACCGTTTGTGCCTAGCCATTAAAGATCATAATACAACATACACACGCCAAAAGGACCATTCCTTTCTTCATAGCCCAACCCTCCATTCGTTTGCTAATAGATGAAAAAGGCTTTGACTGTGGTCAAAGCCTTTTCAAAAACCCAGAAACCTGTCGGGAACGGTTATTTCTTTAAAATGTAGGTCAACCCTCCAGTGATTTTTAATATGTTGTCGGAACTCACGACGAACTTAATTTTCGCAGTGGCCGACAAATTGTCTGAAACCGGAATGTCGATGCCGCCTAACAAATCGAGCCCGAGCTTGGTCTCACTATCATCAAAAGTCCCAACACTCACCTTGTTAAACAAAAGAGCTAGCCCACCACCGGCAAAGACATTTACGCTGCCCGAGGTTGGAATGTAGTATCTTGCATCGCCATTAATTGAGAACGAAGAAAAATCGACTACACCTTCACCCTTCGTCCAATATTCTATTGATGGGTAAAGCGTCAGATTCTCAATGATATTCCCCAAATTTGCGTGCGCCCCAAAGCCGATCGTTCCATCCACACCTTCGGCATCTACATAGCTCAGACGTCCGCCGATGCCATTAAAGCCGAGCTTCTGCGCCATCGCGCCACTCACGGCCAAGCTCACAACTAACAATGCAAACAGACTAACAAGCAAACTCTTTTTCATGGGTGAAGCCTCCTAGTTGATTTGAAAACTCACTACCTATTATTTGTTAACCTCAAATACCTCCTTGAAAGCGACTCTTCGCTTCTGAATTTTCCGCGCCCTCACCTCCTCTCGATGTTTAGCACGATGTTAATCCGACTTCTTGCTGAGCTTTTCAACCTCTTTGGCCAGTTTGTCGATTTTCTGGTGCAGCTTTTTGAATTCCTCGTCATACGATGGCCGGATTTTCGACATTGCCTGGCTGACCTGTTTGTCAACCGCCTTTTTCAGAAAGGTCACTTCCTCGTCCACTTTTTCCATCATCGCTTTCACAAATTTAGAGCCTTCATCTTTAGAAAGCTCTCCTCGTTTCACCAGATCTGTCATAATTTCATGAGCTTTTTCTTTGGTCAAAGAGAACACTCCCAACCCTGCGAGCAGAGTCTTTTTCAAAATGCTGTCGTTAGCCATAGTTATCACCTCGAGATTTCTTGTTTGACAATTCTTCCGTTCAAAAATTGTAGGAAGTTGACTTCTTTATTGACGTGATTGTTTCCTTTGAAAGAAATTTTCCCTTTTACACCATCGTACGCCGCCAGGTCATTCAAAGCCTCGTTGATCTGCAAACTCGATTTTGCGCCCCCTTTGACGACATCGTTGAGAAGATTGAAGACATCGTAGCCGAACACTTCCCAGCGCTCAGGAGTGCGCTTCATCTTCAAACGAAATTCCGTTCGGAAATCCCGGAACTCCGAGCTTTGCTCATCCGGAAAATAATCGCTCACAAACACCACACCGTCCACGTAGCGTTGCACCTGTGGCGCTTGCAGCGCTTCGAGATTGTCCCAGTATTCGCCGCCCAAAATTTGCGCGCGAATGTTGTTCAATGCAAATTGCGGCCCGACATACTTGATGTGATCGGCGTAAATTGGACAGAACACGCCATCAACGGATTGTACCGGAATGTCGCGCTCGTCGAGATCCTGACCTTTGTCCTCGGCCTCCCGCAACAGCCCGATGACGTCAGTGGAATCAAGCGCAAACGCCGCATCGCGGATGGTTTTGAACTGGCGGCTGAGATCTTCGGGATTGCCGTAATACCATGCCTGCGCGATGATGCGGCCGCCCAACTGATCGATCTTTGAAGTGAAACTGTTGGTCATTTGCTGGCCGTATTCATCGGCCGGCGCCAGCGTGGCAAAGGTGCGCAGTCCCAAAATGTCAAAAGCGTATTGGGCGATGGCTTCGCCCTTTCGTTCGAGATCGCTGTTAAGCTGGTAAATGGTTTCTCCCACCGAAACTACATCGTTTTCGGTGGCGGCCGGGGCAATCACCGGCACGTCTTCGCGCGCAGCCAGCGCGCCGATGCCGGCGGTAATCTCGCTTTCCAACTCACCGATGATCACGCTGACTTCATCAACTTCAATTTGTCGCCTGAGTTCCTGAATGGCCTTGATCAAATTGCTCTTCGAATCTCCAACAACCAATTGAATTGCAGAGAACTTGCTGAGCTGCTGGGCAAATTTGATTCCCCGCAAAATCCCCTGGCCCTCATCGGCATAATATCCGGTCAATGGCAGAATCACGCCAGCTTTCACTGAGCGCGCCGCTAAAGACTGCGTCTCTTTCTGCAATTGCTCGAAGCTCGGCACATGTTTTTTGGAATCGTACTTCTTCTTAAAATCTTTTAGCAGCTCCTCTGCTTTTTCGGAAGAGCCATCCGCAATTTCTTTGCGGGCCAGTTCAACGATCACCGTCGTGGCGGAATTCTCGCCATTGGCCACCGCCAACAAGTTGCGGGTATCGGCGAGCGACAACTTTGCGCGGGTGATCTTCGCGGCCAGCGTGGCGCTTTTGGCAGCCAGGGCCGGCTGGTGGCTCCAGTCTGCCACCCACAGGAAATCTTTCACTGCTTTGGCAAACTGACCCGCTTTATAATTAGCGTTGGCGTGGGAGAAATAGGCGTCATCGACGTAGCTGCTATTGGGGAATACAGTTATAAGTTTATCGTAGAATGAAATGGCTTCGTTGAAGCGGTTGAGTTGGTAAAGGCATTTACCGGTCATGAGCAGCGCTGCCGTGGTGTGCTGGTGCAATTCCTCGGAAGTGGCCAGCGCATGAAAGCCCTTCAGCGCCGAAATGTATTCTCCCGATTTATAAAGAATCAGCGCCTTTTTGAAATCATTATCCCTTTCCGGGTTGACCTTGACGCGGGTCCAATCCTGGGTATGCCCCGAGCTCGCGCACACGAAGATCGTCCCGCAAAAAACCAGTCGCTGTAAAAATGTGAATGAGGCTTTACGATGCATGATCGCTTTGGTCACTCCACGGTTACGCTTTTTGCCAAATTACGCGGCTGATCGACATCGCAGCCCCGGAGAACGGCGATGTAGTAAGCTAACAGTTGCAATGGGATGATGGTTAAAATCGGCGTCAAGAATTCCATGGTCGGCGGCACATAAATGACGTGATCCGCCAAGTGCTTGATCTCTTTGTCGCCCTCGGTGGCAATAACGATGATCTTTCCTTTGCGCGCCCGTACTTCCTGAATATTGCTGATGATTTTATCATAGGTGGAATCTTTGGTGGCGATGAACACTACGGGCATATTCTCATCAATCAGCGCAATCGGACCGTGTTTCATTTCCGCTGCCGGATAACCTTCGGCGTGAATGTAAGAAATTTCTTTTAATTTCAACGCCCCTTCCAGCGCCACCGGGAAATTATATCCGCGGCCGAGATAGAGAAAGTTCTGACTTTTGTGATAGGCGCGGGCAATTTCTTTGACGGCGTCATGATTCGACAAAATCTGGGCGACTTTCTTGGGAATACTTTTCATCTCGTTGACGATCTCTACGCCCTTCGATGCGCCCATGTTGCGCATGCGAGCGAGAAGCAGCGTGATGAGAGCCAACACCGTCACCTGTGAAGTAAAGGCTTTTGTGGAGGCGACACCAATTTCCGGACCGGCGTGCAGATAAACCCCGGCGTCGCTTTCGCGGGGGATGGTGGAGCCGACTACGTTGCAGATGCCCATCACTTTCGCGCCCTTGCGTTTCGCTTCGCGAAGAGCCGCGAGGGTGTCGGCGGTTTCGCCCGATTGGCTGATGACAAACATCACCGAGCCCCGTTCGATCACCGGATCGCGGTAACGGAATTCCGACGCGTACTCCACTTCCACTGGCGTGCGCGCAAATTCTTCGAACATGTATTCGCCGATGAGAGCAGCGTGCCAACTGGTGCCGCAGGCAGAAATCAGAATCTGCGGGGCATAAACCAGGGAGTCGAGCTCGTGGCGAATGCCGCCGAGGCGAGCGGCGCCTTCTTCCTGCAGCAGACGCCCGCGCATCGAGTCTTCGATAGTTTGCGGCTGCTCCATAATTTCTTTGAGCATGAAATGGTCGTAGCCGCTCTTTTCGATCTTCTCCAAATCGAAGGAAATCCTTTCGATCTTTTTATCGACCTCGAGATTGTCGATGGTTTTGATCACCACTTTATCGCGGTTGATAACCGCGATCTCGTTGTCTTCGAGATAGGTCACGTCTTTGGTGTGGCTGATGATGGCGGAGACGTCGGAGGCAACCACGTATTCATTTTCGCCCATACCTACCACCAGCGGACTGCCTTTGCGGGCGGCTACCAGCGTGTCGGGTTCGCTTTTGGAAATCACCGCGATGCCGTACGTTCCTTCCACCTGGCTCAGCGCCGCGCGTACGGCTTCCTCCAAACTAGTGCCATCGGTGTAATACTCTTCGATCAAATGCACAAGCGCTTCGGTGTCGGTTTCCGTGGTAAATTTATGTCCCGCCGTTATGAGCTTGGTTTTGATGGAAAGGTAATTTTCGATGATGCCGTTGTGAATCAACGCCAGCCGGCCGTGGCAATCAGAATGCGGATGGGCGTTGAGTTTGGTGGGATGGCCGTGAGTGGCCCAGCGGGTGTGAGCGATTCCCAATTTGCCGGAAACGTGATCGTCCTCGATCAGCTTTTCCAACTGCGAGATTTTCCCCGACTCTTTTTCGATGGTGATTTTGCCGTTCGTCAACACGGCGATACCGGCAGAGTCGTAGCCGCGATATTCGAGACGTTTGAGTCCTTCCAGCAAAATTGGCGTAGCATCCTTGTCGCCAATGTAACCGACTATTCCGCACATATGAATCTCTCCATAGATATAGGTTCTAAAGTTGGTGCCAGCCTAATTGAGCAGTGCAAGCCATTCGTGGCCGGTTAAAAACGACCAATAATAAAAAGATTATGCTTAAAGATCAAGCGAAAATTCCCCCTCCTTGTTTTGAAGGAGGGGGCAAGGGGGAGGTTCTCCAGATTCTTTCAGAACGCAATCAGGTCCTTATAAACATACGGTTTGATCTCTTCCCGCAAAGCCCTTTGCGAAACAACATCGACTTTGCAGCCTAATTTCTCTTCCAGAAAATTTCCCAACCCAGCGAGGTCAAACAAAGTCGCGCCTTCGAGAAATTCTACCAACACATCGAGGTCGCTATTTTTCTTTTGCTCACCCGCGAGAATAGGAGCCAAATACCCCTTTGAGTTCGGCCTTATATTTTCGGCGAACTTGGGGTTTCAGGGATTCGAGAGTTTTGAGGATTTGGTTTTTTGTCATTTCAATTGCCCATTTATCGGTAGATATTTCTTGACAATGGCTTCGACTTTTTCGTGGAGGTCTTTCATACTAAATTAATGTTCAGTTGAAAGGTTTGGCAATGGGCTTAAGGTTCAATAAACTCTTGGGGGCCTTTAGAAAAAAGATAAGCCCAGTTCACCTTTCCAACTCCCTTAAGATCGATTGGTACAGGCATCATTGTATGATCAAACCGCGACCCAAAACCTGCAACCCACGATAAAATTAATTCCATTTTAGTCTTCAGGAAAGGTAAGGAATTACTGTTCCAAGACATACCCATAGCACCACATACAGGATCGGGTGAAGAGAGTTTCTCAACACCGAGTAAGCGCTTGGCGACATGAATTGGCTCTCCAACGGTACTCCATTCTGAGTATCCTTTTCCCTTTAAGTGAAATACATTAACTTTTCCATAAGATAGACCAATTCTGTATTTATAGTTTGGTTCAAGTTCATATGCCAAATCATGCAGAGAACCCATGATAAAACCCAAAAATAATATCTCCTCAGGATTACTGCTTTCCTCGGTTTCTGGAAGAACAAACATTATTTCATCGCCGATCATCTTGTCTATAAATGCCTTACCTTCATACAAAATGTCTATCGTTCTAACCAGAAATGGTCGCAAGTAATCTGCAATCTGTCCTGGTGATTTACCGCTTACGACAGAGCTAAATCCCGCCAGATCAATAAACCCTACATAAGCACTGATATTTGCGTCGCCGTACGTCTGAAGGAATTTAGCTGAGGTTACATTCCCCTCTATCTATACCCTTCTTGACTATTTGACGGTGTGATTCTAATTGTTTTTCACCGACCCTGTGAAATAAATACGCAAACTGTTCTGCTTTACCAATACACATTGAAGGACCTTAACTAATCAAACAGCACACTTAATTGTGCTACTCCCACTCAATCGTACTCGGCGGCTTCGAGCTGATATCGTACACCACGCGATTCACGCCGCGCACTTCATTGATGATGCGGTTAGAAATCGCGCCCAGCAACTCGTAGGGCAGACGCGCCCAGTCCGCGGTCATGCCATCGAGGCTGGAGACCGCACGCAGGCCGACGACGTTTTCGTACGTGCGCTGATCACCCATTACACCGACGGTTTTCACCGGCAGCAGAACCGCAAACGCCTGCCACACTTGATCGTACCACCCGCTGCGCCGCAACTCGTCTATGAAAATCCAATCCACTTCGCGGAGCAGGTTCAAACGTTCCTCGGTGACTTCGCCTAAAATTCTCACCGCCAATCCGGGACCCGGAAACGGATGGCGTCCCAAAATGTGATCGGGAATGCCAAGCTGCTGGCCGACTCGCCGCACTTCGTCTTTGAACAATTCCCGCAGCGGCTCGATCAGTTTCAGATTCATGCGCTCCGGTAATCCCCCGACGTTATGATGGGTTTTGATAGTCGCCGACGGCCCCTTTGTGGACACACTCTCGATGACATCCGGATACAACGTTCCCTGCACGAGATACTCCACGCCGCTGATTTTTTCTGCTTCCTTTTCAAAAACTTCGATAAAAGTATTGCCGATGATTTTGCGCTTCTCCTCCGGATAAGTGACGCCGGACAATCGCTCCAAAAACAGACGCGCGGCATCGACCACGACGAAGTTGGTTTGGAAATA
>Ga0247727_10011257_pt1 | contig 15653 bp, 8 predicted proteins | sample WisWelCaveWW1625_FD_202498 | JGI IMG/M metagenome (GOLD analysis project Ga0247727, IMG submission 202498) | Biofilm microbial communities from Wishing Well Cave, Virginia, United States - WW16-25 | ecosystem: Environmental > Aquatic > Deep subsurface > Groundwater > Cave microbial mat | place...
AGTTCGGTCGTTCGTTTTCCACGGTGGGCCTGATGTTCACCGGCAACCGGCGCGATCTCTCAGCCGGCGAGCCGCTCACAGAGGTGTTGAATCGCCAGTCCTACTCCGGCAACGCGGATTGGAATCTCCGTTTTAAAGATGGCAAGTATGTTCTGCAAGGATTCGCTGGCTTTTCATACATCGATGGCGAGCCGCTGGCGATTCTACGCGTCCAGAGATCCAGCGCCCGCTATTTCCAGCGCCCGGATGCAAGCCACGTCCGAGTCGATTCTTCGCGGACTTCTTTGGCGGGTTATGCCGGTTCGCTCAGTTTTGACAAAAGAAGCGGACGGCACTGGTTGTGGGGAGCGGACTTTGGCGCGCATTCTCCCAACTTTGAATTGAACGACGTTGGCATTTTATCCAATGCCGACATCGTTTCGACGAGCGCTTACTTGACGTACCGTGAAAATACTCCCGGCAAAATTTATCGAAGCTATCAGGTACAGACTTTGCTTGCGAACGACTGGAATTTTGGCGGCAACCGCAAATTCACGATTCTGGATTTCAATACCAACGTTACCTGGAAAAATTTCTGGCGGCACGATTTTCATTTTCATTACAAATGGCCGGCGTTGAGCGACGATTTAACTCGCGGCGGCCCATTGATGGGAACCGCCGCCGATTGGCACATTGCCAGCACGCTGGCCAGTAACTTTGCCGCTAAAGTCCCATGGGAAATTGATCTGTCCTACATTCGCGATGAATTGGATGGCTGGACTTTTGACGCCTCGACTGATGTGACATTTAAACCCGGCGCGCGTTGGGAATTGTCGCTGGGGCCGGGCTATTTTCGTCAGCTAAAAAAACGGCAGTATTTTGACGAACTGGGGGGCGGTCGCGCCGAGACATTTGGCCGGCGCTACATTTTTTCTACTATCGAGCGCAGCGAGCTGGCGGCGGAGATTCGTCTCAATTATACTTTTACGCCCGATCTAAGTCTCGAGCTGTACGCCGAACCGTTTGTTTCCAGCGGGCGCCGCTTCAATCATGGCGAGTTGTTGGCGCCGCGCAGCAAACAGCTACGGCTCTATGGCAGCGATGGCACTACCATCGCGCCGAATCCTGACGGCTCCTTCACCGTCGCCGATGGCGGCGACACGTTCACTTTAAGCAATCTTGATTTCAACGATCGTTTCTTCCGCAGCAATGTTGTGTTGCGCTGGGAATGGCGTCGCGGCAGCACTTTCTTTTTGATTTGGCAGCAGGATCGTTTTTCTTCAGAGAAAAATGGCAGGCTTGTCACCCCGAGCCACTTGTTCGACTCGTTCAGCGCGGCGGGGGATAATTTTTTGGCGGTGAAGGTGAGCTATTGGTTACCAGTGAATTAAATGAAAATCCCGGAGTCTTTAAGACTCCGGGATTTGATTGTAAGTTCACACCGCCGGTTGTTTGTACAACAGGGCGGCAACGGCTCCGAAAATCATCCAGCCGATCAGACTGATTCCGCCCCAGCACCAGCTCAAATAATAGGGGAACCCGTTGATGACCAGCGGGCTGTAGAATTGTCCGAAGAATGACACCAGCCCGATAAAAAACCCGAATGTGACGCCGCCTTTGACGCCCGCGCCCCAGGTTGCTCGGGTCTTGCCAAACAGCAGCGCCCCGGCGATGCCAATGGAAATTGACACCACAAAAAACCAGAGCGGATTGGTGTTCATGGCAAAGATGGTGTACTGGGTGTAGGTTTTGCTCATGATGACGCCGTGCATCAAACCGCTGTAGAGATTGACTACGATACCGCCTACCACGCCTGCGATCAAGGCCTTTGTCCAGTTCATAACTCCCTCCGTTTGGTTAATGAATCGGTTTAGAAAACGCAATCACCAGCTATTGATTTATTCTATTTGTCATTCAGGAGGAACCTTTTTACTAATTCGCACATACCTCAAATTACCAAAAAATTCCATTTGGGATTAAAGGTGGCTATTAGCTCTTCCTTCTTTTCCCGGCTCAAATCTTTAATTTGTTTTTCCCTCTCGATGGCTTGCTTAATATCTGAGAAAAATTCGAAGTAAATTAGCTTATAACAATAATACCTTCCCGCAAATGTATTTTTCTTTCCTCTGTTTTCAAAGTGTTGTTGAATGCGCACCTTGAGGTCATTTGTCACGCCGGTATAAAGCACTGCTTTGCCTGGGTTAGTAGTGATATAAACATAGTAATTGCCTTTGATCGCAATACCCACCTGGAATCAAAAAAGGTTCCTCCTGAATGACAGTGCCCCTGCTGCAGAAATCATGACACCCCCAAAATCTCATCCAAATTCATGGGCAAAATCACCGTGAAGGTTGCGCCATTGCCGGGCTCGCTTTCCACTTTGATTTCGCCGCGGTGCTCTTGAATAATTTGATAGACGATCGACAACCCGAGACCGGTGCCCACGCCCACGCCTTTGGTGGTAAATCCCGGATCGAAAATTCGCTGCAAGTGTTCTTTAGAGATGCCCTTGCCGCTGTCCTTGAATTCGATATGAGCTTTGTTGTCGCGGAGGTAAGTGGTGATGGCGATTTCACCTTTGCCTTCGATGGCTTGTTTGGCGTTGATGAGAAGGTTGAGAAATACTTGGTTGAGTCTGCCCGGGAAACAGGAAATCGAAGGGAGGTCGCCATAGTTTTTAATCACTCTGATGTTGTGTTTGATTTCGTGATAGATGAGAGTAAGCGTATCCTCGATGCCTTCGTGAATGTCGGCGGTTTTAATCTCGGCTTCATCGAGGCGGGCGAAGCTGCGCAGCCGCCGCACGATTTTGGTGACACGCTCGCTGCCGGAGTCGATCACTTTGTTGGCGTCTTCGATGATCTTCACGGTGCCGTGCAGGTTGCGGTTTTCGGCAAATTCTTTTGGAAATTCTTTCTCCAAGGTGCCCTTTAGCTTATCCAGCGCTCGCTTCAGAGTGTCGTGCATGCTGTGAATGGCGCCAATGGGGGTGTTGATTTCGTGCGCGATGCCCGCTACCAGCATACCCAGCGAGGCCATCTTTTCTGATTGCACGAGCTGCGCCTGCGTTTGAATCAGGTGGCGGTTGGCTTCCGCCAGTTCATCGAGGAATTTTTTGCGCTCGGTGATATCGTGGGCGATGCCGATGTAGTAGAGAACTTTGCCGTTGTTGTCTTTCAACGATGAGGCGCTGGAGGTGTGCCAACGCCAGGTGCCGTTTTTATGCAGAACGCGGTATTCGATGCCGCTCTGTTTTTCGCCGGTTTCAATTACCTTTTTCAGAAATGCAAAGCAGGCTTCCACGTCATCCGGGTGGACAATAGGCGCGAAAGGCTTTCCAATAATGTCGGAAACCTCGTGTCCCAAAATGTCCGTGAAGTTGGGCGAGGCGTAAACAAACACGCCGTCGGGAGTGAGCGAGTAAATGATGTCGTTGGCGTTTTCTACGAGACTGCGGAAGCGCTCTTCACTTTCTTTCAGAGATTCTTCCGCCTTCTTGTGTTCGATGTAGCCGCCGATCATTTCCGCGGCGGTTTGCAGCAGTCGAATATCCTCCTCGCCCCAATCGCGCGCCCGCATAACGTCATCAAAGCCGATGAAGCCAAACCATTTGCCCGAGAGCTGGATGGGCAAGGCCAGAATCGACTGGATGCTTTGCGATTCGAGAAGCCCGCGCTCGACTTCAGGAAACGTGCTGATTTTGCCGTTGATGTGTTCGCCCCGTGACAATATTGCCTGCCAACGGGAGAATCCTTCTTTATAAGGCATATGCTGCAAAATGGGATTGTCGATTTCAGGGTGGATGCCGGGCGCGCGCACCTCGTGGGTTTGGCGTATGCACAGGCCGTCCTGGGCGTCTTCAAAATTTTCGAAGATGTAAACCCGTCCAACATCGGCGGCTCTCAAAAGATGGGTCAGCGCCTCTTTGAGAGCGTCTTCGTCACCGCGCCCTTCCAGCAAGGTTCTGGAGCAAGCTGCGATTCCTTCTTCATAACGCAGACGGTTGGCGAGCAAAGCCTCAGCCTCTTTGCGCTCAGTGATGTCGATGCCCGTCGCTACTACGTATTCGACTTTGCCGCTATTGTCCACTAAAACAGTATTGGACCAGGCAATGAGCCTGCGCCCGCCGTCTTTAGTTACCCAAAAGTTTTCGTTGTAATTTGGAAAATGTCCGGCCACAAGATTATCGAAGACCACTTCGACGCGTGGTTTTTCATTGGGCAGAAGGAAGATGTCCCAGAATTCTTTGCCCTCAACTTCCTTTGAGGAGTAACCGCTGGTTTCTTCGCAGGCGCGATTGAAGCGAATGATGCGGCCCCTGGTATCCAAAACGATGACCAGCGCGCCGGCGGTATCGAGCACGGCCGATACGAAATTGCGTTCCCGCCGCAGCGCTTCTTCCGCGGCCTTGCGAACTGTGATATCCCGCACAATCACCAGCACTTTGTCTTTGCCGCTCACTACCATGCGCGCCTCGTAATCGGGGACCGTGTCTTCAAAGGGCAACTGGTATTCAAAAACCTGAACCTGGTGGGTTTCGAGCGCTCTTTCTACGAAGAGCAGGGTTTGGTCCGCCAATTCCTTTGAGAAGATTTCGCGCAGGTGCTTATTCATAAAAGATTCGGGCGGAACATACAGTCCCATGTTGCTGCCGTCTTTGTAGTCTAAAATTTTCCCACTGCGGGAGATCTGAAACATCAGATCCGGAATCGCATCGAGCAAGGCGCTGGTTTTGGCCTCGCTCGCGGAGAGATTTTTGACGAGTTGGGCCATCTCTTCATTTTTCGCTTCCATCTCTTCTTGCATCGCCAGCAGTTTGACATTAGAGTTGGCCAGTGAGTAGGCGGACTTTTCCAATTGCTTGGCTTTGGCGCGCATTTCTTTGTTGGCGCGGCGCAGTGAGCGGGTGCGTTCGATGACTTTTTTCTCGAGGTCTTGATAGGCGCGAATGTTCTCCAGCGCCAGCCCCACCATGTTGGCAAACATTTCGAACCGCGCCACGTCTTGCTCGTCCATTGCGCGTTCGTGATACTGCATATTGCCGGTAATGACGCCGATGGGTTTTTTGTTGACGCGAATTGGCGCGATAACCATGGCCCGCGTGCGGATGAGTTGACCTTTTTCCCGAGGCCAGCGCGGATCGGCGTTGAGATCCGGTATAAAAATGGTTTTGTTCTCAGCGTAGCTTTCCCAAAAATGCGGCGGCAATCTGAAATCCTTGCTTCTGAATCGGCTAAGGAATCGCTGCACCAGCTCCGGTGGATCTTTGGCCATGCAAAACGAGCGAATGCCTAATTCGCCGTTTTTCTCCAGCATCAGCGACGCGCGATCAAAATCCAGCGTGTAAGTGAGCAACTCCGGCACCTTGTCCATCAACCCATCTTCGTCATAGATCTGTGTAAAACGGTTGGAAACGGCGTTGAGGGCTGCCAATTGTCGCGTGGCGTATTCCAAACTCTGTGTTCGCTGCTCGACCAGTTTCTCTAAATCTTTGGAGTACTTCTGCAGCTCTTTTTTGAGCACGTTGCGTTTGGTCACTTCACGAGCAATGCCATCTTGCCGCAGGACTTTGCCGTTTTCGAAAATCAAGCGGCGGTTGACTTCGAAGTCTTTCACCTGGCCGGATTTGCTCACCATGCGAAACTCGATGGTTTTAATGGCGTGGTCGCCGCTTTTCATAGCCGCTTCAAAACCCTTGCGCACGCGCTCGAGATCCTCGGAATAAATGTAATCGAAAACCGAGGTGCCGACGAATTCATACTGCTTGTAACCCAGCAGCGCCTCACCTGCCGGACTAACGCTCAAGAATTCCCCTTTTTCATTCAATGAATAAACGATGTCCGGCACAGTGTCAATGAGCATTTGCAGGCTCGAGTCCGCGTCGGTGAGGATTTTCTGAGTCCGTTTTTTTTCGATGGCCTGTTTTATGGTGGCGATGATCGAGTTAACCTCCAACGGTTTCAGCATGATATCGGCGGCGCCAGCTTTCAATACCTTGATGGCCGCATCCACACTGCCGTGGGCGGTCAGAATTATGACCGGTGTTTCAGGATCGAATCTTCTCAATTTGGCGAGAAGCTGCAAGCCATTCATGCGCGGCATGTTGAGGTCGCAGAGCACGACATCATAAGAGTTTGGTTTGAACACTGCCAGCGCCTCTTTTCCCGAGGCGAGGGCTTTTACGATAAGCTTTTTCGCGCGCAGCATTTTGGTGAATGTAGCACGCTGTCGGCTGTCGTCTTCGATGTACAGAACGCGAATTTTTGCTTTAACCATCTTCGTTTTCACTGGGGATCGTGAGTAAAAATTTTCGCTAAATAGTAAAATTTTTTGCAGTCAAAATCAACGAAAATTCCGTACAAAGTAAAAGATGCAAATCATTTTTCTTTCTTAAAGTTAAGTTAAGTGGCTGGCCGGGATTTTTTCTTGTTTTTGCTGAAAATTTATCTTATATAGTGCTGGCGTTTAATGCAATCGAAACCGCAAATGAAATCGTATATCTTCGAGTTTTAAGATTGAATCGTATGCCGAATAATGAAAAATATGTCAACCTGCTGCGGCTGCTTTTTGGAATGATCGCGGCGTATCTGCTCGCACTCGGCGTTGCGAATTTCTTCCGCTTTGCCACTTCCACCACCGATGAAAACTGGTTTCGCAGCTCGCCTTCGAATTTATATTTTACGAAAAGCTTTGCCGTAGAGAAGCGTTTTTCGAAAGATGCCGCTGCTCTGGATTCGGTGCTGGTGGGGGATTTGCTGGTGGCAGTGAACGATCATAAATTTCAGAAAGGCGATTCCGTCAATAGTGTTTTAGGAGAGATGCTTGCCGACTCAAGTTTCTATTTGAGAGTCCTGCGTCCGTCACTGGATAAGCAACTCACTTTCATAGCGCACCGCGCCATGTTCCCCGACAGTTTTCTGGTGACTATTCCACCTTCGGTGTATATTTACGAGGTCATCGCTGGCGGCGCTTCGGAGATGGCCGGCATAACGCCGGGCGATGTCGTTTTCCGAATCAACGAGCAATTCTTTAAAGACGCCGCTGAAGCCGACAAAATTCTCCAACAAGCCGAAAGCGGCGCCACCATCACCTACAATCTCATCCGCAATAATCGAGTGCTAACGATCCCGTTAACGGTGGCCAATTTTGGGATCGGTGTATCGGTGCTGATAATTTTCTTAACCGGTGTGCTATATTTGGGGGTGGGCGCATACATTGTATTGAGCCGCCCGGATTTACGCGCCGCGCAATTAGTCGGGCTGGCGATGATCGCCTTCGGTTTTTTCTTTATGGTGTTCACGACTCAACGCGATGTGGTTTTTGATCTCTTTGCGAAGACCAGAAACTTTACTCTCCTCGCCAGCCTGATGTTTGGCCTGGCGTTTTGGCTTCATTCCAAATGCCATTTCCCGCAGGCTCGGCCCGAGCTGCTTGGCCGTCCCTGGCTTTGTCGACTTCCTTATTTTGTGGCCGGCGCCGTTTTCACTGCTTTTGTTTTGAACTTAGCCAAAACCCAGTTTTGGATAATCTTCATTGAGGCCTCTGCTTTAGTCATTCTCGGCGGACAGCAATTATTCATTTACTTGAAGTTTCGCGGCAGCCGAACACAAGAGTATCTCAAACTGCGCCGCCCGATTTTCTGGACGGGATGGCTGGCAGGCGCCGGTGTGTTGGCGATTGCGCTGTTTCTAAACCTCAACAACGTTCATCGCCAGGTGGGTTACGTTGGCATACCGCTGCTTTTTATTCCACTTGCTTATCTCTACACTATTGGCCGCTATCAGTTACTTGGCATCAATGTTCGTATACGACGCAACATTCAATACCTCATTGTTTCGAGCGTATGGATTGCCGTGCTGATTGTTCTCTTCATGCGCGTGTTCGTGATGCTGCCCGAAATTAATATCACCATTCCTAACATTCATTTCACCGGCAAATCAATTGTCATTTTGGATGAGCCGCCCTCGCCGCAGCTGCGTGATTTTATCGAAAAACTTTTATTGATGTCATTCTCAATTATCCTCGTGGTGATCACTTATAAAATTGGAAAATTAGGGCAGGTGTTTATAGACCGGAGATTTTTCCGAGAGCGCCAAGCCTACAACCGTGCGGCTGGCGCATTAACTGAGGTGATGACCACGCAGTTGAATTTGACGGAGTTGTGCCGAGGCATCGTCCGCAAGTTGGCGCGACTGATGCAGTTGAAACGCGTTGGCATTCTGATTTATCGCGATGAAAAAGAGTGCCGCCATCATGATGCCCATGGCATGGATGATACTGGTTGGGAAGAAACTTTCACAAAGTATAACAACCAGCTGATTGATGCGATTCAAAAATTTCGCAGCGAATCGCGTTTCAGCACCGAATACCTGCCCAACGATTTGAAAGAAGCCTTCCTGAAGTTAGGGATTCGGCATATCATTCCCATTCGTTTCAAAGAAAAGCTGGTGGGAACGTTGTTGATCGGCGAGAATCTTTCCGAGGTGCCGCTAACCATCGATGATTTGACTTTTCTCGCAACTATAGCCAAGCAATCCGCGGTGTCGATTGAAAATGCTTTCCTTCACGAGAGTCTCGCTGGGCAGGAACGGCTGAAACACGAATTGGAGTTGGCGCGCCGTATTCAAATGGCTTCGCTGCCGCAGCGCACACCGGAAATTCCGGGTCTCGATATCGCTGGCAGTTCCGTGCCGGCGTTGGAAGTGGGAGGAGATTACTTCGACTACCTCAATGGCAGGCCCAATGAAATCACTATCATCATCGGCGACGTCAGCGGCAAGGGCACTTCCGCGGCGCTCTACATGTCTAAAATTCAGGGCATTTTGCGCTCGCTGAATGAATTCAATCTTTCGCCGCGCGAACTGTTTATTCGCGCCAATCAGTTGTTGTCTAAAGATCTGGATCGCAGTTCGTTCGTTACGGCTATTGGCGCTGCCATTGATTCCGGGAAGCGTCATTTGATTCTGGCGCGCGCGGGACACCTGCCGCTGTTTTACTACCACGCAAAAACCGGCCGCGTGGAGTCGGTGGTTCCCAAAGGTTTGGGCCTGGGACTCGACAAAAACGAAACCTTCGCCACTGAACTCGAAGAGCAACTCATTCACTACCAGCCGAACGATGTATTTCTTTTTGTCACTGACGGTGTCACTGAAGCTAAAACCAACAACGGCCTCGAATTTGGGGAAGAGAAGCTCACCAGGATTTTGGAGGCGAATTTTGCTTCGAGCGCCAACGAGATTCGCGATCGGGTGTTGGCAGAAGTGAAGCGTTTTGCCGGTAACTCGCTGCAGCACGACGATCAGACCGTGGTGGTGGTGAAGGCTATTTAATCCGATGATCGATGATCGACAATTGACAATTTACTACCAACTAACTACTGACGACTGACAACGGACAAACTCATGTGCCGCAACATCAAACCACTTTTCAATTTCGACCCACCTGCCACCGATGAGGAAATTCAGGCGGCTTCTTTGCAGTTCGTTCGCAAGTTGAGCGGATTCACCAAACCGTCTAAAGCCAATGAAAACGCGTTTGAACTCGCCATTGAAGAAATCTCCAAAATTGCACGCGAGCTGCTCGATTCGCTCGTGACCCAATCTCCGCCGCGTGACCGCGAAACCGAAGCCGCCAGAGCTCGTGCTCGTTTTGAGAAGCGTTTCGCTCCACAAAGCGGCTGAGTGGTAGTGGATACCTGTGAGCTTTTTGAGTCGTTATCAGATTTCTGATGTAACCAACGTTCGGATATTTTCATTGACTCGATCTGATTGTTTTGTTATATTACGACCGCTTTTTTGAATACGTTCCAGCTACAAGTTCTTGAAAAGTTTCGATCAGGAGGGTATAGCTCAGCTGGTAGAGCAGCGGCCTTTTAAGCCGTTGGTCGAAGGTTCGATCCCTTCTACCCTCACGTTTGCGTCGTTAGCTCAACTGGCAGAGCAGGGGCCTCTTAAGCCCAAGGTTCGGGGTTCGATTCCCTGACGACGCACCGCTGCCGCGAGAAAGTCCACAAAGGTGGACTTTTTTGTTTTATCGCATGTGGTATTCACCATCCATTCAACAATTCTCCGTCCTCTCAAAGATATGGATTACCTCAGAATCCAATTCATTCAGACAAAAAATTGATTCTTGACTATTTGTTCTTTTTTCGTTATTGTTCTTTAAATTGTTATGGGTGGAATGTACTTAATGATTTAATCTGGTGTTCAAGCTTCTTCAATCAAACGAACACTTAATTTGAAACGGAGATGCTGCACCACCCTTGATTTTACTTCACGCCGACTATGTGATATTTCGCCAACCCTATCAAGTTCGATTTACAGCGCCGTCATAACCGGGTTCGCAAGAAACGTCATCTTCATATCGAACCGGAAAAGTTTGTTAGCTCATCCAATATAAGAAACCATCGCAGGAATTTATTTAATTGGGAAGGAGGCTACCATGGCTATCAGTCGTCGTACAGAAAAGGCCTTCGTCAAAGCCGCAGATATCGCGTGGAAATCCTTCCAGGCGGTGAATACGCGTCTGCCCGAAGGCAAGCCATTTCAGCCGAAATGGGCGCCGCGTCCTTTGCTCAAAAGCTACGAGCGTTCAAAGCCGATTTTGGGATTTCCCCGCGAGACGGACTCGCTTTGTCCAAAGTGTGTGCAAGAAGTTCGCGACGCCATCATTCGCGGTGAGCGCGATCTTCAGGATTTGGTGGCAGAGCATCCGGGCGAAATCAAAGCGATGATAGTTGAGGAAGATGGCAAAATCCTCATGAAGAAAACTTGCGAAGTTCACGGCCATTTCGAAGACACCATTTCTATCGACGCCGAATTTACCAAACGCATCGAGAGTCTTTTTCCCGGCCGTGATTTTAAAACCGTTGGCGACGATCTGGTTCATCGCCATGGCAGCTCCTCCATCAAATATGGCCGCGGCTCGGTGATGACCATTGACCTCACCAACCGCTGCAACATGATGTGCAACCCTTGTTTCATGGATGCCAACCAGGTTGGCTATGTCCACGAACCCACACTCGATGATTTAAAAGAAATTCTTGATCGCTCCATTTCGTTTAAGCCCAAGCGCCAGTTGGCGCTACTTTTCTCCGGTGGCGAACCCACGGTTGCGTCCACGTTTTTGCCGATCATGCGTTACGCGACCGAAATTGGTTATTATGCCAACATGGCAGCGACTAACGGCATCCGCTTTGCGCAGGATCCAGATTTTGCCTTTGAAGCCTATGATGCCTCGTTGAACACCGCGTACCTGCAATTCGACGGCGTCGGCAACTTAGCGAATTCACATCGCCAGATCGGTAACCTGTTCGATGTCAAGCTGCAGGCCATTGAAAACTTGGCAAAAGCAGGAATCAGTATCACCCTGGTTGTGACGCTGGTAAACGGCATCAACAACGATCAGGTTGGACCGATCATCAAATTCGTCATGGAAAATTCCGACAAAGTTAGCGCTATCAGTTTCCAGCCGGTGTCGTTTAGCGGCCGCGACGAGGACATCAGCGACGAACGCCGCCAGCGTCAGCGCTATACACTCTCGCACTTGGCGCATGATGTGAAAAAGACTATGGGTTTTTCCGAACCATTGCGGGATTGGTTTCCGCTCTCTTCGTTGAGCGCGTTCACCTCGGTGGTGGATATGATGAATGGTCCGAACACCGAGTGGGGCGGACTGAATTGCTCGTGCCATCCAAACTGCGGCATCGCAACGATTTTAATGGCGAATAAGCGCACCGGCGCGTGGGCGCCCATTTCCGAGTTTTTTAATATGGAGCAATTCTTCAAAGACATTATTACTATTTCGGACTCGGCGCGCGGCAAGACTTTGACAGCCACCCAAGCGGCGCTGGCGTTCGCTCGCAATTATATTCCCGAAAAAGCGCCGGCGGGCTTCAGCATCCGCGAAATGATTCGCCAGTTCGATATGCACTCCGGCGGCGCGGTGACCGGAGAATATATTGAAGACCCAAGGGAAAGAAAGAAGAATGAGTGGTTTCCGTTGTGGGTGGGTGGTATGTGGTTCCAGGATCTCTGGGTTTACGATTTTCGCCGCACCGAAATGTGCGTCATTCCCTACGGGACGCAAGAAGGAGAGATTTCGTTCTGCGCATATAACACGGGGGTGGGTTGGAGACAAATTATCGAAAATATGCACATGACTTCCACAACCTCCGAGTGGTTCAAGACGCGCGGCCGGCATAAGATTTATGCCGGCGGCCATAGTGTCGATTTACCGGCGTTGCCACATACCTTGAAGGTCCTCCAAGAAGAATCCCATAATGGAAACGGGAATGGTCATCCGAATGAAAATCGGAATGGTAATAGCGGGGGTGTGACTCCCAATGTGATGTGTTCTGCAGATGTCATGCAATAGATGCAAACGACTTCAAAGCAAAACGGCCATTGGATCGCTTCAATGGCCGTTTTTATTTAAACCTTGCGAACATTGAACGCGATTCGTATATTCGCCTCGTGAAGAAAATCAAATTCAACCCCCGTTCCTTTCTCAAAATCATTTCGGCGCTCATTATATTCGGCCTCTACTGGTATTTCGTCAATCAGAAGCTGATTTCCGAATCCACTTCCCAGATATTTGGCTTGACAGGTTTGTTCGTTCTGATAAGCTTTTCAACGGCATTTTTTCCGCTTCCCGCCAATCTGCTGGTTTTAGGCGCGGTTAAAAATAACGACCCGTTTTCCGTGAGTATTATTGCCGGAGGCGGTACGGTGATAGCCTATTTACTCGAATACATATTTTTTACGTTGCTATTCAAATTCCAAAAAGTGGCGAACTTCAAAAATACCTGGCTCTACAAAGTTTCCGCTCCACTTTTTGACCGCCATAGATTTTTCATTTTAACATTTGCGTCGTTTCTACCGATTCCTTCCGAGCCGCTGCGAATCTACGCCATTACAAGCCAGTACTCTCGGGCAGGCTACATAATGGCTGGATTGATTGGTCGCATTCCGAGATATTTTCTTTTGGGCTACTTTGGGAGAGACTATGTTAATTCGATCTGGTTTATGGTGGGAGTGATAATTTTTCCGGTAGCCTTTCTTGCGGCCATCCGATTATGCGTTAGTGTCTACTATCGTCTCCAAAGAAGAGCGCAGCAACCGCACGTACCAGCTTCCGCGAATGTTCCAGTAAACCCCTCCGAATTTAAATCCGCTGGGTGAGTGGACGGCTCAATTTGATAAAACTTGGCAGTGATTCGCAATTTATTGTCATTAATTAACAATTAATTGCTTGACATTGGCAACAAATTATAGTAGAATATGACCGAATTTGGGAGCGCTCCCGTCCAATATTTGCAGGGACGCACAAAATAAAGCGGCTGTATCGCGACACCATCCGTTTTATTTTCTGAAGGATCAGAAAAAAGGCACAGCTCATTGAGACCTGTGCCTTTTTATTTTTGGGTCGTTAAGACTGCGCTGCTGTCATCGCCTGCAGTTCAGCGATGACACGTTTCTGGCGGCGTGAAATACTGAGAAGATAGATGAAAAGAGCAACCCAGACGATCGTATAAGCCGCAAATAGAAAATTGATGCGGTAATTGAATCCCGAACCCGCAATGGCAATGCGCGGGCTTTTCACAGAACCATCTTCCGACTTCACTTCCAGAAAATATTCATAAAAAGAAAGATTCAACGGCGACTCCCCACCTAGTAAGACTTCATATTTGCCGTCGCTGATTTCCACGTTGCGGTGAATCTCTGACCACAATGGCGTATCTGCCTGAGGCCGCTGATAAATGCTGAAGACCAAATCGACGACACCAGTGAACGGCGCCGCATTGGCATTTTTCAGCATACCCTGGTAATGAACCAGCCGGGGGACTTGAGCACTGACCACGCTGCTCAACGCGACGCACATCGTAAAAATCCAAAAGGCTAGACGTAGTTTCATCGAGAAATTTTTCCTTCGTTAGATTTCAATAAGCAATTTGTCGTTTCATTTCCGAAACCGCGATCACGGTTTTCTGCAGCCTGACGCGCTGAATGAGAAGATAGAAGAAAAGCAATGTGAACGTGAACAGGCTGAAAAAGAATGCAATCCTCATGTCGGGATGAAGCCCAGAGCCCTCACCGCCAGCGATGACTGGACTGGGATGGATATCGCGCCAGAGACGGATGGAAATATAGACGATCGGCACGTCCACAAAACCGACGATGCCGAAAACCGCGGCAAACCGCGCGCTGCGCTCCTCGCCTTCCACAAAATTGCGCAACATCAAATAGGCCAGATAAATGAACCACAGCACCAAAAACAACGTCAAGCGCGGGCTCCATTCCCACCAGGTGTTCCAAACTGGCCGCGCCCAAATGGGACCAGTGATCAAAACCAGCGTGGCGAAGATGACGCCGATCTCCGCCGCGGAGCTGGCGATAACATCGTACTTGCGGTCTTTCTTCCAGAGGTAATAAATGCTGCAAACGAACACCACGAAAAACGCCAGAAACGATACCCACGCCGACGGCACGTGAAAATAAAAAATTCGCTGCACGATTCCCATCGAGCGCTCTTCGGGTGCGAATATGAAAATCAGATACAGATTGACCAGCATCGCTGCGAAAAGCAGCGTTCCCAAAATGATCAGCCAACGATTAGTGGATGGACTTGTTTGCATCTCAATCACTCTCCTTTCCATTCACGAAAATTTCCCCAAAAGTGTCATTTCGAATCCCGTGTTTTTTACGGGATGAGAAATCTGGCGACCGCGGGCTGCGTGCTCAACCAGATTTCTCGTCGCTTCGCTCCTCGAAATGACTGGCTAATAGTTTATTCCTCAATAACGTATTCAAACGTGAGCAATGCAACAATCAAAAAGATGATGTCGAATGCAACGATGATTTTCAGCCAACCCCACACCACGCTCCAATCCTCTTCCTGAAAAATGGCGGCGGTGGATTGCACGGCGCCGAAAATCACCGGAATAAACACCGGAAAATACATGATCGGCAGCATGATCTCGCGCGACTTTGTGTTCACCGAAATCGCTGAAAACAACGTGCCGATGATCGCGATGCCGGCCGTGCTCAAAAAAATCACTAGCAGCAATTGGCCAATCGAGTCGATCAAATTCAGATCAAAAAAGATCGCGAAGATCGGCAGTACAATCATTTCCACCAAAATAATAAACAGAAAATTCACCAGCGATTTGCTGATGTAAACTGCGCTACGCGGAATCGGCGCCAACATCAATCCCTGCAAGCAGCCTTTGTCAACTTCATAAACGAACGAGCGATTCAATCCGAGCAGGCTCGCGAAAATGATGGTCATCCAGAGAATACCCGGAATCGCTTCGCGCAACGCATCACTGCCGGGGGGAAACGCGAAATTGAAAATGACCGACACCAGCAGGCTGAACACGATCATCGACGACAGCATCTCCTTCGTGCGATATTCGGAAAGGATATCCTTCCAGAGGATGGCAGCTACTTGAAGGATATATTTCCGGAGAATGGTGGCGGTTTCAAGGATATCCTTCCAGTAAATGGCAGCTATTTTAAGGATATAATTCCAAGGGATGGCGGCGATTTTCGCGATCACGCTTGCCGTCCTCCGCCGACCAGCTCGTAATAGGTCTGCCGAAATGATTTTTGATCGATTGCGGATTGGCGTTCATCAAAAACGATTTTTCCGCTGTTCAAAATCGCCACGCGATC
>Ga0247727_10011258_pt1 | contig 15653 bp, 13 predicted proteins | sample WisWelCaveWW1625_FD_202498 | JGI IMG/M metagenome (GOLD analysis project Ga0247727, IMG submission 202498) | Biofilm microbial communities from Wishing Well Cave, Virginia, United States - WW16-25 | ecosystem: Environmental > Aquatic > Deep subsurface > Groundwater > Cave microbial mat | place...
ATCGTGGATTTTCATGCGACAGAGAAGGGAGTACGTAGCATGGCTGCCGTCATCATGGCGTATGCGGGGCGAGCAATTCAACGATGAACGCGGAGCGATGAACGATGAACTAAGAAATCAGTTTGGTAGGCTGTTCCGTCTTTCGCCTTTATACTTCAGCGTTCAGCATTCATCGTTCAGCGTTGACTGTGAAGCCTCTTGCGTCGGTCCATCGGGGTGTGCAAAATTGAGGGGTACGCGCTTCGTCTAATTGTCCTGGGGAGCTTGAATGAGTTCACAGTCCTTTCTGAATCCTCCAGATACTTTCTTACATCGCCATCTGGGCCCAACCGACGCCGACATCCAGGAGATGCTGGCGACGCTGGGGCTCAAGTCGCTGGATGCCTTGATCGATGCGACCGTGCCGGACGACATCCGCATGCGCCAGCCGCTCACGTTCGGTACCCTCCGCGGCGAGCATGATGTCCTGGCCGAACTGCGGGCCATGCACGACCGCAACCAGGTGTTCCGCTCGTTCCTCGGCATGGGCTACCACGATTGCATCACGCCGGCAGTCATCCAGCGCAACGTCCTGGAAAATCCCGGCTGGTACACGCAGTACACGCCCTACCAGGCCGAGATCTCCCAGGGCCGGCTCGAAGCGCTGCTGAATTTCCAGACCATGGTGGCGGACCTGACCGGCCTGCCCCTGTCGAACGCGTCCCTCCTGGATGAAGCCACCGCCGCCGCGGAAGCCATGGCCATGTGCCTGAACATTTCCCGGCGCGACACCGCTGAGGGCCAGGAGAAGCACGACTTTTTCGTAGCCGCCGATTGCCACCCGCAAACCATCGCGGTGCTTCAAACACGCGCGGAACCGCTCGGCATCCGCCTGCACGTGGAGCGCCACGACGGCGTAAATTTTAAGAAGAACCTCTTCGGGCTCTTGCTGCAATATCCGGCGACGGACGGCACGATCCGGGATTACGAAGCGTTGATCAAGCAGGCCCATGCAGCCGGCGCGCTGGTTGTCGTAGCAACGGACCTGCTCGCATTGACGTTGATCAAGCCGCCCGGCGAATCGGGCGCGGACATCGCCGTCGGCTCCACCCAGCGGTTCGGCATTCCCATGGGCTTTGGCGGGCCGCACGCGGCATTTCTATCCGCCAAGCAGGACTATGCCCGCCAGATGCCGGGCCGCATCGTCGGCGTCTCGAAAGACGCGCAGGGCAAGCCGGCCTACCGGCTCGCGCTCCAGACGCGCGAGCAGCACATCCGTCGCGACAAGGCCACCAGCAACATCTGCACGGCCCAGGTGCTGCTGGCCATCATGTCCAGCCTCTATGCCATCTACCACGGACCGGACGGGTTGAAACGCATTGCCGAGCGCCTGCACGGCCTGACCGTCGTGCTGGCCGAGGGATTGCGGAAACTGGGCTATGAGGTCGGGCCGGTGCCGAGCTTCGATACGTTGCGGATCAAACCGATGGGCCGCGCGCCCCACCAGGCTGTGGACCGGATCTTCGCCCGCGCGAACGAGCGGCGACTGAACTTCCGCCGGTTTGACGACAATTCGATCGGCGTGGCCCTCGACGAAATGACGACGGCAACGGAAATCCAGACCATCTTTGAAGTCTTCGCCGGCAGTAAGGCGGTGTCGTTTACCGTGAAAGAGCTGGCCGAGAAGGTGACGCTCGGCTATGTCAAGAACTTTGCGCGGACGAGCAAGTACCTGACCCACGAGGTGTTCAACCGCTACCACTCCGAACACGAGATGCTGCGGTACATCCAGCGGCTGCAAGACAGGGACCTCTCCATGGTCCATTCGATGATTCCGCTCGGCTCCTGCACGATGAAACTGAACGGCTCGGTGGAAATGATCCCGGTCACGTGGAAGGGGTTCGGCCGCATGCATCCGTTCGCCCCGGGTGAACAAACACTTGGCTACCACGATTTGGTTCGGCAATTGGAAGACTGGCTGGCGGAGATCACGGGCTTCGCGGCCGTGTCGCTGCAACCGAATGCCGGCTCACAGGGCGAGTATGCGGGGCTGATGGTCATCCGGGCCTATCACCGCCATCGTAAGGAGGGCCATCGCAAGGTCTGCTTGATCCCGACGTCGGCCCACGGGACGAATCCAGCCAGCGCGATAATCGCCGGCATGACCGTTGTACCGGTGGCCTGCGACGACAAGGGGAACGTGGACCTGGCCGACCTGGAAGCCAAGGCCAAGGAACATCACAAGAATCTTTCGGCCTTGATGGTGACTTATCCCTCGACGCACGGCGTCTTTGAGGAAGGCATCAGGAAAATTTGCCAGATCGTGCATGCGCACGGCGGGCAGGTCTATATGGACGGCGCCAACATGAACGCGCAGGTCGGGCTCTGCCGCCCCGGTGACTTCGGCGCGGACGTGTGTCATCTGAACCTGCACAAAACGTTCTGCATTCCGCACGGCGGAGGCGGTCCCGGCATGGGCCCGATCTGCGTGGCCTCGCATCTCGCCCCCTATCTGCCGAGCCATCCGCTTGTGAAGCTCGGCGGGGCCGATGCCATCGGGCCGGTTTCAGCCGCGCCCTACGGCAGCGCCAGCATTCTCGCCATTCCCTGGGTCTATATCGCCTTGATGGCGGCGGACGGGCTCACGAAGGCCACCAAGGTCGCGATCCTCAACGCCAACTACATGGCGAAACGGCTGGAGAAGCACTATCCGGTGCTCTATACGGGTAAGAAAGGCTTCGTGGCGCACGAGTTCATCGCGGACGTGCGGCCCTTCAAGGAGAGCGCAGGCGTGGAGGCGATGGACGTGGCCAAGCGGCTGATGGACTATGGTTTCCATGCGCCGACGGTGTCCTTCCCGGTGCCGGGAACCTTGATGATCGAGCCCACCGAGAGCGAATCGAAGGCCGAGCTGGACCGGTTCTGCGAGGCGATGATCAAGATCCGCGCGGAGATTCAGGAGATCGTCGAGGGCCGCCAGCCGAAAGACGACAACCTTTTAAAAAATTCTCCGCACACGGCCGAGATGGTGACGGCCACGGACTGGAAGCATCCCTACACGCGTGAGCAGGCGGCGTTTCCGGCGGCATGGACGCGCGACCACAAGTTCTGGCCCTCTGTCGCGCGGATTGATAACGCCTATGGCGACAGGCACCTCGTCTGCACCTGCCTGCCGATAGAGAGCTATCAGTCCTAGGGGACTGGCTCCGGCCGTAGCCCGGGGCGAAGGCTGGTGCCTGTCCCTTTTTCAAGAGAAGGCGGTCTGGTCAATCCCCTGTGCTCGCAGAACGCGCACGATCAGAATGTGCTCGTTCCATGCGCGCAGTTGGGGATTGACCAGACCGCCCAACAGCCGGTCCAAAATAAAAAATGAAACGGGGACCGGTCGCTTATAGACCGGTCCCCTTTCTCGCTTCGCTCACCGTATCCTTGCCTGCAGGCTGTCTTGAGCCGCCTGTAAGACTAACTGCTTTTCAGGATTCCTTATTTCGCGTTGTGCGTATAGCTTTCGCTGAGTAATTTCGCTAGACTTTGGGCATGTCTAAGCCTTCTCTTGAAACAAATCAAATATTCGAGGATGAGGGAGCATTCGCTCCCATTCCTGATATCCCCACGGATTCCCCTGAACTCAAAAAGATTGAGACGTTAAATCGTGAGTCTGAGCAGCGATGGAAAGATAAACTGATTCTCGAAACGGCACTTTCTCGTTCATTAGTAAGCTTCCAAGCCAACAAAGCCAGGGCGGTTTATCGCTGGTTTAAATATAAGGAAGCTTTCTCTGCTGAATTGGTGGAGTACATCCTTAACCGCTATCGTCTTTCCAAGGGCACCTTGTTGGATCCATTTGCGGGAAGCGGTACAGCTCTTTTTGCCGCCGGCTCATTCGGAATGCGAGCTGAGGGCATTGAGTTGCTACCCATCGGCCAGACGGTAATCGCAACAAAGCAACTCATTGATTGGGAAATTCAACCAAAAGACATAGAGCGACTAGAGTACTGGCTCCAAGAGCGCCCCTGGAAGAATCATGCTGTTGCGAAGCCAATAAATGAACTGCGAATTACACGAGGTGCATACCCACAAGAAACTGTCGATAGCATGGGGAAGTTTCTCGATGCTTCCGAGCAAGAAAGTCTGCACGTAAAGGCCGTTTTACTCTTTGCCCTTCTCTGCATCCTCGAATCCATCAGTTACACCAGAAAAGACGGACAATATCTCCGTTGGGACTATCGTTCCGGAAGAAGACTGGGGAAGAAAATTTTCGATAAAGGTGAAATCTTACCCTTCGATAAAGCCATTGCCGATAAATTGCAGGAGATTGTCACCGACCTTCATGCTGCCGAGACTCCGGAAGACTTGTTTAGAACGGTTCGGTTGCGCACTGAGATTCTCTTGCACACCGGGTCATGTCTCAACATTTTACCAAGGCTCGAAGCCAATTTTTACGATTGTCTTATAACTTCCCCGCCATATTGCAATCGCTATGATTACACACGAACTTACGCCTTAGAACTTGCGTTGCTCGGAGTAACTGAGGAAAGTCTGGCCACGCTTAGACAGAAAATGCTTAGTTGCACGGTTGAAAACAGAGCCAAGGACCTCTTGGCGCTGAACCCGAATTGGAAGCCTGCAATTGAAGCCGCTGATAAGCATGAACTACTCCAGGCTATTCTTGAGTATCTCGAATCACAGAAGGAACTCGATCTTTTAAACAACAATGGCATTCCACGAATGGTTCGGGGCTATTTTTACGAGATGGCTTGCGTTATTGCTGAGTGTGCCCGCGTGCTGAAGCCTGACGTACCACTCATTATGGTTAATGACAACGTGCGTTACGCAGGTGCAAGTGTCTCTGTTGACATAATTCTTTCTGAGCTTGCGGAGCGCTTGGGCTTTGTCGTTGAACAGATACTGGTTCTCCCAAATGGCAAGGGAAACAGCAGCCAGCAAATGGGCGTGCACGGACGTGAATCGTTGCGGAAATGTGTCTACATTTGGCGAAGAGTCTGAGTGAATGGCAAAGCCCTACCTGCAGCATCTCAAGTCCAGTAAAGACCTCGAAACCACCTATGAAGCTATTCGGGCTGGGTTTGTGGCTCTGGCCCTAGAAAAGAATCGGCGTGCTACTCCTTTTGTAGCGCAGGCCAGAGCACTAAAAGCCGCGGCTTCGAAAGCAAAAACGCCTTCGGGTTTGCTCACGATTGAGGATATTCAACCGGCGTTGCTGACTGCCGCAGGAGTCTCCGACAAAGCCATCACTCATTTTGAGGAATCGGACAAACGTGAAGCTGTAAGCGGGCTCATCAAGAACTTTTTGGAACCCGCCGGTTCCAGCTTTGTCGAAGAACTCGTCTTCCGATTCCTTCTCACTCGGGGAGATACGCTTGGTGGATCAATGCGAAACATTGGTGGGTTCATGGCACAGAAGAAACTCACGCGATCCATCATTGCCCACTTAAAACTAGCTGGGAAAACGTGCCAGTGGCTTCACTCAGAGACGAACACATGGGCAAACATTCCGGAAGACGATACCGATATCGAGCTTCACATTCGAGGCTTATTTTGGATGTCACCTAAGGGACCTCGGACGCTCGTCTATAACCTCACGGTTCCTTTTTTTCGCAACAATGTCGACTTCTCCTTGTTCAAGTGTCGGGCTGAAGACCTAACAAAAGATAAGCACAACGATCCTGCCGCTTACATTGCCTTAGGGGAGTTAAAGGGAGGCATTGACCCGGCAGGCGCGGATGAACATTGGAAAACAGCTCGTACCGCTCTCAACAGGATTCGTGAAGCGTTTGCCAAACGCAAGCACAAACCCCACACTTTCTTCATCGGCGCTGCCATCGAGGCAAGAATGGCTTCTGAAATCTGGACACTGCTTCGACGTGGAATTCTTGAGAACGCGGCAAACCTTACCGATGAAGACCAGATTGCTTCCGTCACGCGCTGGATTTGCAGTTTGTAGCGGGAGCAGGAACCGAAACTGCGTCGAAACCTTTTCTTGTGGTATGTGGTTTCCTTTTTGATCGGCCTACTTTTCTTGCTAGTCAGTCTCGCACCGATCTTTGCCGCTGAATTCACCGGCAAGGATGGGGCGCCGATGGTGCTAATCCAAGAAGGCCCGTTCCTGCGCGGCAGTGCGGAGGGCCAGGGCGATCCGGATGAGCGGCCGCAGCAGACGATTACGCTGTCCGCCTTCCAGATTGATAAATACGAGGTCACGAACCGCCGCTACCAGGCTTTCTTGAAAGCGACGCAGCATCGGACGCCAGAACATTGCTGCGACCCTTCCTACAATCTCTGGAAGGGAACCGAGATTGCCCTCAAGCTGCTCGATCATCCTGTCGTGAACGTGGACTGGCATGACGCCGTCGCCTACTGCACATGGGCTGGCAAGCGCCTGCCGACGGAAGCGGAATGGGAAAAGGCGGCGCGTGGGATTGACGGCCGCGAGTATCCCTGGGGCAACCAGCACGATCGGATGCGCGCGAACGGTGTCTCCTACTGGTCAGGCACGGACTTCGGCTCGCCGGAAGAAGCCAAGGCCTGGTGGGGCAGCGAAAACGGTGTGGGAGTCATCGCCACCAAGGGTGTGCAGGGTATCCTGACCGTTCCGGTGACCGAGTTGGAGAAAGGCGCGACACCTTCCGGTCTCATGCACATGGCCGGGAACGTCTGGGAATGGGTGGCCGATTGGTACGACCCGAAGTCCTACGAGAATATGGAAGAGCGCAATCCCAAGGGGCCGGAGGGTGGCGAGTTCAAGATCCACCGCGGAGGCTCCTGGCTGAACCACCGGGGCCTGCTACGTAGCGCTGTCCGCGACGGCTCGCGGCCCACGATGAGAAATCACGGCATCGGCTTTCGCTGCGCAAAAAATCCGTGAGGCGCTAGATGTTGCACATTTCTCACCACGTTGCGATTCCAGATACTGAGATCGACATCCATGCGGTGCGCGCGCAGGGTGCCGGCGGACAACACGTCAATAAAGTCTCGACGGCCGTTCATTTACGATTCGATATCGCCGCATCCTCCTTGCCCGAGTTCTACAAAGAACATCTGTTGCTGCTGAAGGATCACCGCATTTCAAAAGACGGCGTGATTACCATCAAGGCCCAGCAGCATCGAAGCCAGGAGCAAAATCGAGAGGATGCCCTCACGCGGCTCCGAGAACTCATTCAGCGCGTTGCCATCCCGCGCAAGAAGCGAAAAGCTACGAAGCCGACCAAGGGTTCGAAACAGAGGCGTATCGAACATAAAAAGAAGCGGGGGCGACTCAAGGCACTCAGAGGAACCATCGATTAGCGTCTAGTGCCTCGCTTGAAGGCGTCGCATGCGCGCGGTAGAGTGAAATCATGGACACCATGGACCGCAGACAGTTCCTAGTTCGTACCGGCCTGGCGCTGAGCGCCGGACTGCTGACCGGCACCCTTCCTCTTCCCAAAGCCCTGGGGCAAACGACGGCGTCGCCGCCGCCCAAGCTGGATACCTGGGAAGCGGTGCGCGATCAGTTCCTGCTGAAGCGCGACTGGATCCACATGACCGGATTTCTGCTCGCCTCCCACCCGGCGCCGGTCCGCGAGGCGATTGAGCGACACCGGCGCGGATTGGACGAGGATCCGGTGACCTACTGGTTTGAGAACGAGGAACGGGCCGAGGCGGAGGTTCTTCGCGCCGCCGCGGATTACCTCGGCGCGCAACCGACCGACATTGCGCTGACGGATAGCACGACGATGGGCCTGGGCCTGCTCTACGGCGGCCTCACGCTCTGGCCCGGCCAGGAAATTCTCTCCACGACCCACGACCATTATTCGACGGAGACTTCCCTGCGGCACAGAGCCGAACGGACGAATGCCTCGTTCCGACAGGTTCCGCTCTACAAAAAACTGGCGACTGTCTCAAAAGACGAAATTGTCGAATCGCTCGTCAAGGCCGTGCGGCCCAATACGCGCTACCTAGCGGTCACGTGGGTGCATTCGAGCACGGGGCTCAAATTTCCGATTCGCGCCATGGCCGATGCGCTGGCGACGATCAACGCCAAACGCAACGAGAAGGATCGTGTGATCTTCTGCGTGGACGGTGTGCACGGGTTCGGCGTGGAGGACGTCACCGTGGCGGATCTTGGCTGCGACTTCTTCACGGCCGGCTGCCACAAGTGGATCCTCGGCCCGCGTGGCACAGGCGTGGTCTGGGGCCATCCCCGCGCCTGGCCCTTCGCCAACGCGACGATCCCCACGTTCAGCATTGATGCCTATAGAATCTGGATGAAGGAGAAGCCGGAGCATGCGGTGCCCCGATCCGCCATCATGACGCCGGGCGGGTTCCATTCGTTCGAGCACCGCTGGGCGCTGGATGAGGCGTTTAAATTCCACCTCGCGATCGGCAAGGATCGGATCGCTGCGCGGATCCATCTGTTAAACCGTCAACTCAAGGAAGGTCTGGCAACGATGACGCACGTGACGCTGCACACGCCGATGGCGGACGACCTGTCGGCCGGCATTGTCTGCTTCGACGTGGAAGGGATGGCTCCGGAACAGGTCGTCGAGGCGCTCCGTCAGAAAAAAATTCTCGCCAGCGTCACGCCCTACGCAACCAAGTACGCCCGCCTCGCCCCGAGCCTGTTGACGTCGCCGGAAGAAGTGGACAGCACGCTACGCGCCGTTCGAGCGCTTGCGGCTGCATAACCCTCGCATGATTCGAGGACGCTTCGCCGTTTTCTGTCAACCGTTCTATACCTCTCGCGTTCTAGAAACATAGTGCCAGATGATCTGGGCGGGTCTAGGGGTGTAGCGGATGTGCCCCGTTGCACAAGGCCCCATCTTCTTCCTCCTCCTGTGAGGTGGGGCGCCCTCCCCCCGCCTGGATATAAATCAGGGTGAGCGAGCTTAACTATTTGGAAGAACGCTGGCGAAGGTAGACCGACTGAAGACCCACGATGGTCTTGGCGTCGCGGATGGTGCCGTCCCGTATCCACGAAATGGCTTTTTCAATAGGTGTTTCAATGACTTCAAGCACTTCATCGTGGTCAAGTTTCTGAGCAGTCTTAATGAGATTGGTCGCCTTGAACAGGTGCATGACTTCATCGGTAAATCCTGGCGCTGTAAAAAACGTTTCCAGCCTCTCAATGGTTCCGGCGCGATAGCCGATTTCTTCCTCCAGCTCACGCTCCGCGCAGAGACGTGGGTCTTCGCCGGGATGCAGCTTGCCAGCCGGAATTTCGTAAATAAACCCTCCTGCAGCTAATCGGAATTGCCTGATCAGAATGACCGTGCGCTCGTCCTTCATCGGCACGATCGCAGCCGCGCCTGGATGCCGGACGACTTCGAGCTCAACCGTCGCGCCGTTTGACAGGGTCACAGTCTCCAGATTGAGCGTAACGACTTTGCCTTTAAAAATGGTTTTCACCATCGCCTCCTACTTCCGTTTATAGAACGGCGGCTTGACGCAGACCGCATCCTGCAGGCGGCCGCGGATATCAATCTGAAAGCGAGCGCCCGGTTCGCTGAATGCCGTCGACACAGAGGCGAGGCCGATCCCCTTCTGCAGACGTGGCGAGAGATTGCCGCTTGTCACGACGCCGATGTCTTTCCCGTCGGCCAGGACCTTCATCCCGTGACGCGGCACGCCCTTTTCGATCAATTCAAATCCGACGAGCCGTTTCGCAGGACCTTTCTCTTTTTGCTCAACCAACACTGACCGGCCGACGAACTCCCCTTTACCGAAATCCACGGCAAAGGCGGCGTTTGCTTCCAACGGTGTGGTCTGCTCGTCCATGTCGTTGCCATAGAGCAGATAGCCCACTTCCAAGCGCAGGAGATCCCGTGAACCGAGCCCGCAGGGCTTGATACCGGCCTTCTCGCCGGCTTTCATCAACGCTGCCCATGCCGCCTGGGCAGACGAAGAGGGCAGATAGAGTTCATAGCCGACTTCGCCGGTATAGCCGGTCCTGGATACGACCCCCTGCGCGCCCAGAATGGCGGTTTCCAGACATTGGCGCGGCTTCAGCCGATCGGCGGCATCAGGACAGATGGCCCGTAAGATCTGCGGGGATTGAGGACCCTGAAGGGCAATCTGCGCCAGATAGCTGCTTTCATCCTCGAGGCGGACGTCGCCCTGCGGGGCCTTGGCGCAGAACCAGGAGAAAATCTTTTCCCGATTGGACGCGTTGATGCAGACAAGAAACCGCTCTGGAGCCAGCCGATAGATAAAAATATCGTCCTTGATCCCGCCGGAAGAGTTGCAGACCATCGAGTATTGCGCCGCCCCGACCGCCAGCGGATCAGGATTCGTGGTCGTGACCTGTTGGAGAAACTTGACGGCATCGCGGCCTTCGACGGTCAGACGGCCCATGTGGCTGACGTCAAAGAGCCCGGCGGCCGTCCGGACGGTCTGATATTCATCCACTACGCCGGAATATTGAATGGGCATTTCCCAGCCGGCGAAATCCACCAGCTTGGCCTGTGCGGACACATGAGTTTGGTACAGCGGCGTGCGTTTCATCGGCTCAGCGTCGTATCAGGCAGGTTCGACATCCGGTTCCGAGAACAGTGCGACGCTGGCGGTATAGCCGTGAAGAAAATTGCTGCCCCCCACGGGGCCGATTTCCCCCTGGGCGAAGAATCCGGCAGTCGGCACATCGCCGGCCCGCTCTTTCAGAGTAGACACATCATGATGGGGACGCCCGAACAACCCGCGGCCGCGCCCACAGCAACTGAACACCAGCGCACCCAGCGGCGGCTGGTGATGCCGGGCCCGCTCCGCCGCCAGCATCAAATGCAGATCCTCCGTCGCCGACTTGGCATCCCGCAGATGGAACTGGACCGTTTGCCCTTCCTTGACCACGTCGCCGATGGCAACGCTGCCTGTCCGCTGATCCGCGCCGATCAGATTCCGCACCAGAAAATCGCCGCGCTCGAAACGGTTGCGCTGTTCATTCATCACCACACCGATGTGCAAGGCGCGCTGGGCCAGGTGCCGCTCCTCGTCGCTGAGCGATGCGAAGAGAGCCTTGAGCCGTTCCAGCGCCGGGATGCCGCTCAACTCGTGGATGACATTATGCTCCGCCCTGGTCACCATGTACCGCTCCCCGATCGGCCGGCATCCCTGCGAGACGACTGTCCGGACGGCGATGGGGCCGGAAAGGGCCACGCCGACCAGACCTCCATCGTAGACCTGCCCATCGAGCACCATGCGATTGTCGCCCTGGTCACGCCCGCCGCCGGCCAGTCCGCCGATCGCCGGCGCGCCATGGCACCGATCCGCAATCAGCGAGAAGACCTCGTCCATGGGCGTGGAAAATGGATCGGCCAGCAAGAGAAAGGACCGGCCCTCCGGGGACTCGTCGATCCGGCCTGGCCAGCCGGTCATCGACACGCCATACTCATCCTGGTCGGCCGACAGGCGGAAGGATTCCATCGAAACGCCGGGAAGGCTGGCTGTCCACAGCGTGACGGCGGGAGCGCTTTCAATTTCCTCACCGCCGCCGATGACACCTTCGCCGGAACAGCCGATCAGCAGGCGGGGAGACACCTCTTCTCGTACGGCCTCGACCAATGCCTCTGCCGACTCGGCATACTGCGACGAAAAGAACAGGCAGGCTAAATCGGCTTGCTTCCCTTGGAGGTCGCGCCGGACGGCCTGGCCCACGGCAGTCCCTGCGATGCGCGAGTCCGGCTCTCGCGAAGCTGCGGCTGCGAATTTTAATGTGGTGTGGACCTTGCTCGGCATCGGTCTCTCTTCTGATGCGTCGGTCCGCGCGCCCGTTCCCGTTATCCGGGAAGATTGGCCCGATCGCCCCGTTCGGCCTGCAGCTTCTTGTGGTACCGCCACATATAGGAATGGTAGTCGTCGAGTTGCGCCAGGAGGTAATGCAGTTCGGTGGGATCTTCGGCCTCCAACGCTTGAACCAGTCGGTTCTTCAAAAAATCTGAGAAGGCCTGTGTCTTGTCGATGGCCGTGACCTGCTTGAGTCCGCCGCCCATTTGATACTCAGTCATGATGCGTGACCTCTTGTTGTCCGAGTGGATATCTGAGCCTCTCGTCAAGCATAGACAGCCCCTTCAGGGAAATGCAAGGCCGCTTATTTGGCTGCGGGCAGCAGCGCGCGCAGTTTCGTCAAGGAAATGGCTTCCACGCGATGGCCGTCCCGTCCCACGGTGGTGACCGCCATCGTGAGGGCGTTGAGAATCGCCTCTTCCGTAGCCTCGACGGTCGCGCTCAACAGCGGATTAATATGCGCGTCGGACAGATGGGTCATGGTGAAGGTGTGATCTTTCGGGTAATGAGGCACGGTGTTCCCGGTCGAAAACGCCAGCATGAAATCTCCGCTCCCGTGCCGGGCCGTGGAGCCGGTTCGTGCCAGCCCCAGTGCGGCCCGCTTGGCCAGCCGACCCAATTGACGGCTGTCCAGCGGCGCGTCCGTGGCAATGACAATGATGATCGAGCCTTCGGCGCCGGACGCCGCGCGTTCGTCGCCCTGGTACATTCGCCCCACCGGCACGCCGGCGACCGTCAGTTCGTCACGGCGTCCATGATTGGCATTGACGAGCACGCCGACGGTATAGCCGCCTTCGCTCTCAGGCAGCCGGCGGGATGCCGTCCCGATGCCGCCCTTGAAGCCGTATGACACCATGCCGGTTCCGGCTCCCACGGCCCCCTCGGCGACGGGACCGGTCGAGGCGCCGTCCAGCGCGGCCATAACGTCTTGCTCCGACACATGGCGTCCCTGACTATCGTTCAGGCGGCTGTCGTCACATTCGGCCACGACCGGCGTGAGGGTATCGTCGGTGATGCCGATCTCAGGATAGCGCTTGATCATCCAGCTCATCACCCCGTTGGCAACCCGCGGCACATTCAACGTGTTTGTCAGCGCGATGGGATATTCCAGGAATCCCGACTCCGCGACCCAGGCCAGACCGGTCATCTCGCCGGTGCCGTTGAGCACGAACGATCCGGCCGGTACTTTCTTGTGCCAGACGTCGTCACGCGGCACGATCACCGTCACTCCCGTGCGCACCGGTCCTTGGCCAGGCTTGAGCTTGCCCTCGCCTTTGCTCAACGTCACCTGCCCGACTTTCACCCCTGCGACATCGGTGATGGCATTCAGCGGCCCCGGCTGATAGCGTCCGATGGCAATGCCCAACTCCCGCGCGCGCTGCCGGGTTTCCGTTGATTCGGCGGCAACGCCATGTTCTGCGCATAAGCCGAGCGCAGCCAGCGCCAGCCAGATAATCACTGCGTGTCTCATTGTTTTCGGATCAGGTCTCATGGACGGATCCTGGGTGAGGGACGACGACGCGCATGGCCGGATGCTCGGCTTGCATGGCGGCCGCCAGGGACAGTGCCTGTTTTTCCTCGCCATGAACGACGAACACCTTGCCCGGCAGCGGGTCAATCGCACGAACGTATGCCAGCAAATCGTTGCGGTCGGCATGGGCCGAGAGGCCGTTGAACCGCATGACCTGCGCGCGGCGCGGTGTCGGAATGCCGAAAATCGGCACCACATCCCAGTTCTCGACCAGCTTGCGCCCCAGTGTATGCTCCGCCTGAAATCCGACGATCGCGATAACGTTGGCTTCGTTCTGGATGGCATGCTTCAAATGGTGCAGCACCCGGCCGCCTTCGCACATGCCGGAAGAGGCGATGATCATGCAGGGTCCCTTCATTGCATTCAGCTTCTTGCTGTCGTCCACCGACGACACATAGCGGATGTACCGCGCTCCAAAGGGATCGCCTTCCGACGTGAAGGTCTTGAACGTTTCCTCGTCATAACACTCCGGGTGCTTGCGAAAGATCTCCGTGGCCTTGGCGGCCAGCGGAGAATCGATAAAAATTGGGAAGGGCTCGATCTTTCCCTCGCGGACCAGCGCTTTGATCCGCATCACGATGTCCTGGGTCCGTCCGACGGCAAAGGCCGGCACGATAATTTTGCTCTTGTGCGCCTTCGCATGCGCCACGAGTTCGATGATTTTGTGCTCCTGCGACGCAGTCGCCGCCTCATGGACGCGGTCGCCATAGGTCGATTCGATGATGAGCACGTCGCAGGGCGGCGGCGGGGCCGGATCCCGGAGCACCGGCATCTGTTTCCGTCCCAGATCGCCCGTGAACAGGATCGTCTTCGTGCCGCCCTGCTCGGACACGGCCACGCGGACGGCGGCCGAGCCGAGAATGTGGCCGGCGTCGTGGAACGAGGCCTTGATGCGCGGATGCACGGTGACGGCGTCCTGATACTGCACGCCGACAAAGCGGCGCGCGATGTCCTCGACATCGTCCGTATCGTAATAGGGCGCCCGGCACTGTCTCCCCCGGCGGCCTTCTTCCTTGTTCACATACCGGCAATCGTTTTCCTGAATTCGTGCCGAATCCTCGAGCAGCACACGGGTCAGGTCAGCCGTCCCTCCCGTGAGAAAGACCTTGCCCGCAAAGCGGTGTTTGGCCAGCACCGGCAGCGCTCCGCTGTGATCGATGTGTGCATGGGACAACAGGACGGCGTTGACGGATTTGGGATCAAACCCGAGGGTACGGTTGCGCCTCTCGGCCTCCTGGCGGTTGCCTTGAAACATCCCGCAATCCAGGAGCACCTGGGCACTGCTGGTCTGGAGCAGGTGCCGGCTGCCGGTCACCGAGCGGGCCGCGCCATGGAAGGCGATTTTCATTTGGGAGGGGCAACTCCGTGGTTCTTTGCGATGAGGTCCCAGGCTTCCTGCGCTGTTTCCGCATAGTGGAACAGCTTCAGGTCTTCCTCTCCGATCAGGCCTGCCTCGACGAGCGCCGACCAGTTGATCAGCTTCTCCCAGAAGGCCTTGCCTATCAGGACGATCGTCAAACCGGTGACTTTGCCGGTCTGGAGGAGCGTGAGGGTCTCGAACAATTCGTCCAGCGTGCCGTAACCCCCAGGGAAAGCCACCAGCGCTTTCGCCCTGAGGAGAAAATGCATCTTCCGGATGGCGAAGTATTTGAACTGAAAACAGAGCGCCGGGGTAATGTAGGGATTGGGCGCCTGTTCATGGGGCAAGGTGATATTGAGCCCCACGGACTTGGCGCCCACATCGGCCGCGCCCCGATTGGCCGCTTCCATAATCCCGGGTCCGCCGCCCGTGACCACCACGTAGTCGCAACGCCCGTCAATCTGACAGGTGGATGACACCAGCCGGCCAAACTCTCTGGCTTCATCATAGAACGGGGCCAGTTTCACTTGGCGGCGCGCCAGCTCGGCCGCCCGTTGAAGCCCCCGGTCTTTGGGTTTCCTGGCCAGCGCCGCGTCAGCCTTTTTCACACGCGCCTGCGCCTCAGCCGGCTCGACCAGCCGGGCGCTGCCGAATACGACAACCGTCGACCGGATGCCTTCTTCCTGTTGAATAAGTTCCGGCTTGAGCAATTCAAGCTGAAGGCGCACGGGCCGCAGCTCGTCACGATTTAAAAACTCGAGATCCTGATCGGCACGGCAATAGGCAGGCGAGTGAAGCAGCGCGTCCGTGAGTTTACCGGGATCCTTGGGAGCCTTGCCCATAGGGTGTGATTATAGCGGCCTCGCAGAGGGTCAGCAACATGAGATGACCCGACCGTACGGCCCACGCCAAGCCGACAGCCGCTACTTCTCGGCCTCTCTGGTCGGCAGCAGTCGGAATTGACCGATCTTCCTGTTGAACGCGAACCCGTAGTCGCGGGCGACCCAG
>Ga0247727_10011259_pt1 | contig 15653 bp, 16 predicted proteins | sample WisWelCaveWW1625_FD_202498 | JGI IMG/M metagenome (GOLD analysis project Ga0247727, IMG submission 202498) | Biofilm microbial communities from Wishing Well Cave, Virginia, United States - WW16-25 | ecosystem: Environmental > Aquatic > Deep subsurface > Groundwater > Cave microbial mat | place...
CATGACGATGGGCGCACTCTCCCAGCACTTGCCGGCGGGCGAGTATCGCATCGCCGCCGCGCCGCGCGAGTTTTCACCGACGCTCATCGCCATTGCGTGGGGCCTGGGAGCATATGCGTTCGAGCGCTACAAAAAGCGCAAGCGCCCCGCGCCGAGCCTGTGCGTTAGCGAGGGCGCCGACATGGGAGAAGCCGCGCGCATTGTCCGCGCCGCTTGGCTGGCGCGCGATCTCGTCAATACGCCAACCAACGATATGGGGCCGGAGCATTTGCAGGCGGCCGCAGAGGCGGTCGCACACGAGCACGGCGCCGTTCTCGAGGCGATCGTCGGCGACGACCTCATCACGCAGAACTATCCCTTGATCCACGCGGTCGGACGCGCATCGCAGCACGCGCCTCGCCTCCTGCATCTCACATGGGGCGATGCGGGTGCGAAGAAACTAACGCTGGTCGGCAAGGGCGTTTGCTTCGATACGGGCGGGCTCGACCTCAAGCCCTCGACAGGCATGCGGCTCATGAAGAAAGACATGGGCGGCGCCGCACACGCGCTCGCACTTGCGCAGATGGTGATGGACGCCAAGCTCGATGTGCGGCTCGAACTATATCTGCCGGTGGTCGAGAACGCCGTGTCGGGTAATGCGTTTCGTCCGGGCGACGTGATCAGGAGCCGCAAGGGCCTGACAGTCGAGATCGACAACACCGACGCCGAAGGGCGTCTCATTCTCGCCGATGCGCTGGCGCGCGCGTGCGAGGATGAGCCCGACCTGTTGTTGGATTTCGCGACGCTAACCGGCGCTGCGCGTACTGCGCTCGGGCCCGACATCGCGCCCTTCTACGCCAACGATGACGCCCTTGCTGAGGCGTTCACACGCGCCTCCGCGGAGATGCTCGACCCATTGTGGCGCATGCCGCTCTGGGATGCCTATGACGGCGAGATGGATTCACCGATTGCCGATCTCAAGAACACCGGCGACGCCGCATTCGCGGGTTCCATATACGGCGCGTTGTTCTTGCGCCGCTTCGTGACAGCCCCGGCTTGGGCGCATTTCGATATTTTCGCGTGGGCGCCAAAGGAAAAGCCCGCCCGTCCACAGGGGGGAGAGGCGCAGGGCCTGCGGGCAAGCTGGAATGTGATCAAGGGCCGACTAGGTTAGTCATTTCGCCTTCCCCACAACATCTTGTGGTTCCGGGCTTGCAAGGACTACCAAATCAGCGAATCCTCTCACTTGCGATTCAACCAAAGGGGAGCGGCATGGAGCTCGTCCAAACACAAGTGGAAGCCTTGGATTTGTGGCGTCGGGTTACCGTCACCACGGTGCGTTCGGAAGCCCCGGACCTCACAGCCCGGCAAATGGCGGTGCTGATGACGGTGCGGCTGCAGCCGGCGCCACACACGGTGCGCGGCCTCGCTGCGGCGCTGAATGTCGGCAAACCGGCGATTACACGCGCGCTCGATACGTTGTCGCGGCTGGGCTTTGTGCAGCGCCGGCGCGACCCCAAGGACGGGCGCAACGTTTTCGTGGAGCGCACCGACAAGGGCGATGCGTTCCTCGATCAATTGGGCGCCACAATTCTCAACGGCGAAGCGCCGCTACGTCGCTTCGAGCTTGCTTCGTAGTTCCGTTCCGAAAAAGAAACGGCGTCTCGCTCTCCGCGGGACGCCGCCTTTCGTTTCGGTTCGTAACGGCGTGATCAGCTTGGCGCGGCGGCGCCTTCTTCCGCAGGCGCTGCCGCTTCTTCTGCAGCGGGTTCCGGAAGGGGCGCCGGCAACGGCACATTGTTAGGCGAAATCGAGCGCAGATACGCGATCATCGCAACGCGATCTTGCTCGTTGCGCAGGCCGGCGAATGTCATGCGCGTGCCGCGCACGTTGGTCATTGGCGATTGGAGGAAATCGTTGAGCGCCAAGTAATCCCATGCACCGCCATGCGCGCGCAGGGGGTCGGAATAAGCAAAGGCCGCGTCGCTGGCGACTGAACGGCCGAACGCATCATGCAGATTCGGACCTGTTCGCGCCGCTCCGCCCGCATCAAAGGTGTGGCAAGAGGCGCATTGCGCCGACACGCGCTGTCCGCGCGAGACAAGTTCGGCAAGCCCCGCGGCGTCAGCGAACAAACGACCGAAATCCGGCGGGCCCGCTGGCTCCTCCGCCGCCCCGCCGCCAGTCGGCTCAATGACGACCTCCGGCAGGTAGCCCGCCTTCTCCGGATAGTGCGATTCAACGATCATATCGGCGCCGATGCCCACGCCCATCACGCCAAGCACCGAGGCTAGGACCGCCCCGGCAATCGAATTGAACCGCAAATCGCTCATTGTGCTTCGCCCTGGCCTGAGCCTTGATGAATGACCGGCGGTTTATGGCCTGCGTCGAGGGCCGCGCCAAGGCGCCCGCCCCGGCCTGCACTCACAGGCCTTGCGCGGCGAACCGCCGCACGGCATCGGAAACGCCATGAACCCGATCATCGTGATCCCCGCCCGCATGGCCTCGACGCGCCTGCCCGGCAAGCCGCTCGCCGATATTCACGGAGCGCCGATGATCGCGTGGGTGATCGCATTGGCGCGCGAGGCCCGTGTCGGGCCGGTGCTGGTTGCGGCAGCCGAGCATGAGATCGCCGAAGCCGCGCGCGCCGCCGGCGCCGAGGCCGTGCTCACCGATCCTGAATTACCCTCCGGCTCGGACCGTGTGCACGCCGCGCTCGCAGCGTTCGATGCGCGCGGGCGCTACGATGTCGTGGTCAATCTGCAGGGCGACATGCCGACAATGGCGCCACACGATGTGGCGCGCGCGGTGACCGCGCTTCGCGCGAGCGCCGACATCGCGACGCTCGTTTCTCCCTCCGCCGATCCGAGCGATCGCGACAATCCCAACATTGTGAAAGCCGTGCGCGCCGCCGATGGGCGCTGCCTCGCGTTTACACGCGCGCCCGCACCTTGGGGCGAGGGGCCGATCGAGCGCCATGTCGGCATCTACGTGTATCGTCGTGCTGCGTTGGCGCGTTTCGTTGTCGCTCCCCCGTCCCCGCTTGAGAAACGAGAGAAGCTCGAACAATTGCGCGCGCTCGAAATGGGCATGAGCATCTACGCCGACGCGGTGGACGATTTTCCCAAGGGCGTGGACAGTCCCGCCGATCTGGAGGCCGCGCGCGCGGCGTTGCTGCAACGAAGATAAAGCATCGGACCTCACGCCCGTCGCCAACGCCAGACTATTGTGAAACACTGAAGGTCGGCAGGGAGCCTGGGATGGTCGATCGTCGCGTCGTGATGAGTGGATTGCTGGCTGCCAGTGCGGGCGCCGGTCTCCAGGGCTGCTCAACCGCCAGACTCCTGAGCGAAGATGAAGCTTACGCGCTTGGCCGTGAGGCCTACCGTTATGGCTTTCCCCTCATCTATTTCGGACGGATGCGCCACCTGCGGGTCGGGACGGGCGATGAGGCCAGCGGCGTGCGCCAGCGCGTGGGCGCCTGGGCTCACCTTCGCCAGGTCGTCACGCCCGCCGTCGCCGGGGCGCCGCAAACCGACACGCTTTATTCGCGGCTGTGGGCGGATCTGAGCCGCGAACCGCTGCTGTTGCGCATTCCGCGCATGGATGGTCGCTATTGGAGCATCCAATGTTGCGACTTCTTTGGCGTCACCTACGCCATGATCAACCGACGCAACACCACCGGCAGCGTACTGATCGCTCTCGTTGGGCCGAATTGGCAGGGTCGCTTGCCCAGCAACGTGAGCGCCGTGCATCGCGCGGCAATGCCTTGGACGTTCCAACTCATGCGCATGTATTTCGCATCCGAAGCCGATCGCGGCAATGCGATCGCTTTGCAGCAGGGCTTCTCCGCCACACCGCTCTCGGCCTACGGCCAAAGCGAGGCCTGGCAGGCGCCGCTCACGGATGTGTTCGCGCCGGCCGAACGCGCGAGCGATCGCCTCGCGGACTTCAAGCTCTTACAGCACATGTGGCGCGAATGCCCCCCACCGCGAGCTGACGAGCAAGAGGTCGCCCGCTTTGCCGCTATTGGATTGTCGCGCGATTCAAGCATGAGCGTCGAAGAATTTCCTGCCTCGGTGAAAGAAGCGCTTGCGCGCGCGGAAGCAGATGGACTGGCCGAAATTGTAGCCACGACGCGAAATATGCCCGGGCGCCTCAGCGCCAATGGCTGGTCTCTGCCGAACTCCCAGATCGGACTTTATGGCGATCGCGACTATCTCTACCGCGCCGCAATTGCCTTGCTGGGCACGGTCGCAACCCCGATCAGCGAGAACATTTACACGCTGCTGCAGCGCGACGGTTCTGGCGAGATGCTATCGGGCGATCGCCGCTATGAGTTGCGCTATGATGCCGACAACATGCCTGAAGCCGACGCCTTCTGGTCGCTGCATGCATACCGTTACACCTATACTGTCATCCCCAATGCGCTGAACCGGTATTCGATCTCCAATCGCACCCAAGGCCTCCGCTACGGCGACGACGGATCTCTTACGGTCTATCTTCAAGCTGAAGACCCAGGCGGTGAGAGATGGGCCAATTGGATACCGATCAATTTGCCGGGTCAGCCCTTTTTCCTGATCACCCGCGCCTACGAACCGCGCGGACGCATGCTCGATCTGGGCTGGCCCGGCCCGCGTTTGCGGCAGGTGAGTTGAACGCTGCTTGTGCAAGCCGGCGCTCCATGGCCTTCATCATCTGCCATCGGTCTCTAGAGAGCACGTTCCGTCCTGGTTGAATCAAAACAACTCCGTCATTCCGGGGCGGCTGAAGGCCGAACCCGGAACCCAGGGCAACCGGCGCGTTGTTGGTCCCTGGGTTCCGGGCTCTCGCTTCGCGAGCCCCGGAATGACGGAGCAAATGTGTGGGCACTGAACCAATCTGATCGCGACAGTCTTAGCTCGTCCGCCGCCACACTCGCCGGTCTTCAAGGGTCCAATTGTGCTCCGCGTCGATATCAAATGACAATGTCAAGTACTCATCGCCCATCTCTTGATTGCGGTGACCGGTTCGCCAAGAACGCCCGTCTGGCAACCAGAAGGTCTGTTCGAGCAAACCCTCGCCATTCTCCCATCGGGACTCACCCACGCCGTAGGCGCCGGATTCACCCCATTGCTGCACGATAGCGCGCCCTTCTCCCGGATGCCAAAACTCGCGAAAAGTCCAATACTCCGTCGCTTCGACTCCATTCTCGACGCCGTACAAGCGCCCGATCAAGAGGTATCCATTGCTAGCCGCGCGCCATTCCATCCCGAAAGCATCCGGCACATTGGGATCATGTTCGCCAGGAGGGTTGGGCGTCAGCCACCGGCCGCCGCCACGGCTGATGAATTCGACATGATCGACCCACCACGCAGGCAGCTGAGCCGCCATCTGTGAGGACCGCTCTTGCTCGGGCTGCGCGGCGGTCAGTTGTGACGCGCACGCCGCAAGGAAAGCCAACGCCCCAAACGCAAGGACTCGCATGGGAACTGTCATCGAAGCTTCTATTCGAGCGCTCAAGCTGGAATCGATTAATGACGACCTTGGTGCGACAGTCCGCCACTTAAGGCAGGCTGCTACTGTCGGTCTTCGCCCAGATCTCCATACGCCACGCGCCAGATGATGTTGCCGACATCGTCGGCCACGAGCAACGCGCCGGTGCGATCCATGGCCACGCCCACCGGGCGGCCCTGCGCCTCGCCGCGCTCGTTTAGGAAAGCGGTAAGAAAATCCTCCGGCGCGCCCGAGGGAACGCCTTCCACGAACGGCACGAAGACAACTTTGTAGCCGGCGTGTTCACGCCGGTTCCACGAGCCGTGTTGGCCAATGAACGCGCCGTTCCAATAGTGCTCGGGCAGCGCATCGTAGGTGTAGAAGTGCAGCCCAAGCGAGGCGGTGTGGGCGCCGAGCGCATAGTCGGGCGCGATCGCGGTCGCGACAAGATCCGGGCGCTGGGGCCGCACGCGTGCATCGACGTTTTGGCCGAAATAGGAATAAGGCCAGCCATAGAAACCACCCTCGCGCACGTTGGTCATGTAGTCGGGCACGAGATTGTCGCCAAGCATGTCTCGCTCGTTGACCACCACCCACAATGAGTTGGCGTCCGGCGCCCAATCCATGCCGACAGGATTGCGCAAGCCCGAAGCGAACACGCGCGCGCCCGAGCCATCGGGATTGAACTCCCAGATCGCCGCGCGACCCTCCTCCGCTTCCATGCCGTTGTCGGCGATGTTGGATGACGACCCCACCGCCACATAAAGCTTGGTTCCCTCAGGATTGGCGATGAGGTTGCGCGTCCAATGCCCGTTGTCGTCTTCGCGGAAGGGCAGCGACAACACGCGCTCGCCCGCCCCGTTCACGCGCACCGCATCGGGGACGTACGGAAAACGCAGGATCGCATCGGTGTTGGCGATAAAGAAATGCTCGCCCACGAGCGCCATCCCGAACGGCTGGTTGAGGTTTTCAGCGAAGACATGGCGTTGATCGACATCGCCGTCGCCATCGACGTCGCGCAACAATGTGATCCGGTCGGCGCTGTCGGCGAGCGCACCCGCCCGGCGTTGCACCATGTTGGCTATCCAACTCACAATGCCATCGCCACGCGCGGGGCGCGTCGAGGATTCCGCCACCAACACATCGCCATTCGGCAGCACATATATCCAGCGCGGATGGGCAAGCGCTTCAGCGTAGCGCGTGACGACAAACCCCTCGGGCGCGACAGGGGCTGCCCCTTCAGGCCATGCGCCCGCACGCGCAGGGTTGATTGTCGGCAAAGGTCCTGATCGCGGCGCCGGCAATTGCGGATCGCGCCCGTAGCCCTGGTCGGCCAGCGGCGCAGCCTGCCCGCACGCAGCCAAGGCCACGGCGACCAAGAGCGCAAACTTATTCATTGGAAGATAAGTGTAACGCCAGCTTCGCGCTCCTGCACGCTAAAGCGTCCGACCTCAAATGCGACTCAGGGCTTGGATTGGGCTCAGCATCGCTTTTGAGGTCCAAAGACGCTTTAGATTCAGAAGTTTCTAAAGCAACTTCGGGCTTGCTTTAATCCACAACTGTGTCGCGCGCGCGCAGAATGCGGCGCACAAACACGACGACGAGGAACCACAAGGCTATCGCTGCGACACCCATCACAGCGGCCGATCCGAGCTTGCCCTCGAGCGCATCCATGATGCCGTCGCCAGCAAAGGCGACAATGGCTGTCTTTGGCAGAACACCTAGCGCCAGTCCGCCAATAAAGGCCCAAAATCCAACACGTGCGGCGCCGAAAGCCATGTTGACGACAATAAACGGCGCGGTCGGCAAGAAGCGAACGACGAGGCTGGCGAGGAAGCCATTCTTCCCCATGAAGCGGGTGAAGCGTCCGCCGGTTGCGCCGCCGAAGCGCCTTTGCGTCTGGGCACTGGATAGTCGCCCAGTGAAATATGTAACAGCGCCCGATACGATGGTGGCGACCCACGCGAACCAGAAACCCTGCTCGGGTCCGAAGGCGACAACGCACGCGCCAATCAGCACGATCTGCGGCGCCCCCACGTAAGCCGTCAGCGTGAAAACAAGGATCGTCACCGGCAGGCCCCAATGGGTCCGCCGAGCCTCGCCGAGGGTTGCGTCGATGAAGGATTCTATTTCCTGGCCGTAAAAAAGCCGCCCAACTACCAGGATGATCGCGACGACGACCACCATGGCAATCGACACCGCCACGGCGCGCCAAGCACGCGCATCCATGTTGTTGACGAAATCGTCGATTTTTTCGGCTAGCCGGGGTTTCGGCGGATCAGGCTGGGCGTCGTCGTTCATTGACTCGCCCTGTGACGCGCCTGTCGGTCCCGGTCAAGTCTGCGGTCTCAGGCGCGCGCAGGCCTGCGCCCCAGCAGCGCACTGAGATCGAAGGCGCGCGCCGCAGCGGCGCGCCGCTTGGTCTTTGCCGCCTTCGCTTGGGGGATTTCCATATCGTTCATGCGCGGTTTCAGACCTCGGATGAGGTCTTCCTCGATGCGCCGGCGGTCCACCTCATCTCGAATGGGTCCCAGCACATAGCGCTCGGTGGCGCCATAGTACCAAAAGGCGCGGGGCCATTTCTCGTGGCCCATCAGCCGGTTGCGAAGGTCATGTGCTTTCCCGACGTAGAGCGGCTCAAGATAGAACGCCCATCGTCGGCGCACGAACACATAGATCCCGCCCACGCCCTGTTCCGGCAGGCCCTTCTTGGTCAGAACGCACCTGAAGCGATAACGCCGACCGCTCTCACCACGCCAGGAATGCGCACCAAAAAAGAACATCGAACGCCGCTCCTTGAGGTTGGGGCGCGCACGCTCGGACTCGAATCGTAAACGAGCGCTTAAGATGTTGCACTAAGCCCGGTGTGAAGCGAGCATGTGAGCTGTGACACTGGAAGCCCTGCCCCCCTTGTCGATGCGCAAACGGCGCGCCGATCCAGTCGGCTTTGCCCGCACGATGGGCGAGAGCTACGCGCGCTTCGGCTTCGCTGTAGTGCGCGACCATGGTTTGGACGAAGTCCTGATCGCGCGCGCGGTGGCCGCTGCCAAGTCATTCTTCGCTCTGCCAGAAGAGGTGAAGCTACGCTACCATGTTGAAGGCGGCGCCGGCCAACGCGGGTACGTGCCGTTCGGTGTCGAGGCGGCAAAGGGCGCAGCCAAGGTGGATCTGAAGGAATTCTGGCATGTTGGGCGCGAATTGACGAGCGGCCATCGCTTTTGCCGGTTCATGCCGGACAACATTTGGCCGAGAGAGATCCCGGCATTCGAACAAGATGTCTATGGGCTCTATCGCGCGTTGGACGCGCTTGGACTTGAGCTGCTCGACTCCATCGCGCTATTCCTCGAGCTGAAGAGCGATTTCTTCGCCGATGCCGTGTGCGACGGCAATTCGGTGTTGCGCCTCCTGCACTATCCTCCGACCCCGCTGGGCCCGGACGGCATTCGCGCCGAGGCGCATGAGGATATCAACGTCATCACGCTGCTGCTTGGCGCGGAGGAAGCAGGCTTGCAATTGCTGACGCGCGAGGGCCGTTGGATCGACATCGCCCCTCCCCAGGGCGCGCTCGTGGTGAACATCGGCGACATGCTGCAGCGCCTGACCAACCATGTATTGCCCTCGACCACGCACCGCGTACGCAATCCGGCGCTGGAGCGGGCGCATCTGCCGCGCTACTCGATCCCATTCTTCCTGCACTTTGCGCCGGATTACCTGATCGAGACGCTGCCCTCGTGCATCACGCGCGACAATCCCAACCGCTATCCCGCGCCTATCACGGCGCAGGATTTTCTCTATGAACGCCTTCGCGAGATCAGGCTGGCTTAGTGCAAGTTTCGTCCTGGTTGAATCACATCAACTGAACTAGGCCGGCGCGCCGTACGCGGTCTTGAAATCACCGCGCGATCAATCGCCCAGCACCAACCTCAAGAAGTCCGCGTCTGACCAGCGAGGTCCCTGTCTGCGCCCCAAGAGCGCTTGCAAAATGCCGCTGGCCTGTCGCGCCACCACGAGACCGCGCTCAGGAACTAAGTACAGGCGCTGATCACCCGCCCCAGCAGCCATGGAAACTCCTCCGTGGCGTGCGGCAAACGCTGGATCAATCTCGACGCCAGCGCGCGGCCCGGGGGCAACAAGACCCGCGCGCAAGAGCCACCATGTCAATCCGTAGCCCGGATTGGCGCGCGTGCCCTCGAAGCACTGCCCAAGTGCGGTGCGGTCTACCCGCCCCTCGCCCTGCTGCAACACGAACTCTCCGAAGCGGGCCCAGTCGCGCGCAGTGAGGCTCGCGCCCGACGGCAGGTGGGGATTGCCGTCAGCGCCGCGCCGCCATTGCACCGGAGCAATGCCGAGCGGATCGAGCACACGGCGTGTGAGGTACGCGAGCGGATCGCCGCTTGTTTTGCGGCGCATGATCTCGCCGAAGATCTGAAATGGCGCTGGTCCGTAGGCAAAGCGCTCGCCTGGTTCGGCGACGGCTGCGGTGGCGATCGCCTCAGCGTATGTAGGCGGGCGCCCGATGCGTCCGCCCTCGATCCCGCTCGTCAATGAAAGGATCTGGCGGATCGTGATGCGCTGCTTGCGGGCATCGCCGCGCCACTCGCCGAGCGTGTCGGCGGCGCGCTCATCGAGATCGAGAAATCCATCCTGCATAGCGGCCGCCGCTATGATTCCGCAGAAGCTCTTCGTACCGCTTGCGAGCTCCCAGCCGCGCTCGCGCGCGCCTTCGTTGGGATAGTCTTCGAACACGACTTGCCCGCCCTGCATCACCAGTAACGAGACACCGTGCCTTTCGGCGGAATACGCCGCCGCCGCGGCGTAGGAATTCGATTGAGCGCGCGCGGGCGCGGCCAGGCAGGCGCTTGCGCCGGCGATGAGGATGGCTCGTCGGTTCATGGGTTCTTCAACGGTTGCACCCGCACGATCCGTCGCTCTCAAGGCGCAAAGCGGACGCCCGTCATGCGCTCGCTCAACGCCCAGAGCTGGTCGGCTTGTGCGGAATCGATCGCCCACGGCCGCACGCCGGTAAATTCCTTCGCGTCAGGGGCGACCACGACGGCGATGTCGCAATCCTCGCAATAGACGCCGCCCTTGCCGTCAAGCTGCGCATTCGTTGCGCACCAGACACTGGTGGCCGCGCCCTGGCTCGGGGTCTTGAAGCGCGGATCGACCTTGCCGTGCTCATCGATCCAACCCATCGCGCGCTTTTCCTCTTCCGGCATGAAGCGCTGCAAGTCGGTCATGATGCCGCCGGGATGCACAGCAAAGGCGCGCACGTTGTGGGGCTGCCCACGCTTGTCGAGACCGATGGCGAACAGCGCATTGGCGGACTTGGCCCGGCCATACGCGACCCATTTGTTGTACTCGCCGCGTTCGAAGCTCGGGTCATCAAAGCTCACCGGGCAAATGCGATGGCCTATTGATGAGAGCGACACCACGCGTGCGCCGCCGCCTTGCTTCAACGCTGGCCACAGCCGCGCCGTAAGCTGGAAATGTCCGAGATGGTTCGTCGCGAACTGGGCCTCGTAGCCGCGCGCATCGCGCATCAGGGGCGAAGCCATGATGGCGGCGTTATTGATCAGGATGTCGATCTCGCGCTTGGCGCCAAGGAAATCGTTGGCGAACGCGTCGATCGAGCCCGGATCGGCCAGATCAAGCGCGGCTTGTTCAACATTGGCCATGCCGGCAAGTGCGGCGCGCGCTTTGTCCGGCGTGCGCGCGGGGACAATTACGGTTGCGCCGGCGCCCGCCAGTGCACGCGTGGTTTCCAGGCCGAGCCCCGAATAACCGCCGGTGACGATCGCGACTTTGCCGTCGAGCCTGCGGCCGCCCAGCGCCTCGCGCGCCTCCGTGCGCATGCCATAGCCTGAATTGATGGGCGCTTGTGGTGTAGGCATGTCGGGGTCTCCTGAGGCGGCGACGCTAAAGCATCGGCGCACCACACACCACCCATTGTGAGTTGGAGCGCGGGCCTCCGGCCCGCATGCGCGCCGGAGGCGCGCGCTCCAACCTCCAACCGCCGGATCTATGGGTCCCGGGCGCGATGCTTCGCCGAGCCCCGATGGGGTGGTCGCCCCCCGACGGCATCGATGTGCCAAGGTGGATTTGTGATTCACACCTCGAGGGGAGGCGATGGTCTCGACGCCAAGGCGCTGCAGTTCGATGACACTTCCTCGCCAAGCTCGCCGCCGCCGAGAAGCATGACGCGGAGCGCGGAAGGAGAGAGCGGCGTGCCGATGCGGGTCATTGGTTTGGTCTCGATTGGCGGATGAGTTGCACGAGGTGATAGACGACATAGAGAGTCAGGATCAAATTCGCGCCCATCCAGATTCCAACGCCGGTGAATGCCGGCGAGGGCGCCGGCGGTCCATATTATTTGGCCACCATCGCGCGCACTGTTTGCCCCGCCGCCTCGATCGGATGGCTCGCCGCCGCTTCGCGCAGCCGCTGCAAATTCGGCGCTCCGGCGCGATGTTCGGCTATCCATTGTTTCGCGAACTTGCCGGATTGAACTTCCGCCATCACGGCGCGCATGGCGTCCTTCACGCGAGCGTCGATGATGCGGGGACCGGTGACGTATTCGCCGTACTCGGCGGTGTTGGAGATGGCGAGGTGCATGCCGGCGATGCCGCGTTCGTGGATGAGGTCAGAGAGCAGTTTAACTTCGTGCAGGCAATCGAAGTAGGCGAGTTCCGGCGGCGCGCCGGCTTCGACTTGGACTTCCCAGGCGGTGCGGATGAGATGGGTGAGGCCGCCGCAAAGCACGACTTGTTCGCCATATAGATCGCCTTCGGTTTCGATCTTGAAGGTGGAGGCGATCATGCCGGCGCGGCCGCAGCCGATTGCCGCGCCGTAGGAGTATGCCAGCGCTTCGGCGCCGCCATTGTCTTGCGCGACGGCGACGATTGCTGGCAGGCCGCCGCCCTTCGTGAACGCTTCGCGCATCGCCTTGCCCGGCCCTTTCGGCGCAACCATGACGACATCGACATGCGAGGGCGGCTTGATGAAGCCGTAGTGGATGACGAAGCCGTGCGCGAACATCAGCGTTTGGCCGGCGCGGAGATGCGGCGCGATTTCAGCGGCGTAGAGATCGGGCATCACTTCGTCGGGCGCGCACATGACGAGGACGTCGTAGCGCTTTGCGGCGTCGGCGACGGTGATCGGCGCGAAGCCAGCTGCCTTCGCCTGCTCGGCGCGGCGAGCGCCGGCATGGAGCGCGACCGCAACATCACCCACACCGGCATCACGCAGATTGAGCGCATGTGCATGACCCTGCGCCCCATAGCCAATTACGGCGACCCGCTTGGCTTTGATCAAACTTGGGTCCGCATCGCGTTCGTACAGGACGCGCATGATTGTCTCTCCGTGCTTGCGTCTCTACCGAAGAGCACTAGCCTGCGCCAGATGAGCCCTGAAGAGATAGTGCGCTTCTGGAGCCAAGCTGGACCTACTGCCTGGTTCAAGAAAGACGCCGCCTTCGACGCTGTGTTGCGCGACCGCTTCGAAGCAGCTCACCATGGCGCCGCGCGCGGCGAATTCAGCGGCTGGGAGACAAACGCCGAGGGAGCGCTGGCGCTTATCCTTCTGCTCGACCAGATCCCACGCAACATCTATCGCGGAACCGCGCACGCCTTCGCAACCGACGGCCTCGCCCAGGCGATCGCGGATCGGGCAGTCAATGCCGGCCACGACCGCGCCACGCCGATGCCGCTGCGCATCTTCTTCTATATGCCGTTCGAGCACGCGGAAAACTTGAGCCAGCAGGCGCGCTGTGTCGCCTTGAGTGAGGCGACTGGCGAGGAGGAGTACGCCAAGTACGCCCGCATTCACCGCGACGTTATCGCCCGCTTCGGCCGCTTCCCGCATCGCAACGCAGTCCTTGGGCGGACGAACGCAGCGGAAGAACAAGCTTACCTCGATCGCGGCGGATTTGCGGGTTAAAGCATCCGACCTTAAATGTGACTCACGGCTTGGATCGGGCTCAGTGTCGCATTTGAGGTCCAAAGTTGCTTTAGGACCAGTCCTCGATTTTGAGATTTGCCACGCCCTTGAAATCCTTGTCGCGCGTCACGAGCGTTGCCCCGCGCGCAAGGGCGATTCCCGCGATCAACGTATCGAGATGTTGAATGTGCCGGCCTCGCTTGGCCATTGCGTTTGCAAGCTTTGCCGCCTCTTCTGCAGCCTCGCGATCGAGCGGCGCTACTTCGTAGAGAGACATGACTTCGTCGATGAAACGGTCGAGCGCCCTTTTCGCAGGCGAACTCGCTGGCAAGCGACGCAACTCGTATAGCGCCGGCGCCGGCACAAGGACATTCGCCAGCGGCGCGCTTGCCAGCTTCCGACCGGCATTACCCACGCCCCGCGCAATGTCCGACCAGGCGTTGGTGTCGAGGACATAGATCACGCCTCGTCCTTCGACCATCGCTCCTTGCGTGTCGGCAATTCAAAGTCGGGCACCGACCCAAACCAACGCGTCACCTCGGGCGGCGGCAGGCGTTCGGACAACTGCTTTTGAGCAGCTTCGGTCACCCAGGCAGACACGGAAACGCCGGCCGCCGCACTCGCCTGGCGCACCTTTTCCTCCGTCTCGTTGGGCAAATGGATGGTAATCGCGCCCATTCACGCTTCCTACGCATATATCATATACTATATATGCGTACCTTAATCAATCGGGGCGTCGAAGGCAAAGCGCCAATTGCCGTCATAGTCGCGCGTCCACACAGACACGTAGCGCCCCGGTGTGCGCGTTCCATCGGGTGCGATGTAAGCGGAATTGCCCCAGGTCCAGCCCATATCGCCGCGCGCTGACACCCTAGCTGTTTCTGGCGCCCATTCGAGTCGCGCGCCTTGCGGCCATTGCGCAAAACGAGCCGCCACACCTGCGCGGCCAGTAGCGATTTCGCTCGACGTCACCATAAGAGCGTCCTCGGCGGCATAAGCCGTGAATGCCGCCACAACGCCCTCGGCCTGGGCGTGGGCCGCAAAGGCGCGGTCGGCGTCCATCAATTCCGCCAAGGCGGCGGCGGCAAGATCTTCTTCGGTGCGCGAGCCGGCAATCTCGGACAAGCGCAGCGCCAAGCGGCCGGCGGCATCCCCAGTGGTCACGCATACGCGAGAGAAGCTCGTCGAGCGGCCTTCCAGCGCCACTTCGAGATAAGCCTGCTCCCCCGCGCCGCAGATTTCGCCTGCAGCACCCAGAGATCCGCCGACACCCATCGTCGCGCGTGTGAGTGTTGCAAGTTCGTTTTGTTGCGCTTCGGTTGGGGTTATCGGCGTCGGCGTGTCCGGTCCCCAAAGCCACCAGCCGGTGGAAGGATGACCGGTGAAACGACGCAGCGCGATTTCGCCGCCCCGCTCGCGCGCATCATAGCGAATGACGCGCGCAATGCCGCCGCGATGGGGCGCGATGGTGACGCGCACAGCCAAAGTCACGCCTTCGGTTGCGAGCGCGGCGCGCCCACCAGTGGTCGGCGTTACATCCGCTGATAGCATCGCCTGCGCCCATTGCGGGGCGCGTAGCGAGAGGTTTTGCGCCTTCGCCGGCGCGCTCAAAGCAAGCGCCAAGCCGCAAGCGGCAGCCGCACAAACAAAGTTCTTCATCCCGCGCTCATATCCCTGGAGTCCCACGCCGACCTTACGATAGCAGTCAAGCTGACCGCCAGTGTGGCGAATCTGCGCCAATGCTGTTGTCACTACGCGCGGCCCGCCATCTTCTCGCGCTGGGCAATCCAGTTCGCGTCTCGGCGTTGCACAAGGTAACCCGGAAAGCGAGCCTCCATCGCCTCGCCCAGTTCGGCCGCGATCGCAAATGAGGATTTTTTATCGTCCATCCGCCCGAGGGCCAGGCGACGCAGCATTTGGCCGCGCCGGCGCGGATCGATGGCGTTTTGCGCCTCCGACACCAGCAATCGGCGGCATTTGACAAGAAAGGCCAAAGCCTCTTCGTCCGCGCCGGCCGCCCCCGGATCCAGCCGCTCAACCTGCCCGCACGCGAACACAACCGCATCGAGGATCGGCGGACGATACCCTTGGAAAGCGGCTTCCTTGTCCTGGCCGTGCTGGTCTGGCGCTTCATTAGGAAAAAAGAGGCGGCCGCGGTCGGCGACCGAGGACAGCTTTTGGCCGGTTTCCAGTGCAAGGCGGCCAAACTCTTCAGGTGCGTAAACCGCGCCGCGGCCTCGCGCGAGCGCTGCGCCCTGCGA
>Ga0247727_10011260_pt1 | contig 15652 bp, 11 predicted proteins | sample WisWelCaveWW1625_FD_202498 | JGI IMG/M metagenome (GOLD analysis project Ga0247727, IMG submission 202498) | Biofilm microbial communities from Wishing Well Cave, Virginia, United States - WW16-25 | ecosystem: Environmental > Aquatic > Deep subsurface > Groundwater > Cave microbial mat | place...
GGCGGCCGCGGCGGCCTCGGCCGGCGTCTTCAGCGTGAGGCCGTCAGCCTGCGCCTTGGCCCGCGAGCGGCTGCCCGCGGGCAGCCCGACCAGGACGCTCACGCCGTTGTCCTTCAGGTTCAGCGCGTGGGCGTGGCCCTGGCTGCCGTAGCCGATCACCGCCACCGTGCGGCCCTTGAGCAGGCCGAGGTCCGCGTCGCCGTCGTAGTAGATCTTCGCCATGTTCGTTCTCCCCTAGGCCGCCGGCACCGCTGCGGGTGCGTCTTGCTTCGCCTCGGCGAGGCTTCCCCGGATCATCGCCACCTTGCCCGTCCGCATCATCTCGAGGATGCCACGCTGGCGCAGCAGCTCCACGAGACCGTCGACTTTCTGCTCGTCCCCGGTCACCTCGACGATCACCGACTCCGCCGCCACGTCCACGATACGCGCCCGGAAGATGTCGACCAGGCTCGCGAGCTCGGCGCGCTCGGCGGGTTTCGATCGCACGCGGATCAGCGCCAGGTCGCGGTCGACCGTGGGCAGGTGCGTCACGTCCACGACCTCGGCCACCGGGATCAGCTTGCGCAGGTTGGCCGCCACGATCGGGGCCGGCACGCGCGCGGTGTCGACCACGATCGTCATGCGCGAGAATTCGCTGTCCTCGCTGTGGCCCACGGTCAGGCTGTCGATGTTGAAGGCGCGCCTGCGGAACAGGCTCGCCACGCGGTTCAAGACCCCGGGCTGGTCCATCACCTTCGCCACCAGCGTGTGCTTCACGAGCGCACCTCCGCACTTTCCTCGCCGGGCCGGCGGATCATCGCGTGCAGGTCGCTGCCCGCCGGGACCATCGGGTAGACCGCTTCTTCCTTCATGACCTGGAACTCGATCAGTACCGGGCCCTTCGTCTCGCGCGCCTTCTGCACTGTCGGGGCGACATCCTCGCGCGCAGCCACCCGATGGGCCGGGATGTCGTAGGCCGCCGCCAGCTTCACGAAGTCGGGCGAGAGCATCGGCGTCGCGGCGTAGCGCTTCTGGTGGAAGAATTCCTGCCACTGGCGCACCATGCCCAGGAAGCCGTTGTTGATCACCGCGATCTTGACGTCGAGCTGCTCCTGCTGGAGCGTCGCGAGCTCGCACTGCGTCATCTGGAAGCCGCCGTCGCCGGCCACCACCCAGACCTCGGCCTCCGGCCGCGCCATCTTGGCGCCGATCGCCGCAGGTAGCGCGAAGCCCATGGTGCCGAGGCCGCCGGAGGTGATCAGCGTCCGCGGTGCGTTGTGCTTGTAGTACTGCGCCTCCCACATCTGGTGCTGGCCGACGTCGGTGACGATCACGGCGCCGCCGCCCGTCGTCTTCCAGAGGTCGTGCATCACGTGCGGGGCCAGCAGTTGGTCGTCCGACTCGCGGTGGACGATGTCGCGCTCGCGCGTTTCCTGGCGCCCGGCCTCGATCTCGCGCAGCCAGCCCTCGTGGCGCTTGCTGGGAACGGCTGGCGTCAGCGCGCGCAGCGCCGCCAGCAGGTCGGCGACGAGCGCCACGTCGACCTTGACGTTCTTGCCCACCTCGGAGGGATCGATCTCGACGTGGATCTTCTTCGCGTGCGGGGCGTAGGTCTTGAGGTTCCCGGTGACCCGGTCGTCGAAGCGCATCCCGAAGGCGAGCAAGAGGTCGGCGCGCTGGATCGCGCTGTTGACGAAGGCCTCGCCGTGCATGCCCATCATGCCGAGGCAGAGCGGGTGGTTCTGCGGGAAGCCGCCGATTCCGAGCAGAGTGAGCGCTACCGGGACGTCCGTCTTCTCGACGAACTCGAGGAGCGCCTGCGAGGCGCCCGAGCGGATGACGCCTGCGCCCGCCAGGATCAGCGGCCGCTCGGCCTTCTCGATGAGCTCGGCCGCGCGGGCGAGGCCCTCTGCGTCCGGCGGTTCGGGCTCGTGGAGGCCGGGAAGGTCGACCGCGTCCGGGTAGTGGAAGTCGGTCTTCGCCTGCTGCGCGTCCTTCGTGATGTCGACCAGCACCGGCCCGGGGCGGCCGGCGCGCGCGATCACGAAGGCCTCGCGCATCGTGCGCGCGAGCTGGCGCACGTCGGTCACGAGCGAGTTGTGCTTGGTGATCGGCAGCGTGATGCCCGTGACGTCCGTCTCCTGGAACGCGTCGCTCCCGAGCACCTTCGAGGAAACCTGACCGGTGATGAAGACGGTGGGCGACGAGTCGAGCATCGCGGTGGCGATGCCGGTCGTGAGGTTGGTGGCGCCGGGTCCCGAGGTCGCGATGGCCACGCCCACCCCGCCGCTCGCGCGGGCGTAGCCGTCGGCCATGTGGGCGGCGCCCTGCTCGTGCCGCACCAGCACGTGGTGGATGGGGTAGTCGAGCATCGCGTCGTAGGTCGGCAGGATCGCGCCACCGGGGTAGCCGAACACGGTGGTCACGCCCTCCTTCATCAGGCTTTCCCAGACGATCTGTGCGCCCGTTCGTTGCACGGGTTCCTCCGCGAGAGGCCAAAAAGCAAAAACCCCCGAGGTTTCCCTCGGGGGTTCGCGTCTGGCCTCGGCTTGCTATCGGCCTAGATCACGAGCCCCCCGGGCAGAATGCCCAGCAGCAGGACCAGCAGCGACAGTCGTACCGCGACCCGGGAGCGGCCGAAGGCGCGGGTTGCGGTCAGTGTCGTCATGAATGAGGAGCCGATACTGCGCCCTGCGACCCGGCGCTGTCAAGCGGAGTGCCCGGAAAAACGCGCCATGAACCCCTTCGATGGGGGCGATCAGCATGGCTTCGTTCGCCGTCAGTCCCCGTCAGTCACGGCGCCTCGCGCGGCGCTGCCGACGAGGCGCGCGTACTTGGCGAGGACGCCGCTCGTGTAGTGGGGCGCGGGCGGAGTCCAGGCGGCGCGCCGGCGAGCGAGCTCGGCGTCGTCCACCTCGAGTTGCAGCAGGCGCCGCTCGGCGTCGATCGTCACGTGATCCCCCTCGCGTATCAGGGCGATCGCTCCGCCGACCGCCGCCTCCGGCGCCACGTGGCCCACGACCAGGCCGTGGGTGGCCCCCGAAAAGCGGCCGTCCGTGATGAGTGCCACCGAGTCGCCCAGGCCCGTGCCGATGATCGCCGAGGTCGGCGACAGCATCTCGCGCATCCCGGGGCCGCCCTTCGGGCCCTCGTAGCGGATCACCACGACGTCGCCCGGCCGGATCTTCCCCGCGAAGATCGCGTCGGCGCAGCCCTCCTCGCGCTCGAACACGCGTGCGGGGCCGCTGAGCTTCGGGCTCTTGACCCCGGTGATCTTGGCGACGGCCCCCTCCGGGGCGAGGTTCCCGCGCAGGATGACGAGGTGGCCGTGCGCGTAGACCGGCGACGACCAGGGCCGGATCACGTCTTGCCCGGTCGGCGGGTCCGCCGGCACGTCCGCCAGCGTCTCCGCGAGCGTGCGCCCGGAGATCGTGAGCGCGTCGCCGTGGACGAGCCCGTGGTCGAGCAGCATCCGCATCACCTGCGGCACGCCGCCGGCCCGGTGGAAATCGGTCGTGACGTAGCGGCCGGAGGGCTTGAGGTCGCAGAGCACCGGCACTCGCCCGCGGATCTCCTCGAAGTCGTCGATCGTGAGCGGCACGCGGGCGGCGTGTGCGATCGCCAGCAGGTGCAGCACGGCGTTGCTGGAGCCGCCCACGGCCATCACCACCGCGACGGCGTTCTCGAATGCCCGGCGCGTCAGGATGCGCCGTGCCGTGAGCCCGCTTTCGACCGCGGCGGCCAGCACCCGCGCCGACTCGGCGGTGCTGTCCGCCTTCTCCGGGTCCTCGGCGGCCATGCTGGACGAGTGCTTGAGGCTCAGGCCCAGCGCCTCGATCGCCGCGGACATGGTGTTGGCCGTGAACATCCCGCCGCAGGCCCCGGCGCCCGGGACCGCGGCGCGTTCGATGGCGTCGAGCTCCGCGCGCGGCAGCTTGCCCGCCTCGAACTGCGCGAGCGCCTCGAAAACACTCACGATCGTCAGGTCGCGGCCGGCGTGGCAGCCGGGCTTGATCGTCCCGGCGTAAACGAAGATCGCCGGGACGTCGAGGCGCGCGAAAGCGATCAGCGCCCCCGGCATGTTCTTGTCACAGCCCCCGATCGCGAGCACGCCGTCCATCGACTGGCCGCTCACGACCGTCTCGATCGCGTCGGCGATCACCTCGCGCGAGACGAGCGAGTACTTCATGCCCTCCGTCCCCATCGAGATCCCGTCGCTGACGGTGATGGTGCCGAAGACCTGCGGCATCGCCCCGGCCTCGCGCAGCACCGCCATGGCGCGCTCCGAGAGAGCGCCGATCCCGGCGTTGCATGGCGTGAGGTTGCTGTGCGCGTTGGCCACGCCGATGATCGGCTTGGCGAAGTCGGCGTCGGCGAAGCCCACCGCGCGAAGCATGGAGCGGTTGGGCGCGCGACGCGCGCCCGCGGTGATGGCACGACTGCGAAGCTCGCTCGTCATCGTCCCTCCCAGGGCCGTCATCATAATCCCCCCGTGCTACGCTCGGGGCCGGCCGCCCACCCATGCGCACCCTCAGCGTCATCTGTCCGGTGTACAACGAGGAACGCGTGATCCTCGCCTTCCACGAGGAGCTGCGCCGGGCGCTCGCGGGGCTCCCGGGCTGGACGAGCACGGTGCTCTACGTTGTCGACCGCGGCAGCGACCGCAGCCTCGACCTGCTGCGCGCGCTCGCCGCGGCCGAGCCCGCAGTCTGCGTGCTGGCGCTTTCGAGCCGCTTCGGCCAGCAAGCGGCGCTTTTGGCCGGCCTCGACCACAGCGACAGCGACGCGGTCGTGATGCTGGACAGCGACCTGCAGCACCCGCCTTCGGTGATCCCCGAGCTCGTCGCCCGGCACGAGCAGGGCTTCGACGTCGTCTACACGATCCGCCAGGACGGCGCCGAGATCCCGCTCGTGAAGCGGGTGAGCGCAAAGGCGTTCTATCGGCTCCTGAACGCGATCTCCGAGACGCCGGTCCACCAGGGCGCCGCCGACTTCCGCCTGCTCTCGCGCCCGGTCGTCGAGGTGTTCCAGCGGCAGGTCCGCGAGCGCACGCTGTTCCTGCGCGGGCTCGTCAATTGGGTGGGCTTCCGCTCGAGCGCGCTGCGCTTTCGCCCGGGGGCACGCCGCGGCGGCGAGACCAAGTACCCGCTCGGCCGCATGCTCCGCTTCGGCCTGGGGGGCGTCGTTTCGTTCAGCCGGACTCCCTTGCGCGCGGCGTTCGTGGCGGGCCTGCTCATGCTGGCGCTCGGCGCCTTCGCCGGCGCCGTGACGCTTTTGGCCCTGCTGCGCGCGGAAGCCCCGACCGAGCGCACGCTGCTGCTCGCGGCAGTCCTCGTGGTGGGCGGCGTCCAGCTCGTCTTCCTCGGCATCCTCGGGGAGTACCTGGGCGCGGTGCTCGACGAAGCCCGCGCCCGCCCCCACTACATCGTGGAAGAGCGGATCAACCTCGCGAACCGGGGACGCAGCTGACCAGGCCCGAGCCGCGCTTCGTGGTGCCCTGATCGGTCGTTACGCGCCACGCGGCCAGAGACAGCTCGTCGAGCCGACCCAGGTCTTGTCGCGGTTGAATTTGACGCCCATCATCTTGCCCTGCGAGAGCCGGGCGAGCGTCATCACCGGCAGCGGGGCCCCGCGACGCCAGACGAACATCACGCGCACCTCGACGCGCGAGCGGGTACCTTCCGGAGACGCCACCACGGGCGCGTAGTCGACTTTCCGCATCAGCAGCGTGTTCGCGCGCTCGGCCTCGGGGACCGCCGCGATGTCGGAAGGCGTCGGCTCCACGTTGACGCCCGATCCCGAGAAAGAGAAGAGCGGCTTCAGCACCCAGCGCTCGAGGTCGTCCGGAACGCGGTCGAGCTCCGACAGCAGCTGCGACTCGGGCACGAGCGGATGGCGCAGGCCGGGCAGCGCATGCTTGCTCCAGCGAAAGAACCAGTTGGGGTGCCCCGCCCACTGCACGTCGAGCTCGTCCGTGAGGCGAAACGGAAGCTCGACCTTCTTCTCGACGAGCTCGTCCACGATCATGCGGTTGTAGATGCGCAGGATGCGCGTCGTGCTCCCGTCGCGCTCGTACCACAGCTCGCGGCCGCGTTTGCGGACGTCGGTAGCACAAACCGCCCGGATCCCGAACAGCCTCTCCGTGGCGGAGAAGTCCGGGTAGGTTCCCTGCCGCGGCGGGTCGAGGTCGAGCAGCACCACGTTCTCGACCGGCAGGCCGCCCGTGATCGCCTCCCCGACGACCTCCAGGTAGCCCGCCTCGTCGAGCCCGCTCAGCAGGAAATCGAGCGGCTCGCCCGGCAGCATCTCGCGGCAGAGCCTGGCCTGGACGAGCTGGAAGGCGTAGAGCGAGGGAAACCCCTGCAGCTCGATCAAGCGGGGTGCGGGATGACCGCCGTTCTCGGCGATCGCGAAGTCGGCCACCGCGAAGAGCGGGTGCGCGTCGCAGCCAGGCACGTCGAAGGCCACGGGCACTGCGGCCTTCGAGTGCTCGAGCGCCCGGGGTTGCAACAGGAGCTCGAAGATCTCGAGCGCGCCTTGGAGCATTGCGTCACGCAGCTCTTCCGGCAGGAACACCGGCGTCTCGCACACGCGGAAGGGGATCGCGGCGCCCACCGCCGCGGAGAGACGGGCCTTGTAGGACTCGTAGTCGGACGGGCTCCAGCTTCGATTGAAGGCCCGTCGCAACGGCTCGATCATGGGAAAGTGAGCGTATGCCGGCCGCTGCGCAGCCGTCAACGAGACTCAGGCGACAGGTTGGGTCGTGTGCCCTAGTTTGTCTCGATCTCGAACGAGAAGACGACGCGCTCGCCGGGGCGGCCGCGGAGCCGGAAGCCGACGACCCCGCCACCGACCTGGACCACCTCGCCCGCGACCACCCGCAGGCTCTCGGGCTTCAGGCCCGGGACCGAGGCGAGGTCGAAGCGCCAGACTCCTTCGCCGCGGCCTTCGACGAGCGTCGCCTCGACGCGATTTTCACCGGGCTCGAAGCGGGCGGCGAGCGGGATGCGGCCTCCGGGCGGGAAGCTGGCCTCGCCGTTCACGACGACCTGTCCTTTGCCTCCGGGAACCCCCAGCTCGCTCACGAGCGAGGCCGCACCTCGAGCGGGGGCGGCGCTCGCCGCGGCGAAACAGCCCATGGCCACGCGGGTGACAGTCACGGTGGCGATCGGCGAGTAGCTGCCGTTGCCGCAGGTGTCCTGCGCGTAGGCTTGGACGTTCGCGGTCTTGCTGCAGGGAATGCCGATCCAGGCCGCGACCGCCGACTGCGACCAGTTGAATGGCCACGGCGCGCCGCTCGTGATCGGCCCGAGGATCTGCTGATCCGGGCCGGGGTAGTTGACCTTGTACTCGACGAACGCGACGCCGTTGTTGCCGGTCGTGCTGTCGTCGGCCGTGGCCTCGAGGCGGACTGGGTAGGCGTTCGGCGTCGGGAAGGCGGCGCCCGCGTTCGGCTTGGTCAGGGTCACGACCGGGCCCTGCGTGTCCGTGCTGCAGCCCGCCACAGCCGGCGTGACGTCGACCGTCACCACGCGGCTCGCCTTCGGGTCGTTGTTGGGCGCTTCCGAGCGGATGTTCATGCGGACCTGGTAGGTCTTGTTCCCGGGCAGGCCGGCCTGCGCGGAGGCGGACACGAAACCCGCCGTGGCCTTCACCGTGCTGAAGCTGATCGTCGAGCGGCAGCCCGCCGTGAGCAGGCCGCCGTCCACCTCGACGCTGTAGCGCATCGGAGCGGGGCCGCTCGACTCGCACATGTCGAAGACGAGCGCGAGCGGCTCGGGTCCGCTGATCGTGTCGCCCATCAGGTTCGCGCCCCGGTAGATCTTGAACGACGGAACGAAGGAGGTCCCGGGCGCGAGCGTCGTGGTCGTGGTCGTGGTCGTGGGGTTGGTGTTGGGGACGCCTGCGGCCGGAGACCCGGGGGCCGCGGCAGGGGCGCTCGAGCCCGAGGCGGCGACGGCCACTCCCCCGCCCACGACCGCCGCTCCCCCGCCCACCACGGCGGTCGTCGCCGCGGCGCCGAGGCCGGCCCCCGCGAAGCCCGAAGGCATGCCCGGGAAGACGGCGACGCTCGCCTTCTGCAGCCACGGTGCCACCGGCAGGCCCGGCTTGCACTCCGACTCGCTCGCGACCACCTCGGCGACCGCCTCCTGGGTCCGGCTCTGCGCGAAGCTGCGATCGACCGCGTCCACGTAGTACTCCACCCTCTGGCCGACGAGCTGCTTCTTCGGCCGGGGCAAAACGCCCTGGAAGCAGGGGGCGTTGGACTTCATCTCCACGTAGTACCAGTCCGAGGCAGCGTCCGCCGGGCGGAAATAGACGCGCGCGCGCGCGAGGCTCGAGCTCGGCGCGAAGCAGGCGTTGAGGCGCGGGTACTTGCCGGCCACGAGGCACGCGACCGGGCGATGGTCGATCGAAACGCCTTCCGCGGCGCAAACACCAGCCGCCGCGAGTCCTGCCGCCACCCACACCGACACGACACCCGGTTTCGCCACGGCCAGTCCCCCCGTTTCGACTGTAGGCCGGGGGCGCCGCGTTGACAGTGTCGCAGCTCACGAATACGATGAATCGCTCGGTGCCCCCCCCGTGCCGGAGTGGTGGAACTGGCAGACACGCACGTTTGAGGGGCGTGTGGAGAAATCCGTGCGGGTTCGAATCCCGCCTCCGGCACCAGCTTTCTAGTCGCCAGCGGCGGACGCCGGCTCTTCCCTTCACGAAAAGCGTTTAACCGCCCGCGGGGACGCGCTCGGCGCGCGGGTCGGGCTCGATCGCCGCCAGAGCGAGCAACAGGATCGGGACGGCGACCGCGTCCGCCGGGAGTGCCGGAGCCAGCACGACCCCCACCAGGCTCGCGATGCCGGCGCGGGCGAGACGAGACCAGGGCCGCGTCAGCAGCCACCCGACCGCCGCCAGCGCCAGGACCGACGCCAGAGGCACGAGTGCGGTCGCGATCGCCTCGCCGCCCCGATACGCGAGGATGTTGACGAGCCCGAGGCCAGGCCCGGCCACTCCTGGCGCCGCAGCCCGCTCCAGGAAGGCGGGCCCATCGAGAAGCGCGACCGGCGCCACCAGCAACGCGTAGGCGGCGACGGCCCACGCGACCGAGCGCGCGATGGGTGCGCGCGATCCGTCGGCGAGCGCCACGAACGGCGCCACCAGCAGCGCACGGTGATCGAGGGCGACCGCCGCGCCCGCCAGCAGGCCCGCCGCAGCCGGGGCACCCGCCCCGCGGGCGATCCATGCGGTGACGAGAGTCGCCAGGCTCGAGGCGACGGGCGCGCCGAGCGGCGTCCCGATCGCGAGCGGCGCGACGAGGAGTGCCGTGGCCACGGCCGCGCGCCGCCTTCGTCCCTCGAAGCTCAGGGCGAGCGCGGCGGCGAGCAGCGACAACGCGAGGACGGCGACGAGCCGCGGATCGCGCGCGCCGAACACGCGTGCGACGGCCGCGAGCACGGCGCCGCCGGGCGGCAGCAGCGGCGCTTCGGGCAGGAGCTCGGCCGGCGGGTCCAGCCGGAAGCTCGACGAGACGGCCTCGCGGCCGCGCGGCGCGGTCAGGGGCGGCGGTGAGTACGGGCTTCGGCCCTGGAGCAGGCGGGACGCGTCGGCGATCGCTTGTACCACGGCCGGATCCTGGGCTCGCACGGTGCCGGTGCGCAGCGAGAGGCCGGCCAGCAGCAGGGCCGGCACGAGCACGACGAGGCCTAGCGCGAGTGTGGGAATGGCCAGTCGCACGCGGCGGCTCACGCCGGTGGTGGCGAGTGCGAGGTACGCGAGCCCCAGGCCCGCGGCGGTCGCGCTCAGGAGCAAGCCCAGCGGGTCCTTCGTGAGCGCCGGCCCCGCGCGCGGCGCGAGCGCCGCGACCAGGCCCGAGGCCCGACCGACCCAGCCGGCGCTGGTCGCCTGCTCCCAAGCGGTACGCAGGAGGCCGTTCTCGGCCACTTCCACCGCGAGCGCCAGCAGCAGCAGCGGCACGAGCGCGATGTCCGCGCCGCGCTTTCGCGCGAGCACGGCGAGCGGCAGGCAGACCGCGGCGGGGATCAGGTAGTTGGGATGGACGACGCGCGAAAAGTACAGCGACGCCACGAGCGCGGCACTGCCCGTGGCGAGCGCCCACTCGGGATGCCCGTCGCGCATCTGCGCCCGCAGCAGCAGCAGGCCGAGCGGAACCAGCAGCAGGTAGAAGACCGAGAACGGGAAGTAGTCGCGCAGGTCGCTGACATGCCCGAAGTAGATCAGGAAGTTGGCGATGCCGAAGCCGGGCGTGCCGCCGATCGGATAGTTAGAGGCGCCCGGGAGGCCGACGTTGTACACGACGATGTCGCCCCAGAAAGCCCGCGGGTCGAGCGCCGCCACCGGCACGACGACTGCGAGGAAGACGCCGGCGGCGGCGGCGAGCGGAAGGACGAGCCGCCTCCATGTCGCGAGGCCCGCGAGATCGCCGAACGAGCGCGCGCCCGCGAGCGCTACCAGCAGGAACGGCGCGAACGGCCAGGCGAGCTGCTTGGTGGCGCAGGCGAGGCCGAGGAGCGCACCCGCGACCACCGGCCGCCCCGCCCGCGCAGCGAGCACCGCGGCGAGCAGCATCGCCACGAACACCAGGTCGTTGGCGCCGAAGATCTGGTGCCAGTAGACGAGCGGGTTGAGCGCGGCGACGGCCGCGGCCGTGAGGCGAGCATCGGCTGAATCCGGGAGCCGGGCGGCGAGCGCAGCGACGAGCCCATAAAAGAGGAGAGTCAGCATGCGGGGGTCGAAGAAGCCGAAGACGGCCTTCGAGACGAGATACAGCGGCAGCATCACCAAGTGCGTGCCCGGCAGGTAGGCGTGGTGGTGCAGGATCGGGTTGCCCCCGAGCTCGTCCCAGAAGCTCGAGACGCGGGCCTGGCGCGCGAGCATGGTTCCCGAGTAGTCGGCGCCGTACGGGCTCTCGCCCGCGAGGATCCTGTCGATCGCGAGCGGAAGTTGCACGACACCGCCGTCCTGGCCGTAGGGACGCTCGGTCGCGACACCCATGGCCACGAAGGCCGCGCTCGGCAGAACGACGAGCAACAACGCAGCGACGGTGATCACGCACGCTCGAGCCCTGGCGCGGGCGCCCGCCGCGGCGAGCGCGGCGTACCCGAGCGCGAGCAGCGTGGCGAGCGCCGCGAGCAGCAGCGCGATCGGGTCGCGGTCGAAGGCGCCGCTGGGTGAAGGCAGCATCGGCCCGAGCCAGGCCGCGGCCGCCGCGAGCCCCGCGTCGTGCGAGAGCCGCCACGCCAGGACGCGCGGCGGATCGTAGAGCGCGAGGTCCCGCGCCACGAGCAGGAGCAGGCCGGGGACGACCGCGCCGTCGAGGCCGAAGCCGCGCTCGGGCTTCAGCTGCGGGTCCCGCCGGGCGGCGAGACGGGCAGGCGCGCCCCGCAGGAGCACACGACGCTCCTCACCGCCCACTCGATCTTGAGGAAGCGTCCGCACGACGGACAGCCCAGGTAGCTGCCGGCCTCGTGCGTCGTCACGCGGCGGACGCCCGGTGTGCGCCGCTCCGGGACCGGGATCGGCCGGCGCGGGACCTGTGGCGCCACGCCCGCGAGCTTATGCGAGCGCGGGGGCCGCAAGCAACGGGCCCGCGAGCAACGCGCTGCGAGAGGTCCACTCGCGGCCAGCGGAGCGGGCCCGCTACGCCCTTTTGAGCTCGCTCCGGCGCAGGAGCAGGATCAGGGCTATGCCGGCGAGCGTCGCGGCGTACGCCGCCATCACGACAGGCGCGCCGGCGCTGCGAACGAAGAAGCCTGCCACCAGGCTGCCCACTGGCCCGCCGCCTCGGAACGCGAGGCCGAAGATCGACAGCACCCGGCCGCGCAGCGCATCCGGGGCCAGCTCTTGGACGAGCGAGTTGAGTGTGGAGAAGGCGGTGGTGAGCATGAAGCCGGTGCCGATCAGGAGCAGCATCGAGAGCCACTGCCAGCGCGAGAGCGCCGCGCCCACGGCCAGCACACCGAAGGCGGCGAAGGCGAGCAGCATCAACCGGCCGCGCCCCGGCGCGTGGCCGCGCTGGGCGGTCGCGAGCGCGCCCACGATCGCGCCCATTCCGAGACTCGTCAAGAGCAGGCTATAGCCGGGGGCACCCGTCCCCAGCACGTCGCCCGCGATCACCGGCAGGTAGGTGATGAGCGGAAACGCCAGGAAGCTGGCGGCGCCGCCGAGCAGCGTCGCGCTGCGCAGGCGCGGCGCGCCCCTGACGTACAGCAGGCCGGCGCGCAGGCTCTCGGACAGGCTCTCCCGCGGGCGCGCCGCGGGCGGGGGCAGCACGATCGTGCGCAGCGCGAGGATCACCGCCACGAAGGAAAGCGCGTTCGCCGCGAAACACCAGCCGGCGCCCGCGTGGGCGAGCAGCAGGCCGGCGATCACCGGCCCGATCGCCCGCGACAGGTTGAACTGCAGCGAGTTCAGCGCGACGGCGTTGGCGATACGTTCGCGCGGGACCAGGCTCGTGATCACGGCCTGATAGGTGGGCGCCGACTGAGACTGCATCAGCCCGGTCGCGAACGCGATCGTCACGATCGCGACGATCCCCAGCCGGTCGGTGAGGTACAGCACGCCGAGCAGCGCCGCCATCGCCATCTGGAAGCCCTGCGACGACAGCAGGATCAAGCGGCGGTCGATCCGATCGGCCGCCGCGCCGCCGATCAGCATGAACGCGATGAGCGGCAGCTCCTGGGCGAAGCTGCGCAGCCCGAGGTAGAAGGGATCGCCCATCCGGGAATGGATCAGCCACGACAGCGCCACGTCCTGGATCCAGGTCCCGACGCTCGACAGGAAGGCGCCCGCCCACAGCAAGCGGAAAGCGGGAAAGGCGAAGGCGGCCAGCAGGCCGGGCCGGGCCTCGGGCGTCGCCCTTGCCGCAGGCTGCGGCGGCTGGTCATGGGGCTGCTTCGCCTGCACGGCGGGCTCCGCGGCCGGACCGGCTCGGTCCGGCCACGACCGCGCTACGACTTCTTCGCGCCCTTCTTCGCGGCCCCGATCGCGGCGCGCTTTTTGGCCTTGCGCGCCTTTTCCTTGCGGTGACGACGGCGCTTGATTTCCTTGTGTCGCTCGATCATCTATTCCTCGTCTCTTCCTTGTTCTGTTCGGGCTTGCTCTCCGCGGGCGGCGCCTGGTCGTCCCGCCGGCTCTCGGCGATGCGCGCCCGGATGATGCGCAAATAAGCCCGGGGGATCTTCTGCATGTGCGCGAGCAGCTGGCCGAGGTCGCCACGGGCAGCCCCCGCCGTCCCGCTGTCGCCCCACATCAGGTTCACGACGCGGCCCTTGAGCGCCACCGGGAACACCGCGGCCGTGGTGCCGGGCTTCTTTCCGATCGTCTCCATGAAGGCGCGGTTCGTCTCCTCGGGCGCGGGGCGGCCGACGAACATGGTGCGGTTGCGTGTCACGCTCTGGAACACCGAGGGCAGGTCGAGCGGGATGCGTAGCGCCGCGGCACGCGCGCGGTCCATCCCCTCGCCGATCCCGTCCCAGCCGAGCATCCACGGCTCGCGCACGATGAAGAAGACCACGCGCCGGAAGTAGCAACGGCCGAGCGCGAGCACCGCCGCCACGACCTCGTCGCGCGTGGCGGCGGCGTCTATGCGCAGAACGGCCTCCGCGGGATCGCGGACCTGCGGCACCTCGGGCGCGGCCGCGCGCGTGTCGGTGAAGCGCCAGCGCTCGTCGACGCCGTAGTGGTCGTGCAGCAACTGCACCATCCGGAACTCGGGCACCACCAGCGGCCGCACGATGTAGCCCATCGAGTAGCCGATATGCGCGACCGCGGCGTGATCGCCGGGGTCGACCATCCCGAGGAACAGCGTCTGGCCGCGCAGTCGGCAGGGGAAGACCTTGAAGCGCTGGGCGAGCTTCTTCGGCACCAGCGCCACGGCCTCGGGCGAGAGCGCCCGGAGCTCGATCGCGGGCACGCCGTGGGCCCTTGCCAGCGCGTCCGTCAGGCGCTCCTCCGTGATGAAGCCGAGCTCGTGGAGGCTGGTGCCGAGCCGGCCCCCGTAAAGCACCTGGTGCTGGATGGCCTCCTGCAGCTGCTTGTCGGTGATTACCCCGCGGTCGCGCAGGATCCGTCCCAGGATCGGCAGAAATGCTCCTCAGTAAAGGCCGCTATTCTAGCAGGCCCGCCGCGATCGCCAGGTTTGGCGGGCTTCGGGCGTCCGCGCTATCATGCGCGCACCCGAGGCCCATGCCCGAGCCCATCGCCCCCTACCACGAGAGGCTCCCGGACCTCGAGCGCGAGCTGACGGACCGTGGCAGCCTCGGGCTTCTGGTGCTCGACGCGACGCCGCTCGGGACGATCGAGGACGAGTACGGCACGCCCGCCTACGAAGAAGTGCGCCAGCGTATGTTCAAGATCCTCGAGGAGTCGCGCGGCAAGGACTACCGGCAGGGCGACGTGATCTGCCTAGACCGGCCGCGCGGGCTTCGCTTCATGTTCCTGCTCGACCGCAAACGGCGACGCAGCGTGCCGCTATCGGTCGCCGACCTGCGCACCGCGCGCGGCCGCGTGGTGGCGTCGCTCGCGCCCAACCTCGCGCGTGCGGCGTTTCCCTACATCAAGACGCCTCCCCACCTCGACGTGGGCCACGGCCTAGCGGTGCACAACCCGCTGCTGCACACCGAGCGCGTGATCGAGCGGGCGCTCGAGGAGGCGCTGCTGCAGGCGGCGCACCAGCGGCGAGCCGAGGAGCTGGCGGTGCTCGAGCGGCTGCAGGACATCCTGCTGCGCGAGCGCATCGTGACCGCCTTCCAGCCGATCCTGCGCATGCAGGAGGGCACGATCATGGGCTTCGAGGCCCTCTCGCGCGGCCCGCGCGGGTCGGGGCTCGAGTCCGCGGCGGCGCTGTTTGGCGCGGCCGAGGACAACAAGCTGCAGGTCGAGCTCGACCGGTTGTGCCGAAGGCGTGCGCTCTTGTCTTCCGCACGCATCCCCTCGAACGCCAAGATCTTCGTGAACACCAAGCCCACCACGATGCGCGACCCGCAGTTCCGTGGCAAGTCGCTGATCGACTTCCTGGAGAAGGCCCAGGTCGCGCCGGACCGGGTGGTGATCGAGATTACCGAGCAGGAGGTGATCGAGAACCACGCGATCTTTCGCGAGACGATGGGCTATTTCACCGACCTCGGCATGTCGTTCGCGGTCGACGACGTGGGCGCCGGCTACTCGGGGCTCGACACGATCGCCAAGCTGCGGCCGGGCTACCTCAAGATCGACATCGGCCTCGTGCGCGACGTGCACGTGAGCAGCGTGAACCGCGCGATGGTGAAGGCCATCATCGCGCTCGGCCACGGGATCGACGCCAAGGTGATCGCGGAGGGCATCGGCAACGAAGAGGAAAACCAGGTCCTGCGCGCGATGGGCGTCGACTTCGGCCAGGGTTACCACCTCGCCCGCCCCGACGTCGGCCCGGAGCCGGCGTAGCCAACGAAGCGGCGTACGTCGAGTTGCGACTCCGCCTGGCAGACAACCTGAAGGCCCGTCGTCGCAAGCAGAACCTGACACAGTCCGCCTTCGCGAAACGCATACGCCTTCGTCTGCTCCTGAGAAATGAGTTGTCAAGAGAATACTCCGACCTGCCGCCCGCGCAGCCTCCAACAACGGGCGAATGGTGGCACTCGCGAGAGATCCTCGTCGTCGAGCACCGCTCCCCGCGGGG
>Ga0247727_10011261_pt1 | contig 15651 bp, 12 predicted proteins | sample WisWelCaveWW1625_FD_202498 | JGI IMG/M metagenome (GOLD analysis project Ga0247727, IMG submission 202498) | Biofilm microbial communities from Wishing Well Cave, Virginia, United States - WW16-25 | ecosystem: Environmental > Aquatic > Deep subsurface > Groundwater > Cave microbial mat | place...
CCCAAGCGTTTCATCCACAATGACGGGGTCGAGGGCTTTCTGATCCAATGCTACAAGCGCCATAGTCCAATCCAATGTTTCGGCAACGCCCGGCAATTTGTATAAATCCATTTCGCGCAATGCCTGGATAAAGCCGGTAATTTGCCGCGCCAGTTTTGCCGGGGCATCTGGCAATTGAGTGCGTACGATTTCCAATTCCTTTTCAAAGGACGGATAATCAATCCAGTAATAAAGACAGCGGCGCTTGAGCGCATCATGCACTTCGCGTGTCCGATTGGATGTAATAATAACAACAGGCGGATTCGGTGTTTTGATGGTGCCGATTTCCGGGATGGTGATCTGAAAGTCCGACAACACTTCAAGCAAAAACGCTTCGAACTCGTCATCGCTTCGGTCAAGTTCATCAATCAACAGCACGGCTGGTTTCTGACGCGATGGTTCAATGGCTTGCAACAGCGGACGGCGCAACAGGAATTCCTCCCCGAACAACTCAGCCTCTGATACCTTGTCGCCGCGCGCCTCGAGCAGGCGGATGTGCATCATCTGGCGCGTGTAATTCCACTCATAGACTGCGTGATGAACATCCAAGCCTTCGTAGCATTGCAGACGAATCAGGTCAGTGTCCAAAAGAGCGGCAAGAACTTTTGCCACCTCCGTCTTGCCAACCCCAGCCTCGCCTTCCAGAAAGAGTGGGCGACTCAGTTTCAATGCAAGATACAACGATGTTGCAAGTCCGCGTTCGGCAATGTAATGCTTTTCGCGCATGGCGTTTTGGAGGGAGTCAATTGAAGTGAAATTCAATGTGGCCTCTCAGTGATGAGTCGTCTCATGGCAAATTCCGTTTTTCAGGCGGGGTGAGCGGGGCTAAAGCCGCCTGGTTTCGACAGGCTCAACCCAACGGCTCAGTACATGGAAGCCTTTTGGGCTGTCCTCGCAACAAGCGCTCGCGAGTCCGCTTCAGCGGACTTCCACGAACTGAGGCAGGGCTTCAGCCCGCCGAATTCAACGCAAGATATAACGATGTCGCCAGTCCGCGTTCGGCGATGTAATTCCGTTCGCGCATGGCGGATTGAAGGGAGTCAATTGAAGTGAAATTCAAGTTAGCCTCTTTGTAAATTGAACAGTCGAGTGGTGAGCTTCACCTGCATGGTAATGAAAAAACAAATCCATCACTTTTACCTTCTTGTCACTGTGATACGGTCTAATTCAGATGCGCCTTGAGGAAGCTGTTTACGACCTGTGCCTATAGCTTTTTCAAGTATATCTTGAGCATCCTTGTTTGCTACGACAACAACAATGCTGAACTGTTTTCCATCATCTTCCGGTTCATAGATACCAATATTTGCTGGAGACGTCCAAGTGCCATTTACATTGTTGAGAGAAGCATGGATATCTTGGGGATAATAGAAGCTGTTCGGTACTTGAGGAAAGACAAGTATCCAAATAACTTGTCCGTTGGGAATTCTTTGGAATGTACCCTCTACGGTTATATGGCAAATATCCTCTTCACACTCTATCTCGTCGCCATCTCTTGGGTAAGTGATTTTCACTTCTGGCGGTAAAGGCGTTTCCGGCAGGAGCATCTTTTCAGTTAGCCTGCTATTCAATAAAGCATTAACAATAACCCCAATCAGGGCCAAAACCGCCACAATTATTGCTGGGTTGATTTTCTTGTTTGGCGCGGGAGTGGCTAACTTCGTGGGCTTATTTGCGCTCTTTGGCGCTGTGTTCTTCTTTGATTGTGAAGACTTGGACATAATTTTTTTAAGTATAGCAAGTGTTACTTGTCCACCGTAACTTTAACTGGCAGACAAACTACAGTTGTGCCAAATAGCAGGCAGTGGTCGGCATTACAGTGGGAAACCTCTCACAGAAAGGAGACCTCCGAGGCAATTCGGAAGCCTCCCTGTTAGTATAAACCTGATTCAGGGATGTCACCCTGAGCAGTAGCGAAGGGTCTCTACGACAGTGCCAGAGATTCTTCGCTACGCTCAGAATGACAGTAAGGAATCTCTCAACCTCCAGCGCGTTGCGCCGCGAGGATAAGCGCGCGCTTTGCCATGACCTTCGCCAGATGGGCGCGATATTCAGCAGAGGCGTAGGAGTCGCCCAGTGTGGCTTCGATATCCATCATGTCAGCGGCGGAGGCGATGTTGGCTTCAGTGGGTTCCATACCCGCCAGCGCGGACTCGACTGCTACGGCGTGCATTGGGTTGGCGGTGATGCCGCCCACCACGACAACCGCGCGCGCCACCTTGCCGCCTATCAAACCAATCATCGCGGCGACACCTACGACCGCGTAACTGGAAGCCGGATGACGATGCTTGAGATACGCGCCGCCCATGCCGGGCATGTTGCCGTAGGCAGGAACGGTAATCGAAGTCAGCACTTCATCGCTTTTGAGCGCGGTCGTGAACAGGTCCTGGAAGAACTTATTGGCTTCGATCTCCCGTTCACCTTTGGAACCCATAATCGTGAAGGTCGCGTCCAATGCCAGCATCAATGTTGGATAGTCGGCGGCGGGGTCGGCGTTGGCGAGGCTTCCGCCCATCGTGCCGCGGTTCCGCACCTGCTGATCCGCGATCAACGCCGCGGCTTCGGACAGAATCGGGCATGCCGTCTTGAGTTCCTCAGAAGCGGCGACGGTCGCGTGTGTGGTGAGCGCGCCGATCTTCACTTCCTTCTTGCCGGCTTTAATCCCGGAGAGACTCTTGATGCGACCGATATCCACGAGCATGGTCGGTTGTGCCACGCGCAGTTTCATCGAAGGGATAAGGCTGTGACCTCCAGCCAGAAGCCTTGCGCCCTTGTTCTTTTGAAGTGTCTTAACGGCGTCCGCGACCGACGTAGCGCGATGGTAATCTACACTTGAGGAATACATGATAAGCCTCCTTGTTAACTCTTCTGAGCGGCCTGAATCGCCCGCCAGACTTTTTCAGGTGTGAGCGGCATGTCCAGGTGACGAATACCGAGCGGGGCTAACGCATCCATGACCGCATTGACAATCGTGGGTGTTGAGGCGATTGTGCCCATCTCACCAACGCCCTTCACGCCCAGCGGGTTATGCGGCGAAGGTGTTTCGGTGCGGCCCGTAATTATTGGCGGGAAGTTATGAGCGTGCGGCACTGCATACTCCAGCAGGTTGGATGAGATGAGTTGACCGCTTTCGTCATAGTAGCCGTGCTCCCATAAAGCCTGGCCCACGCCCTGCGCGACTCCGCCTGTGACCTGTCCCTCGACGATGAGCGGATTGATCACTTTACCGACGTCATCCACTGCAACATATTTTTGGATCGTTACTGCGCCCGTCTCAGGATCCACCTCCACTTGCGCGATGTGTATGCTATTGGGGTAGGTGAAATTTGCAGGGTCATAGTAGGTATCTTCTTCAAGACCCGGCTCCAAGCCTTCCGGAAGATTGTGCGCAGTATAGGCGGCAAAGGCAAGTTCGCCAAAAGCCTTTGCTTTGCTGGGCACGCCCTTTACATATACCTTCCCCTGCTCTTTATCGTAGACCATTTCTTCCAGCGGCGCTTCGAGCTGGTGAGCCGCGATCTTCATCATTTTTGCCCGCACCTTCTCGGCAGAACGCACCAGCGCGCTGCCGCCGACCGATGTGCTTCGGCTGCCATAAGTGCCCATGCCGTTCGTGATCACTGCTGTGTCACCATGCACAACATCAATGTCATCAACGCTGATCCCAAGTTCATCCGCCACGATTTGCGCGAACGTTGTCTCGTGACCTTGTCCATGAGAATGAGAACCGGTCAACGCGGTGACTTTGCCGGTGGCGTGTACACGAAGTCCGCCGCTTTCCCAGAAGCCAGTGACACCACCCAGCGCACCAGCCACTTTGGACGGCACAGGCCCGCTGGCTTCGATGCATGAGGCAATGCCAACACCAACCAGCCGACCTTTTTTTCGAGCTTCGGCTTGATCAGCGCGTAGAGCAGAGTAATTTGAGAGTTCAAGAGCCTTATCCATGACACCAGCGTAGTTACCCGAATCATATTGCAGCGCTACCGGTGTTTGATATGGAAACTCATTAGCTGGAATGAAATTCTTGCGGCGGAACTCCACCGGATCCATGTTCATCTCGCGCGCCGCAACATCCACCAGGCGTTCCACCACGTAAGCCGCTTCGGGTCGTCCCGCGCCGCGATAGGCATCCACCCAAACGGTGTTGGTGAGTGTACCCCAGACCTCGCCATAAATACCCGGGATCTTATACAAACCGGAGAAGAGTGTCACGTAGAAAGCGGTTGGAATCAGCGACGCGACCAGCGAAATATACGCGCCGTTATTCGCCCACGTCGCAGCATGCAGACCTGTGATCGTGCCATCGCTCTTGAGCGCCAGCTTACAGTGAGTCACATGGTCGCGACCCTGCGTATCTGACATGGCAGACTCGGTGCGCGCCGCCACCCACTTTACCGGACGGCCAACCTTGCGCGCGGCCCATGGGACCAACGCCTCCTCAGGGTAGGTCGGAATCTTGCTTCCGAATCCGCCGCCGACATCAGGTGAGATAAGGCGCAGTTTGTGTTCCGGGATATTCAAAATGAACGCGCTTAATACCACACGCGTAAGGTTGGGATTCTGACTCGTCGTCCAGAGCGTCATCTCCCCTTTGAAAGCGTCCCATTGCGCCACAGCCGCGCGCGGTTCAATCGCTGTCGCAATCAAACGCTGGTTGACCAGGTCGAGTTCAACAACTTTATCCGCTTCTGCAAAAGCCTTGTCACATGCTTCTTTATCACCGAGCGCCCACGTGTAACTGATATTATTCGGCACATCATCGTGCACCTGAGGCGCGCCGGGCTCCGTTGTTTTTCTTGCATCAGTCACAGCGGGGAGCGGTTCGTAATCCACTTCAATCAGATCGAGAGCATCCTGCGCAATATACGGATCCTCGGCAACCACCATTGCGACACGATCACCTACATGCCGCACCTTGTCTGTTTGCAAAACGCGTTGAGCCGGAACTTTAATACCGGGCACATTCCAACCGCTCGGGAGCATCCCTACATCAGAGGTGTCCGCGCCAGTGAACACGCCCAACACGCCCGGCAGGGCTTTGGCTTTGGAGGTGTTGATGCTTTTTATGTGCGCGTGAGCATAGGGACTACGTTTGATGGCGAGATAAGCCATATTCGGTAATTTTAGGTTGGCAACGTAACTGCCCCTGCCTTGAATAAAGCGCGGATCTTCGCGCCGCTTCATGCTGGTTCCTACATACTTGGACATGTTACGCCTCCTCTGGCATGGCGTCCGCGGCATACTTTACCGCACGGACAATATTCTCATACCCAGTACACCGGCAAATGTTGCCATCCAATCCATGGCGGATCTCCTCATCGGTCGGATGCGGGTTGCGCTCGAGCAAATCCACCACCGTGATGATCATACCGGGCGTGCAGAACCCACACTGAAGACCATGCTTCTCCCAGAAGGCGTTCTGCACCGGGTGCAGTTTGCCGTCTGATGCCAGACCTTCAATGGTGGTGACAGTGCTTCCATCCGCCTGCACCGCCAAAACAGTACAGGACTTGACGGCGACGCCATCCATTAATACGGTGCACGCGCCGCACTGACTGGTATCGCAACCAACATTTGTGCCCGTCAACCCAAGTTCCTCACGCAGGAAATGCGCGAGCAACAGGCGCGGCTCCACCTCTTTTGTATAAGCCATGCCATTGACGGTGATCGAAACCATTTGCGCCATAACGACCTCCTCCTTCTAATTTATGATACCGGATGTTCCACCGGTTGAAAGAAACGTAAGGGCAAATACCCTGACGGTCATCGAAGGGTCGCCCCTGCTGCGTAAGGCAAGTTATCCACTTGAGGAAATCACTGCTGTCGTTGGTTCAGATTCTGTATCTTGATCAATATCATCCTCCTTGACGTCGCGCGGCATGCCGCGTTCGCGCACATCCTGCAAAAGGCCGCCATGTCCCAGTTCAACAATATCCCTGCGCGTCAACCTGTCACCGACCAGCAAGCGCGGCAGGATCCAATCCACAATATTCGTCTTGCGGCTGCGGGCGCAACCGGGCGCGCCGACAATCGGCACATCATCAATGTAAGCCAACATAAGAAGGTTGCCGGGGTCTACCGGGGCGCCGACCGATTCAACCGTTCCGCCGGCGCGCTCCACTGCGCGCGGGACGATATCATGCGCGTCCATAATTGCCGTCTCACCCGCGAGCAGGATCAACCTGACTCCAACTGAAACTTGTTGCTTCAACATATCCGCGAGCGCGGCTTCATCTGCCTCATCGTCCAATGCAACGAAATCGGTGCGGGTGACGGAAGAGCCTAACTTTTCAATTCTTTCGCGCAGGGGATCAAAATCGGAGATCAAACGCTGGTGTAAGGAAGTCGAACCAGACAAAATCATCCCAACAGAGAGAGACGGCAGCGCATCGACGCGCACGATCTGCCTGCTCCCGGCTCCGATAGCCTCTGCCGCGCTGACAACGGACTCTGGTACTGCATATGGAATGATTTTTACAGTTGCGACAATCTGTCTTGCGTGAACCGGCGAATGGGTCATCAGCGTAGCCAGCGTGATGCCGTCACACTCATTGAGACGCGCCAATCGTTCCACATCAATTCTCAGTATCCCCATTTCATCTGAAAGTAGATTAGCGCGTCCCGATGCCACTCCTGTAATATGCAAGCCGGGTCCACATATTGCCTCCGCAACGCGCCGCGCGGCTCTATTTTCATCTACATCATCCGCTTCCATTTCGGCGACATAGACCGTGAGGCGGCCTAACGCGCGCAACTTCTCCAGATCATCGTCTGTTAGCGGTTTGCCTTTACGCAACATGCGCTGACCATTTGCCCCTGCAATGTTATGACCGAGGATTTTTCCTTTTGCGTCTGCAAGAGGCACTGGTTCGAACTTCATGGTTTTCTCCAGTAATGGTTCAGGGCTGAAAAAACCTCGCTCACGGGCGGCGCTCCCTTCCGGGACGTCCTCTGGAGCGATTAAAATTACAACCTAGCTGGCTGATTGGGCGGCTTCATTCTCTGTTTCAATTTTTTTGCGGACTTGTTCGTAAAATACCTGGGCAAGTTTTTGAGAGACGGGCACCATCAGGCGGGCGGCGAGGCTCGCCAGTTGACCTGCGACAGTTACATCGGCTGTCCAATGTAAAATTGTCGAGCCGTCGGGTCCGTCACTTAGACTCATTTCACTGAGCGCATCCGCCACGCTGCCGGTGGCTGAACCATGAGCCTTTAATTTTGCATGATCCGGTTCATCCAGTTCAAGAACTTCCACTTCCCCCGAAAAACGCGCTTTCACCGCGCCCAGCCCAACTGAGACAACGCCGTGATACTTTTTAAGCGGCTCGATGATTTCGATCTTCTCCACACCAGGGACACATTGCCCGATCTGGTTCGGGTCGGTCATGAAGTCCCAAACTTTTTTCCGCGGCGCGCGTATTGTGACATCACCCTTTAGGATCATTTGATTTTCCTTTCAGTGAGTGCGGGTCGATAAGCTGCTCGTGATGTTTGATGGGACTAACATCGAATAATAGATTGGCTTGCGATCATTGGACTTTCGGAGTTTAGCACAACATAATCGTGAGCGTCAATGGTCAAACTTGAAGTTCAGATGAAACTTCGGATAATGAGTTCTTAGCCACGGACACTTGCACCTGGCGCACACCTGCCCTGGTCTCTTCGAGACGGTGCCAGGGAGTGCAGGTGTTTCACGAATTCTCACGGAGAAAAAATTCATAAAAAATCAGTGCAAATCTGCGCAATCCGTGGCAAAAAGAGGATGTCCGAACTTTTGTCCGAAGGGCATTCAAACTAACACTCCACCCAAAAGGGGGCGATATAACGGAGGCAGTTGAAGTGTCAGGAAGGAGGCGGGGAGGGACAGCCAAATCCTGCACCTGGGCGCGTATCTCCCATCCCATATGAGGGTTATTTAGTATGACATGCACCCGCCGCGATCCCGGTCGATGACGATTTGTTGCCCACCTGTTGTAAGTCAGTGGAAGGGATTGTGTTTTATTTTTCGCCATGCAAAGTAATGTGTGGCGATTTTTGTTTGGAGGTGAATATGGAGTCTGGGAACATCAATCGTCTCACTCAACGATTGTGAAGGTATCGAAAAGGAGGAGCAAGCAAAATGGCCAAAAAACAAAAAGGAAAAACAAAGACCACCAAACCAGCAACAGCAAAATCCAATACAGCCAAATCAAATAAGGCAAATTCAAATCGAGGAGAAATCATGAAGGCGAATACCAAAGTAATGGGCTATCTGCCCAACGACACGCCCCCAACAGGGCAATTGATCTTATTAGGTTTCCAGCACGTGCTGACCATGTTCCCAGCCACAGCGTTCGTCGCCGCATTATGCGGGTTCCATGTTGGCACTGTGTTGACTCTCTCCGGCGTGGGAACGATCGTTGCCCTGTTGCTTGCAAAATGGAGAATCGGCAAGTTCATCCCGTTGTTCTACGGCTCCAGTTTTAGTTACATTGCCGCTTATCTAACCATCGCCACACAGATGACTGGAAGCGTCCCTGCATTTGGGACACCCCTGCCAGACAATGTCATTAGCACCATCCAGGCTGGCATCGTCGTTACGGGTATTTTGAACATCATCATCGGCTTCGTCATTCGAGCGGTTGGCAAGGAAAAGATAGATATGGTTCTGCCTCCCATCGTCACCGGCTCAGTGGCTGCGATCATCGGCTTCGGTCTGGCTTTGGCGGCTTTGGGTCTGGCGGGAGCAAACTGGGGAGTCGCAATCGTTACATTGCTCGCGACGATCCTGTTCTCTGTGTACCTTCAAAGCAAGGGCTTTATGGGTATGATCCCCGTAATCCTGGGCGCGGTTGTGGGTTATGTTTTCTCTGCAATCGTCCAGCCCGGTTCGGTGAGTTTTGCTGCTGTCGCCGCGGCTCCGTTGTTCGCCGTGCCGCACTTCACCTTCCCCATCTTTAGCGGGCCCCTGGTCGGCACAGCCATTTTCAGCGTCGCGGTCATGGCGATTGCCACCATCCCCGAATCCACTGCCCACCTCTATCAGATCAGTTTGTATGTGGATCGTTTTGCAGAAGATGCGGGCCGCGAAAAATATGACTTGGACAAGAACATCGGCTTCAACTTAATCCTGGATGGTGTGGATGACACCATGAAGGGTTTGCTTGGCGCTACGGCGGGCACAAATTATGGCGAGAACAACTCGCTCATGGCGATCACCCGCAACTATTCGGGTCCCGCGTTGATCGCGGCAGGTGTGATCGCGGTATTGCTCGGCTTCGTAGGCAAACTTGCCGGGCTGATGCAAACCGTCCCGTTGGCGGTCAGCGGCGGGTTGGCAATCTACCTTTTCGGCGTAATTGGCATGCAGGGTATCGCGCTGATGCAGGAACACAAGGTCAGCATGTTCGACCCGCGCAACCTGGCTGTCGGCGCGACCATTATGGTGGTCGGCATTGGCGGCAACATCGGATATCCGAATGGACTCCTGCCAATCCCATTTCTGCAGGGAGTTTTCCCCAGTGGCTTGCCCGCCATTGCAACCGCTGCGGTATTGGGCATCTTACTCAACGCGATCTTCCTGATCTTCAAGCCATCTGCAGCTGAGACTGGAATGGCTAAGGGAGCGATGGCTTCTGCTGATTGAAGCAAGGGTAGTATGGAAGTAAACGGGACGGCTGATCAGGTCGTCCCGTTTGCTTCCGAGTGAACAACGCATCAAACTTCGCCTCAGCCTGCTACCGATAAAATTGCCTTATTTGCCCAACATGCCTTGATGCTCCCGCAGGGTCTTTGACCCTGAACAAAATTACAGATGATGAGTTAAGTAATCACCCTGCGCATTTTTTATTTCACATACCGTAGGGGCGACCCGCCCAGAGATGCCAAGACACCTTGATGATCTTGAAGGGTCGCCCTTACTATGTAAGGTGAGTTAAATATTCAAACACCGCATCGAACAAAACCGTGAGTCCCTTTTGCGCGGGGCGCAGATCGCTCGCCATCCTCCAATGCCCATCGGACAATTGATCCGCAATCGAAAATACCGCGAGCGCGGAAAGATTCATTGACCGCGCAACGGACAGCATCGCCGCGGCTTCCATATCAACAGCAAGGACTCCCGCGCGTTGATGCTCCAACACGATCTTTCGCAGTTCGCGAAACGGCGCGTCGGTTGTCCAGGTTGTGCCAAGAACATGAGGTTGATTATGCTTCGTGAGAATTTCGCTCAACCCGCGCGCCATCTCTTCGGAAGAATCTACTGTTGGATGCGGAGGCAAATAATGTTGAGACACCCCCTCCCCGCGTATCGCACTGGTTGAAATGACAAGACTCCCTGTATTCAAATCAGGCTGTAAACCTCCAGCCATGCCGATCAAAACAAATTGCCTCACACCCAGCTCGGCGAATTCGTCAGTCAGCCCGGCAATGACCGGCGCGCCGATGCCAAATCCCGTTGAGAGTGCAATTTGACTGCTCGTGCGTTTGAGCAAATGGAACTCGCCAAGAAATCCGCGAATGCGTTTGGTCGAGTGACGACGAAGGATATAATCCGCCAGACTCTTTTGCGGTGCAAAGATGACCGCGCGCGGGGGAGGGAAGTCTGGTAACTGTCCATTTGCGCGGCGATAGGTGAGGAGTTCGGAGGGTTTGAGGACGGGTTCGTCATCATTATGGGAGATCATCGGAGTTTTCCAATTTGGCTAAATTAATTCCCCTCACTAATTTTTTGATTTTTGAGCGCAACCTGAAGGAGAATTATCGCCTGGATAATTTCACCGATCAAAGCCCCCCAGGCGGCTCCTGCCAAACCATATTCCCTTATCCACCAAATCAATAAGGACAGCCAAACAGCCAGAGAAATGATCGTCGTCCTTAATAATATACTTTCCTTTCCGCGCACAACAAGATCCACCGAAATAAACGCGGAAATCGTATATGGAACAAGACTCCACACAAGAACAATTAAGAGATTCGCTGCAGGTGTATATTTCTCGCCAAAAAGGAAATATATAATTGGGTGCGCCAAAAACGCAACTCCACCTGCCAGCAATATACTTACACCTAACAGACTAACAAATGCCACATGGTAGTTTTGTTTTGAATGAAGCGCTCCACGCGATAAAGCAGGCAGCAACGCGCCGAGTATGGCATAATGCCCAAATTTCATTCCGTCAACAATGCGGGCGGCTGAGGAGAATAAGCCTGTTGCGACATCGCCGACAAGCACAGATGTAGATAATACGCCCAGTCGCTGTGAAAGGACGCTCAGAGTTGTCAACGCCGCGAATGGTAATACCATGGGCAAGAGCGGACGAAAGTCAAGAAATGGAAACGGACTAAAGTCTGGCATTAAAATCGAGAATATTCGCAAGGCGAGAAAAGAAGTGATAATGTTTCCGATCAATAATAAAGTACAAAGAGTCAGTAAATCTGATGAGAATATTGCAACAAGGATTTGAACGAAACCGTTAACAAGACTCAATCCCCAGAACAAGTCCATCCTTTCAAAAGCGCGAAGAAGGGCTGAAACAATTGAAAATATCGCAAGAGGAAAAAGACTAAAAGAGAAAATCAATAACGGTGTGTCCATACTAAATATGAGAGTTGCAAAACACCAGATTGCAGACAGGATAATTTGAAGTGTGAATGCGCGGGCTACAAGAGGTATGACATGACCCGCTTTCGCAATTTCGCGAATCAGCAAAGTATCAGTGCCAAAGCTTGTAAAAGTATTGCCAATTAATACCGTGGCAGCAATAAATGTGAATTGACCAAAACTGGCTGGTTCGAGTCGGCGGGCAACGAGCGCGATAAAAACTACTGCCAGGCCTTGTGAGCTGATCCGCGCAAGCAATAACCAGAGAGTGTTGAGGCGAAGTGAAAGCATCGATTCAGAAAATAAGCCTTTCATCGCTTGAAACGGTTGATGAAATCGAACAGGAAATATATGAATGTTTGTTTTAGACCTGATTGATGCCCTCGAGAAAAATAATCATGTAATCGTTTGCGAGTTTGAAATTCACTCCACCTATCCCAGCGAATATCTGAACGCCGACACAAATTGATACCTGTCCCATCTACTTTGAAGATAAGATTTGCTTCGGGCGGCCGCATGGCAAGCGCAAACGTTTTCACGGGATTAGCACAGGCGCGGGTGGTCAGGACATAATCGGCTTTAAGATGGCGAGGCCCTTTTGTAGCGTTCAAGTCAACATCGAAATCGAAGTCTCTCAATGGGACCGCAAGCTGTTTTACACATCTTGGCAAAATTTCCATGAAAGAGTCATAGACGGAACTTGAATTTTCTATGTTTTGAAATCGAAATGACGTTTGGCCGTGCTGAAGTGGAACCTGAAAATAAGATGTTTCATTTGCAAAATGCGTACCTGCATCACCAAAACCAGTCGTAAGAGAAACGCGAGGAAAAATATAATACCGCTCAGTTGATACAAGATAATTTGTGAGGATGGGAAAATGATCATCGGCGTCGAACTTCGACCAAAGATCGTGCAATGCTTTATTTGCTTTAGCTTTGCCTGTTGAGTTGGCTACGCGCCAATTCTGGAACTCAATCCACTGTGCCCTACTCCAAGCCTGACCCACGATGGATGACACCTGCATAAAAAACACGTCGCTTGCATCTGATAGCGGCTCAAAGGGATGATGGGTGTATCCGTTCAATGCGTAGCGGTAGAGTGAAATGCCTGCAACACGCGTATCATGTTCAAAATAATCCAATGACGCAATGGCGTAATGATAAAAAACAGGTGATACGATCGAGTCGTCTTCTAAAAAGATGATTGAACCGTATTTGTCGGTGAGACCACCACAATAATAAAAATTTTGTAATAAACCGAGATGCTCTTTATGCAAAACGATTTCTTTCGAGCCATGTGACCAATGGAATGATTCAGCGACTGTTCGCACACTTTGATTCGGCACCCCGTTTTCTGGATCAACGGAAATAACCAATGGTACTTTGAAATCATGAGGATAATTGGCCGCTTCCAGCGAAGTAAGTAGACGCGTCAGAGTATGTGGACGGTTATAGGCTGGGATAACAATCGCAGGCGGCATATTACTCCATCCCTGAATTCTTTATCATAACCCAGGGAAACGGAGAATCAAACCATCCCAACAAACGTTTTAAGCGAAGCATCAATAGTTGAGGACGATAAAGTATTTTTGAATGAAAAGCATCCAAATCAGAGATGCAGTGATGGAAGTAGTGTCCCGCCATTTCAGGGAAGCCGAGCGACGAGTAATATTGATTGCTGCGAACAACTGCCGCATCCAGTTCGGCATCTGAATAAAGCGGGCTATCCATGATATGAATTTCTCCCTGGGGTTTTAGATAATTTGATAATACTGACAGTAAAGCGGGGACATCTCGAAAATATTGGAGAACACTGGCGAGGATAATCACATCGAAATGCCCGGCAATAAACGGAGCGGAAAATACATCTGCTTCGAGAAATGACAATTTTGAATTCGGCTGAAATACGCGTGCCGCCTGTATCAGCTCATAGCGATTTTGATCCATACCGATCACAATATGCCCCGATTTGGAAATCAGATTTGAAAGCCATCCATTTCCACACCCAAAGTCAAGAATAGTGAGCGGCTTGGGTTGAGATGACAGGTAACGGTTCAGGCGTGAGGCGGATACGGAACGAGCGCGCCATTCGTCAGTGAAGCGATGTCCGTTTGGCACAAGCGGCAGACGCGCAACAATATCGTCAGGGTATAGTCTCCCTTCTTTTTCTCGCACACGCAAATAGAGTTCAGGGTCCATAGCGAAATGTGTATGTTACAAAATCCCCCCAATTATGAAAAGGTGCATTACATCCAAACCGACCATCCAATTGCAGTAAAAATCGAGCCAGGCGCGGAAAGCGATGCGGAAATTTATCCATGTAGGAGGGTGGACAGAACAATGAAAGCGACTGCCGTTGCACGAGTTGAAATTCTGGCTCAAACGCTTCAATAACTTTCTTCGGCGCGTGATACCAGGTCATCACACGCGCGCCTTCGACGTTCGCCAATATCCCTCCTCGATTCAAGCGCCGTGTTGCGAGATGAAATTTGCCGCGTAAAACTTGAGCCAATTCCCACGGGCAAACAGGCGGCATGATCACCCATACCACATGACCACCTGGTTTGAGCAATTGACCAAGAAACTTCGTGACATCGCGCAAATCAGGAATGCAATTCAATCCGCCGAAATTTGAAAACACCAGGTCGTATGGAGCGTCTTCAACTTTATCCAGTTCGGTGAACGAAATTTGCTGTGCAGTAAACCGATCTGGCAGGTTGGAGATTCTTATTTTGTTTTGTATTGCAGAGATCATGCCACCGGCAATATCTGTTGCATGAACGCGATAACCCTGCTGAACGAAATAAGCCGCATCCGTCCCTGTACCTGCATTCAACTCAAGGATTGAATCTCCAACCTTTAGATGCCGAATAACTTCGCGGCGCACAACGTCACGCGCCCAGCGTATCACGGGATGATTCTCGCAATATGCGTCATACATTTCCGCTTTGCGGGAGAAACCGATATCCACCGCGTTCAGATCAAGCATTGGCAACCAAATTTTGAGAAGTACCCGCCTGCCATCGAAGCCTGAATTCAGAAATGAACAGACCCATTAAGTAATAGGGCATGCGGATTATTCTTTTCCAATCTCGTTTCAACAATGCCTGCCTCAAGCGAAACTCATAATGGACGCGTCCATGCAGGATGCGATAAAACTCTGTCGGGAACGGTCCGCGATACAACATCGCCAGATCTTCCGAGTCCACCCAGTTTTGTTTCTCGCCCAACTCCAATTTCACACGCTCAAAGAACTTCGTCCCAGGCAATGGATACGAAACCGAAATACCTATGTCATCCGGGGCGCACTCACGCACCATCTTCAACGTCTTTTGCACATCCTCCCACGTCTCGCCAGGGTAACCAAACTGCAAAAAGAATCCGACTTCGATTCCATTCAATCGCAACAAACGCGCCGCGTTGTAAATATCCTCCACCTTATCGCCCTTCTCCATCGCGTCCAGAATCTTTTGCGAACCAGACTCAGCGCCGATCCACACCATCTTGCATCCCGCCTTCGCCAGCGCGGCCGCAGTCTTTTCGTTCACCAAATCCGCGCGCTGTAAACACTTGAACGGAATCACTGCATCCGCTTCTTGCAACAACACCGCAAACTTTTCGATCCAATTTGGTTTCAATCCCAAAATATCATCCGCGAACCAAATGTGATCGGGCGCGAAATTTTCCTTGATCCATTTCATTTCCGCGACCACATTCTCAGGCGAGCGCGAGTTATAACGCTGTCCCCAAATCGGCTTGGCGCACCAGTTGCAATGATAAGGACAGCCGCGTGTCGTCACCATGTTCATCGAAAAATATCCGTGACGCTCCATCCAGATCAAACGATATTTTTCGACATCCACCAGATCCCAGGCGGGGAAAGGAAGTTTATCGAGATTGGTTATATCGGGACGACGCGAATTATGATTGACGATTGACGATTGACGATTGACGACTTGAAGTTCGAGATTGGAGATTGGAGACTTGTATGCCAGCCCGAGAATTGATTCGAGTCCCGCTTCACTCTCATCCTT
>Ga0247727_10011262_pt1 | contig 15649 bp, 15 predicted proteins | sample WisWelCaveWW1625_FD_202498 | JGI IMG/M metagenome (GOLD analysis project Ga0247727, IMG submission 202498) | Biofilm microbial communities from Wishing Well Cave, Virginia, United States - WW16-25 | ecosystem: Environmental > Aquatic > Deep subsurface > Groundwater > Cave microbial mat | place...
CAAGGTGTTCTCGCTCCTCGGCCTCTCGCTGCCGTCGTTCTGGGTCGGCCTCGTCTTGATCCTCTTCTTCTCCGTGTACCTGGAGTGGTTGCCGTCGTCAGGCTCGGGCACCGCGCTGCATCTGATCATGCCGGCTTTCGCGCTCGGTTGGTACTTTGCCGCCGCGCACATGCGGCTCACGCGCTCCTCCATGCTGGAGGTGCTGGGGTCGGAGTACATAAAGCTCGCCCGGCTCAAGGGCCTCCCTGAGTCCCTCGTCATCGCCAAGCACGCGTTCAAGAACGCCCTGATCCCGGTGCTGACGCTGGCGGGAATCAACCTCGTCATCATGATCAATGTGGCGGTGGTCGTGGAGACCGTATTCGCCTGGCCCGGTATCGGGCGCCTCCTCTACGAAGGCATCACCTTCCGTGATTTCCCGGTGGTCCAGGCTGTCGTCTTGCTGGGCGGCGCCATGATCGTGGTGGTGAACCTGCTGATCGACATCCTGTACGCGGTGATCGATCCGCGCATCCGGCTGGAAAGGTGACGGCATGAGCATGCAAAGCGAAGCCGTCGGCCTTCCCTCGGACTTGGCGCCCAGCCGGCTCGAGGGTTTCCCGCTCCTTCCGACTTTCATCCTCGCCGGCATCGCTTTGGTGGCGATCTTCGCCAACGCGCTGGCACCCTACGATCCGGAGGTCGGCAATCTGGTTGCGCGCTTCCGTCCCCCCGCGTGGCAGGCCGGCGGCAGTGCCGAGTACCTCCTCGGCACCGACCATCTCGGTCGCGACGTCCTATCCCGGCTCATCTTCGGCGCCAGGGTCTCCATGGTAGTCGGCTTCACCGCCGTGATCGTGGCGGGCGTCATCGGCACCGGCCTCGGCATCGTCTCCGGCTACCTGGGCGGCTGGGTCGATCAGGTCATTATGCGCGTCACAGATACCTGGCTGGCGCTGCCGGCGCTGACGTTCGCGATCTTCCTCACCGCCATCGTGGGGCCGAGCGAGATGAACATCGTCATCATCCTCGGTGCCGTCTACTGGACGCGCTACGCGCGCGTCATCCGCGGCGAGGTGCTCTCCCTCAAGGAGCGGGAGTTCGTCAAGCTGGCCATCGTCGCGGGATGCTCCAAGCGCACGATCATGACGCGCCACATCCTGCCCAACGTCCTGAACTCGGCCATCGTGCTCGGCACGCTGATGCTCGGCGTGGTCATCGTCACCGAGGCGGCGCTGTCCTTCCTCGGCGTGGGCGTGCCCCCTCCCAAGCCCGCCTGGGGGCTCATGCTGTCCGACGGCAAAAGGGGCATGATGGTGGGGTACTGGTGGCTCACCGTGCTGCCCGGCACCTGCATCATGCTGATGGTGCTCTCGGCGAACCTTCTCGGCGATTGGCTCCGTGTCAAGCTCGACCCCCAGCTCCGCCAGCTCTGAGCCGTCCCTTCGCGGATTGTCGGCCCTGGCCCCAGCATGTCGGGCGCTCCGATGAGCACCGGCCCCTTGCTCGAGCTCGTCAATCTCTCCACCCATTTTATCTCGGAGCGGGGCAGTCGGATCGTGCGTGCGGTCGACGAGGTCTCGCTGCAGATCAAGGCAGGGGAGACCCTGGGCATCGTCGGCGAGTCCGGCTCCGGCAAGACCACGCTGGCCCTCACCATCCTGCGCCTCCTACCGCAGGCAGCCCGCATCTGCAGTGGCAGAATGATGTTCCAGGGCGAGGACTTGCTGCAAAAGTCCGACGCCGAAATGCGCCGCGTGCGGGGCAAGCGCATCGCCATGATCCTGCAGGATCCCATGGCCTCGCTGAACCCGCTGTTCACCATCGGCGACCAGGTGGCGGAGCCGATCCGGGTGCATGAGGGAAGCGGGCGCGCCGCTGCCTGGAGGCGGGCGCGCGAGCTGCTGAAGGCGGTGCACATCCCATCGCCGGAGACGCGTCTCAATCAGCATCCGCACGAGATGTCGGGCGGCATGCGGCAGCGCATCGTCGGCGCCATCGGCATGTCGTGCGAGCCGCGCTTGCTGATTGCCGATGAGCCTACGACCAGCCTCGACCTGACGATCCAGGCGCAGTACCTCAAACTCCTGCGCGAGCTGCAGCGGGCGCACGGTCTCGCATTGATCTTCATCACCCACAACCTCGGCATCGTCGCCAAGATGTGCGACCAGCTCGCGGTGATGTATGCGGGGCGCGTGGTGGAGTCAGGACCGGTGACGCGGATCTTCGACGCGCCGGCGCATCCCTACACCAGGGCCCTGCTCAGCTCGATCCCGCGCATGGGCGACCCTCGCCAGCGACTGGCCGCCATCGACGGGCAGCCGCCCGACTTGGCGGCGCTGCCGCCCGGGTGCGCCTTCGCCCCGCGCTGCCCGACCGCCTTCGATCGCTGTCGGGCGGCGCCGCCGCCGGAGTTCGCCCCCGACGATAGCCGGAGGGTGCGCTGCTGGCTCGCGGCGCCGGGCGCCGGTCCGTTGGATGGCCAAGTCCGGGGCGGAGCAGGGTGATGGTCGTGCTCGAAGCGGAGCGGCTCAGCAAGCACTTCCATGCCAGGGCAGGATTCTTCGGCGACCGCGGCATGGTCCGTGCCGTGGATGGGGTCTCGTTCACGATCGAGGGCGGGCGGACGCTCGGCGTCGTTGGCGAGTCCGGCTGCGGCAAGACGACGACAGCCAAGCTCGTGCTCGGGCTGGAGACGCCCAGCGGCGGCGGCATCCGCTTCGAGGGGTGCGACTTGCAGGCGCTCGATACCGCCGGTCGCCGCCACTATCGCAAGTCGGTCCAAGCCGTGTTCCAGGACCCTTACGCCTCGCTCAACCCGCGCATGCGCATAAGCGCGATCATCGCCGAGCCGCTCATCACCAACGAATCGCTCGAGCCAAGCGCGGTGCGCAAGCGCGTCTTGCAGCTGCTCGACCTCGTCGGCCTCCCCAGCCGCTCGGCAGATCTCTTTCCCCACGAGTTTTCGGGTGGTCAGCGGCAGCGCATCGCCATCGCGCGGGCCCTGGCATTGTCGCCCAAGCTGGTCGTGCTGGACGAGCCCGTCTCCGCCCTCGACGTGTCGATCCGGGCCCAAATCCTAAACCTGTTGCGGGACCTCCAGGTCCAGCTTGGGCTGTCCTACATGTTCATCGCCCACGACCTCGCCGCTGTTGCGCACATGAGCCACACCATCGCGGTCATGTACCTGGGCAGGATCGTCGAGAGCGGCGAGGCGCAGACGGTGGCGCGCTCACCGAAGCATCCCTACACGCAGGCACTGTTCTCGGCGGCGCTGCCGAGCCATCCCAACGAACACCAGGAGGAAATAATCCTCGCCGGAGAGGTGCCGAGCCCGCTGCGGCCGCCGTCCGGATGTCATTTTCACCCGCGCTGTCCGCACGCCATGGAGCGCTGCGCACAGCAGCAGCCGAGGCTCATCGGCGTGGAGCACCGCTTGGTAGCCTGTCACTTATACGCTGCAGACTCGACAGCGACGGCACCCAAGTGACCTTGGCGTTGGCTTACGCGGCGCAACCACTGCGTCGCCATGGTCATCCCCGTCAAGACGCAATGGACTCGGGCCGAACTCGACGATGAGTCGATCAGCAGGTTCTGATCCCCATGTGGTGTCTCTGGAACGATCACACCAATGCAACGCGGTTAGCTAGAGCCTGTCTTCAGTTGGGAAGGCCATGGCACGAGAACGGATCAGAATCAAATGCGGAACACCGTTCTATTTTGCGTGACGTTTTTGCGGAGGGATTCCCGAATCGGCGATTGAGTGATTCATGGGCGGTCGGCTCGAGGGGGGCCGACCGATGCGACGCTATGCATGGCGCGACGACCAGTGGGATCGGATCAAGGATTTTTTGCCCGGCCGCGAAGGCCATGTCGGCGGCACGGCGGCGGACAATCGCCTGTTCATTGACGCCGTCCTCTACAGATATCGGGCCGGCATTCCTTGGCGTGACTTGCCAGAGCGTTTCGGGGACTGGAAGATCGTCCACCAACGCTTCAGCCGGTGGGCGAAGAGCGGGGTTTTCGAGCGCATTTTCAAGATGCTGGCGAGTGATCACGACAACGAGTACATGATGATCGACGCCACCATCGTGCGCGCCCACCAGCACAGTGCCGGGGCGCGAAAAAAACGGCGCGCAAGCGATCGGCCGATCACGCGGTGGACTGGCGACCAAAATACACGCCCTCGTCGATGCCTTGGGCAATCCCGTCAACGTGACCTTCACGCCGGGGCAGGCCCACGATCTGGCTGGCGCCGACGCGCTGGTCGACAGCACCGATCCCGAGGCCCTGATCGGCGACAAGGCCTTCGACGCCGATCCGTTCATCGCCAGGCTGACCGCGCGCGCCATCACGCCGGTGATCCCGCCCAAGACCAACCGCAAGACCCCGCGCGCCTGCGATTTCGCGCTCTACTGCGAGCGCAACCTCATCGAGCGCTTCTTCAACAAACTCAAGCACTTTCGTGCCGTTCCCACCCGCTACGACAAGCTCGCCAGAAATTTTCTCGCCGGAGTTCAGTTGGCCTCCGTTATCATCCTGCTCAACTGAACACACGGCCTAGCTGGGTCACGCTGCTTTCGACGTTATGAGCGAACTCGGAGGCCCTTCAGCGGCCCAAGCGTGCACTAACGAAACCGAGGGCGAGGGCCCCAACCGCAGACCTGAGGTTCCGGCAATCTCATCGGTACGTCAACGGCCCTCACTCGGATGCTGTGCACGGTTTCGGGGGTCATCCCAGTCCTCCTGAGAGCTTTGATCAATCTAACCGAGTTGCCCCTTTTGCCATCGGTCCAATGCATAGTAATGATGTCTTGCATAGGAAATGTGGATCGTATGGACATTGACCAAATCGAGACTTTCCTGGCAATCGCGCAGGTCGGCGGGTTCACCCGAGCGGTGTCCCGGTTGCGTCGCTCCCAGCCTGCAATCAGTCGCCGCCTGAGCCTGCTCGAAACTGAATTGGGAGCACCGCTTTTGGAGCGCGTGCGTGGCGCCGTGCAACTGACCGATGTGGGCCGCGCGTTCCTGCCTTACGCGGAAGCCATGCTGGCCGCGATGAACGACGGCCGGGAAGTTGTCCGGGGCCAGTTGCGCGAAGGAGAGCTGGTCCCCGCGAATCGGACAGGGGGTTAAGGTTGGTTCGACCTGATGAAGGAACGAACCGGATGATCAAGATGAAGCGGCAGCGGTATTTGGCGGAGTTCAAGGGAAAAGTTGCGCTGGAAGCGATCAAGGGTGAACTGACGATCGCACAGCTCGCGTGCCAAGCACGGCGTTCATCAGACGCTGCTCAACGGCTGGAAGAAGCAGGCTGTCGAAGGACTGTCCAAAGTTTTCACGACGCAGCCGGAAGGGGCCGACAAGGGGCGCGAGGCCGACGTCGAAATGCTGCACGCCAAGATCGGGCAGTTGGTGGTGGAGCGGGATTTTTTAGCGAAGGCCTTCGGACGCTGAGTACGGAGGCGCCAGATGATCGAGGCTCAGCACGGAGAGCTGTCGATCGTGCGTCAGTGCGAGTTGGTGTCGATCAGTCGGTCTGGGTATTATTATCAGCACACGGGAGAAACGGAGTTGAACCTGCGGCTGATGCGTCTCATTGACGAGCAGCATCTGGAGACACCGTTCTACGGGGCTCGCCAGATGGCACGTCATCTGCGGCGGCAGGGCTATGTCGTCAGCCGCAAGCGCATCGGGCGACTGATGGCGAAAATGGGCTTGGCAGCGGTGTATCAGCGGCCTCGCACGACAATTTCGCAAAAGGATCATCTGATCTACCCATACCTTCTGCGGGATATCCCGATCGAACGACCAAACCAAGTCTGGTGCGCCGACATCACCTACATCCCGATGCGGCGCGGCTTTCTCTACCTTGTCGCCATCATGGACTGGACGAGCCGAAAGGTATTGGCTTGGCGGCTGTCGAATACGATGGAGGCGGAGTTCTGCATCGAGGCCCTGGAGGAAGCCTTGGTGAGGCACGGCAAACCCGACATCTTCAACACCGATCAGGGCAGCCAGTTCACGTCGCCGGGCTTCACGGGCGTGCTGAAGGATGCGGGCGTCAACATCTCGATGGACGGCAAGGGCCGCTGGATGGACAATGTGTTCATCGAGCGGCTGTGGCGATCGATGAAGTACGAGTGCGTGTATCTCAACGCATTCGAGACGGGCGGCGAGGCGCGAGCCGGACTCGGCAAATGGATCGCGTACTACAACGGCGAGCGTCCGCATTCGACGTTCGCAGGCAAGACACCGGACGAGGTCTATGCACCGAGCCCGGTGGCGGCGACATTGGCGGCGTAAAGACGAAACCAGGACCAACCTTATCCAGGCCGCCAGGCCGTTCGAAGGATGGGAGCCACCTCAAAGGCGCCGGCAACACCTCTCTGGCTGTGGTCGGGACCGTCGTCGACCGACGCCTTGCCTGCCTTCTGCGTCGGTTTTCGGGTCAGTTCGACCAACCGCCGCTCAAGGTGCTAACCGCATCCAGCGGGGAGGTCAGTCATCTGGTGCGGCGTGGCGAAGTCACGCTTGGCGTTCGATACTTCGCCGATCGGGACCCCGAACTCGTGTGCCGCACCATCGGCGAGGAGGCCATGCTTGTCATTGCAGGTGCCGACCACGCGCAAGTTGCGCGGGCTCCGCGTGACCCTCCGGTACTGGCGCACGAGCGTTGGATCGGTTTCCCAACGTCGAAGGCCTCGAAAGAGGCGTTCGGCCGTCTCCTGCGTCGGCAGCTCGCGTCGGCACGAGTTGAGGCTGCCGAGATTATGGAGGTCGACAGCCTGTCCGCGCAGAAGCGGCTCGTTGAGGCCGGCTTTGGTGTCGCGCTGCTGCCGAAGAGCAGCGTGACCGAAGAGCTGAGCGCGGGGACGCTGAAGGTCCTCCGCATGCCCCGGCTCTCCACGACCATACCTGTCACCATCGTGCATCGCCGCCGCGGCTATCTCAGCCCCGCGGCGCGTGCGCTACTAGCGCTGCTCACCGACGCATGGGCACACACCGCCGCCGCAAACCGGGGCGCCTAAGCGCGATCTGGCGTTAGCTATGCAAAGAGCTGATGGGCAGCATCGACACTATCTATTTGCCTGATCACGCCACACGGCTCATGCTGTGAACTCAAGACAACGTGGCGCGGAGCCGACACATGACCGCAAAGCTCGTCGTACTTTACCCGAAGCCCCTAGATCCCGATGAATTCGAGAAGGGTTACCACGGCGAGCACATGCCTCTCATGCGCAAACTTGTGGGTGCTGACATCAGGCTACCGACTTATCGGACATTTGCTCCGCCAGGCCTCGAACCTTCCTTCTACCGGGTGGCCGAAATTCATTTTCCGAATAGGGACACGCTCATGGCCTACCTGCAGTCGGACAAGCGAAAGATCGGCCAAGAATCTTCATGGAAACTCTCCACGGGTGGCGTCCCAACCGTCCTCTTGTGTAGTGCCGACTAGGGATCATCGGTCTTCTGGCCGCCGCCACTGCACCTTGCCTCTCCAATCCGTGCCGCAATGGTGGTCGCACTGCGCGTGGTCGGCTCGTCGAATGACCGCTCCTCGCACTGGGTTCACCGGGCGTGAACGGATCAAGGCACGCACTTTGTCGGGTGCACAGCTGACGTGTTCCGCCTTCCTTGACTTGCTGCTGTCGGCTGTTCCGCCGTGGGGACGCCTCGAGTTTGACGAAGAGGTTGTGGCCCACGCATGGAGCCATCCCTTGCCGCTAGGCATGATCCAGCCTGATCGTTATCAACATGGTCTCCGCCAGTGAGCCACACTTCGCGATCCTCACGGCACGGCAATAGACGAGGCAGCCTATGCAATGGGAGACGATGCTCTACACGGCCTCCACCTGGGTGCTGCCGGTCCTGATCGCCATCACACTGCACGAAGCCGCGCACGGCTTCGTTGCCCACCGCCTGGGCGATGACACCGCCTATCGCCTGGGCCGCGTTACCTTCAATCCGCTCAAGCACATCGACCTTTTCGGCACGATCCTGATGCCGGCGGTCCTTTTGCTCGTGCGGTCGCCTGTGCTGTTCGGCTACGCCAAACCCGTGCCGGTGAATTTTCATGCCCTGCGCCATCCGCGCCGCGACATGGTCCTGGTGGCGCTCGCCGGGCCGGGCATCAACATCGCGCTCGCCACAGCCGCGGCGCTTCTCTTCCATCTCGTTGCCTATTTACCCTCGGAGGCTGCCCAGTGGGTCACGCAGAACCTCCGCAATGCCCTCCTCATCAATGTCATCCTGGCGGTATTCAACATGCTGCCGCTCCCGCCCCTCGATGGCGGCCGGGTTGCTGTTGGCTTGCTTCCCACCTTCTTAGCGCTGCCGTTGGCCCGCCTCGAGCCCTACGGCATGATCATCCTCATCGCCGCGCTGCTGGTCTTGCCGGTGCTCGGCGCGCAGATGGGCGTTGATCTCAACATCCTGCCGCACCTGATCACCGGCCCGGTCGAAGCCATCATCCGCGCCATCGTCCGGCTGACCGGCAACGGCTGACCCGGACAAGCTCCGCTATGCGATTGCCTACTCCAACCGCGTGAGGGGTGAATATCCCGCGCCGATTGACAGAAGCGCGATCGAGGTGGCCCGTTAGTCAATCGCGATCCCGGTCGGGCATTGGTCGTTAGGGAAAACCGGAAGTTGCCGCACAGAAGAGAATCGATCGCGATGCCGAGGACTTCCGTTTGGTGCTATCTTCGCGGACAGTCGGTCTGGACGGGCGCGCAACGCGGAGAGGAAAGCAATGGCTACATTCGTTGTGCTCGGCTGCTTTACTGACCAAGGCATCCGCAACGCCAAGGAGACCACGAAGCGGGCTGACGCCTTTAAGGAGATGGCCAAGAAGGTCGGAGTAACCGTGAAGGACGTTTACTGGACACTCGGCCAATTCGACATCGTCGCTATTTGTGAGGCACCAGACGATCAGACAGCGTCGGCGCTTGCCTTCAGCATCGGCGCCTTGGGTAATGTTCGAACCCAGACGCTCAGGGCGTTCGCCCAGACGGAGATGGGGGCGATCCTCGACAAGATGGTTTGACACTGGCATGGGGTGGAGGTCCCGGCCTCCATCCCCCAGCCGTTGGGATACGAGTTGACGGGCAGGACCGCCAGGTCGCGGCACCGCACTACTTCGTCAGTTGCTGAGGGATAACGCAAGTGGCTGGCGTGGCTTAAATTTGTCTCTGCCTGACCCAATGTATGGTCCGGCCGTGCGTCGCAAGAAGTTTCGTCGATCTGGTTTGCGGTCTTGCATCAATGTATCCGGCCTCTGATTGGAGCGGTTCATTGCTCCGGGCCACCATGGATATCAGCGCGCGTTCGATCTGATTAGCGGACAGGCCTCAAGAGGGCCATTTGGGTCACCAGTGTTCGATCACGCCGGGAAGACCGACCTCCATCTCTTCGTTTCTTCTCGCAGACCTCGGTGGGTAATCGCGGATCTCGGCGGCTACATCAGAATTTCCTTCACTGCCCTCAGGTCATTTCCCTGGTTCGACTGGCGGCCTTTCCCTCGTCCCGACCTGTGCTTGCTCGACGGCGGCGAGCGGAGAGCTCGTCAGGGCTGGCCGTCATGGTGAGCTCAATCCTGGTTCGGCGCCTTGATTGAGGCCACGCCTTGACGAGATCGAGCACGCTGCCAGGCTCACGCGGGTTGGGGCGACACCTCGCTTTTCTTTGTCACCTCGAAGTCGCGCCCCTTCGCCAGAACTGCCCAGGCGACACGCGCGAGCTTGTTGGCGAGTGCGATCGCCAGCACGTTGTGGTGCAATCGCTTTTTGGCGGCCTCGATCCACGGCTTGAGCCCGTGACGTTCCCAGCTCATCGGCTTGACGAGAACGACCCACGCTGCTTGCACGAACAGCACGCGCAGATAGCGATTTCCCCGCTTCGAGATCTTGCCCAGGATCGTGCGATCGCCGGTGGAGATCTGCTTTGGCACCAGCCCGAGCCAGGCCGCGAAGTCGCGCCCCTTCGAGAACACGTCGCCAGACCCGATCGCAGCAACAACCCCGCTCGAGATGATAGGGCCGATCCCCGGCACGCTCATGAGGCGGTCGCAACCGGCATCCTGTCGGGCAATCGTTTCGATCTCGCGCGAGAGGGTCTCGATGCGCTCATCGAGGCGCCGCCAGTCGCCGGCGAGGTCTTCGATGACGCGCAGCATGCGCGGCGACAGCACGTCCGTGCGCGAAGCCAGGATGATCGGCAGCTCGGTGCGGAGAAACCGGATGCCCTGGCGCACGGCAATGCCGCGTTCCAGCATGAAGGCACGGATCTGATTGATGATGCCGGTGCGCTGCGAGACGAGCCGCTCGCGCACCCGATGCAGAGCCTGTAGGTCGAGCTGATCGGCCGTCTTGGTGGCGACGAACTTCATCGTCGGCCGTTGCACGGCTTCTGCGATCGCCTCGGCATCGTTGAAGTCGTTCTTCTGGCCCTTTGCGTACGGCCGCACATACTTTGCAGGCATCAGCCGGGCATCGTGGCCGAACATCGCGAGCTTGCGAGAGAGATGATGCGCCCCGACACAGGCCTCCATGCCGATCAGGCAGGGCGGCATGTTGGAGAGCCGAGCCTCAATCTGACCGCGCGACCACTTCTGGCGCAGAACGATCGCGCCCTGCTTGTTGTGGCCGACCACGTGGAATGAGTTCTTGCCGATGTCGATACCGATCACGGCAATCTGGGCGCTTGCTGTCTTGGGCATGGGCGTGCTCCTGATGATGCAGCCCCAGTCCAGCGTCAGCCGCTGGCAGGGCAGGAGCACGGCCGGACCATCCCATTAGGAGACTCTTCCATTCCAAGCTCGGCAGGCTGTTTCCTTGCTGGATCCGCAGCGACGACCGTTGATCGCCGTAAGGGCGGGAGTGGGTCGTGAACACCCGTTGACAATGTGGAACAATCGTTCCACCATACTTCAAAGATCTCATAGATCATGCTATCACAGATGCAGGCAATGGCTCGACCCTGCGCCTACGATCGAGACGATCTGCTGCGCTGCGCCACGGCGTTGTTCTGGGAGCGCGGGTTTGCTGGGACGTCGGTTGATGATGTGGTCCGGGCGACGGGTGTGAGCCGGTCGAGCCTTTATGCAGCCTTCCCCGACAAGAGTGCCTTGTTTCTGGCGGCGCTCGAGCACTACCTCGATACGGTGACGCGCGCCAAGCTCGAACGGCTTGCGCAGGGCGGACGGGCAGCACTTGCTATCAAGAAGTTTCTGCTCGACATCGCGGGGGAGCGGGCTAGTGCCAATGCTCCCGCACACGGCTGCCTGCTCACCAACACGGCAGTGGAGATCGGCGCCGGCGGGGAAAAGGTCGCCGAATCCGTTCGGCAGGCCTTTGCGCGCCTGGAGCGGGCATTGGCCGCACGCCTGGAGCAGGCGCGCGAGCAGGGCGACCTGTCCGCGAATACTGACCCCAAGCAGTTTGCACGCCAGCTCGTGGCCTTGGTTCAGGGCCTGCGGGTGATGACCAGACTGGGGGTGGAGCCGCGCGTGGCGCGCGATGCCGTGCGATCGGCGCTCGCGCCGCTGCAGCAGCCGACACGCGATGCAGCCGAACAGTAATGAAAGAGGAGGATGATATGGCGAAGCTCCTGCCGCGTACCAAGGTGCCGGCGCTCGCCGTCAGGACAGTGTCTGGTCAGACTTGGACGCTCGCGGGGCGCAGGCCCGAGCGCTTTACGCTGGTTGTGTTCTACCGCGGCCTGCATTGCCCCATTTGCCGGGGCTACTTGGGCGAGTTCGTCAAGCTGGAGCTCGAGTTCCGGACCCGCGGCGTCGAGGTGGTTGTTATCAGCAGCGATACCGCGGAGCGCGCTCGCCAGACCGCATCTGAGTGGCAGCTCGGCAATCTTACCGTCGGCTATGGGCTCGACCCGGCTGTGGCTCGCGCGTGGGGGCTGTTCATCTCCACCAGCCGCGGCAAGACCTCCGCCGGCATCGAGGAGCCGGCGCAGTTCAGCGAGCCCGGTGTGTTCCTGGTGCGCGCCGACGGCACGCTCTACTGGTCGGCCATACAGACCATGCCGTTCGCCAGGCCGCACTTCCGCGAGCTCTTGAGCGCGGTCGATTTCGTCATCGCCAAGGACTACCCGGCGCGCGGCGAGGTGCCGTGACCAGCACCGTCGTTGCCGCCACAAAAAGCCTACGGAGGAAACAATGTCGAATGATCGTCGAGAATTCATGCAGATTGCTGGGGCTGCCGCGGCCCTGGCAGCTACGTCGCTCGCCGCCACATCTGCCGCCGCCCAGACCGCTTCCGCCGGCCAGTTCAGGGGCGTCAAGGCGCTGGCGTTCGACGCCTACGGCACGCTGTTCGACGTGTTCTCGGTGACGGCGTTGTGCGAGCGGTTGTTTCCCGGCCAGGGCAACCAGCTCGCGCAAATCTGGCGTGTCAAACAGCTGCAGTACAGCCTGCTGCGGACCACCATGGGACGGCATCGCGATTTCTGGGGCGTGACGGAGGATGGTCTCGTCTGGGCAAGTAAGAACCTCAAGCTCGAGCTGACGGCCGAGAAGAAGACGCAGCTGATGGAAGCCTACTTGAGCCTGGCCGCATTTGCGGATGTGAAACCCGGCCTCGAGGGCCTGAAGCAGCAAGGGCTCAAGCTCGCCATCCTGTCGAACGGCGAGCCGAGGATGCTCGAGGCCGCGGCGAGGAGTGCAGGGATACGCGACCTGCTCGACGAAGTTGTCAGTGTCGAGGAGGTGAAGGTCTTCAAGGCGAGTCCGCGCGTGTACAATCTGGCATCAGAGCGGTTGAGGGTGACCAATCCGGAGCTTGGCTTCGTCTCGGCCAATAACTGGGATGCCGTGGCCGCCGTATCAGCCGGACTGCGAACATTCTGGATCCAGCGCACCACGGCGGAGGTACCGGAAGAACTGGGCTTCCGTGCCGACACGATCGTCAAGTCGCTCACCGAGCTGGCGCCTCTGCTGCGCGGGTAGGGGTGCAGTCGAAATCCGCTCGTTCTGCCGCCTGGCGGACACCGGCGCCAGGCAGGAAGCGTCATCAGCAATGGTTCGACGGCTAACAGCAAGGCATAGCGTCATGGGTCGCCAAGAGTTCTTTCGCGCTGCATTCCTACTTACTGCAGCCCTCGCCTGCGCGAACGGTCCGGGGGCGGCAACCGCACAGACAACCGCGCCGACCATTCGTCTCATCTACCCCTTTGCTGCCGGCGGCGCCGGGGATGGCATGGCCCGGCTCACTGCCGACCGCATCAGCGCCGGCCTTGCAACCACCACCATCGTCGAGAACCGCACGGGAGCGGCCGGGCGCATCGGTGTCAAGGCCGTGATCGCCGCCGAACCGGACGGCACCATGCTGTTGTTCGCACCCATGCCGGTGATCTCCATCTATCCACACTCCTACGCCAAGCTCGACTACGATCCCTTCCGTGACCTGGAGCCGGTTGCGCTGGTGGCGACCTTCGAGGTCGCGCTTGCGGTCGGCCCGCAGATGCCGGTGAAGTCGCTTGCCGAGTTGGTGACCTGGGCGAAAGCCAATCCCTCGCAAGCGAGCTACGGGTCTCCCGGCGCCGGTGGCCTCGGGCATTTCTTCGCGGTGATGTTTGCCGCGAGCGCCGGCATCGAGCCGCGTCACGTCAGCTATCGGGGCTCGGCCGCCGCCATGAACGATCTCGTCGCCGGACAAATACCGTTCGTGGTCGTTCCCCTGAGCGACTGTGCCGAGTTGCACCGAGCTGGCCGCGTCCGCGTGCTGGCGACGTCAGGGGCGCAGCGCTCACCGCTGCTGTCGGACGTCCCGACCTTCCGGGAAGGGGGGGTGCCCGTGCAAGGGGTCGGGTGGTACGCGGTCTATGCCCCGGCCAAGACGCCGGCGAGCCTCATCGGCCGGCTGAACAAGGTGGTCAACGAGGCGCTGGCGCTCCCCGAGTTCAAGGAGCGCGTATTGAGCCTGGGTCTGGTCCCCAAGGGCTCGACGCCGTCCGAGCTTGCGGCCATCCAGCAGGCTGACGCCGAGCGGTGGGCGCCCGCTGTCAAAGCCTCCGGTTTCACGCCACAGCAATGAAGCTCTTCTCTTACAGAAAGCGGCCGGTGCACCTGGGGCCCTACCCCCTTGAACGGCTGCGGCGTCAGCGGGCGATACCCGACCTTGGGAGCGTGCCGGAGTTCGCTGCCGTCTCTTACGCCAACGAGGCAAACCCGGAATCGCTCGCCAACGCCATGGCGCGCTACATCGGCATGTTCGATGTGGTGCGCGACGGCGCGGTGGCCCCGCTGCCGGCAGAGATCCCCGACGATCCGCTGGAGCGGTCCAACCACCTCAAGGCCGCGGGCTACTACTACGACGCCACGCAGGTCGGCGTGTGCGCGCTGCCTGCCGAAGCGCACCTCGACCAACCGGTCCGCAATGCGTCGCTTGCCTCCTTAGCCGACGAGTTGGAGAGAAACCAGCCGAAGACCTACACCGCCGGCATCGACGTGATCTATGCCGACGTATTGGAGTGCGCGCGCCGCACACTCGGCCCGGTGCCGCATCATCGCTTTGCCCTGGTCTTCCTGATCGAGCACACGCGCGATCCGCGGCCGGGCGAGCCGGGCACCGAGTGGTTCGCCGGCACCCAGGCGCAACGCGCCGGCGTGCTCGGCGCCAACACGGCCATCGTGCTGTCGAGCTACATCCGCGCTCTGGGACACGAAGCACGTGCACACACCGTCACGAGCAGCGACGTCGATCTCAACAAGCTCGCCGTGGCCGCCGGGCTTGCCCGCTTGGTCAGGCGGAAGGGGCGAATGACGCTGGAGAACCCCTACGTCGGCTCCCGCTTCGGGCTCGCGGCCGTGACGACCACGCTCGGGCTCGCGCCCGACCTGCCGCTAACAGCGAGGAACAGCTTTGCCGACCGCTGGAAGAGCCATGGGCCCGCGTGGTGGATCGGCAAGGGCACATCCAAGAATGCCTTCAACCGGGAGCCCTACCGCGGCCGCCCCTTCCACATGGGCGCCTACCCGTTCGAGAAGCTCAAGCGCCGCGATGAGCCTACTACCTTCATCGACGAGCCGCGCGTGCCCCGCTTCCCCAAGCGCGCCGATTTCTTTGCCCGCACCATTTTCGGCGACATGGGCAAGGAGATGCAGAACAACGCCAAGGGCGGCTACTACATCCAGAAGTCGGCGATCGGCCACTGCGCTAGACGCGCACTCGGCGCCCTGCTTCTGCTGCAGTTCGGCGAGGCGCGCGGTCCCGTGTCGCGCTCGATCGGAGACCCGGCGCGCAACGCGCGCAACATCAAGGGCGCGTCTTACTACATGGCCACCGACGCGGTCGGCCTCTCGCGCTGCCCGGCATGGGCCTACTACAGCCACGACGCCGGCGGCAATCCGATGCCGGCCTACCACAAGAACGCGGTGTCGATGCTCTACGACCAGGGCCACGAGACCTTCGAGGGCGCCAGCGGCGACGACTGGGTGTCGGTGGCGCAGAGCATGCGCGCCTACCTGCGCTTCTCGCTGCTGGGCGGCATCATCGCCGAGCAGATCCGCCGGCTCGGCTACTCGGCGCGCGCGCATTCCGTGCTCGACGGCGACGTGCTGCAGCCGCCCCTCCTTCTCCTGTCGGGGCTCGGCGAAGTGTCGCGCATCGGCGAGGTCATCCTCAACCCGTATCTCGGGCCCAGGCTCAAGTCG
>Ga0247727_10011263_pt1 | contig 15649 bp, 15 predicted proteins | sample WisWelCaveWW1625_FD_202498 | JGI IMG/M metagenome (GOLD analysis project Ga0247727, IMG submission 202498) | Biofilm microbial communities from Wishing Well Cave, Virginia, United States - WW16-25 | ecosystem: Environmental > Aquatic > Deep subsurface > Groundwater > Cave microbial mat | place...
GGGAGCGCGCCCGAGAGGCCGCCAATTCGGACGATCACCCTGGACCGCTTGCGTTTTCTCCGTGGGAGCTCGTCAATCCCGGCCCGCGCGAGCCCCCCGGCCGGGCAGGCCAGACGAGCCCCGGCCCCCCGATCCACTCGACCTTCCACCGGCCGTCGCCGCGCGCCAGGTGGAGCGAGTAGCGCGCCGTCCCGCCGCTCGCCGGTGCGCCCTCGACGTCGACCGCTACACGATCGTCTCCTTCGATCGGCTCGATTCCGACGACGCGCGGGTCGACGACCCGGGCGAGCTCGTCGAGCAGGTCGTGCAAGCTCGCCGCGGCCGCGCCGGTCGGCGGCTTGGCGAACCACTCGTCGACTCGTCGCGTAGCGGAGTCTCCTTCGCGCGCCACCTCGAACAAGCGCACCGTCGCCGCCGCGGCGTCCAACGTGGCCTCCGCACGCGGAGGCCCACAACCGGGACCGATCGCGAGCCACGCTGCCCCGACCATCGCCGAGATCAGCGGTGCGCGCGTACGCATCGGTCGATCGCCAGGAGGTCGTCGAGGAGTGCCGGCAGCTCCGCGAGCGGCAGCTGGTTCGGGCCATCGCACAGCGCACGGTCGGGGTCGTCGTGAACCTCGAGGAACAAGGCGTCCACGCCGACCGCGACCGCGGCCCGTGCAAGCGCGCCGACGAATGCGCGCTCGCCCGCCGAGCGTCCGTCACCCGCGCCGGGAAGCTGCACGGAGTGCGTTGCATCGAAGCACACGGGCACGCCCAGCGCGCGCATCCGCGGGATCGACCGAAAATCGACGACGAGGTTGTGGTACCCGAACGTCGACCCGCGCTCGGTGAGCAGGATCCGGTCGTTCCCCGTCGACCGGATCTTGCGCACGGCGTGGGCCGTGTCGTCCGGGGCGAGAAACTGCCCCTTCTTGACGTTGACGGGGCGGCCGGTGCGCCCGGCCGCCACGAGGAGGTCCGTCTGCCGGCACAGGAACGCGGGGATCTGGAGCAGGTCGACGACCTCGGCCACGCGGGCTGCCTGGTCCGGGACATGGATGTCGGTCGTCACGGCAAGGCCGGTTTCTCGTTTCACGGCGGCGAGCGCGTGCAGTCCCGCCTCGATACCCGGCCCGCGCGGCGAGTCGACGGACGTCCGGTTGGCCTTGTCGAACGAAGCCTTGAACACGAGCGGCAGTGCGCGCTGGCGCGCGATGACACCCAGCGCGCGCGCCATGCGCAGCGCGTGCTCGGCGCACTCGACGACGTCGGGGCCGGCGATCAGCAGCAGGGGCCCGCCGCCGCCGACGGCGACGCCGTCAGCGATGTCGATCCGCGGCGTAGACATGCGGGGCGGCGTCGGTCCGCCCGGGGTCCCGGCTCGCGCGCCGCTTGCTGTGCGCTGCGGCGACGAACTCCCGGAACAGCGGGTGCGGAGCGAGCGGGCGCGACTTGTACTCCGGGTGGAACTGGCATGCCAGGAACCACGGATGGTCGGCGTACTCGACGATCTCGACGAACTTGCCGTCGGGCGACATGCCGCTGAACCGCATCCCGGCCTCGCGCAGGCGCGGCACGAAATCGGGGTTCACTTCGTAGCGGTGGCGATGGCGCTCGGAGATCTTGCGCGCTGCGTACGCGCGATGGGCCACCGAGCCTTCCTCGAGGTCGGCCGGGTAGGCGCCGAGCCGCATCGTGCCGCCCATCTCCTCGACTCCGGCGAGGTCGCGCAGCTTGAGGATCACGCGCTCGCGCGTCTCGCAAAACTCGGTCGAGTCCGCCTCGCGCAAGCCGCACAGGTTGCGCGCGCCCTCGATGACCGCGCACTGTAGCCCGAGGCAGATCCCGAAGAACGGGACCCGGCGCTCCCGCGCGTAGCGCACGGCCTCGATCATCCCGGCCACGCCCCGCACGCCGAACCCGCCCGGGATCAAGATCCCGTCGACGTCCCCGAGCGCGCTCTCCAGCTTGCCGTTGGCGACGTCCTCGGCTTCGATCCACTTCAGGTGGACCTTGAGCTGGTTGGCGACGCCGCCGTGCAGCAACGCCTCGTTCAGCGACTTGTACGAATCCTCGTAGGCCACGTACTTGCCGACGATCCCGATCGTGACCTTGTCCTCTGGGTTGCGGATGCGATGCACCAGCTCCTCCCAGTCTCGCAGGTCGCGCTTGCGATACGGCAGGTCGAGGAGCTTCATGATGATCTCGTCGATGCCCTCGTCGGACAGCCGCAGCGGCACGTCGTAGATGCTGTCCACGTCCACCGCGCTGATCACCGCGTCCTCACCGATGTTGCAGAACAGCGCGATCTTGCGCTTGATCTCGGGGGGCAGCGGCCGGTCGCAGCGGCACGCCAGGATGTCCGGCTGGATGCCGATCGCGCGCAGCTCGCGCACGGAGTGCTGCGTCGGCTTCGTCTTCAGCTCGCGCGAGGTCGCGATCCACGGGACCAGCGTCAAATGGACGAAGATCGCGTTGCTCCGGCCGACGTCGAGCCAGAACTGCCGGATCGCCTCGAGAAATGGCAGCGATTCGATGTCGCCGACCGTGCCGCCGATCTCGACGAGCTGCACGTCGACGCCGCCCGAGATCTTGAGGATCGACTCCTTGATCTCGTCGGTGATGTGCGGGATCACCTGGACCGTTGCGCCGAGGAACTCGCCGCGCCGCTCCTTTTCGATCACCGAGGCGTAGATCTTGCCCGTCGTGAAGTTGTTGTCCCGCGTCGCGGTCATCGACGCGAACCGCTCGTAGTGCCCGAGGTCCAGGTCGGTCTCGGCCCCGTCGTCCGTGACGAACACCTCGCCATGCTGGAACGGGCTCATCGTGCCCGGGTCGACGTTGATGTACGGGTCGAGCTTCTGCAGCGTGACCTTGAACCCCCGGCCCTCGAGGATCCGCGCGATCGACGCCGCGGCGAGCCCCTTGCCGAGCGACGATACGACGCCGCCTGTCACGAAGATGTACTTGGTTCCGCGCTTCTTCTCCCGCGTCATCCGTTGACCTCCATCCATTGGCGAGCGGCCCGTTCGAGATCGGCCGGCGTGTCGACCGCGAGCGAGCGGAAATCCGAATCCACAATCCGGATCGAGTAGCCCGCGGCGAGCGCCCGGAGCTGCTCGAGGCCCTCGTCGATCTCGAGCGGCGACGGCGGGAGCCCGGTGAGCGCGAGGAGCGCATCGGCCGTGTAGGCGTACAGCCCCTGGTGACGCCGGTACCCGGCCAGCCCGCCGGGCCGGCCGGCGAGGGCAGCCCGGAAGTCCGCCCGGAGCGTGGTTTGCCCGCCGCGGTAGTACGGGACCGGCGCGCGCGAAAAGTACAGCGCGGTCCCGTCCTCGGCCGCGACGACCTTCACGACGTTCGGATCGAACAGATCGTCGATCGTTCCGAGGGGCTCGACGAGCGTGGCCAGCTTCGGCCGGGCCAGCGGGTGGTCGAAGGCGGCGACGAGGCGATCGAGGCTCGTCGGGGTCAAGAACGGCTCGTCGGCCTGGACGTTCACCACGATGTCGTACTGCGGATCGAGCCGGCGCACGACCTCGGCGACGCGGTCCGTTCCCGACGCGTGCGCGTCCGACGTCAGCAACGCCTCGCCGCCGAACCGCTCCGCCGCTTCGACGACGCGCGCGTCCTCCGTCGCGACAACGAGCCGGTCGATGCGTCGCGCGCGGACCGCGCGACGCCACACGTGCTCGAGCATCGGACGGCCGGCGAGGGGAGCGAGGACTTTCCCGGGGAACCGGGTGGATGCGAAGCGGGCCGGGATCACACCGAGAACGAGCGGCATCCGCACCTTCCGCGAGTGTCCGCGCGTCGCTGCCGGGCTCATCCCGTGGCGACGACGAATGCTAGCGCAGGTATGCATCCGCGCACAAGGGCCGGCGGGCACGGATCGCGTGATACCCTGCGCTCCACGGAGGTGCGCGGCGATGACCCCACCGAAATATCCCAGTCGCGTGGTCGATCGGTTCCTCGAGTACGTGCGGTTCGACACGCAGTCCCGGGAAGGTGTCGAGGCCTATCCGAGCACGCCCGGACAGCTCGACCTGCTACAGCGGCTTGCCGACGAGCTGCGCGAGCTGGGCGCCGCCGACGTCGAAATGGACCGCTACGGTTACGTGTTCGCGACGATTCCGGCGACGACGAGCAAGCGGGAGGTGCCGGTGATCGGGTTCCTGGCACATGTCGACACGTCGCCCGAGATGTCGGGCGCCGACGTGCGGCCGATCGTCCATCGCGACTATCGCGGGCAGGACCTCGTGCTCCCCGACGATCCGACGGTCGTGTTGCGAGTCGCCGATCATCCGGCACTCGCCGAGCAGGTCGGCAACGACATCATCACGGCGTCCGGCAAGACGCTGCTCGGTGCGGACAACAAGGCCGGAGTGGCCGAGATCCTGGGTGCGGTCGAGGTGTTGCTGGCCCATCCGGAGATCCCGCACGGCACGATTCGCATCGGTCTCACCCCCGACGAGGAGGTCGGGAACGGGACGAAGTACTTCGACGTCGCCCGGTTCGGCGCCCGGTATGCGTACACGATGGACGGCGAGACGCTGGGGGAGATCGAGAGCGAGACGTTCTCCGCCGACACCTTCGTCGCGACCTTCCACGGGTTCAACACGCACCCGGGCTACGCCAAGGGGAAGATGGTCAACTCGATCCGCGTCGCGGCGGACTTCATCCAGCGCCTGCCCGTGGATCGGCTGTCCCCGGAGACGACCGACGGATACGAGGGGTACGTCCACCCGTACGTGGTCGACGCGAGCGTGGAGAAGACGACGGTGCGCGTGCTCGTGCGAGATTTCCGCACACCGGGACTGAAGGACAAGGAGGACGCGCTGGCGCGCTGGGCCACAGAGGCCGCCGCCGCGCATCCCGGCTGCCGGCTCGAGACCCGGATCGACGAGTCGTACCGCAACATGAAGGAAGTACTCGAGCGCCATCCCGAGGCGGTCGAGAACGGGCGCGAGGGGATCCGACGCGCCGGCCTGACCGTGCGCGAGCGGCCGATCCGCGGCGGGACCGACGGGGCGCGGCTCTGCTTTATGGGGCTGCCGACGCCGAACGTATTCGCCGGCGAGCACGCGTTCCACTCGCGTAGCGAGTGGGTGTCGGCCCACGACATGCACAAGGCGGTCGAGACGATCGTCCAGATCGCACGCGTCTGGGAAGAGCGAGCCTAGCTTCGGGGACAGCTACCGAGGCTCCTTGTCGACGAGGCGCGTCCTACGGACAGGAGATGACCTCGGGGATCGGCGCCCCGTCGCTCGCTCGCCCGAGGTACCCCTTGCCGTTGGCGTTCACGCCCCGCACGAGGTAGTAGCGGCCCTGGCCGGCCGGCACGGGGTCCGCGTCGCGCCAGAGGAACCGTGTCTGCGGGCACAGGATCGGCGCATGCGTGTACGGATTGCCGATCCGCGCGGACGCCGAGAAGCTCCCGCGGTGCAGCTCGTAGAGCGTTGCTCCCGGCGCTGCCCCCCAGGAGAGGAGGGTCTGGCTGTCGGGGCTGTGGCTGAGTTGGAGATTGGGGACCTCGCTCGGCGCCGCGTTCTCGTCGACGCGCAGGTCGCAGTCCTCGTCACTCTGATTCAGCACCTCGAGCGCGTCCGGGTGGATCCATGCCCGCTCGTCGTCGCAGTCCGCCTGCATGCCGCCGGGGCAAGCTGGACCCGGCGGGAAGCCGTAGCCGTCGCCGTCGGCGTCAAGGCAGCCGGGCACCGGGCCGGGGTTGAGCAGGATCATCACGGCACCGATGTCCGGATTCGGGATCGCGAGGTCCGGCCTACCGTCGGCGTCGAAGTCCCCGAACGCTGGAGCGCGCGAACTGCTGCCCGCGGGAAGCTGGAACGGTTTCGCGAGCGTGCCGTCGCCCCGGCCAAAATGGATTGCGAGGGCTCCGCGGTCCGGTGCGATGGTCGCCGCGTCGAGCTGCCCATCGACGTCGATGTCGGAGACGGCCAGGGAGGCGGGCCCGACCCATCGTCGGTAGCGCGCGGGACCGAAGAGTACGGCCGCCTCGAATGCTCCGTTGCCAAGGCCCCGCGCGACGGCGGGTCCCAGGTATGTGATCGCCAGAAGGTCCCGTCGACCGTCTCGGTCGAGGTCGCCGATCGCCACCGCCTCCGGCCATTCCGGCAGGGGCACGCGGACCGCGGCGGCGAAGGTGCCGTCGCCCCTTCCCGGTTGGACCTCGATCGCCGGCGCGCCGCCGTAGCCCAGGACCCGATCCTGCTTGCCGTCCCCGGTCACGTCCCCGATGGCGACGCCTCGGAAGAAGGTGTCGGTGGTCCAGTCGTGGACGCCGTTCGAATCGAAGTCGCCGACGGCGACCGTGACCGTGACCGGATCGCCGACCTCGGTGCCGGAGGTGGGCACGGCGGGTGCGAAGGTGCCGTCGCCGTTGCCGGACAGGGTCACGGTGGTGCTGCCGGCCACCACGAGGTCGAAGATCCCGTCGCCATCGAAGTCCCCCACGGCGATGCCGGTGGGACGGCCCCCTACCTCATACGAGCTCTCGGGCCCGAACGCGGCACCCCCGAGGCCAAGCCGCACGACGACGCTCCCCGGGACGCTCGGATCCGGCCCCGCGTCGGTGATCGCAAGGTCCTGGGTTCCGTTCCCATCGAGATCCGCTACCGCCACGGTCGTCGGCCGCATCCCCGCGGTCAGGAGCAGCGGACCGTCGAACGAGCCGCCTCCGCGCCCGTGTTCCACCGTCAACGACGCGGACATCGCGTCACACGACAGGAGATCGATCCATCCGTCGCCGTCGACATCGAGCGCGACGACGGCGAGCGGGCCGTTTCCCGCCGGCAGACGCGCTCCGGGGGAGAAGCCGCCCGCGCCGTTTCCCAGCAGAACGATCAGGGCGTCGGCAGAGCGTGCGGCTACGACGAGGTCTGCGTCGGCGTCCGCATCGAGATCGCTCGCGAGGGCCACCGGAAGGTCGCCGGCCGCGAAGCGTGTCTCCGCTCCGAACGAACCGTCCCCGTTGCCGCGCAGCAGCGAGGCGTCGTCCGACACCACGTTCGCCGTCGCCAGGTCCAAGAGTCCGTCCCCGTCGAAGTCCGCGAGCGCGACCGCCGCCGGACCGTCGCCTGAGATCGCGAAGGTCGATCCCGGGCCGAACGTCCCATCGCCCAGACCGAGCAGCACGGACACCTGGTCCGTGGCGAATTGCACGGTCACGAGGTCGAGCGCCGCGTCGCCATCGACCCGACCGGCAGCGAGCCCGCTCGGATGGGCTGCGGTCGGAAACGACTGAGGCGGAGCGAAGCCACCGGCGCCGTCCCCGAGCAGGACGACACCTGCGCCGTGCTCCTGTTCGTCACTGTGACGTCGAGGACCTCATCTCCGTCGAGATCCGCCGCGAGGATCGCGGTCGGAAGCGGACCGGCGTCGAACACGACCGCCGTCGCGAAGCCGCCCTGACCGTCGCCGCGAAACACGGTCAGGCCGGCGCGGGACGTCGCGGCGAGATCGGCGTGCCCGTCGGCATCGAAGTCCGCGACGAGCACCGACTCGGGATTGCTGACCGCAAGACGCAGCCGGGGAACGATGTCGCCGCCGGCCGTGCCCAAGCCGACGAGCAAGCCCCCGGGACCGGCGACCGCGACGTCGGCGCGACCGTCCTCGTCGAAGTCGCCGCCCGCGACGCCGACGAGCGGGCCGGTGGGCACCGGCGCGGCGACATCGACGAGCCGCCCGGGGTACGGCGATTCGCCGGGTGCCGCGCACGAGCCCGTGTCATGCACGCACAGGCCGCTCGACGCACAGGCATCGATCGAGCACGGGAAGCCGTCATCGCACAGGCTCGCCCCGGGCGCTTGCTCGTCGATCGCTCCGTCGCAGTCGTCGTCGATCGCGTTGCAAAGCTCCGGCGCCCCTGGGCGCACTGCAGGATCCGCATCGTCGCAATCCCCACCGCGACAGGTCGAGACGCCGTCCCGGTCCAGGTATCGGGAATCGCGATCGGGGAACCAAACTCCATGGGCCGCCGTATACCTTGCCATGCAAGGTATACGGAACTGGGAGATCCAGCTCCGCAAGGGCTGCCTCGAGCTGGCGATCCTGGCGAGCCTGGCCCCGGGACGGCTCTACGGCCTCGAGATCTTGCGCCGACTGGCCGAGCGCGGGCTGATCGTGCCGGAGGGAACGATCTATCCGCTGCTCTCCCGGCTCAAGCACGAGGGTTGGGTCGACTCGGAGTGGGTCACCGCCGAGGCCGGCCACCCGCGCAAGTACTACCGGCTCACCCCCGCCGGGCGCCACCGGGCGATGCAGATGGCGCGCGCCTGGGCGGGCTTCGCCGCGAGCCTCGATCGACTCCTCGCGCCGCTCGGGGAGGAGGGACGCTGAATGACCCACACCGCCGCCACGTTCTGCCGACTCGAGGACTACCTGGGCGAGCTGCGCGCGTGCCTGCGGCGCCTGCCCGCCGCCGAAGTCTCTGAGATCGTCGACGAGCTGCGCAGTCATGTTCTCGACAGCGCAGCTTCGAACGACGATGCGCTCACGGAGGACTCCGTGCGCGCGGCGATCGACCGGCTCGGGAGAGCCGAGGATCTGGCCTCGCTCTACGTGACCGAGAGCCTGCTCTCGCGCGCCGGGCGCAGCGGATCGCCGTGGCCGATGCTCTGCGGCATCCTCCGCTGGGCCACGGTCAGCGGGGCCGGGCTCTTCGCGGCCCTCGGCCTCGCCGTCGGGCTCGTGATCTCGGCGAGCTTCTTCGTCGCCGCGCTCCACAAGCCGTTTGCGCCGAGCCGGGCCGGTCTGTGGCGGCTCGACGATGGCAGCCTCTCGCTCCGTCTCGGCTTCGGCGCCCCCGCGCCGGGGCTGGAGCTGCTCGGCTGGTGGATCGTTCCACTCGGCCTGCTCCTCGGCGCCTGCGGGCTGTGGCTCACGCTGCAATTCGGGCGCTGGTGCATCCGTCGATACCGGCGAACGCCGCTCGAAGCTCTCTGAAGAAGGGATGGGCATGAACTCACGCGAACGCATCCGTCCCTGGTGGACTCTCGTGGAAGTCGGACTCGTCGTCGCGCTCTTCGTCGCCGACGGCTACGACCTCGTGCCGCTGAGCAACACGCCGTTCCTGCTCGCCCTTGGCTGGATCTCGCTGCGCCTGCGCGGCCTCGGCTGGCGCGACGTCGGGTTCGCGCTACCCCGGAGCTGGTCTCTGGCGCTCGCTCTCGGCGCGCTCGCCGGGATCGGCACGGAGCTCTTCGCGCTCTTCGTGACCGAGCCCACGATCGCACGGCTCGTGGGGACGCATCCCGACCTCTCGGACTTCCGCCCGCTCGTCGGGAATCTCGGGCTGCTGCTGGTGTTCCTGTTCCTGAACTGGACGCTCGCGGCGTTCGGCGAGGAGCTGGCCCATCGCGGCTACGTCATGAACCGCCTCGCCGACCTCGGCCACCGCTCACGGCCGGCGTGGCTCGTGAGTCTTCTGCTGACGAGCGTGCTCTTCGGTTGGGGGCACCACGAGGGCCAGGGCTTCGCCGGCATGCTGCTGGAAGGCGTCAATGGGCTCCTGCTCGGGCTGCTCTATCTCGCCTCCGGGCGGTACCTCGTCGTGCCGATCGTCGCGCACGGCGTCGCCAACACGCTGGCTTTCGTGCTGATCTACCTCGGCCGGTATCCGGGTTTGTGAGACGGCCGGCGCGGCGGCGAGTTCGCACAGCTCTTCTCGCCGCGCACTCGAGCCGTCGCCGATTCGAGCTCGTCCTGGACGCGGCGGCGATCGATCGCGTGGTGCTCGTCGACCTTGACCAGAGCGTCGGCGTCCGCGGCGGCGATCGCAGCCGCACGCCGGTCACGGTGCAGGATCTCGAGCTCGGCCAGCTTGGCCGTGGCTTTCTGCCGCAACCCGGCGATCTCGCGCTTCTGCGCGGCGGTGAGCGCCTTCCTCGGCGCGACGCCCTCGGATCGGTCGCGCTCTTTCAGGCGTTCGAGCGTCAGCTCGTACGCGGATTTGAGCTTCGGCTCGTCAGCCATGCCGCACATTGTATTGCATCGCGGTCTCACCGCTCACTCGACGAGTAAGCAGACAGAGGCGCGGCGGTCGAGCGGGACGCCGGGGTCGAGGTCGCCGCACTCGTCGGCCAGGCGCTCGAGGCAAAAACGGCCGAAGGCCTGCATCACCGCGATCTCACGCGCCCCGAGATGGTGGTCTTGCGCGAGACGCTGGACGAGCCGGTCGAGCGCGCGGGGCCCGGCCTCACGTCCCGCCGTGCGGCGGGACGCGATCGTGCGCAGGAAGTCGGCGGCGACTTCGATCGGAACGGGTTCCGTCGAGACCGTCTGACGCGTGGCGTGCCAGGCGAGGAGCGTGAGCAGCGCCGTGCTGAGCCGGTAGCCCGCGAGCGGCAGATCGGTTCCCGTGGAGCGGAGCCGATTCGCGTCGAAGCCCACACCGTCGATCAGGCAGCGTCCTACGACCTCGGCCATCTCGAGCGCCGCACGTGCCTCTTCGATCTCTGCGAGCGAGGCGAAGGGCGCGTGCCGCGCCGTCTTGGGGCGCGCCCCGAGGAGCGCCTCGACACGCTCGCGGATCGGCGTGTCGAGGAGGTCGAGCGCGCTCGGGTGGACCCTGGCCCAGCCGCTGTGGACGAGCGCACGCGCCCGGACGCCTAGCTCGGCGGCACGGGCGTAGCCTTGGCGGAAGAGCTCGATCGCCGGGACCTGGGCCAGGAGCGAAGTCGGGCCGCCGGGGGACGTCGCATCGTGCGTCTCGAGCGCGATCGTCACGTAACCGGCCGCCGTTTCCATCGCCGCGCGATGCGCAGCCGGATCGCCAGGATCGCCGGCGTCGGCCACGAGCACGCGGTTGGCGACTGCGACGAACTCGAACAGCACGCGAGCGCGCGCGTCCGGGCCGAGCGCGTCGATCGCCGGTACGAGGACGACGCGCGCGGGCGCGGCGCGCAGCAGCGCTACCGGCGCAACCGCGCCTTCGGGAATCGCCGGGACGTCGAACGTGGCCCGCGCGCCGCTCGGCGGCGCGTACACGGAGAGCGAGTCCTCGAGGGTCGGATAGCCGTGCTCCTCGAGGCGGCTCTGGCGCCAATGCAGGCCTTGCTCTTCGGTCTCCGTGGGCAGCGCCCACTGCGATTCGCGCAGGATGCGGCGGAATCGATTGGGGTCCTCGCCGAACAGGATCTGCAACAGGCGCCGGATGGCCGGCGCGTGCTCGTGGATCGCCGGCGCGAACCGGTGATGGCCGTCGGGTGTCAGGTGCCCGCGCTCGTCGTCGGTCGTGCTCTCCGCGGTATCCAGCGGGTCGACCTCGCCGGCGTGGATCGGCACGATCCGCATCCACCGCTGGGCCAGGAGCGCGAGCACCTCGTCGTCGAGCATCCGGAGGAGCCGCTTCGCCGCCATGTCGTCGGCCTCGAGTACGAGCGCGAGCCATGCGCCCGCACGATCGGCGTCGAATCGATCGCCGCGCCACGACTCGAGGTCGAGTACGTGCACGAGCTGCGCGGTCGAGGCGAGCGCAAGGAGCGGCATCGCGTCCACCGGCCCGACCTCGCGCACGGTCAAGTACAGCTCCGCATCGGGCAACGCGCGAATGAGCGTTCGCGCCTTGCGTCCGTGAAGCAAGAGGTCGAGGCGCCGGGCCGGCGGCACCCGTAGCGCGAGCTCGACTTGCTCGGGAATCGTCAGACGATCGAGTCGCGATCCGAGGGCGTCCGGGTTGCGTCGCGCGATCTCGACCAGCTCGGCGATCCGGTCGCCTCGAAGCGGGACGGATCGGTCGATCGGGGGATCCTGGCTCATTCTGTATGGTGCGCGACGACGCTCCGCGTGACGAGGGATGATAGCAGATGGACACGGTCGTCCCGTGGTTCGGTGCTTCGGCGGGCGGTATACTCCGACGGTACCCGCCCCACGCCGGATCTCGGTCGAGGCCGCGCGGGGCCGGAGGTCCCGTATGGCACGCCACGTCCGTTCGGTTCGTGTTGCGTCCGTCGTCGCCGGGATCCTGTTCCTGGCCGGTGGTGCGCTGGCCCGCGCGAGCACCGTCCCCACGCCGCCACCGATTCCCGTTCCGCTCGAGCCGCCGATGGCCCGGATGCGGGACATGATCCGCAACGCCACGACGAAGTTTCGATCGGGGGTCGTCGGGCTCGGTGGCGCCCCGACACGTCCGGCGCTGCAATGCTGCTCCATGAACGTCGAGGCGATCCACGAGAGCTCGCGAGTGCTCGACACGAAGCTGGAAGAGATGAGCGCGTGCTACGCCACGCAGTCCGACTCCCAGATGCGAGCGAACGTCGAATTCGCCCATGCGGACGTCGCGGGCGTCCGGCGATCCCTCAGCAACTTTGCCCAGGCCGAGGATCGCAAGCTCACCGACCTGGCGCTGGGCGGCCTGTCGAAGTCCTACCTGCTGCTGCTCGAGAGCGTGGCGAAGCTGAGCCCATGTCCGGCCGAGCCGGCGCCGGGCGCGACGAAGGCCTCGGGGAAGAAGAAGGGAAAGGACAAGACTCCGAAGGCCGATTGACGTGCGCGTCGCCGACGAGCTCCGGGGGCGGGTTCGCCTCGGCGTGATCGAAGCGGCGTACGTGTCCGCGGGCCCGGTGAGCCGGGCGCTCCTGGCCGAGAACGATGCCTTGTGTCGCGCGCTCGGCGAGCGCTATGCGGGTCGTCCGCGGTGACGGACTCCCGCGAATCTCGGGGCCCGTCGACCTGGCCAACGCGCTGGCCCTGCGGTTCCTCCTGCGCTCGGTCTGTACGACGCCGATCGGATCGACGGTGATGTCGAGGCGCGCCGCGGCGCACCGGACGAGCGCTACGTCGGGATCCGCAAGGACGACGTGCATCTCGCGGGGCGCCTGGTCTTGGTCGATCGACTCGGCCCGTTCGGCAACCCGACGTCGGACTCGCTCCGGACATCGGTCGGTCCGGCCACGCGCCGCCCTCGTCGTCTTCGCCCCGTTCTCGCTGCCGGTGGAGCGCTTGGCGGACCACGTGTGCGTGGCCCGCGAAGCGATCGAGCGCCATCTGGCGCCCCAGACCGAGCGAACCGTGACCACCGGCTCCGTGCTGGGAATTCCGGGGACAGCTACCGAATTCCGGTGACAGCGACCGAAACTCGCTCCGAATTGCAGTAGCGGTCCCCCGAATTCAGTAGGCGGCGAGGAGCTTTGCAGCGCGCTCGATCCGCTCCTCGCCGGGGAGGAACGCGTCCTCGAGCGGGGGAGAGTAGGGGACGGCGGCATCGAGCGCGCCGACGACCCGGACCGGCGCGTCCAGGAATTCGAACGCTTCTTCCTGGATGATTGCGGCCAGGCTCTCGCCGATGCCGCCCGTCCGCGAGTCCTCGTGGGCGATGAGCGCCTTGCCGCAGTGTCGCGCGACCGTGAGCAAGGCCGCGCGATCGAGCGGCACGAGGCTGCGCAGATCGAGAACCGCGGCCTCGATCCCGTCCCGCGCGAGACGCTCGGCGACGGCGAGGCAGGTGTGCACGTATGCGCCGTAGCTCACGATCGCGAGGTCCGAGCCCGCCCGGCGTAGCGCGGCGCGTCCGAGGGGCATCGGCGCCGGCGCGTCGGCTCCCAGGGCCTGCCGGATCCGCGGGTTCCGGTACAGTGCGATGTGCTCGTAGTACAGGACCGGATCGGGATCGGCGACCGCCGCGGCGAGCAACGCGCGCGCGTCGTGCGGCGTCGACGGCACGACGATCTTCAGACCCGGCGTCCGGTAGAACCACGGCTCGGTGTTCTGGCTATGGTACGGCCCGGCCCTGCGCAGCCCGCCCCACGGCATCCGCACGACCATCGGGACGCTCCCGCCCCAGCGGTAGCGGATCTTCGCCGCGTTGTTGACGAGCTGGTTGAACCCCGTCGCGACGAAGTCGTTGAACTGCATCTCGCCGATCGGCCGCATGCCGGCGAGCGCCGAGCCCACGCACACCCCGAGGATCCCGCCCTCGCACAGCGGCGCGTTCAGGATCCGCGACCCGAACTCGTCGAGCAGCGGCCGCAGCAGCAGGAACGCGTTCCCGTATCGCCCGCCGACGTCCTGCCCGTACACGAATGTCCGCGAGTCGGCGCGCAGTGCGTCGCCGACGCCGAGGCCGACGGCTTCGAGGAGCGTCGAGCCCTTGGGATCGAACGGCGGTCCGAGGTCGAGGGGTGGGAGCGGAGGCCGGCTCCAGCGCGCCGGCCGGTCCTCGAGCGGCTCGACGTGCGTGCGGGCCGGCTCGCCGGCGAGGACGCCCCGTCCCGCATCCTCCGCTTGCGGCCACGGCGCGTCGATCACCTCCCGAGCCGCCTCGGCGACGAGTGCCTCCGCTTCCGCCTGCAGCTGGGCCAGCGCGTCTGTCGCGACGACGCCGTCGGTCACGAGCCGCGCCGCGTACGTCGTGATCGGATCCCGCGCGGCCCAGTAGCTCCACGCGTCCGGCTCGACGTACCCCGCCGGCAGGGACTCGGGGTAGGTCCAACCGGGCTGGGACTCGCGGCCCAGGTACAGCATGTCGTCGTGGTGCGCGTGCCCACACATGCGCATCGACACGGTTTCGATCAGCGTTGGGCCCTCGCCGGCCCGCGCGCGCTCGGCGGCCCAGCCGAACGCCGCTGCGATCGCCTCGGGATCCGTGCCGTCGATCGTGATGCCGGGGATCCCGTATCCCACGGCCTTGTCCGCGAACACACGGACCGCCGATTGGTCACGCAGCGGTGTCGACAGGGCGGTCTGGTTGTTCTGGACGCAGAACACCGCCGGGAGCCGGCGCGCCGCGGCGAGGTTGATCGCCTCGTGCCACTCGCCGAGCGACGAGCCGCCCTCGCCGATGAACGCGACCGCCACGCGGTCCTCGCCTCGCAACGCGAACGCCATGGCGATCCCGGCGATCGAGAGCGAGGAGATGCCCAGCGGCGCCGCGGCCGGGAGCACGCCCCAATCCCAGTCGCCGACGTGGAAATCCTTGCCATGCATCGGCGCCCCGGCCTTTCCCATCTGTGCGCTCAGCGTCTGGCGCACGGTCATTCGATCCGGGCGCATTCCGAGCGTGACCCCGAGATCGCGGATCAGTGGGGCGACGACGTCGCCCGTCCACGAGCCATCCGCGCGGTGGAACGCCGGGCCGCGCCGCAGGCGCAACACCGTGCCGTAGATCGCCTCCTGCCCTAGCGAGCGAAACCCCTTCCCCTGGAACGGCACGCCGTTGTACTGGACCTGGCTGCCGAGATACAGGGTCTTGAGCTGATTGTCCGTCGCGCGGGTCAATACCATTCCGCGCAGCAGCTCGCGGCGCTCGTCGGGGGTGAACGACGCGGCGATCTGCTCGCGGGCGAAGAACCCATCGACGGCCGCGGCCACCTCGGTCATGGCCTGGGCGAGACGCTCTTCGGCCGACACGCCCGGCGTCGTCTCGGGGAGCGCCGCGGGCAAGTCGACACGCAGCGCTTCGGGAAGCGCCCGGCGTACGTGGGCGCGAAGGTCCGGGATCGTTGCCGCCCCGAGTGCGGCGCGGACGATCGATCGGACGGCTGGCACAGCGAACGGGTGGCACTCGAGTGTGAACGACACGAGGCGATCGCCGAGTGAGGGCAGCCCCGGCCGCGCCGGGTCGCGCCGGCCCTTGCGCGCGGTCGTTCTGGGCATCGCGGGCGATCGTAGTCGGTCGGTAGATCGCGGGCAAGCGGGCGATCTACCGA
>Ga0247727_10011264_pt1 | contig 15648 bp, 14 predicted proteins | sample WisWelCaveWW1625_FD_202498 | JGI IMG/M metagenome (GOLD analysis project Ga0247727, IMG submission 202498) | Biofilm microbial communities from Wishing Well Cave, Virginia, United States - WW16-25 | ecosystem: Environmental > Aquatic > Deep subsurface > Groundwater > Cave microbial mat | place...
ATCGTCGCGATGTGGGGATGGTTGAGCGCGGCGAGCAGCTGCGCCTCGCGCTCGAAGCGCGCCATGCGCTCGGCGTCGCCGGCGAAGTCGGACCTCAGGATCTTGAGCGCGACCTCGCGCCCGAGCCGCGTGTCGCGCGCGCGGTACACCTCGCCCATGCCGCCCGCGCCGAGCGGAGCCAGGATCTCGTAGGACCCGAGACGCGTCTGCGGAGCTAGACCCATCGGGTGTTACCGGGAGCGCTTCGCCTCTGGCGCGATCCGGCGGAGCTCGTCGAAGAAGTTCGTGATGAAGACGACCTTGTCCCGGCGGACCTCGGTCTCCTCCGCGGCGGTTACCACCGCGAAGCGCTTGCCGTCGGGGTGCAGATCGAACCTGGGGTAACCCGCCCGCCACGGGACGCGCCCCGGCGACCACGCCTTGGGCTTCTCCGCCCCAAAAGAGTCTCCCTGGACGGCGTACGAGGCGACCCAGATGCGCTCTCCCGCCCGGTAGAAGAGCTCCTGGCCGTTTCGAGACCAGACGGGAGACTGCCCCCCGCCGGTCGAGACCTGCCACTTCCCTCCCGGGCCCGGGAACGGGCGCACGTAGACCTCGGACGTCCCCGACTCGTTCGACTGGTACGCGAGCCAGCGCCCATCCGGCGAGAAGGCCGCCTGGAGTTCGTAAAACGACGTGCCCAGAAAGACGCTCGGCTTCCCCGGCTTCCAACCCGAGACCTCGTCGCCCTCGAGCGTCAGGATCTTGATGTCCGCGAACGTTTGCGGATGTGCTTCCCAAAAAGCGAGGAACTTCCCGCTCGGATGCCACGACGTGGGGCGCTGGTTGTTGGGGCTTTCGGTCAGCCGCTGCGCTACGCCCGTCCCATCCGCCCGCTGCCAGTAGAGGTTCAGCGTCGCCTTGTCCGCGCGCGTCGAGGCGAACGCGATGCGTTGGCCATTCGGCGTCCACACCGGGTCGGCGTTCTCGCTCGCGTCGACGGTCAGGCGCGACAGCGTGTCTCGCTCCCACTCGTAGACCCACACGTCATATTGCCGGTCCTGACGGATGCCGATAGCGAGCCTGCGGCCGTCGGGAGAGAAATGCATGCTTCGGTAGTCGGCCGTCACGGCGCGCAAAGGCGTCAGATTGCCCTGGGCGTCCAACCATTGGATGGGCGCCGCCCCGGCGCCGCCCCCCGGCACGAACACGAGCGTCCCCCGGCGGGAGAATGCGAATTGCACCGCCCCGCTCTCCCAATTGACTCCTTCCAGGGCAGGCGCCGGCGGGCCGGTCGTCTCGAGACGGCGGAGATCGAAGGGCACGGCGAAGAGCGTTCCTTCCTGCATGTAGACCAGGTGGCCGCTCGGAAGATAACGGCCATGGTAGCCGCCCCGGTGCACGATCTTCTGCGGACCGCCCGGCAGCCGCTGCACCACCAGGTTCGCATTCCGGATGGTGGCTTCGAAGTTCGCAGCCAAGCGACCAGCGGTGAAGAGCACGGCCTCGCCCCCGGGGAGGGCTTGCGGCCAAACGTACCCCGCGGCCTGGTCCGGCGTCGCCCACACCTCCGCTGTTCCCCCCGCGGACGATACTCGCCACAGACCCCATTTCCGCGTGACCATGGCCGTGAAGAGGATGCTTCCGTCCTCACTCCAGGTGCCGCCAACGTCGTTCGAAGCATCGCAGAGCGATACCGCGGCGCCCCCGGTGACGGCCACTTTCTTGAGCTTGCCGCCGGCGAAAAACCCGATCCACTCGCCGTCGGGGGAGAAGAATGAGTCGCGGGCGCCTTCGGTGCCCGCGAGCGGCGCCGCCTCCGACTGAGAAAGCCGCCGGACGTAGAGCTGCGATGCTTCGCCTTCGGCCTTGCGCGCGGTAAAGGCGAGAACGCTCCCGTCCGGCGAGAGCACCGCGGCCAAGCCCCCGTCCGTGACCAGAGACGCGTCCGCGCCCAGCTCGACGCTCAGGCGCTGGGGCATTTCCGGCTGCGGGACCGAACGCCACGGCGCCCAGAGCGCGAGCAGGAAGGTGACCGGTAGCGCGGCGGCGAGCGACCAGGGCAGCACGCGCCGCCAGAGAGGCGCGGCCGCCGCGACCGTCTCCTCGGGTGCATCCGCCAGCGCGTCCTCGATGGCGATCCGCGCCTCGCCGATCGACTGCACCCGCCGCCTCGAGTCCTTCTCCAGACACCGCCGCAGCATCCGACCCACGCGCAGGGGCACGCTCGCCGGCAGCACGCTCCACTCCGGCTCCGTCTTCAGCACCGCGGCCAGCGTCTCCGAGGCCGTCTCGCCGGAAAACGCCTGCCGCCCGCTCAGCATCTCGTACAGCACCACCCCGAACGACCACACGTCCGAGCGCCGGTCCGCCGGCTTCCCTTTCGCCTGCTCCGGGCTCATGTACGCCGCCGTCCCCAGGATCACCCCCGCACGCGTCGCCCTCGCGCTCAGCGTCGGCGACCGCGATTCGTCCGGCCCTGAAAGCGGCGCGTCTTCGAGCGCCTTGGCCAGGCCGAAGTCCAGCACCTTCACCGCCCCCTCGCTCGTCAGCTTCACGTTCGAAGGCTTCAGGTCCCGGTGCACGATCCCCCGCTCGTGCGCGTACTCGATCGCTTCCGTCATCTGCCTCGCGATCGCAAGCGCTTCTTCGAGCGGCAGCGCCCCCTGGCGCAGCCGCTCGGCGAGCGTCGGCCCTTCCACCAGCTCCATCACCAGCGCCCGAACCGAGTCCGCTTCCTCGAGCCCGTGAATCGTCGCGATGTGGGGGTGGTTGAGCGCGGCGAGCAGCTGCGCTTCCCGTTCGAAGCGCGCCATGCGCTCGGCGTCGCCGGCGAAGTCGGACCTCAGGATCTTGAGCGCGACCTCGCGCCCGAGCCGCGTGTCGCGCGCGCGGTAGACCTCGCCCATCCCGCCCGCGCCGAGCGGAGCCAGGATCTCGTAGGTCCCGAGTCGCGTCTGCGGAGCTAAACCCATCGGGTGTGACCGGATAGCGCGACGGGATGATAACCCGGTCCCCCTTCCCTGGAGCGCGTTCGGAGACGCGGCGTCAGCTCGACCGCTCGCCTCGTCGGCGCCGCCCGCCTCTCCGCAAGGCCCATCGCAGCCAGATCACCCGACCGGCCGCCGCGCGGCGCCTTCGACCGACTCTCCATGCCCGGTCGCGGAAGTCGCCTTGTACAACCTTGGGCCTACCCGAGCCGCAATCCACCCACAGATTCTGCTGAAGAACCGAGCCCGGCGGAGTGCCACATGCCAAGTGCTTGTGCGCCGGCAGGGCGCAGCGCGGCCCCTGCTGATTCAGGTGGTTTGGTGATTGAATGAAACGGTGATCCGGCGATTTCGGGCGGTCGTGATCGCTCTCGCATGCGTCATGTCGGACGCGCGCGCGGCAGCCGTGCAATCCGCCCCTTCGCGGGCCGCCACCCCACTTTCCTTGCCACGGCTCGAACGATTGGGCAGCGAACATGGGCTGTCGCACAACAGCGTGTACGCCGTGCTCGAAGACCGCCAGGGCTTCCTCTGGTTCGGGACGCAGAGCGGGCTCAATCGTTACGACGGCCGCGACTTCGTGGTCTTCGGGCACGATCCCACCGACCCGCGGTCGCTCGGCAGCAGCTGGATCAACACGCTGTTCGAGGACCGCGCCGGCCGCTTCCTGGTCGGCACGCGCGCCGGCCTTTACCGCCTGGCGGACGATGCCTCGGGGTTCGAGTCGATCGCGCTGGACCCAAAGGCGCCCGGCGGACCGTCGGTCACGGCGCTCGTCGAACAGGCCGATGGCACGCTGTGGGTAGGAGCCGACGGCGCGCTCTACAAGCTGGACCCGACGAGCACCCGAATCGCGCCGGTGCGGCCGGCGCCGGGCGCCGACGCGTGGGGGCGCGTGCGCGCCCTGCGCGTGGCGCCCGACGGCGCGATCTGGGCCCTCGACGAAAACGTGCGTCAGCAGTCGACGCTCGTCAGGCTGACCGGATCCCCGGCGCGGTTCGCGGTGCCGCACACCTGGGCGTTCGGGTTCACGGAGAGTGGCGCCGTGTGGCTCGACCCGCGGCGCCCCGTCGAGGCCGCGGCGCTCGGGGCCGGGGCTGTGCCCGCAATGGAAGGCCTCCTCACGTCGCATCTGCGCGACTTGCGGGGGCGGCTGTGGGTCGGGACACTGGCCGGCCTGCGAATTCAACCGTCGGCGGACGCCGCGCTCGAGCACGTGCCGCTCGACGACCTGGGGCTCGGCGCTCTCACCCACGAAATCACCACCATCGTCGAGGATCGTGTCGGCAGCGTCTGGCTCGGGACGTTCGGCGGCGTGCTGCGCTTCGATCCCAACGCCAAGCCATTCGCGCAGCTGGTGCACCGCGAGGGCGATCCCGGCACGATCTCGTCCAACGCCGTGTCGGCGCTCTACCAGGAGCCGTCCGGCACGCTCTGGGTCGCGAGCTTCGGCGCCGGCCTCGACGAGATCGCGCGCGGCCGCGGCCGGATCGTCCATCATTCCCCGCGGCCCGGCGATCCGGCGAGCCTGTGTGGCGGCTACATCTGGGACATCGCACCCTCGCGGCGCGGCGGGCTGTGGCTGGGTTCGAACGGTGTGTTCTGCAGGTACGCGCACGGGCGATTCACGACGCACCCCCTGCCCGACGCGGCGGCCAGCGCGCTGTCGCTCCGCGAAACCAAGGACGGCACGCTGTGGCTGGCGACGATGGGCGGGCTGTATCGCCGGACACCCGGTGCCGGCGTCGAGCTCGTGGGCAACGCCGCGAGCGGCCTGTTCCAGCCGATCGACACGGTGCGCGAGGACGGCCACGGCCGGCTCTGGTTGGCGAGCGGGGGGTCCGGCAACCTGGCATGGTACGACCCGGCGACGCGGGCGCAGCGATTGTTTCGGGGTGTCGGGCGCGAGGGTATCTGGGATCTCGACTGGGACCCGTCCGGGACGTTGTGGCTGGCAACGGGCGTCGGCGTCGCGTCGTACGACTCGGAGACGGGGGTGGCCAGCTACGCGCCGTCGCAGGCTGGCGCCGCTCCGGCGGTCTACTACAGCGTCTTGTCAGATCCGGCCGGCCGGCTGTGGCTGGGCACGAGCCGCGGACTCGTGCGCTACGACCCGTCCACGGGCGACTTCCGCAGCTACGACGTGGGCGAGGGAACGGGTCATGTCGAGTTCAATCGGCATGCGGCGTACCGCTCGAATTCGGGCGAGCTTTTTTTCGGGAGCATGAGCGGTGTCACGAGCTTCGTGCCCACGGAGATTCGGGACAATCCGTATCGCCCGCCCATCGTGCTGACGGGCGTGCGCACCTTCGGCGACGAGGGCGAACGTCGACTCGGCGCGCGCGATCTCGAGGCGTTGGTGCTCTCGCCCCGCAACCGCTCGGTGTGGTTCGAGTTCGCGGCGCTCAATCTGACGGACGGCAGGAAGAACCGCTACGCGTACCGGCTCGACGGGTTCGACACGCGCTGGATCGACGCCGGCCCGGAGCGGAGCGCGCGCTACACGAGCCTCCCCGCCGGCCAATACGTGTTTCGCGTTCGCGGCTCGAACAGCGACGGCGTCTGGAGTGACCGGCCGATTGCGCTGGGCGTGACCGTGCTCCCTCCTGTCTGGCAGACGTGGTGGTTTCGCCTGGCCGGATTCAGCTTGCTCGTCGGGGCTCTCTATCTGGCGCATCGGCTGCGCACGGGCTACCTCGTGGGTCTCGAGCGCCTCCGGCTGCGCATCGCCAGCGATCTGCACGATGACCTTGGCAGCGAACTGTCTGGCATCGCCCTGGCGAGCGGCCTCGTTGCCCGCCAGCCGGAGCTGCGCGAGGAGGATCGGCACCGGCTGGCCGCGGTGATCGCGTCGGCGGTCAAGGTCATGGACGGGCTGCGAGACATCATCTGGTGCATCAGCCCGGACCACGACACGCTCGAATCCATGGAGCTGCGGATGCGGTCGGTGGCGCGAACGCTGCTGGTGCACCTCACGCACGAGTTCCGCGCCACCGGGATGGCTGCCACAGCCGTCGAGATGGGCGCTCGCCGGCACCTGTTTCTCATCTACAAGGAGCTGCTGCACAACATCGTGCGTCACGCCCACGCCAGCCATGTGGCCATCTCTCTCGACGCGACGCACCAGCGGCTGTGCCTCGAGGTCGCCGACAACGGCTCAGGGATGAGCAGTGGCCCCAGCGAGGGACGCGGCATCAAGAGCATTCGGCGCCGTGTCCAGGAGATCGGCGCGGATCTGCGGATCGACAGCACGCCCGGGGGCGGGGGCACGACCGTGTGCGTCGTGGTTCATATGCCGAGAACTCGTCGTGGCGAAGGCCGCGGCGCGGGCGTAGCCTAGGGCGACGCGCCAGCATGAACACGACTCGGCGGGTTCGCCCGAAACTCGACGTCTGGGTGGTCGAGGACAACGACATCCTGCGCGACAGCCTGTCGGCGCTCCTGAACGAGCAAGCCGACATGCGCTGCTCTTTGGCCGTGGATTGCTGCGAAGACTTTCTGGCCGCGCTGGAAGAGGGCGACGCTCCCGACCTGGTGTTGATGGACATCGGGCTGCCGGGACGCAGCGGGATCGAGGGCGTGGTCCGCATCAGCTCGGTGTCCCCGGCGTCGAAGGTGATCATCACACCTCTAGCGTAACCGTCGAGACGGTCCCTCCAGGGCCGAGTTCTACCACGTGAGCCGCTGGATGGATCCCCTGACGATCCACGCCGAGGACGAGAAGGTGTTCGAGGCGATCTGCGCGGGCGCAACGGGGTATCTGCTGAAGCCCTCCAGCTCGACCGAGATCATCGAAGCCGTGCGCGAGGTCGAGCGAGGGGCGGCGCCCATCAACCCCTATATCGCCCGCAAGATGCTGGGTTTGTTCGCACGGCTGTCGCCGCCCCGGCCGGCGGAGGGCGACTACCGCCTGACGCCACGTGAGAAGACGATCCTGCAGCTCCTCGTCGAGGGCCTGACGATGGAGCAGATCGCGAGCCGGCTCACCCTCAGCTACCACACGATCGACAACCACCTCCGCAACATCTACCGCAAGCTCCACGTGCACAGCCGCTCGCGCGCCGTCACGAAGGCAATCCGCGAAGAGCTGATCTGACGAGATCTCGTCATTTACGCGAGCTGGGCCGATCGCTAGTCTCGGAGGCTGCCGGCTCATCTCGCGGTCGCTGACAGGAAAACGCGGGGCACGGACTTTCCGGCCTCACGGGGTCAGCAGCTGCTTGAACCCTGGAGCGGGCAAGGGAGCGGTCATGTGGTCCTGTCTCGTGCCTTTCATCGAATCCCGTTGGCGGCGTCCGTCGACCGCGTCTGGCCGCCTCCTCGGCGGCCTGGGATGGTTTGTCGTGGCGGCCGTCCCAGCCTGGGGGCAACCGGTCGTGCTCGATCCTAACTACCGTATGGTCGAGTTCTTCCGCTTCAACACGGTGCCGGGCCCCGGTCAGGGCGGTGTGGCCGACGTCCGCGTGGGGCCGGGGACGGGCTCCTTCGGCAGCGACGTGTTCATAGCCGACCCCGGCGGATTCTCGGACCTGTTTGACGGGAAAGTGTGGCGGCTCGCCGACTTGAACGACGACGGCGACGCCCAAGATGCCAGCGAGAGCGTCGTCATCACCAGCGCGGTACGGAGTCCCGCGGCAATCGACTTCGGGTTTGGGGGCGATCTCTACATCCTGGATTACCGCCAGAGCTCCAGCTTCCGGTACGTTTACAAGCTCACCAATGCGCCGGCGCCCGTCTTCAGCCAGCACACCACCACGACGATCTTCAACCCCAACAGCCTTCGGTTCCACGAGCTTGCCGCTGGCGCGGAGCAGATTCTCGTTACCGCCGCGCAGACCTTCACAATCAACGGCGGAACGAACGACGGAAGGCTGTACAAGGTTGGAGCCACAGGCGGAGCGCCCATCGTATGGTCCAGCGGCGCCAATATCACCGAAGGCAGCCCCGCCGGTTGGTGGGATCCGAATTTTTCCACCGATGTCTTCGAGGACAACTGGGTGGTCGTTCGCAACTCGTCAGTCAACGGAGGCAATGGATCGCTCTGGGCCGTCAAGGACGCCAACAACGACGGCGATGCCAACGATGCGGGAGAGTCCCGGCGATTGGCGGCGAACTTCGCCAACGGGCTCTGGAGCATAAGGTTCGATGCCAATGGCGTGGGGTTCGTGGCGACCAGCACGCAGATCCTGCGCCTCGAGGACAAGAACGGCGACCACGACTTCTACGACTTCCTCGGCAACGTTTTCGACACCGGCGAGAACGAGGCCTTCATCACGGGCTTGCCGTCGTCCTCCCACGTCGTGGACTTCGGTCCCAACGGCGAGATGTACGTGTCGTCGACCACCGTCGGGGCGCCGAACAACATCGGAATCGTGTATCTGGTACGGCCGGTGGATACCGACGGCGATGGCGTGCCCGATCAGACGGATCCCGATGACGACGGCGACGGCTATTCAGACGCGGCTGAGATCACCGCAGGATCGGACCCGCTCGACCCCGACTCGACGCCGGAAGTCTGTGACGGGCTCGACAACGATGGCGATGGCCACATCGACGAAGGCCTGCCGGATTTCGACGACGACGGCGCATCGGACTGCTTCGACGACGACGACGACAACGACGGCGTCCCGGACGTCGACGAGCTGGCGGCGGGATCCGATCCGCTGAACGCGCTCTCCACCCCCGAGATCTGTGACGGCCTCGACAACGACCGGAACGACGGCGTGGACGAAGGCTTCAGCAACAGCGATGGCGACGGGCAGGCCGACTGCGTCGACGACGACGACGACAACGACGGCGATGGCGACGGCACCGATTGCCAGCCGCTCAATGCCGCAGTGCATCACGGTGCAGCCGAAATCCCCGACAATGGCATCGACGACAACTGCAACGGCAACGGCGACGAAGGCGGGATCGTCATCCCCGGCCTCCTGGAGCCTTACAAGGCGCCGCCGAGCGCCTTCCAGATCGGCCGCACGATTCCGCTGCGGTGGCAGTACGCCACGACGCAAGGCGCAGTCGTCGATAGCGCCGGGGCTATGCCGCTCGTGAACCTATGGGGACCGGTGGCCTGCGGCGCTACCTCGGGTGGAGAGATCGTCGAGGTTAACGATGCCGGCAACAGCGGCTACCAGTACGACCCGTTGACCTTGACTTGGCAGTTCAACTTTAAGACAACCGGCATGCCGGTGGGCTGCTACGACGTTCAGGTTACGAGTCCCACGCTGCCGGCCAGTCCGCTGTTCCCACTGCAGTTGAGGTGAGCCATCCACGGCACCAGCCCGAAGGCGGAAGTGTCGCTGCGGGTGGATGGTGACGATGTGGGGATGGTTGAGGGTGGAGGCGGCGACGCTTCCTGGACGAAGCGTCGCCGCCTGACATGGCCATTCGCTTTTCGGGCAGGACCTTGATCGCCGAGCGGGGCTGGGATCTCGAACGTCCCGATGCGGGCGCCGGTGCGAGCATCTGGCTCCCCGGCTAAAGCTGGGGCGATGTATCGCCGTCCGCGTGGGATAATGAGCCATGGTCGCGATCGGGACCCGATCGGGCGAGGGCGACGCATGGGCCGACCAGGGACGCCTGGCGCGGACCGCCGCGCTTCTCCGCGGCGGCCACGGCCTCGTTCCGCGGGGCGTGTATCGTTTTTTCTCTTTCGAAGAGGCGGATGCGTGGATGACGAAGATGATGATCGCTGCGCAAGAGCGCCGGAGCCCGCCGACGTCATCCGCCTCTGCCGGGCGCTGAACGAATCTGGCGCGCGCTACCTGCTGATCGGCGGCTTCGCGGTCGTCGCTCACGGCGCCGGCCGTTTCACGAAGGACATCGATCGTAGACGACGCACTCGACAATGTCGCGCGGGTGAAGCGGGCGCTTTCGGTGCTCGCCGACAACGCTGCGGCCGAGGTGGCGGACGACGACGTCCAGCGCCACGTCGTGGTGCGCGTGGCGGACGAGGTAATCGTGGACCTCATGGGCCGCGCGTGCGGGCTCAGCTACGCCGAGGCGGCTCGCGACGCCGAGACACTGGAGCGCGACGGCGTCCGCATTCCCGTGGCGAGCCCCGCGACACTCATCCGCACCAAGGATACGCACCGCCCGCAGGACGCGATCGATCGCGCCTTCCTGGAGGGCGTCCTGCGCGAGCGGGCGAGCCGTCACGAGAAGCCGTGAGCGCCTGGGTTTTCGCGAAGCCGCGGGAGAGTGAGGGCCTCGATCACCTCGTCGTAGACGTGACCCGCCACGGTGACAGTGTCGAGGGCGGCAATCAGCGAGGGCCGGCTCAGGATCAGCACCGGGCGCCGCTTGTCGGGTCGTGGGCGCTCCAGCAGCCAGATCTCGGCGCGGTTCAGTCGCGAGGCCACGACAGCGCGTCCAACAAGTCCGAAACCTCGGCCTCCATGGCGTCGGCAGCGTCTCCGTACGCGGCGCCGATCGCGAGGTCGATCGCATTGCGCCGCTTGTCGGCCAGGTAGCTCGAAACCGCCGAGCGGACGAATGCGGAGCGGCCGAAGTCCGCGGGATGAGTCACGAGTGGGCCATCTTAGGGCATGTGCTCTGCGCGAGTAGGTCCGAGGCACGGGTTGACGTATCATCCCGAAAAGCAAGCATCCAGGAGTGTCCGGCGTGGCGACCCCCGAAAGACTGGGAGGATCCCTTCGCTTGAGGTTGACCGACACTCGTTCGACCAGGCGCTGGCTGGCGGTCCTGGTAGTGTGCCTGATCTCCGGCGGGGCCAGTGTCCGGGCTCAAACCGGCACCACAGGGGCTGCGATCGCGGGAACGGTTCGCGACGCGAGCGGAGCGCCGTCGCCGGGAGCCGCCATCACCGTCACCGAGGCGGGAACCAATCTCACGCGGACCACCACGGCGGACGATCGGGGCCGCTATCTCCTCGCCGCGCTCCCGCTCGGGTCTTACCTCCTCCGTTCCGAACATCCGGGTTTCCAGGCGGTGACGCGCGACGGCGTGTCGCCCGCCCTGGGCCAGATCCTGGTGGTCGACCTCACCCTCACCGTGGCAGCGGCGGAGACGGTTTCGGTCGAGCATGCGGCGACGTCCGGAGGCCTCGCCGGCGTGGCAGTGGCCTCGGTCGTCGGCGAACGGGCGCTCGCGGAGCTCCCGACGAACGGCCGTGACTTCGTCGCGTTCACCCTGCTCACCCCCGGGGTCGCGCCGGAGCGGATTCCGGCCGTGGGACAGGCCGTGTCCTCGGGCTTGTCGTTCGCCGGCCAGCGGGCGCGCTCCAACAACGTGATGGTGGACGGCTTCGACAACAACCACCTGCCCACCGGCGCTGTGGCCGCGACCTTCAGCCAGGAGGCGGTCCGCGAGTTCCAGGTGCTGGCCGCCTCTTTTCCGGCGGAGTTCGGCGGCGCGTCGGGGGGCATCGTCAACACCGTGACCAGGAGCGGCACCAACGAGCTTCACGGCAGCGCCTTCTTCTACCTGCGCGACGATGCGCTCAACGCGAAGTCGTACTTCGAGAAGTACGACGTCTACGGCCAGCCGATCGACGCGCCGAAGGCCCCGTACGCGCAAGCGCAGTGGGGCGCGACACTCGGAGGGCCGCTCGTCCGGGACCGCACCTTCTTCTTCCTCTCGTACGAGCAGCTCGACGTGGACGCCAGCACCTTCGTGACGATGGATGGGACCGTCGCCGACGCGCTGCGGCGCAACGGCTTCCCGGTGGGGCTGGGCGCCGTGCCCTACTCAATCGCGACCCGGACCGCGCTCGCGAAGCTCGATCACAACTTCGGGCCGAGCCACCGCCTGCTGGTGCGCGGCCAGTTCTCGCGCGACGGCGACGAAACCGCCGAGCCCTTCGGGGGCATCGTCGCGCGCGGCCACGGGCTCGTCCAGAAGCGGACGGACCTGGGCCTCGCCGCGTCGCTCACGGACGTGTTCGCGTCAGGGTGGGTGAGCGAGGCCCGGCTGCAGGTCGCGAACCGGGACCTCACGTTCAACGCGCTCGATCCGACTGTGTGACGGGCCGTGCGACGACTTCTACGAGGGCGGGCCCGAGGTCACCCTGCCGGGCCTGGCGGTGGCCGGCCGGCAGTTCAACTCGCCCACGCCCGGGTCGAACTTCGTCGTGGAGCTGGAGGAAGCCCTGACGCGCGTGAGCGGCCGCCACTCGCTCAAGGCGGGCGTCGGCGTCCGCTTCATCCACCGCGAGGCCACGGTCGCGCAGGACATGGGCGGCCGGTACATCCCGTCTCTCGAAGCCTTCGAGCTGGGCCTCCCTGCCAACTATTCCCAGGGCTACGGCGATCTCACCAGCTCCGGCTCCTCGTGGATGGGGTGGCTCTTCGCTCAGGACCGCTGGCGGGTCTCGCCGAAGCTGACGCTCGAGGCCGGCGCGCGGTACCAGTGGTACACGCTCGGGGCGCCGCCGGTCACAGTGTCGGACCTCGGCGGAACGATGCTGACCTACGACATCCCCAACCACGGCGACCTCGCGCCACGTCTGGCGGCCGCCTTCGATCCGAGCGAGCGCGGGCGCACGTCGCTCCACGTGGCCTTCGGCATCTTCCACGATTACCCGCTGCTGCTCGTCCCGATTGTCACGGAGATCCACGACGGCATCGACTTGCTCTCGCTCCAGACGGTCCAGCGGTCGCTCGCGGCGCAGGCGTGGCGCTCGCCCGGCCGCCGGCTGCCGGAGCCGCCCAGCTTTGCGAGCCGGGTCCTGACCGGCGGCCCGGGCGTGCGCGTGCCGCTGTCACGCGCCCTCTCGCTCGGCTTCGATCAGGAGCTGCGACCGGGCCTCATGCTCGCCGGCGACTTGCTGTGGGTGCGAGGGAAGCGCCATATCGGCCCCATCACTACAACCCGATCGTCCCCGAGCTGGGGCCAGGCAGGCGACCGAATGACGTCGGTGGATTGGCACAGACCTCGGCGTCAATCACGCAGCTCACGAACTACGGGGAGAGCTGGTACCAGGGCCTGACGCTGTCGCTCCACCGGCGCTCCGCGCGCTGGGAAGCGCAGGTGTCCTACACCCTCTCGAAGGTCGAGGATCTCGGCAGCGACGTCATCTCCCTGCCGAACCAGGCGGAGGACCCCGGCCGTGGACGGGAACCCGCGGATCCCGCGGGCTTTCCGATCGGATTCGATCCGCAGGCGTTTCGCGGTCCGTCGGCGGTCGACCAGCGGCACCGGTTCGTCGCGAGCGCCGTGGCTGATCTGCCGTGGAGGCTGCGGCTCTCCGGCGTCGTGACCCTGGGGTCGGGGCGGCCATACACGGCCCTCGCCGGCTTCGACTTCAACGGCGACGGCACCCCCGTCACCGACAGGGCGCGTCGTGTCGCCACCGACCCCAATAGCCGCGTCGGGCGCAATAGAGAACTCACGCCTGACTACGCGAGCGTCGACGTCCGCCTCACGCGGCGCGTCGACCTCTCGCGGCGAGTGGCGCTGGACCTCATCGCGGAGGCCTTCAACCTGCTCGACCGCGCGAACTTCAGCGACGTCAACAACGTCTTCGGTCGCGGCTCCTACCCGAGCGATCCCCAGCGTGACCCGCAGGGCCAGGTGAGCTATGGCCGCGCCACGAAGACCTACGCTCCTAGACAGGTCCAGCTCGCGGCCCGGCTGAGCTTCTGAGCGGCCGGGCGCTCAGGGCCGCACGGCGCGTTCCGCCAGCATCCCCGGCATGAGCATCGGTTGAGTCTCTGCTTAGCGCTAAGTATAATGCCTCATGAACACCCGCCAGATCGCCAGGGCGCTCGGCCGACGCGGAGGGCGGATGCGGGCGATGCGGCTCTCCGCCGGGGAACGGAGTCGGATTGCGTCCCTCGGGGGAAAGGCACGGTCGACCTCGCTGCAGGCGGCCCGGCGCATCGCCGCGAACTTCCGGTACGCCGCTCTTCTCGACGACCTGCGAGGCCGGTCGATTCGCGTGACGCGTCGCGCGCCTGCTCCGAGCGATTGCCCGGCATCTACCCTTCCGAGCAGTGACGTGGCGGCTCGCGCCACCCGGACCAGGGTTCGGGCGGCGTGAAGAGCGGTCGGCTCTGGCCGACGGTGAGCTCGCGCCCCGGCGTGACGCTGGCGGCGACGAGCTCGCCGTCGAGGCTGATGTAGTAGAGCTCGTGGGCTTCTCGAGCGAGCCCGCGAGCGTGCGCGTCGCTCCAGGGAGTGGATGGCTTCGACGGCAGCTACGCCGCCAACTGCCTCCTGGCGCGGCGGATCGTCGAGCGTGCGCTTCGTGCAGCTCTACCACCACGACTGGGACCACCACAGCCGGATCAAGGGCGACATCGCAATCAGGGCGCGCGAGGTGGACCAGCCGACGGCCGCGCTGATCCTGGACCTGAAGCAGCGGGGTCTGCTGGACGAGACGCTCGTCATCTGGGGCGGCGAGTTCGGTCGCACGCCAGTGGCGCAGAGCGACCGCCGGGACCACCACATCAAGGGCTTCTCGCTGTTGCTCGCGGGCGGCGGGATCCAGGGCATCGACCACACCCGGCTCACGTACCGCCACCTGGGCCGGCCCTTCCGCCTGACGCACGTCCACGGCCGCGTGGTGACAGAGGTGCTGGCCTGACGTACTCGGACCCGCGGTGCTGGTGGTAGGCTAGCCGCTGTATGGCCGTCCAGACGCCAGGTGTTCGACTCTCGGCGGATCTCGACGATCCGCAGGCGGTGCCCTACTTCCTGTGGGACGCACCCATGAGCGTCGCGGAGCTCCGCTCCCACCTCGCGAGCGCCGCGTCTGCGGAGAGGCTGCGGCTCCTCGGCAAGATCCTGCGAGAGGCGCGGGACACGGACGTCTGGCGTTTCACGACACCCACGGAGGTCGCGGCGCTCTGGCCAGAGCTGCAACGCCATCTCGGCAGGCGAAGAGCCTTCTGGGAGTTCCTGCTTGGGCGCTGGAGGGAGTTGGCTCTCGATGGGCCCGCCTAACAGGCTCACGAAGCTCCAGACTGAGTTCCTCAGGGCCTTCTTCAGCCGCGAACAACGCTTCTATCTGACTGGCGGCGGCGCACTCGCCGGCTACCACCTCGGCCATCGCGAAACCCACGACCTGGACCTGTTCACACTGGCTCCCGCAATGGAAGACGGGGTACGGGCCCTGCGCGACGCGGCCCGGGAGCTCGCTGCCTCAGTGGAAGAGGTGCGCACGGCGCCGGAGTTTCGGAGACTTTTGCTCTCTCGTGGCAATGAGTCGGTCGTGGTCGACCTCGTCGTGGAGCACTCCGAGCAGGTCATCGAGGAGAAGCCTGCCCACGGCATTGTCCGTGTCGATCCCGCCGAGGAGATCTTCGCGAACAAGCTCTGCACGCTGCTCGGACGATCGGAGATCCGCGACCTCGTCGACGCACGGGCGCTCGAAGGCCTCGGCCTGTCGTTGACGGAGGCGCTCGCAGCCGGTCAGCGCAAGGACGGCGGGCTGACGCCCGCTCAGCTTGCGTGGGTCTTGTCCCAGATCTCGATCGGCGAAGACGCCACGCTCCCCGGGGGGGTAGCCCCGGGCGAGCTGCGCGACTACCTGCGTGGCTTGATCGACAGGCTGATCCGTCTCGCGCACCCGTAGCCGTGAGGAGCTAAACCTCGGCCACACCCTCGCGGATGTGCTCGGGCTCGACCAGGTACTCGGGGGCGTACTCGCCCTCCATCCCGGCCTCGCCCAGGCCCTCGATCACCTCGTCGGGGATCTTGATCTTCCGGTAGAACT
>Ga0247727_10011265_pt1 | contig 15646 bp, 22 predicted proteins | sample WisWelCaveWW1625_FD_202498 | JGI IMG/M metagenome (GOLD analysis project Ga0247727, IMG submission 202498) | Biofilm microbial communities from Wishing Well Cave, Virginia, United States - WW16-25 | ecosystem: Environmental > Aquatic > Deep subsurface > Groundwater > Cave microbial mat | place...
CGCGAGCCTCCTCTTCGCACACGGGCGTGAATGCGAACGGGTGGAAGACGAGGAGGACGTTCGAGCGGCCGCGGAAGTCCGAGAGCTTGACGCGCTCCCGGGAGGTCACTTCGAGGTCGAACTCGGGTGCCTTCTCACCTGTCTGGACCGCCATCCGCTGGCTTCTCTCCTCTGCCGGAGGGCCGATAGTACCGGCGCCCCCGAAGCAAGTCGGTCTGTTTGGTATTGACTTCCCCGGACGTCCAGGGAACGTGTGAGCGTGGGACGGAATACGCCGCCCCACGCCCAGGAGGAACGTACCTATGACGACGTTCGACATCTACGCGAGGATCTCGGCCGAGGGCGAGCGTACGCCCGCGCAGGTCGCCGAGCAGCTCGATCTGTACGAGGCGACGTGCCGCGAGTGGGCGGAGCGGAACGGCGTCGAGGTCGCGGAGGTCGCCCGCGAGTCAGACGTCTCCGGCTCGGTGAGGATCGACGAGCGCGCCCTCGGCACGCTGATCCGGCGGGTCAAGGACGGGGAGTCCGCGGGCATCCTGACGCCGTACCTCGACCGCTTCGGCCGGGACACGGTCGAGGGCTGTCTCGCCTACCGGCGGATCAGGCAGGCCGGCGGCCGCCTCGTGTGCGTGTCGGACGGGATCGACTCCGACCGCGAGGGGGACGAGACGATCTTCCAGGTCAGGATGGTCTTCGCCGAGGACTACCTGCGCCGGGTCAACGCGAACTTCCAGGCGCGTATCGACCGGGCCGTAGAGCGAGGCGCCTACCTCTCGTCCCAGCCGCCGGTCGGCTACGACCGCGACGCGGACGGCCGGATCACGCCGAACCCGCGTGCGAAGAAGCTCGTCCGGGAGGCGTTCCGGCTCCGGGCGCAGGGCGTGACGCTGGAGGCGATCCGCGACTACCTGCGGGATCGCGGAACGGGGATCCTGACGCGGGACGAACGCAAGGCGCCGGGCAAGCAGGAGCTGCGGCCGTTCGACGCGATCTCGAAGGGCGGCGTGCGGCACGTACTGGAGAACCGGGCGTACGTCGGCGAGTCTCGCGTTCGGACGGCGCTGAAGGGCAAGCCGCGCACGATCAACAAGGCGCACGTCGGGATGGTCACGGAGCCGGAGTGGGAGCGGGCGCAGGCGGCGGGCGGCCCCTTCCACCCCCGCAACGGGCGGTGGTCATCGCTGGTGGGCCTGCGCGGGCTCGTGTGCTGCCCGAACGGCCACCGGCTCAAGGTGGCCGCGACCGGGCGACGCCCCGGGCCGGATCCTGCGCGGGCCTCCTACGCCTGCACGCGCGAGTACTGCGACGCCCGATCGGTCGTCCTCGCGGAGCCCCTCGACGCGTACGTAGCCTCGCTGCTCCAGGACGCTCTCCTGATCCGGGAGCCCCACGTGTCGGCGGTGATGGAGGGTGATGATCGCTACGCGCGAGCGCTGGAGGCGGTCGAGGACGCGCGGGTGGAGCTGGAGACCTTCGTCGAGACCGTGCGCGTGAGCGAGGTCGGCAAGGACTCGTGGATCCGCGGCAAGGAGGCCCGGCAGTCCGCGCTCGACCTGGCGCGCCGTGAGCTGCGGGCGATCCCCGCGCCGAAGCCCTCGCGGAGGGTCGGCGGCTCGTTCGAGGAGGCGCTGCCGGAGCTGAACCGCGAGTTCGCCGCGCGCTTCATCGACCGGGTCGTCGTGCGGCCGGTGGGCCGAGGGCGGAAGGTTCCCGTCGCGGAGCGCGTGGACGTATTCTTCGTCGGGTCGGAGGAGGCGACGGCCTACCCGGTCTCCGGCGCGCACGGCACGGTCGCGGCTCCGGCCGCCCTGACCGCCGAGGAGCGCGAGGCGGCGCTTCGTGCGGCCGAGGGGGAGGCCGCGTGACGACCGGCAGCCCGATCCCCGAGCGCTGGGTCGAGGAGAGGCTGCGCAGGGACGGCTGCTGGGCGTGGCACTTCTTCGTCGAGGGCTCGTTCCGCGGCGGGCCGTACCCGACGCGGGAGCAGGCCGAGGCTCGGATGGCCGAGTGGGATCAGGAGCTGGACGACCTGTACGAAGCCGTGGAGGAGAGGGCTCGGCGGGACGGGGTCACCGTGCAGTGGTAGCTACGCGTCGGTGAGCGGTGGATCCTCGGGCTTCGGCTCCGGCGGTGGCTCGTCGACGAGAACCGCATGGTGGAGGGCCACGTGACGCCTGAGAGGCGCCGAGTGCGGGTAGCGCTCGGGGCAGTAGGCGCATGGATAGTCGAGCGCGCGGTCGTCTTCCTGCTCCTCCGCGATCTCCTCCATCACCTCGGGCTGGGCGAGGACGATCCTCCCGTCGTGGGGGATCCTGATGTTCGTGAGCTGCACCGGCTGACCGAGCACGACGAGGGCGGCGAACTCGGGCGGCTCGCCCTCGCCGAGGAGGAGCTGCGGGGAGTTCGCCCTGCGGACGAAGTCCTGGGTCTCCTGGTCGACGTCGAGGTACAGGCCCGCGGGGAAGCTGCGCATCACGCGGTCGTGGTCGGCGTACCCCCAGTTCCCGCTCGTGACCAGGAGCCAGCTCACCGCCACCCGTCCCGTCGGTACTCCTCGGCCTCGTCCGCGGAGACGTGGAGGGTCGTCTTGCCGTCGGGGGAGCGGACGGTCACCCGTCCCTCGCGCTGGGAGAGGATCCAGTCGATCGTGTCCGGGGACGCCTCCGTCCAGCCCGTGACGGGGCCGCTGCGTGCGTACCGCTCCATGTCGATCGGGCTCGCCAGCACGGTGCCGTAGGTCGAGACCCCGCGCCCTGTACGGCGTCGGCGCCTAGAGGGCGCGTCGTCGCGACGTGTGCCCGTTTCCCGCGAAGCTATGGACTCCTGCGCCCGCCGTAGCCAGATCGCCTGATCCTCGGGGGAGCCGGGCGTGGGCTCAGACATTGAACACCTGTAGGACGCGTCCGCCGCGGTGGGTGATCTCCGCGTCTTCGCAGGCCGCCACGCCGATCGCCAAGCTCATGACCGCGTCCTGGGTGACGTGCTGGTCGGGGATCACGTACCCGCGCAGCTCGGACGCGAGCCAGGGCAGGTCGTCGTGCGGGAACTTCACGCACTGCTCGCGGAGGCGGACGTAGAGCTTGTCGAGGATCACGGGCTTCGAGCGACCGGTGGTCGTGAACCCGTGGACGCGGTCGGTGGGGAGGTCGAGGTTCTCGCGCAGTGCGACGCCGAGGGAGTTGTCTTCCACGACCACCGGGGCGCGGTACGCGTCCGCGACCTGCTCGATGACCCGTTGCTGCTCGGGGGTCGGGACGTTGACCAGACGGCGTCCGTAGACGACGTCGATGATCGGTTCGCTGTGGTCGAGGACGAGGATCACCGTGGCGTCGCGGGTGCGGCCGACGTCCACGGAGACGAGGTACCGGCGGCCCTTGCGGTACGGCTGGAGGCCCGCGGCGTCCACGCCCGAGGCGTCCAAGTCCTCGTCCTCGAAGAACGTCTCGCCTCCGCCGGAGAGGGCCTGCTCGGGCGTGGTCGGGTACTCGCGGTCGAAGGAAGAGCGGGGCATCGAGCGCTGCTTGTCGGCGAGCCACTCGGGCGTGCGCTCGGGGCGCTCCAGGGCCGAGACGAAGACGGGGGCGTGCGCTCCGTCCCCGGCCACACAGCGACGCCAGTACTCGGACGCCGCGTCCTCGGGGCCGAGGGCCGTGGTGAGGACGTGGAACGTTCCTCCCGGCGCGAGGGTCGGCTCGATCGACTGCATGACCCTCTGCGGGTCGCCCATCACGGCCCACTCGTCCACGTGCGCGTGCGTCGCGGTCGAGGAGCGAGAGGTCGTCTTGCTGCTGGGGTACGCCACGACCAGGCGGCGGTCGTCGGGGGCGGCCTGGTACTGGACGCGGCTGGTGGTCTCCCGTACGACCGGCAGGCGTAGCCACTCGGGGAGCTGGTCGAGGCCGAAGCGGACGACTTCGAGGAGCTCCTTCGCCTCGTCGTCGCGGAGGGAGAAGAGGTGAACCCGCGCGGCCGTGGGGCCGAAGCGGGAGCGCCAGCCGTCGAAGGCGCACTCCAGCTCGGAGCAGCCCAGCTGCCTGGCCTTCAGGTAGTAGACCCAGGCGTGCTCGGAGGCGGCCTCGGCGTAGCGATCCTGGCTGGGCCAGAGGCTGGGGCCGAGGAGGGTCGGGGTCGAGCCCTCGCTCTGGAAGAGCCACAGGTCGAGGAACCTGCGGAAGCCGGAGGCCGCCGCGTGGAGGAGGAGGGCGTCGTCCTCGTGGGCCAGGACGTGGGCGAGGCCCGCGGCTGAGAGCGGGACGGAGCGCTTGTCGTCCAGCGGCGGCTTACCGTCGGCCCTGGCTCGGACGGCACGGTCGGCCTCCTTCGCGTCGAGGAGGTGGACGAAGCAGGAGTCTGCTGGGCGGACGCGGCTGGAGCCCCAGCGTCCGACGATCCCCTCGGGGCCGACGTAGAGCCGGTGCTGCACGCTCAGACCCAGCCGGGCTCGTCGTCGTCCGGCTCGTCGGGGTCGTCCAGGCCCAACAGGGCGAGGGCGCCGCGGAGGCGCGAGTTCCAGTCGACGCCGTCGTCCTTGCGCGCAGCGAGGCTGTCTACCAGCACGCCGCGAGGGGTCGGGTTGAGCCGGCTCGCCCTGGCTCGATCCACCTCGGCGCGGAAGGCCGGGTCGCGGTTCCAGCGCACGATCGTGCCCTTCGACACGTCGAGGGCCGCCGCTGTATAGCGCTGCGAGTACCCGCGGCCGAGCATCCCGGCGACGGCGAGCTGGCGGTCGGTGATCATCACGTTGATCTTGCCCGCCAAGCTCGTCCCGGCACCAAGATCGGTGCGGGTCGAGCCCGCGCTGGGGCGCCACGACGCCGGGCTCGGGCGTGCGACGGGCGCGACGTACCTACCTGTCCGACAGGGTGTGGTCGGACACGGAAAGCGCGACGTGCAGGGGAAAGTAAGTTCTTCCCCCACTTCCCGCCGCCCGGCAACGCCGCCAGCACCGGCGACTCCTACGCGTCCGAGCCGTTCGTGCCGGGCTCATCCTCCAGGCACGCGGCCTGAGCTATCGTCGGCGCGCCGTGAACCAAGGCGACCCAGGGAGGCGAACAGGTGAGAAGTCAGGACTGGTTCACCCGGCGCTCGGCGCCAGGTCAGACGGCTGGTGCACTCGCTACGGGCTGCTACATGCTTTCGACCCTGCTGGCGATCGGCGGGTTCCTCGCCATCGGTTCCGCACTTGTCGGCTGGACGTCGTGGTGGCTCGTTCCGATCCTGTGGGTGTCGGGCGTGATCCTTGTATGGATCGGAAACGCTCTCGGCGGATAGCTTCGCGATCGGACGCGGCGAGGGAAGCGGGGCTCTACCGTGTGCCGGAGGAGTCGGGGTCTGGCTGCCTGGCCGGACACGTGAGCGGCGAGGACGAGGTCTGGACGGACGTGCGGAACGACGTCTCTTCTAGTCTTTAGAGAAGGCAGCAGTTCCACCCGCTTTACACTTCGCCGGTGCCTCGCTCCGTCTCGATCAGTGGCGACGACCTGTTGGCACTCCTCGCGCGGCACGAGGTCGAAGCTAAGGCTGATCTCCGGTCGCACGCGGATACGCAGGCCGCGGATAGAGCGAAGGTCAACGCGCCTCGAACGGCTACCCCGCGCCCGAGTCGTCGGGGTCACGGTGGAAACGGGCGCCCGAGAACCGGAAGATTCACGCAACGCTAGGTGGGGTGCGGGGTTGCGTCGCTCCCTCCCTCGACCCGGTCGAGGGCAGGTAGACGTCCAGTACGCGAGCCCGCGCCCGCCCGACTCCTCCGCGCCCTCGGGTAGTCGGCCGGGTCGGAGCGGTCGGCGTCCGACTCGGGGAGAGGGGCCGCGTAGAGCTACGTGCCGTCGTCGTAGAGCGCGAGGCTCACGCCGTCGATCAACTCGGTGCGGGACGCGAGCGCATACGCCTGGTCGAGCGTGTACGTCCGCCCCGCGAGCGACAAGTGCCACCAGACCGACGAGTCGTCCCACGCCCGGCGCCACCCTCGCGCCTTCACGTACTCGACGCGCCGCTCCTGTTCCACCAGCTCCGGGGACGCGTCCTCCGGCAGATCCCAGCGGTAAGCCTTCCGCACCTCGGTGTAGCCCTCATCCCCGCTCATAGAGCCACGTTCCACTTCCGTTCCACTCGTACATGTGCGTGTGGAACCCCCCGCGTTCCACTTCAGAGTTCCACTCGGGGGGGTCTTAAGAAGACCCCCGAGTGGAACGTGGGACGTGGAACGTACGGAACCGAAACCTGTCACGCGCCCTCCTCCCGCAGCTCCTTGAGGTACCGCGAGATCGTCGCCTTCGGGATCCCGGTCGCCTCCTCCAGCTGGTCGTACGAGTACTCCGGGTGCGCCTCCCTCGTCTCGACTAGCAGCGCCTTCTTCGTCTCCTTGCCCGAGACCCGCGGCGCGCTCCTCCCCGCCGCGTCCTTCGAGCCCTGCGCCCCCGGCGCGTAGAACCAGCGCCCGACGCCGAGCCCCGAGACGACGACCTCCCCGACGTGCGCCATGTCCCGCAGCGCGTCCACCTTCACGTGGAAGACCGCGTCGTCGTCGCGGCGGGTGAGGATCGCGGCGTCGTACCAGCCGTGGATGAAAGTCGTGCCGAGCAGGGAGGTGGCGTCGAACGGCGAGCCGTCCTTGTCGGACATGTGGTGGGTGAGGATCGGCGCCGTGCCGGTGTCGCCCTGCAGCTGCTTGAGCCAGGTGAGTACCGGTCGTAGCTCGTCCCCGCCGTCGGTGACCTTGACGGCCACGAGCATGTACAGCGGGTCGAGGAAGACGTACCGGAAGCCGTGCTGGACGACGTACGCGCGCAGCGCGTCCTGGTGCTTCCTGTTCGCGAGGTCGAGGCCCGGCTGCGACCACACCTCGAACGCGGGCAGCTCCTCCCGCTCCGGGCCGGGCTCGTAGCGCTCGTACAGCGCGTCGTCCACGTCCTCGGGCGCGTAGCCGGGCAGCAGCTCCTCGCCGTCCTCGTTCACGTACCGGATCGTCCCCAGGCCGCGAGCCGTGAGCACCTGCTGCACGTCCCGCTGCACGCGCGGGGTCGCGTTCTCCTGCTGCACGTACAGGACGGGCGCGGGCCGAGCGACCACGGGGAAGGCCGGGTTCCCGAACATCGGCGTCCCCGACCACAACGAGACGGCCAGCTCCACGGCGACCGTCGACTTCCCGCCCTTCGGGCGCCCGCCGATGATCCCCGAGGCGCCCTCCGGCCAGAAGTCCTGCACGGCCCAGCGAGGCTTGGCGATCGGCGCGTCGGCGAAGTCGCTCACCGGCACGGGGAGCGTGGCGAACGCGACGTCGCCCACGGTCAGGGCCCTGGTGTGGTCGCGCTCGGTCGCGGGCGCGAGGTCTACCGGCGCCGACGCGAAGTCGTGGTCGTCGTGGAGCCCGAGGGGGTCGGCGGGCTCGCCTGGAGCCCACTGGTCAAGATCAACCGCCTGCACGCCTCCACCCCTCCGCCCGACGACGACGCTGACGCACGCGCTCGCGGTCGCGCCGGTACTCCCTCCACGCCTCCCGGCAGCCGGGAGAGCCGTCGAGCCTAGTGTCGGCCGAGCAGCGACAACGGCCCGAGCCGTAGCGCCAAGCGGCGCCCGCGTGCAGCGGCGGCTCGGAGGTGGACGAGGTGCGCGTCGTGCCCATGCATGACAAGAGGATAGCGCCGACAAGCGCAGACCCAACAGATCTCGTTGCCCCGAGGAGCAACGGCCCCGTCTCCGAGGCCGTCTCTGCATGGGCTCCTCCCGGTACGTGCCGGGCCACGCGCTACAAGGACTCTAGCCCGCTCCCCGCCTCAAGCCCCGGCGGGCGGCGGTCGATCTACCTCCTGTGAGCCCGACCGTCCGCTTAGGCGACCTGTTCGAGCTGGAGGCGGCCCGCTCTCGCGGACGCGCGATCGGAGGGGACGTACCTCCGTATGTGTCACGCACGAGGCCGATAGCCGTCACGGAGGAGGCCCAGGAGGACGTATCCGTCACGCAGCGACGGCAGACGTGGTCGCGGTGCGAGCACTGCGGCGACCCGATGGTGGCGTCCCGTTCCGACGCGAAGTACCACCGTGCCTGTCGCCAGGCCGCCTACCGGAAGCGCCAGCGCGAGGCGGCGTCCTGAGGTGCCTTGCGTCCTCTCCGACGCCGAGTCACCGTGAGAGGGCCGGGCCGAGGGAGCCCGGCACTCACTACCGCTGGGAGCATCCATGACCGAGAAGCAGATCGCCGCACACCACGAGGCAGGCCACGCGGTCACAAGGATCGCGCTCGGTCTCAGCTTCCGCTGGGTCAGTGTGGGTCAGCGGGACGATGGGTCTCTCGGACGAGTCTCGGGTGCGCCTCACGGCCTGAAGAGGCTCAACTCGCTCGTCGCCCAGCAGGAGGAGCTACCCCCTGAGCTGGTCGCGCTAGCCGAGCGCTGCATCGTGAGTACGCTGGCTGGGCCGTACGCGGAGATGATCGCCGGGCGCGGGCGACTGCTGAGCCTCTACTCTGGGGTAGACGACCTGGACGTCGTCTCCTACCTGTGCGATGCGATCGGCATCGGCGGCGACGAGATCCGGGAACGCCTGGCGCCCAACGCCCGCCGCCTCCTGGATACCTTCTGGCCCGCCGTAGAGCGGGTGGCCGAGGCGCTGACCGAGCGCAGTCCCGGCTCGTTGAGCTATCGCCAGGTCACGGACGTCGCGTCGCGCAGCCTGACGTAGGAGACGGCGCGCGAAGCCCACGCTGTTCGAGCAGCGTAGAGCGGGCGTTCGCGAGGACGGTCTAGCATCGTGCTGCTCCGGTATTGGCGCAGCTCAAGACGAGTCTACGGCCGCACCCGCGCCGGGAACGACGCGAGCCCCGTTGCCGGGGCTCTCGTTGCCGGGTTGACGAAGTCCGGTTGTCCGATGGAACTGACACCAGCAGTCTAGCCGCGGTCGCCTCGCCGGAGGTACCTCCGAGGTACCTGCGGGACGAGATCAGCGGGCAACAATATGGGTGTGACCGCGACCACCACCATCGAGAAGCTCCGCAAGGCGAACGAGCGGGCCGAGGCCCTCAACGACGACCTGGTCGAGGCCCTGGTCAAGGAGATGCGCGCGGCCGGGGCGTCCGAGGACGCCATCGTGCGCAAGCTGGCCGGGCTCATATCGGAACCCGCGACCCTAGGCGACGCCATCCTGAAGAGCCTGGACGGCGCCGTCGGCGGACGCACGCTCGACCCCGGCAACTTCATCGACACCATGTCCGCGGCCAAGCGCATCCGCGAGCGCGGGGAGGCACGCAAGGAGCGCGTCGCCGCGGAGATGCTCCTGGCGCAGTCCGGCCCCGACAACGTCGAGATCGCGAAGCTGCGCATAGCCCGTGAGAAGCGAGAGCGGAGGGGCGGCTGATGGCCGCGATCCTCGGCAACCCCGCCTCCGGGAACCGCTGCGTGGTCGAGGTCGACTCCCGTGACGGCGCCAGCGACCAGGCCCTCTTCGACTACCTGTACACCCTCCCCGACTCCAGCTCCTCTGCCGGGGAGTGGGCTCGCCTGAGCGACCCGATCGAGGTGGGGACGTGGGAGCTTCTGGAGCTCGGCGGCGCGGTGTTCGACGAGCGAGGCGAGGTCGACCTGCAGGACTCCACGCTCACGTGGGTCGTCGGAGGCAAGTTCGAGGTGTCGAACCAGGCCGCCCGAGTGGTCAGGGCCAAGATCTTCGGCGACCGACCCGGCGAGAGCCTGGCGTGAGCGCCGTCACCCAGCCCGAGACCTACGACAGCCGCCGGTTGACCGACCGGATGGTCGTGTCCGTTCGCACCCCGGGCTGCGGGTCATGAAGATCGGCCTCTCCCTCGTCCCCGAGTACCTGGCCGACGGCTGGCTGCTCTGCAACCCCGCCGAGCGCCAGCGGGCGGACGGAACCTGGGAGGACGAGTCGTGAGCGCCACCTTCACCCTGCCCGTCGCCTCCGAGCTGGACGACCTGCACGACGAGTACCTAGCAGCGCAAGCCGCCGTGGTCGACGCCGTCGAGGCCGCCGCGAACGCGATCGAGGAGGCCGCCGACCTTCGCGTCCGCTACGTCGCCCTGCACGCCTACGAGCTGAAACAGGGCACCGAGGTTCCGCCGCGTGTCATGCGCGGGACTCTCCCCGGCGGCACGTCCCCGACCGGCCTTCGCGAGCGCTGGCTCCAGGCCAGCGGGTCGGCGTGGTGACGTCGTGGCGGACTCCCTGACCCCCGCCCTCGCCCTCGCGCCCGGCGCCGAGGAGCTGCTCCCACTGCTGGAGGAGCTGGCCGAGCTGGAGAAGCGCAACGGTGGACTCCGTCCCGAGAACGTGCGCAAGGTCATCGACGCCGTGGCTCCGTTCATCGAGGAGCGCGACCCGTGCGCCCGCGTCTACGACCTCTTCCCGATGCTGAAGGACGCGGCACCGGCCAGGCACCGCGAGATCCTGGTCGCCACCCTGACCGACGAGGAGCGCGAGCTGTGCCAGAAGATGTCCGCCGGGCAGCGCGGTTCCTCCTCTTCGCCTGCGCGCCCGGCGGTCAAGTCGCTCACCCCGGCTCTGTCCCGCAACGGCCACGAAAGCCAGGCCCGCGACCCCGACACCGGCCGCTGGCGCACGAGCCTCTTCCGCCGCGCGGACACCCGCCCGAAGCTCCCCGGCGCACGCTTCTTCACGGGGTAGTCCGGTGACGGACGAGCCTCGCGTCACGATCGACGTCATCGGCGACTCGGACGACCCGGACGTCATCGACCTGACCGACGAGGTTCGCGCGGTCGCTCGCGCGCAGTTCCCGGACGTAGTGAAGGTGCGAGTCGAAGGGATGGACGGCGTGCTCAAGGACGTCGACTCGTCCCAGGCCGTCGAGCTGGCGAAGGCCGTGCTCGCCGCCGCTCGCGCGAAGGTCGACGTCGCCCGCGAGATATCCGAGCGCGACGCCGAGGTCGAGAAGGCGAGGATCCGCGCGGCGGAGCGCCTCGCCGTCCGCGAGGAGACAGCTCGCCTACGCCGGTTCTTCGACGAGAGGGTGGAGGCCGAGGTTCGCGCCGACGCCGGGGTACGCCGCTCGACACCGTCCCGCGCGACCACGACGCCGGGCGCGGGCAGGCTCACTCGCTGGAGACGTACAGCTATTCCGACCAGCAGCGCATCCTCAAGGGCAAGCGCCCCCTCGGTTTCCCGGGCCGCGCCGCGCCGAAGCCCGAGGAGACCCCGCTGGAGAGGCTCCGGCGGAAGGCTCGCGCTTGAAGTCGAGCCCGACCGCGTCCGCGGCGAACGAGGCGAAACTCCGTACGCAGGATCTAGTCGTGAGGTGCTTGAACTGCTCGTTCACGTACGAGGGCCGCGCCGTCGACGCCCGAGCGGCGTTCAAGCGGCACGCCAGCCGCTGCCGGTCGCCCGACGAGAGGATCCTCGCGCTAGACCGGGAGGGCCTCGTCCGCAGGGAGATCGCGGAGCTGCTGGGCTGCTCCCCCGCCCTGGTCTCGAAGGTGCTGCAGGCGAACGGGATCCGCCGCCGGCCGGGCTACCGGCACCGCGCCGCGTAGTCGTTGACTTCCCGCCGGTTCGGAGCGACAGATGTCTCCGACCCTGAACGGAAGGAGGGCAGGAGATGCCCGTAGCCAAGAAGAAGCTGACCGGCCGCCAGGCGCTCGTCCAGGTGCTCCGCACCTGCACGTCCTGCTCCGCGGTCGCGGAGGAGGGGGCGAGGAAGTGCGCGTCCTGCGGGGCGGCGCTCAAGCCGATGAAGACCAAGGAGCTGTGCGCCGAGGCGGTGGCCATCGCGCCTGGGCTCAAGGGCAAGACTCCCGAGGCGACGATGGCGGCGACGCTGGCCGTCTCGAACAAGAGGGGCGGCGAGTTCGTCCGCACGGCCCCGGGCGAGTACGACCTGCGCGAACGCCACGGTCGCCGCCGAGCGAGAGCCGCGTCGTGACGAGCCGCGAGGACGAGATCTTCGAGATCGTCCGCCGCACACGGGGCGACGACGATGCGTTCGAGGCGGCGCTGGTCGAGATGGCGAAGCGGGACGTGGTGGACGTGCTCGCCGCGCTGCTACGGGCAGCCGATGCCGGGCCACCGGGGAGCCTCCGGGCCGCGAGCTACGAGGAGTTGGCGACGCTCGGGCGGAGGCTCGCGGCTTCGGCGTTCCTCGTAGCGGGAAAGGAGGGCGAGACGTGACCCTCAAGTGCTTCTGACCCCGCACCACACGGTGCGCGCCCGAGACCCTGCTGCCGGCGGGGTCTCGACGTTCCGGGAGGGAGACTATCGTGGGTTGCGTGGCTGCCACTGATGACGACGAGCTCGTTCGGCGATGGTTCCTCGCGACGGCCGACCTCCATCGCCGAGGGATCAAGCTCTGGCACGCCGGGGACTTCGCGGAGATCCTCGTGGCGGCAGCGATCGGCGGGAAGCGAGCCCGCAGCAACGTGCAGCGCGGCTACGACGTTCTCGGCCCGGACGGCAGGCGCTGGCAGGTGAAGGCGATGGTGAACCGCCCCGGCAACGTGCGGACGTCGGTGGGGTGGCTGCGCCCGGACGCGTTCGACATGCTCGCGATCGTCTACTTCGCGGAGGACATGCGCTCCGTGCAGGCGTGGGCCGCCCCGGCGAGGATCGTGCCCGACTACGCACAGAGCGTCGACCCCGTCCGAGGGCACCGGCTCACGCTGACCAAGCGGTTCCGGAGTGACCCACGCGTGCTGGAGCTATCTCTCGAACTCCCCGCGGAGCTGACGGACGCCGACCTTTAGAAAGCGGCCTGCATGGCGGCGTTAAGCGTCGCGGCGACCGCTTCGCCCGCGCCCTCGGGCAGCACCGGGCGCGGTTAGCCTGCTCGTTTCCGCTGTGCGGCCTTGGCGGCCGCCTTGAGCAGCTCCTCGGCGAGAGGCTCATGGCTCAGCAGAACGAATCCCTGTCCTCGCTCGACGAATACGAGGACGCGGCAGGACTCGCCGAGGCCGGACGCCATCCGAGCTGGCTTCGGGATGGTGAGTGTTCCCTGACTGGTGATCGCGGCTGTGTCCACCAGCTCGAACTCGAACTTAATCGCCATGGGTCGGAGCTCCTCGGACGTTATGTGACGCAGCATCCGTTAGATAGCTTAAAATCATCACTTCTAATGAATCGACAGAATCTAAGGGATCTATTAGGGCTGATGCTAGTCGCGGGAGGCCCGGAAGTCATCCCGGCCCGCATCCGCTGGCCGATGCATCAAGCCGTCCGTGAGCTCTACGAGGAGGCGGGCCGCCGAGGGCTACGCCGACTCCTCCCGGAGGTGACGCTTCGACCGTCAGCTGACGTCGGGGTGCGCGCGAAGGGCGCCGACACGGATCTGTTCCACCTGATCGAGGACGGCGTTCTCGTACCGGACGGAGAGGGCACGGCGGCGGTGCTCCGGATCGCCCCTGACGCGCTGACGGGCTACCGCCGCGACCTGATGCGCCTACGGCCGGACGCTGCGGCTCTTGTCTACTGGGCGGGATCGCGCTGGGCGGCCCTGGTCGCGACGTCGGCGAAGAACCGCTCGACCGCAGGCCGGTCATCGGGTGGGACGCGTACGTCCTCTACGCCGAAGCGCCTCCACGTGCTGCCGGGCAGCGCGCCGACCGCCTCGACGGAGCGAACCCCAGTCCGCAGGACGCGACTCGCGACGCGGTAGCGGCGTCTCTGATCCTCGCGTCGTCTCGGCGGCCACGTCCCCTCCCAGACACCATCCAGATCGTCGGCGCGGCCCTCGACGCGCTTCCAGTCGATGCATCGGATGCGACCGAGCCGGGTGCGGAACGACGAGCACGACGCGTAGCGGTCGGACGGGTGGAGCCTGAGGGCGTTCCTTACGACCGTGCGGAGTTCACCTGGAACGCATGGATCCCAGTGTTCGAAGCCAGCGTTCGGAAGGGCTCGCTTACCGGCAGCGAGACGTTTGTCAACCATCTCCGGCGATATGTCCGCGTAGGGGAACGGGCCGTTGAGCATCTCGTGCAGCGTGAGGCCGGTTCCGTAGACGTCGCCCGTGAGACCCATAGCACCGTCGTCCGGGCCACCCTCGGGCGGCGTGTAGAGCGGAGATCCGTGGATCGCCGCGACACGACCGTCGTCGCCCATCTCGGCGGCAGATCCCCAGTCGCCGAGGTAGACCCAGTCGCGGTCGCCGTTCAGCAGCACGTTGCCCGGCTTCACGTCGCGGTGGATGTATCGGTGCTCACGATGGACGTGCGCGAGCGCGTCGAGCATCTGCATCGTGAGCTTGAGTGCACGATGGACGGAGAAGACGTAGCCCTCGTCGAGCGCCTTGGCGATGCTTCTGCCGTCGTAGTACGGCATCACGAACGTGATCGCGCGATCCATCTCACGGTCGAACTGCGCCTCCAGGACTTCGGCGACGTGCTCGTGGGTGATGTCTCGGAGAAGGCGGGGCTCCCGGTACGCGACGGTGTCTTCGAGCCCGAGCGTGCTGTAGCGCTTCTGCACGACCTGTCGTCCGAAGATCTCGTGGTACGTGACCCACGCGTCGCCGACCGTCCCACCGTCGAGGGAACGCAGAATCGCGTACGTCGGCTTGTTCAGCCGATCGCCGTGGATGGGCACTACTCGCCCACCGAGGCCAGCGCCGCGACGGCCGCGTACTTACGACCAGCGTTCCAGTACTTCCCGACGGGATCCACGTTCGCGGAGATCAGATCGTCAAGCGAGCCTCTCCTCGGGAGCCCCGTACGGGAGCGAGGAGTCATTCGGTGCAGAACCTCGACGGGGACGCCAGCCTGAACGCACGCGAGTCGGACGAGCGCCTCCAAGGTGATCCTCGGCGCGAACTCGCTGTAGCTCGCCTCGTAGACCTGCTCGGGCTGCAAGATTCGCACGGCGTCTGGTGAGACCTCGTCGATCGCGTGTCTGATCGACGTGAGGAAGCCGTCCAGGCGCTCGTTCTCCTCCATCACCGACGGCGCCTCGATTCGCTGAGGTTCGACCTCTACTACCACGCCGTCCTCGGCTACAGCGAGGTAGACCTCCTGCTTCTTCGCCCAGATACCGAGGGAGCGCGACACCGGACGAAGAGTAGTCCGCAGAAAGCTACTTGGGGTCTTCGCGCACGGCGTCCGTTCGCGGTCGACGTGAACGGGCCAGCCCCGCGAGCTTCTCGGCGGCGCCATGCTCACCGGCCTCGACGAGGTAGTCGATAACCGCAGTGAGGTCGAGGCCCTCCAGCGGGTCGTCGGGCTTGTAGTAGCGCCCGCGGGAACTTACCCCGGTGCCCGACCTCAGCTCCTCGGGGAGATAGGAGACGTCGAACCCTGCGGAATCCTCATGGGGATAGACGTAGCCCTCGCCGTGCCCGCGCGCCTTCGCACCCGCCTTGTGCCCCGTCGAGCGGAGCATCGCGGGCGGCTGCGCGTTCCCGTGCTCCCTGACGTCGCGGCGAGCCTCCCAGATCGCGACCGCCGAGGCGTTCGACTTCGGAGCGCGTGCGAGGTAGATCGCGGCCTGTGCGAGGTTGAGCTGCGCTTCAGGCAAGCCGACGTGCTCGAGCGCTTGCGCTGCCGCAACCGCGACGACGAGCGCGTTCGGATCGGCGTTGCCGATGTCCTCGGAGGCGAGGATGACCATCCGCCGCGCGATGAAACGAGGGTCCTCGCCCGCCTCCAGCATCGCCGCGAGGTAGTAGACGGCGGCATCCACGTCGCCGCCGCGCATGG
>Ga0247727_10011266_pt1 | contig 15646 bp, 10 predicted proteins | sample WisWelCaveWW1625_FD_202498 | JGI IMG/M metagenome (GOLD analysis project Ga0247727, IMG submission 202498) | Biofilm microbial communities from Wishing Well Cave, Virginia, United States - WW16-25 | ecosystem: Environmental > Aquatic > Deep subsurface > Groundwater > Cave microbial mat | place...
CGCTCGAGGAACCCGGGGAGCCCCTGCTCATCGAGGTGAGGTGCCACGTCGAGGAACAGGAACGTGCTGCCCTCGGGCGGGGCGATCCCCAGCCGTCGCGCGGCCGAAGCTCCCATTTCGCGGTAGCGCTCGCGCACGTCGGCGATCCAGGCGTCGCCGCGGCCGTCGAGCGCGCGCTCGGCGGCGAGCTGGGAGGCCGTCGGGGTGCTGTAGAACGAGTGGGTGCTGACCTTGCCCAGCTCGCCCATCTTTGCGCGCGGCCCGACGACGTAGCCGCAGCGATTGCCGGCCATGCCGAACGCCTTCGAGAACGAGTGCGCCGAGAACGTCCGCGCGGGTGCGATCGCGCGCGCGTAGGCGTGCCGGCCCACGTAGACGTAATCCTCGTACACCTCGTCGGACACGATCCACAAACCGCGCTCGGCCGCCCATCCGACCAGCGCCTCGATCCAGTCGGGTGGCAGGAGACGCCCCGTCGGGTTGTTCGGCGTGCTCAGATACAGCGCGACGGTTCGTGCCGTGCAGGCCCGCTCGCAAGCTTCGATCGCCGCGGCGGCCGAGGCGACCGCGCCGATCGTCGGCACCGCGATCGGGTTGCCGTGGAAGCAGCGCACGATTCCCGAGATCAGCGGCCAGTACGGCGCGAGGATCAGGACGTCGTCGCCGGGCTCGACGATCGTGCCCGCGACCGCGCCGAGGGCGCCCGTCGCCCCCGCGGCCACGAGGACGTCGTCGGGCGAGGTCGGCACGCCGCTCCGCGCCTCGAGGCGTGCCGCGAGCACTTCGAGCAGAGAGGCGAGCCCTCGCGGCGGAGCGTAGCGGTGCATCCCGGGGTGCTCCTCGACTCGAAGGTCCTGCATCCGACAGCCTTCGACGGGCTCGAGCCAGGTGTCGCCCACGTGGAGCGGGTAGATCTCGCCCGGGAACTTCGCGAGCCGCGCGGCGAGCGCCGAATAGACCGCCCCGCCGACATCGGCGAGTGTGGACGAAGTATGGGGATAGCGAGGCATCGCGGCGTCGCGCATTGTACCCGCTGCGCGCTCCCGGCGTTACGAATTCGTCACGCGTCGCGCGTCGCGCGAAATTGCCCGGCCGATTTCGCGCGCCTATATTCGCCACGCACGAGGTCCGGCTCGCAACGAAGAGGACGAGCGGCGTACGGGGTCGGCTCTCTCCCGATCTCTCCCCCTGGCGGTCGATCGATGGGCATGCGAATTCGCATCGCGACGGTCCTCTGCGTGCTCGCGGTGCTCTGGGCCGTGTCGGAAGCGGCGTCGACCGAGCGGGAGCTGATCCGCGGCGCTCGCGGCCTCGGACGTCGCCGATCCGATCGACGTCACGCTCGAGCAGATCGCGATCGAGCGCGAGCTCGACCGGATCGAGCACGAGCTCGGCCGCGGCCGGCCGACCGTGCGCCGCGCGCATCGACTGCACGAGCTACTGCAGAAGCGGTACCTGCGCCGTTACGAGCCGACCGCGGACGGACTGCGCGCCATCCGGGAGCGAGGGGCGTACAACTGTCTCTCGGCGACGCTGCTCTACGGCCTCGCGGCGCGGCGTCTGGGGTTCGAGGCGTTCGTGCTCGAGCGTCCGAGCCACCTGCGCCTGCGGCTACGCTCTGGGGACCAAACGGTCGACGTCGAGACGACGCAGCGCTACGGGTTCGATCGCGTGTCCGCCTGGCAGGGCCCGCAGGCGCCAGGAGCGGAGGAGATGCGCACCGGCGGGATCGGTCCCATGCGCGCCGCGCCGCTCGCGAACGCCTACCGGGAAGTGTCGCTAGAGGCGGCGCTCGGGTTCGCCCGGCTCAATCGCGCGTGGCGCGAGATCGAGGCCGGTCGGGCGACCGAGGCCGCCGAGCACGCGCGCGTGGCTGCAAGTCACCTGCCCGAGCCGGGCGGCCCGGATGGCGAAGAGCTGCAGCGGCTCTTCGCGCGGGCGTTCCGCGCGGAGTACGAGAGCGGTCGATTCGAGGAGGCGCTCGTCATCGCTCGGCACGACGCCGCTGTGTTCCGCGATCGGACGACGTCGCGCGATCGGCTTCTCGCCGCCGCGGCGAAGGTCATCGAGGATGCCGCCGACGGCGGCGATCCGGCTCGGGCCGAGACGATCCTGTCCGACACGGCAGGCCGCGTGAGCGGCACACGCGACGCAGAGCGGATCGTGCGCCAGATGGCTCCGATCGTTGCGGCATCGGCCGTGCGCACGGCCGACTTCGAGCGCGCGACGCGTCTGGCGGAGCGCTACGCCGAGGCCGAGCCCGATCCGATCGAGGGCGCGCGGCTGCGCGCCTGGGTCGAGGCGCGCCGGAGCGACGCGACCACGGAGAGCGGGCCCTGAGGGCGTACACTCGCGTTCTGCGCCGCCTCGCTCTCGAGCCGAAGCTCTCTGATTCACGCCCGTCGCAGGATCCAGGCGGTGCACCCGCCGAGCGGGTGGATCGGCCCCTTCACGGTCCGGCAGGAGCCGCACGCCCGTCGATCGACGGGTGGCTGGAAGTTGTCGCAGCGGAAGCAATACGCGAAGTCGAGCGCGCGATCCGAGCGGTCCCGATAGCGGTTGTCCTCGCGGGTCTTGCGCTCGGCGGGCCAGAGTCCGCTCGTGTCGGTGCATTCGAGCACGGCGTCGTAGGTCGCCACCTGGGCTTCGATCTCCTCTCGCGACGGGCCCGATGCACAGCGCCCGAGCAGGGCGATAATGGCGCTCGCGCCGAGCCAGCCGAGGACGTCGCGGCGCGGGCGATTCGTTTCGGAGCGGCCCACGCCGTCATTATCCCGCCGCTTGCCTCGCGCGTCCGATCGGAATAAGCTCCGCCCGAAACCGCGTCAGCTCCCGGAGGCTCCCGCATGAAGCGCGCTCTGATCCTGCTCGCCGTCGCGTCGATGCTCGGCGCGCACCACGCGACCGCCCAGACGCTCGATGACGTGCAAATCAAGACGATCCACGCGGCGGGGCGAGTGTGGATGCTCGAGGGGCGCGGGGGCAACCTGGGCGTGTCGGTCGGCGACGACGGGATCCTGATCGTCGACGATCAGTTTGCGCCGCTCGCCGACAAGATCCAGGCTGCGCTGGGCCAGCTCGGGACCGGCAAGCTCCGCTTCGTCCTGAACACGCACTGGCACGGCGACCACACCGGGGGCAACGTCGTCTTCGGCCCGCTCGCGCCGATCCTGGCCCACACGAACGTGCGCGGGCGCCTCGCGACGCGGCAGGAGGTGATGGGGCAGGCGGTCGAGCCGTCGCCGAAGGAAGCGCTGCCGGTGATCACCTACGACAGTGGCGTGTCCCTGCACCTGAACGGTGAGGAGATCCGGGCCGAGCACTTCCCGGCGAGCCACACGGACGGCGACACGGTCGTTTGGTTCCTGGGGTCGAACGTCGTGCACCTCGGCGATCTCTTCTTCGCCGGCAAGTTCCCGTTCGTCGACATCGACAGCGGCGGAGATGTCCCGGGCCTGACGAAGAGCATTCGCCGCATCCTCGACACGCTGCCCGCGGGCGCGAAGGTCATCCCGGGCCACGGTCCGCTCTCGACCGCGGCCGACCTCGAGCGGTACCACGCGATGCTCGTCGCCACGACGGACGCCGTGCGCCGCTCGATCGAGGCGGGCAAGTCGCTCGACGAGATCCGCGCCGCGGGGCTCGGAGCGGAGTGGGCCGCGTGGGGCACCGGCTTCATCGACACCAACGAGTGGATCGGCTTCGTGCATCGCAGCCTGTCCGCGCGCGGGGGCGCGGCAAAGGGAGACTAGGCGTGGCGAAGCGCGCGCCTGCGCTCGCCTTCCATCCGGCGACGGCCGAGCGCTGGCCGGACGTGGAGCGCCTGTTCGGCCAGCGCGGGGCGTGCGCCGGCTGCTGGTGCATGTTCTGGCGCCTGCCGCGCAAGGACTGGACGGCGGGCAAGGGCGAGGGGAATCGCCGCGCGCTGCGCAAGCTCGTCCGGAGCGGGGCCGAGCCGGGCGTGCTCGCCTACCAGGACGGTGAGCCGATCGGCTGGTGCGCCGCGGCGCCACGTGCCGACTACCCGGCGCTCGCGCGCTCGCGGGTGCTCGCGCCCGTCGACGACCGTCACGTGTGGTCCGTCGCCTGTCTCTTCGTCGCCCGGCCGCACCGGAGGCGTGGCGTATCCGCGCGGCTGCTCGAGGCCGCGGTCGAGCACGCCGGTCGGCACGGCGTGACGCTCGTCGAGGGGTACCCGACCGTCCCGTCGACGGACCGCGCGCCCGACGCGTTCCTGTGGACCGGCACGGCCGCGGCTTTCGAGCGGGCCGGGTTTCGCGAGGTCGCGCGACGCTCGCCCACGCGGCCGATCGTGCGGCGCAAGGCGCGCAGGAAGTAGCCGGGGATGCGGCAGATCCCGTCGATCAAGGCCGTGATGACGCCGTTTCCGTACTCCATCGAGGCGGACGAGCCGCTCGCTCGCGCGCTCGAGGTCATGGAACGGCACCACATCCGCCACCTGCCGATCGTCGTGGGCGGGCGGCCCTGGGGCGTGTTGACCGAGCGGGCCGTGAAAGTCGCACTCGGGCCGGCCGTCGCCTCGCCGATGACCGCGAGCTTGCTCGTGCGCGACGTCGCCACCGAGGACGCCTACGCGGTCGACCTCAACGCGCCGCTCGACCTCGTCGTGACGCACATGGCGGAGCATCGGGTCGATTGCGCGCTCGTCGTCAAGGACGAGCGTCTCGCCGGGATTTTCACGATCACCGACGCGTGTCGCACGCTCGGCGAGCTTCTGCGTGCGCTCTTCCCCCGCGGCGGAGGGGACAGCGCGGCGTAGAAACGGTTGACACGGCGCACCGGGTCGGATAGGTTCCGCGCGTCGACACTGCCGTTCGACCAAGGGAAGCGGGTGAGAATCCCGCGCGGCCCCCGCCACTGTCACCGGGGACGCCTCGAACGAACGCCACTGGTCGCGGATCGATCGGAACAGCCGGTCACGCGGTCGGGAAGGGGTTCGAGAGCGGACGATCCGGGAGCCAGGAGACCTGTCGAACGGTCGCGCCGGCCCGTCGGGGTACGGGAGCCGTGATTCGCGACCCTCGCTCCCGCCGGAACATCGTCGTCCGATCAAACGGGAGGTTTGAGGGATGCGTTCGACTCTCCTGCAGTCGGTCCCGTTTCTCTTCGTCACTTCCGTCGCCGTTGCGGCGGACCCTGCCGCACCGCTGCCGTCCCCGACGCCCGCCCTCGAGGAGCGGGTCGAGGTCACGGCGACGCGCTTGCCCGCGGACACGCGTCCGATCGAGGAGGTCCCGTCCCACGTCACGGTCCTCGATCGCCAGGCGATCGAGCGATCGGGGGCGTGGACCTTGCAGGATCTCCTGGGGCTCGAGGCCGGCGCGGTGCTCTACGATCCGGTCGGGAACGGCATCGAGACGCGCTTCGACCTGCGCGGCTTCGCCGAGAGCCCGGCCACGCGGGTGTACCTCGACGGCGCTCCCGTGAACGATACGCGCAACAACGAGCTGGCCCTGCATCTCGTGCCGCTCGACGCGCTCGAGCGAATCGAGATCGTGCGCGGCTCGGCGGCGAGCTCGGCCGGCGGCCGCTCGGAGGCCGGCGTGATCCACCTGCTCACGCGCGACGCGGTCGAGTTCGGCGGTTCGATCGCGGCCAGCGGCGGAAGCGACGGGACCTCGATCGTGCGCGGCGGGGTGCACGGCGTCGCATCGCGGCTCCGCTGGTCGGTCGGCGGATTCGACGAGGAGACGGACGGGTTCCGGACGAACGCGGGCGGCGACGTGCGCCGGCTCTCCGGGACGCTGGCCATCGATCTCGACGAGCGGCACGGCCTCGACCTGCTCATCGCCGACTCGGCGAGCGATCTCGGCAACCCCGGCGCGCTCACGGCCGAGGAGATCGAGGACGATCCGACGCAGGCTCCGTTCAACCAGGCGGACTTCGCCGATCGGAGCGCGACGCTCGTCGACCTGCGTTACCGCGGATCGCTCTTGTCCGCGCTTTCCGTGCGTGCCAACCTGTTCGCGCGGGACGCGGGAGCCGACGTTCTGACGACCGGCCGGGCTGCACCGATCTTCGGCGGATTCTTCCTCGCGTCGGAGGAGGACGCCGCGGGTGGCGCGGCCGAGCTCGCGTTTGCAACGCGCGGCGCGGCTTCGTCGAACGAGCTCGTCGCCGGCGCTGAATGGCTCGACGGCACGACCGACGCGAGCGGTACGTTCACGTCGCCGAGCGACCCGGCGGATTACTCGGGGCTGCCACCCGATTCGGTCAACACGACCGAGGCGCGAACCCTGGCGCTCTATGTCCAGGACACCTTCCGACCGACCGTTCGCCTGACGCTGCTCGGGTCGCTCCGCTACGACCAGGATCGGTTGGGGTACGGCGAGCAGCTTCCCGACCCGACGATCGACGATGCGCGGACGTTCTCCGAGCTGAGCCTACGCGTCGGAGCGGTGTGGAAGGCAGCCGAGCGCGTGTCGCTCCATGCGTCCTACGGCGAGTCGTTCCTGCCACCGACGGTCGAGCAGCTCTTCGCCTTCCCGCTCTTCGGCAGCAATCCCGACCTGGCGCCCCAGGATTCGCGGACGTACGAGATCGGGCTGCGCTCGACGCTCGCACCGCGACTCGACCTAGCCGTCGCCCTCTTCGACATCGACACCGAGGACGAGATCGTGTTCGTTCCAGGGGAGCCTCCCGACTTCATCGGCTCGAACGAGAACGCCGGACGCACGCGCCGGCGGGGGATCGAGGCCTCGCTGCGCGGGCGGGTGGCCGACGCCGTCACGTGCTTCGTCAACCTGACGCTGCTCGATGCCGAGTTCCGCAACGGACCGGACGAGGGGAACGAGATCCCGTTGGTTCCTGGCGAGCGCGTCGCGGCGGGGATCGACGCCACGCTTTCCCACCGCGTCGGCGTGCGGGGCGACGTGCTCTACGTCGGCAGCCAGATCCTCGGGAACGACGCGGCAAACGGTGAGCCCAAGCTCGACGCCTACACGGTCTTGAACGCCCGGGTCCGCTTTCTCGCCTGGAGCGCTGGGCGCGGCGACCCCGGGGCGCTCGAGCTGTTCGTCGAGGCCCGCAACCTGCTCGACGAGGAGTACGCCACGCGCGGTGTCTACGCCTTCGACTTCTCGACCGGCGCCTTCGACACGTTCTTGACCCCGGCCTCCGACCGCCGCCTTTTCGCCGGCCTCGAGTGGAGGTTCTGAAAGAGGGGACACTCCGCTCGTCGAGAGTGTCCCTAATTCGTGAGATAGGCGTAGAGGTTGGCCGTCACCGCCTTGTCGGTCGTGTTGTAGAGCAGCACCTCGTAGGTCGAGAAGCCGACCTGGTGCCGCGGCTGAGCCGACGCGAAGTAGGTGGTGCGGGGTGAGACACCCGTCGCCACGACGTCGAGTGCGAACAGGGTCAGCCCTTGCTCGTTGAACGCGTTTTCGATCCCCGATTCTTTCGGCACGAGGAGGGCGCCGACCTCGCCCTCGCGCTTGACCGAGCCCTTGACCTGACCCTGCAGGCTCAGGACCACGTGCGCGAACCCGCCGGTGGCCAGCGTTCCTGCCGACAGCATCCGCGTGGTCTCGTTTCGCGCCACGGGGGGCACCACGATCTCGCCGAACGACACCTGCTCCGAGAGCCGAACCGGGCCCTCGATCGAGATCGATCCCTCGACGTGCTGCGTCCTCGGCCAGTTCGTCACGATCACGTGGCTGATATCCTGGGTGGCCACGGGACCGGACGAGAGGGCCAAGGCCGTCACTCCGACAAGGAATCCGAGCAGCACACCGAGCGAAAGACGCGACATCCCGACCTCCTCGGGTGATCGCGCTCCGCGGCCCGTCTCGTCCCGCCGCGGGCTGCCTCGGTCGTTCTATACCCGGCCGACGCTCGAGGTCGCTCGCGACGTCCTCGGTCGCACACTGTGCCGCAGGCTCTCGGACGGTCGGACGCTCCGTGGGCGGATCACCGAGGTGGAAGCGTACGACGGACCGCAGGACCGCGCGAGCCACGCGTTCCGTGGACCCACGCCGCGCAACGCGCCGATGTTCGAGCGCGGCGGGGTCGCCTACGTCTATCTGATCTACGGCATGCACCACTGCTTGAACCTGGTCACCGGCAAGCGCGGCTACCCGGCGGCCGTGCTGGTGCGGGCGGCCCACGCCCCCGACGAGGGTCGGCGCGCCACCGGTCCGGGTCTCCTCGCCCAGGCCTTCGAGATCGACCGCCGGCTCGATGGCGCGTCGCTCACGGGCCGCGAGATCTGGCTCGAGCACGGCGCGCCTGTCCCCGACCGAGCGGTTCGACGCACCCCCCGCATCGGGGTCGACTACGCCGGGGCCTTCGCGCGTCGGCGCTACCGCTTCATCGTCCGAGAAGCGCCACGATCCGCAGCGGTCCGCCGCTCCCCCCGCGGATCTTCATCGGCAGCGCCACGATCGTGAAGCCCTCGGCCGGCAGCCGCTCGAGGCTCGCCACGTTCTCGAACGCCGGGATGCCCTTCTCGAACAGCCGCACGTGGCTCGCGAACGTCGTCGAGGTCCCGGGGTCGATGCTCGCCGTGTCGATGCCGATCGCGTCGATCGACCGCTCGGTCGCGATCCATGCGGCCGCTGCCGGATCGAGTCCCGGGAAGCGGAGCTTCGCCACCGCGGCCGGGCCGCGCTCGCCGGTGCCGAGGTACCGCGCGCGGTCGGGCCAAAAGGCACCGAATCCCGTGTGTAGCAGCACGATCGCCCCGCGGGGGATCCGGCCGTGCCGGCGCTCGTGCGCCTCGAGATCCGCGATCCCGATCGCGTGGGTCGGGTTCGCCGCCGAGGCCCGCGTCACATCGACGACGACACCCGGCCCGACGAGCCGCTCGACCGGGATCGCCTCGGCGCTCGCACCCCCCTCGTAGAAGTGGAGCGGGGCGTCGAGATGCGTGCCGCCGTGCTCGGGGGCACAGAACCGGTTCGCCGCATAGAAGTATCCATGCTCCGTGTGGCCACGGAACCTCGTTTCGAGACGGAACCCGTCCTCGGTCGGCCAGTAGATCGTCGTCTCGTCGAACGCGTGGGTCAGGTCGACGACTCGCTCGGCGGGGCGAGCCCGCACGCCGGTCGACCAGCCGATCACCCCCGCGGCCGCGATGCCGAGCACGAGCATTCGTCGCATCACTCCCCCCTCGGCTCCCCGGTGGCCGGCACGATCGTCCCGCTCCGCAGAGCCCAGATCTCTGCGCGCGCGGGCGTCGTGAGCCCGAGCGCATCGCCCACCGCCGCGGCGTACGCGCGCAGCTGCTCGCCGTGGCTGCGCTCGAGCGCGCCCGGGTCCGTCTCGCGGTCCGTCTTGTAGTCCACGACGACGACCGTCCCGTCCGCCTCGCGCCCCACGAGGTCGATCGTCCCGCGCAGGACCTGGCCCGTCCCGGTCGCCGCGAGCACCGGGACCTCTCGTCCGAGCACCTCGATGCCGAGGATCCGCGCGGCGATCCCGGAGTCGTAGAACGTATCGACGATCGATCGCGCCTCGACCTCGACCGGCGCGGGGTCGCAGTCGTTGCTCCGCGCGACGTCCCGGCAAACGTCGGCGAGGGCGACGAGGGCCGCTTTCCGCGCCTCGCCGCGCCACCGCTCGAGGAATCGATGGACCGCGATCCCGACGACGCGGCCCAGCTCGGGACCGCGCGGGACCGCTCCCGGTCCTTCGCGTCCGGCCGGATCCCTCGCGTCGCGATCGCTCGGCGCGAAAAACGGCGGAAGGTCGCTTCGCACGCGCTCGAGAGCCAGGACGTGTCGCCCGCAAGCGGTATCCACCTCGTCCGTGAGGACGGGCACCCGGTCGCTCGGTGCGGTCGCCGGGGCCTCGACGAGGCGGTGGCCCACGTGTCCGTCGCATAGCGTAGCTCCGTCGGCCGGCGGTTCCTTCGGATCGTATCCCCAGGCGGCGAGCGCTCGGATCCATGCCGAGGGCGTGCCGCCCTTCGCCGGGGTGCCGACGATCAGGATCGAGCGCGACCGCGCGCGCGTCAGCGCCACGTAGAGCACGCGCGCTTCCTCCGCGGCCTCGTGCCGCTCGTGCTCGACGCGCCACGCGGCGCAGGCCGGGTTGTGGATGCCGGCAGCTCGCAGCGCCAGCGCCTCGAGGCCGGTCCGGAATCGAGCGGCGCGTGCGATCGGCGGGTCCTTGTCCTTCGACCCGTCCCCGCGGGCGAGGTCGGGAAGGAACACCCACTCGTTCTCGAGCCCCTTCATCTTGTGGATGGTCGTGATCCGCACCGCGTCGATCGAGTCGTCCGCCAAAGGCGCATCCGACAGGAGGTCCGCGAGGCGTCCCTCGCGAATCGCTTCGAGTGTCTCGCGCAGCGACAGCGTGCCGTCGCGCGCAAGCTCGGCCGCGGCCGTGGCCAGCTTGCGCAGGTTGACCACGCGCTGGGCGCCCTCGAAGCCCGCTGCGCCGAATGGCAGGAGCAGCGTCTCGTCGAGCACGCGCCGCACCATTGCATCGACCGGCAGGGCGCCGACCTCCTCGGCCAGCCGGCCGAGCATCGCGAACCGTCGCGCCAGGCGGGGAAAAGCGGAGGCGTCGACCGGGCGCCGCCAGTCCCAGCGTCCGCCCGCGGCGGCGAAATCGGCCAGCTCGACGTCCGAGACCCCTCCCGCCGGAGAGCGCAGGAACGCCAGCAAGGCGGTCTCGTCGCTCGGATCGGCCACCGTTCCCAAGGCCGCCAGGAGATGACCGACCTCGGGGCGCCTCAGGAACTCGCGCCCTCCGTCGACGACGAACGGCACGCCCCGCTCGCGTAGGGGTCGCAGGTAGTGCGACACGTTCGTCATGGCGCGGAAGAGCACCGTCACCTCGCGGTACTGGACGGCTCCCCGGTCCACCGAACTCGCGATCGCGTCGGCCAGGATCGCTCCCTCGGCGTCGCGGCGCGCGTCGGCGCTCGCGCCCGGGTCCTGCTCGACCGTCCAGATCTCGGTGCACGGTCCGGCAGCGGAGGCGGTCCGCACCGCATCGATCGGGTCGTACTCCGGCTGGTGCCGCTCGTCGACGCCGCGACGCCGCCAGACCGAACCGCCGAACAGGCGGTTCACTGGCTCGACGATCCCGGACGGGCTGCGGAAGTTCGCGGCGAGCGTGAGCCGTGCGCCGCCACGCGCGACGACGTGATCGACCGCCGCGCGGTACGCGCCGTAATCCGCACCGCGGAAGCGGTAGATCGACTGCTTGGGGTCACCCACGAGGAACAGCCGGCCGGGCTCGAGGTCCACGGCGAACGGATCGCGTGTGTCCGAGGCGTCGGGCGCGGCGAGGAGCAGCACGATCTCGTACTGGCGCGGATCGGTGTCCTGCAGCTCGTCGACGAGGAGCATCCGGAAGCGGGCTCGCGCGGCCCGACGCACCGCCGGGTGGTCCCGCAGGAGGTCACGGGCCAGTGCGAGCAGCCCGTCGAACGTCACGAAGCCCCGGCGCAGCATCGTCTCGCGGGCGGCGAGCGCGAACGGCGCCAGAGCCTCGACGACGCCAGGGAAGAACCGCTCGTCGGTCTCGCGCAAGTGGCGCAGGAGTCGTCTCGACGAGCGCACCAGGTCGTCGAGCTCCTCCGGCTCGATGCCCGTCGTGCGCGTGCCGGAAACGCGGAGCTTGTCCTTCAGATCGGCGTCGAGGCGGGATCGGACGGCGTCGAGCCCTGCCGTCGAGAACGCTCCGAGGAGGTCCCGGGCGCTCCCGAGCGCCTGCTCGAGGCGCGGCGGAAGTCCACGGACGCAGTCGAAGGCCTGGCCGATCCAGAATGCTACGCCCGACGCCTCTTGGGCGAGCAGGTCATGGGCCGTGGGCTGGTCGTACGGCGGACGGAGCAGCTCCGCGGGCACGCCGAAGTCGGCGAGCAGAAACGCGATCTCTCGCAGATCGTCGAGCTTCACCCGATTGAGGAGCCCGCGCCACAGCTCGGGGCGCTGCGCGTCCGGGCCGAGCTCGTTGGCCACGAAGTCGTCCCACACCTCGCGCCACGTCGCCGCGGCGCGCTCGCCTGCGTCGATCGCGAACGCGGGGTCCACTCCCGCCTCGACCGGGTGGGCTCGGAGCAGCGCGCTGCAAAAACCGTGGATCGTGTCCACGGTCGCCCGATCGAGTTGCTCGAGCGCGCCGAGCGAGCGCGTCGCGACCTCTTCCGGCGCGATCGCAGCCGAGCGGAGCGATCGGAGCGCCCGCGCCGCCTCACCGCCGCTCGTCGCCTCGCCCTCGCCCGCGGCCGCGGCGCGCAGGTCCTCAAGGGCGGTCGCGATGCGCGTGCGCATCTCTCCCGCGGCCTTCTCGGTGAACGTGATCGCGCCGAGATCTACGAGCTCGAGGCGTCCCGATCCGACCACCACGAGGACACGCTCGACGAGCAGACTCGTCTTGCCGGTTCCCGCGCCCGCGACGACGACCAGGTTGCGCGCGAGGTCGGTCGTCGCGATCCTCCGGGCGTCCGCATCGGGCAGCCGTACTTCAGTCATCGTCTCGGCTCACCATCGCCAGGAGCGGCTTGCGCTCCGTCTTCCGCCCGAGCGCCGCACAGGTCCGCCCATCGGAGTCGAGCGTGTTCCGGACGACGGTCGGCGGGTGCTCGTGGCGACACGCGCCGCGGAACGAGCAGTACGTACACGGGTCGCCCGGCCGCAGCGGAAAGCTGCCGCGGCAGAGCAGATCGAGCAGGGCTTGGAGCGTTTCGATGAATCCTTCTTGGGTCCGTGGCTCGGTGAACCCCGCGAACGTCCCGCGTGCCACGCCTTCCTCGAACGCGGGGTTGATCCCCAGGAGCTCGACCTGGGTCGCGCGGGCGAGGTGCAGGTACAGCGGCACCTGGAGCACCCGGCCCTTGAGCATCTGGGTCGTGCTCGTTCCGTCCTCGAGCCGCTTCGCGCTCCGCCCGGTCTTGTAGTCGCCGACGATCGGGCCCTTGGCGCCGCGCAGCACCCGGTCGAGCCTGCCGCGCACGGAGAGCGTCGCGCCCGTGCGCAGCGGAAGCTCGCGCTCGGAGGAGAGCTCCACGTCGACGAGCGACAGGCCTTCGCCCGCCACGCGCCGGAGATCGCTCTCGACGAAGCCGAGGATCGCGCGATGCCAACGGCTCGCCGTGTGCTGCCACAGGATCGGGAACCGTTTGGCCATGCGCTCCCCGAGGCTCCCCAGGATCTCGCCGTGCGACGGATCGAGGATCTGCCTGGCGCGGTCGAGCGCCTCGTCGAGACGCGCTGGGTCGAGCATCCCATCGGCGGCGAGCGTCCGGTAGAGATCGGCGAGCCGCCCGTGCACCTCGCTTCCGAGCTCTCGTGGCTCGAGCTCGAGGGCATCGACCTCGTCCTCGGCCTCGTGCACGCGCAGCACGCGGGCGAAGAAGAATTGCAGCGGGCAGCGCCCGAGCGTTTCGAGGGCGCTGACCGACAGGCCGTCGGCGGGGATGACAGAGCGGCCAAGGCGCCCGTCGAACGCGGGATCCACGATGACGAACGAGTCGGTCGCGGCGACCGTCCGCAGACCGTCGGCGAGCGAAGGCTCGGTCCGTGCGAGGTCGTCGAGCGCGCGCCGCCCGTGTCCCGCGAGGGCCCGCAGCAGGATGCGCTCGGCTTCGGACAGTGCGCGCGGCGTCTCGATCGCGTAGCGCAGCCAGCGCTCCGGATGGGACGGCACCTCGACCGGCGTCGCCTCGGCGAGATCGGGGCGGCCGCGGGCGATCCGCGCGACCTCGCGCAGGGCGAGCGACGGCGATCGCACGCGACCCACCTCGGCCGCGCGCTGCCAGGAGAGCTCGACCGACTCGCGCGAGGCACCGAGGAGGAGAAGAAGGAGCAACCGCTCCTCGTCCGGGCCCGCGGCGGTCAGTGGGAGAGGGCGGCTCGTCGTCTCGCGGAGCCTCAGGCGTAGCGCGTCGCCGAGCACCGGATCGTCCGCGCCGCGCCGCGGAAACACCCCGGCGTTCATGCCGAGCACGTGAACCCGCTCGAACGTCAGGCCGCGCGCTTGGAGCGCGTCGAGAACGCGCAGTCCTCCCGCATCGTCGCGATGGGGGACATGCTCGGTCGCGTCGGTTGCCTGATCGAGCCATCCGAGAGCCTCGGCGAACGAAACGCGCCGGCCGTCGCCGAGCCACGACTCGAGCCGCCGCATGTCGGCGAGGAGCTCGTCGATCTTCGCCGAGTCCTCCTCCGCCTCGCCGGTCGTCAAGAGCTCCGTGGCGACGGTGCGAATGCGGTCGGCGTGCTCGGTCCACGAGCGAGGCGCAGGAGCCACGCGCGCGCGCAGCCTCGACAGCGTCGCGCCGATGCGCTGCGCCTCCTCGATCCTCCACCCCGAGTCGGCTTCGTCCGGCCGCAGGCGAGCCCGTCGTGCCGCGTCCTCCTCGGCCCAGCGCGGCAGGCCGACCGTCCACTCGTCGATCCCGCCGACGATCCGCGCCTTGCGGCTGAAGACGTCGGCTCGCGCGCCCTGCGGAGGACGCCCGTCCGGTGCGAGGGCGCGCAATCGAACGCGCGGCGAGCGCAGCAGCTCCGCCGTCGGTGCGCGCGGGAAGTCCTCGGCCACGACGCGCAACAGCAGCAGCAGGTCGCGCACGATCGGCCGGCGCCGGAGCGGGGTCGCGACGGTCGACGTGAACGGGATCCGAGCCTCGGCCAGCATCGACTCGATCGCCGAGGCGTACGGCTCGAGCGATCGGGCGACGATCGCGATCTCCTGCGGCGGGCAGCCCTGAGCGATCGCGGCGAGCGCGTGGCGCACCGCGGTCTCGACCTCGGCATGGGCCCCCTGACACGATCGGAACGACACACGACCGGGCGGGGTCGGAGCCGGCCGGCTCGGCTCGTCGTACAAGGCGTCGAGGGCGAGGCCGCAGCCGGGGTCGCCGGCGTCGTCGATCGGTGCGAGTCGGGCACCCTCGCGCTGCAGGAATCGAGCCGCGAAGGCTTCCGCGTAGCGCGTCGCCTTGGTGCTCCGGCGCGCTGGCACTAGAACGGTGACTTCCGTTCCCTTGTCGAGCGCGCGCAAGAGATCGACGTGGATTCCGAGCAGCTCGTAGGCGCCGTGGAGAAACACGGCGCCGTGCGCGCGGGCGAAGTCGGCGGCCCAGGGAATCGCCGCGCGGACGAGCCCGGCTTCGTCCGTGAACCCGCGCGCGGGGCCGGCATCGAGGATATCGGTATACGCGGAGTAGAGATCGGCCATAGGAGTCGACGCCTGGTCGGCCGCCTCGGCTGCGCGCAGATCGTCGGCGCCGATCCCCGCCTCCCGCAGATCCTGGAACGCGGCCCCGACGCGAGACGCCGCGCCCGGGCGCTTCTTTACGTAGCCGGCCCACGGGTTCGACGGCTGCGCGTCGAGGACCCGCCGAACGAGCGCGAGGCGCATCCGCTCCGACAGGAGTACCGGCGTGGGCTCCCGCGCTCGGTCGAGGATCGCGGTGGTCGTCACGCGGAACGTGCGCACGTCGACGCCGAGCCACGCCCGTCGTGCGCTCGTGGTCGCGAGGCGCCGCTGCACGTGGGCCGCGAGGCGGCTCGTCGGGACGAGGACGAGCGTCGATGCGCGCCCATCGGGCGGGTGCGCGGCGGCGATGCGCAGCAGAAGCTCGCGCTCGAGAATCCGGGGATCTGGATGGCCCAGGAGCTTCACGGGAAAATCCGGTGAAGTGTGTCCCGTTCGCCGTTGCGGGTCAACC